>Ga0265296_1005197_pt1 | contig 10851 bp, 8 predicted proteins | sample MunlanPumphouse1_FD_189073 | JGI IMG/M metagenome (GOLD analysis project Ga0265296, IMG submission 189073) | Groundwater microbial communities from a municipal landfill in Southern Ontario, Canada - Pumphouse #1 | ecosystem: Environmental > Aquatic > Deep subsurface > Groundwater | place: Canada...
CGTGGGCATCACCGTTTCGGTGATCGTTCACGCCCTGGCGGGCCTGTACTTGTATAACAACAAGTTCGTGTTGAAGGAGATGACCTACGAGGACGAGGCCGTCGACGTCGAGCTGATGGAGGTTCCCCCTCCGCCGCCTCCGCCGCCGCCGCCCCCGCCGCCTCCGCCGGACACCCCTCCGCCGCCGAAGCTTCAGGTGCGTGAACCGCAGATCAACACCCAGGCGCCTCCGCCTCCGGTGACTGTGGCCATCGAACCGACGAAGAAGGAAGACCGTCAGGAATACACGGGTCCGCCCGTGATCGTCCCCGGACCTCCGCCTCCGCCGGCTCCTCCCGCGCCGCCGAAGCCTTCGGTCATCACTAACCCGAGCTGGTCCCGCCAGGTCGCGCCGGAATTCCCGGAACGTGCTCAATCGCGCGGCATCGAATCGGGTTCGGCCAAGGTGAACTGCGCGGTTGCCCCGAACGGCAGCCTCTCGGATTGCCGCGTTGTGGATGAAAGTCCCGCCGGCGCCGGTTTCGGCCAAGCGGTTCTTCGGGCGGCCCGTTCGGGTCGTCTGGCGCCGCGGACTGTTGACGGCGCCGCCGTCGGCGCCCGCGTTGAGTTCACGACCCGCTTCCGTCTGGACTAAGGATCTCTCTAGAGATCAGGTTGAACGCCCCGGAGGAAACTCCGGGGCGTTTTTCTTTGTCCGCTGATCAGCGCGGCGGGACTGGCGCGAAGAGGCAAGCTTGCTCATGGTTGTCGGGCATATTCAGAGGGCTTTGCCATGAAGACATTTGTCGCCGTCATCGCCGCCGCCACCACGCTCGGCCTGGGCGCCTGCGCCTATAATGAGAGCCTCGGCCGCAATCAGTTCCTGATCGTCGACGACAGCGCCCTGATGCAGCAGTCCAACGCCGCCTGGGCCGAGACGCTGCGGTCGCAGAAGGTGTCGACCAACGCCGCGCAGAACGAGCGCGTGCGCCGTGTGGGCGGGCGGATGGTTCAGGCCGCCGGACTCGCGGGGCGCCAGTGGGACTATGCGGTGTTCGAGGACGCCAGCCCCAACGCCTTCGTCCTGCCGTCGGGCCAGATCGGCGTCACCACGGGTCTGCTGAAGCTGGTTCAGAACGATGATCAACTGGCGACCGTCATCGGCCATGAGGTTGGTCACGTTGTCGCCCGCCACGCCGCCGAACGCTATTCGACCCAATCGACGACGGGTCTGGTCCTGGGCGCGGTCCAGAGCCGGGCGGGGGACTATTCGCAGGCCATCGGCGCCCTGGGCGGCATGGGCGCGCAACTGGGTCTGCTGCTGCCTTTCTCGCGCAGCCATGAGCTGGAAGCCGACCGTCTGGGCGTCGACTACGTCGCCGCCGCCGGCTACAAGCCCTCGGAATCCATCGCGCTTTGGCGGTTGATGGCGCAACAGCGCCAGTCGGGCACGCCTGAGTTCGCCTCGACCCACCCCTCGGACCAGACCCGGATCACCGCCTTGCAGCAGTATATCGCCAGCCGAGGTTGGAACTGACGGGGGATAAAGTGAAATTCCTTCAAATGCATATTGCTGACCGGGGCGAGGCCCGCTAGAGAACCGGCCTCGCGTTGATCGCGCCGCCTTAGCTCAGTTGGTTAGAGCGCCGGTTTGTGGAACCGGAGGTCCTCAGTTCAAGCCTGAGAGGCGGTACCATCACTCCCACGAATCGCTTTCGGCGACGTGGAGTGGTGACGATATGAGCGACGCTATCCCCCTGTGGGACCCCCGCCAATACAACCGATTTGAAGCCCAGCGCGACCGCGCCGCGCTCGATCTTCTCGTGCGCCTGCCCGAGGATCTTGATCCCGCCGAAATCTGGGACCTGGGCTGCGGAACCGGCCAGCACGCCGCCCTGCTGAAGCGCCGCCACCCGAACGCCAGGGTGCATGGCCTGGACTCCAGCATCGCCATGCTGGAGCAGGCCCGCGCCCTGTCCGCCGACGTCGACTGGTCGGTCGGCGACATCGCGACCTGGGCGCCGGATCGCCCCGCCGACCTGATTCTCGCCAACGCCTCGCTGCAATGGCTGCCCGACCATACGGTCCTGTTCGCTCATCTGGCCGGCGTCCTCACGCCCGGCGGCCTGCTGGCGGTGCAGATGCCCATGGCCTGGGAGACGCGCCACCATACGATCATGCGTAAGACGGCGGCCGAGGGGCCATGGGCCTCGGTCCTGACCGGCGTGGACACGATCGCGCCACTGCTGCCTGCCGAGGCCTATTACGAGGCTCTGGCGCCGCTTTGCGACGACATCGACCTCTGGTCGACGACCTATCTGCACGTTCTGACGGGCGAGAACGCCGTGTTGGAATGGATGAAGGGGACGGCGCTGCGGTCCTATCTGACCGCCCTGGCAGGCGACACGGCCTTGCGCGAGGCATTCCTGATCGCCCTCAGTTCGCGACTGTCCGAGGCGTTTCCACAGCGCCGGGACGGAGCGACGCTTCTACCATTTCCTCGTCTGTTTCTTGTGACGCAGCGTCGTTGACGGGCCCCCGATGCAGGTGCTCGACAGGGCATTTCAGCGTCGCCAGGGCCGTCTTCGCCGCGGCGTAGCCTGAAGACACCGCCGGGGCGTAGGCCTTCCAGTCGCGGATATCGACGCCCTCGGGCCGAGGCAGGATCAGCAGGTCGGTATCGGCCCGCGCCTGCATCAGTTCGGCCTCGGTCGTCAGGGTGGCCGAGCGCATCAGCACCGACACGATCGGCGGCCCCTTCTTCCAGGCGCCCGAGACGATCCAGCGCCACCAGGACGGCGGGTCTTCCAGCGCCTTGGGATCGACGCCGCGCGTCTGTGACACGTCCACGCCGACGACGGGGCCGCTATTCAGGCGGCGCATGACCTCGCTGGGGAAGTTGCGCAGCACGGCCCCATCGACCAGCACCTGGCCGTTCATCACCACCGGCGGCATGACGCCGGGAATGGAGATCGAGGCCCGCAGGGCGTGGCGCAGCATCCCCTCGCGATGCACCTCCACCTTGCCGGATGTCAGATTGGTCGAGACCGCGAAGAAGGGCAGGGGCATGTCTTCGATATTCACGTCGCCATAAGCCTCCTGCATCAGGCGCGCGACCTTGCGGGCATGGGTCATGGCGATGATGGGGAAGGCGATGTCCGACAGGGGATCGGATTCGACGAAGGCCCTGCGGATGCGTTCGTCCAGCTCATCGTCGGACCAGCCCAGGCCGGGGCCGGCGGCGATGACCGCGCCCATGGAGGAGCCGCCGATGAAGTCGATCGGCATCCCGGCTTCGCGCAAGGCCTTCAGGGCGCCGATATGAGCATAGGCCCGGGCGCCGCCGCCCGACAGCACTACCCCGACCGCCGAGCCGGTGACGATCCGGGCGATCCGCGCCGTGTCGTCAAACAGGCCCTCGACGGCATGGAACCAGCGACCGGGCTTGAACGCCTCCAGCCAAGCCCGGGTCCTGGTGGGCCGGGCCATATGCGCGGGACGCAACAGGATGAGGTCGGTCAGGGGGTGGGCTTCGTCCTCGATCTCGGGCGGCAGGACGGGCGCCTGCGGCCTGCGGTCGGCGTCGCCCACGATAAAGATCCGGTCCACCTGCCGGGCGCACAGCGAGGCCCAGCCTGGCTCATCGGATTCGGCGACATAGAGGACGTAGTCGTGCGCGTCCTCGACGCCGGAGAACCACTCGGCGGCGGACGACAGGGCGCTGTGGTCGATGATGCGGCAGCTGAAGCCCTGGGACTCGACCGCCCGCGCGACCCGCTCGACGAAACTGCGAATCGGCTGGGCGCGCGCCGAGACGAAACCGAAGACGGTCGGGTCCGATCCGGTCGAGTTCCGCTCGCGCGCCCGCATCAGCATGATCTGGCCCAGTTCGGCTATCAGGGCGGGCTCGGCGCGGGCCGCCTCGAAGAAGGCGTCACGGGGCAGGGCGATCACGTCGCTGTCGCGCAGGGCCACGACATTGGCCATGTGGGTCGTGCCCGCCAGCATGGCCATTTCACCGACGGGATCGCCCGGCTTGATGACGCCGACGAACTGTTGCCCGCGTCCGTTGTCGTCGCGAAACACGCCCAGCCGCCCGGCGCGCAGCAGATAGAGGGTGTCGGCAGGATCTCCGGCCGAGAACAGTCGCTCGCCCCGCGTCAGGGCGAACCAGCTGGCGCGGGTGTTCCTGGCGCCATCGAAGACGCGCGCGAGGGCGGCTTCCAGCGTGTCGGGCAGCGTGTCGTGACGTTCAGCAACCATGGGCATGGTTTAGGCCGGAATCCGTTCGACAGGAAAGCGGACGCTTCCCCCCGAGGCGGAAGCCTCCTAAACCTTGGGCATGCCCAAGCTGATTTCCGCCGTCGATCGCAACAGTCCTGCTTTCAAAACGCTGGATGCGCACAATCGCGCCCTGCGGGACGAACTTTTCGATAAGGTCGCCAAGGCCGCGCGCGGCGGCTCCGACGCCAGCCGCGAGCGCCACGTGGCGCGCGGCAAGCTCTTGCCGCGCGACCGGGTCGAGCGCCTTCTGGACCCCGGCTCGCCCTTCCTCGAGGTCGGCCAGTTGGCCGCCAACGGCATGTATCGGGATGAAGCCCCCGGCGCGGGCATGATCTGCGGCGTCGGGCGCGTCTCGGGCCGCGAGGTCATGATCGTCGCCAACGACCCCACGGTGAAGGGCGGCGCCTACTTCCCCATGACGGTGAAGAAGCACCTGAGGGCGCAGGAAATCGCCGAGCAGAACAATCTGCCCTGCGTCTATCTGGTCGATTCGGGCGGCGCCAACCTGCCGCATCAGGCCGAGGTTTTTCCCGACCGCGACCACTTCGGCCGCATCTTCTTCAATCAGGCGCGGATGTCGGCCCGGTCGATCCCGCAGATCGCCTGCGTCATGGGCTCCTGCACGGCGGGCGGCGCCTATGTGCCTGCCATGTCGGATGAAACGGTGATCGTGCGCAATCAGGGCACCATCTTCCTGGCCGGCCCGCCTCTGGTGAAGGCCGCCACAGGCGAGGTCATCTCCGCCGAGGAACTGGGCGGGGCCGAGACCCATGGCCGCAAGTCCGGCGTGGTCGACCATGTGGCCGAGAATGACGAGCACGCGCTGGAGATCGTGCGCTCCATCGTCGCCAACCTGAACACGGTCAAGGACGTGCCGCTGGACGTGCGCGAGCCGCGCGCGCCAGCCCTGGACCCGCAAGAGCTTTACGGCATCATCCCCGACGACGTCCGCGCCCCCTATGACGTGCGCGAGGTCATCGCCCGCATCGTCGACGGCTCGGACTTCGATGAGTTCAAGGCCCTGTACGGGACCAGCCTGGTCTGCGGCTTCGCCCGCATCTGGGGCTATCCGGTCGCCATCCTGGCCAACAACGGCGTCCTGTTCTCGGAGAGCGCCCAGAAGGGGGCGCACTTCATCGAACTGGCCTGCAAGCGCAAGATTCCGCTGCTCTTCCTGCAGAACATCTCGGGCTTCATGGTCGGCGGCAAGTACGAAGCCGAGGGCATCGCCAAGCACGGCGCCAAGCTGGTGACGGCGGTCGCCAGCGCCGAGGTGCCCAAGTTCACAGTCCTGATCGGCGGCAGCTTTGGCGCCGGCAACTACGGCATGTGCGGCCGGGCCTACAGCCCGCGCTTCCTCTTCACCTGGCCCAACAGTCGGATTTCGGTGATGGGCGGCGAGCAGGCGGCCTCGGTGCTGGCCACCGTCCACCGTGACGCCGAGACTTGGACGCCGGAAGAAGCCGAGAGCTTCAAGGCCCCGATCCGCCAGAAGTACGAGGACGAGGGCAACCCCTATTACGCCACCGCCCGCCTCTGGGACGACGGCGTCATCGACCCGGCCCAGACCCGCGACGTCCTGGGGCTGGCCATCAGCGCCAGCCTGAACGCCCCCATCCCCGAAACGAGCTTCGGCGTGTTCAGGATGTAAAGTCCTTCTCCCCTCGGGGGAGAAGGTGGCCTGCGGAGCAGGTCGGATGAGGGGGCGCTATCTGCAGGCAAACGCGAACAATGAGGATGGAGCCGACGGCCCCCTCATCCGGCTCGCTGGCGCGAGCCACCTTCTCCCCCGAGGGGAGAAGGGGTTAGGCTAGGCCTTATGCATCAGTCGCCAGACCGAACGCGCCGCGCCCGTCGTCTCCGAGCCGACACCACGCCAGCCGAGTCCCGCCTCTGGGCCCTGCTGCGCAATCGCGGCTTCGAAGGCTGGAAATTCCGGCGTCAGACCCCGGTCGCCGGCTATGTCGCCGACTTCCTCTGTCTCGACCTCAAGCTGGTCATCGAGCTGGACGGCGGCGTTCATCGCCTCCGCGAGGCCGAAGACGCCCTGCGCGACCATCGCCTCGCCGAGGCGGGTTTCGCCGTTGTCCGCTTCTCGAACGAAGCATTTTTGCACAATCCCAATATCTTGCTGGACGCGATCCGCCTTCGCGCGGCACAAATGGGGAAATCGCCCCCTCATCCGACCTGCTCCGCAGGCCACCTTCTCCCCCAAGTGGAGAAGGAAGACATTTCAGGCGTTCAGAGCTTGAAGGAGCCATCCATGACTGACCAACCTACCGAAGAAGACCTGAACGCCCTCGACATCACCGACGCCGAGGCCGCCGAGATGAACGCCATCGCCCATCCCTTCGTAGCCGATCCGGCGCCGGACGCGGACAATGAGCTGGTCAAGATCGACGCCCTGCCGTCGGGCGTAGTCTTCGTGACGATCAACCGTCCGGCGAAAAAGAACGCTTTCGACGCCGCCACCATCGCCGCCCTGTATGAAGCGTTCGAGACCCTGCACGGCGCGGACCGGGTGCGCGTGGTCTTCATCCGCGGTGCGGGCGGCACCTTCAGCGCGGGCGCCGACCTGAACTGGATGGCCGACGCCGCCGGCTGGTCGGAGAGCGACAACCGCGATGACGCCATGGGCCTGGCCAAGATGCTCAAGGCCCTGCACGACGTGCCGGCCCTGACGGTGGCCCTGGTCGAGGGCTCAGCCATGGGCGGCGGGGCGGGCATCGTCGCCGCCTGCGACATGGCCGTGGCGGTCGAGGGCGCGCGCTTCGCCTTCTCCGAGGTCAAGCTGGGCCTCATCCCCGCGACCATCGCCCCCTATGTCATCGAAGCCGTCGGCGCGCGTCGCGCCCGCCAGCTGTTCCTGACGGCCAACACCTTCGACGCCGACTATGCGGCCCACGCGGGTCTGATCGACATGGTTCTGCCGGAAGGTTCTGTGGACGAGTTCATCTCCATGCTGACCGACAGCCTGACCACCTGCGCCCCCGGCGCCATGGGCGAGGCCAAGCGTCTGGTGAACGACCTGGCCGGTGAAGCCATCGACCATCGCCTGCTGGAAGAGACCGCCAAGCGCATCGCCCGCGCCCGCGTCTCGGAAGAAGGCCAGGAAGGCGTCCGCGCCTTCCTCGACAAGCGCGCACCCAGCTGGGCGCAATAAAGTGGTGAGTGGTCAGTGGTGAGTGGCGAGTGGGGAGAGTGCTAGCACGCCTTCACCCGCCGACGCCGACCGCCCATCTTCTCGATACTCGTCACCCGCCACTCGTCACCCGCCACTTCGGAAAGCCTGATGTTCAAGTCCGTCCTGGTCGCCAATCGCGGCGAGATCGCCTGCCGCGTCTTCCGCACCGCCCGCCGCATGGGCCTGCGGACCATCGCCGTCTATTCCGAGGCTGACGCCAACGCCCTGCATGTGCGCGAAGCCGATGAGGCGGTGCTGATCGGCCCGGCGGCGGCGCGCGAATCCTATCTGGATGCGGCCCAGGTGCTGGCGGCGGCCAAGGCGACGGGGGCGGAGGCCATCCACCCGGGCTACGGCTTCCTGTCCGAGAACGCCGACTTCGCCGAGGCCGTCATGGCGGCCGGGATCGTCTGGATTGGCCCGCAGCCGTCCTCGATCCGCGCCATGGGCCTGAAGGACGCGGCCAAGAAGCTGATGATCGAGGCGGGCGTGCCCGTCACCCCTGGCTATCAGGGCGAGGACCAGTCGCTGGAGACCCTGACGGCCGAGGCCAACCGCATCGGCTTCCCGGTCCTGATCAAGGCGGTCGCCGGCGGCGGCGGCAAGGGCATGAAGAAGGTCGACCGGGCCGAGGACTTCGCCGATGGTCTGGCCAGCGCCCAGCGCGAGGGCCAGTCCTCCTTCGGCGATCCGCGCGTCCTGATCGAGAGCTACATCACCCGCCCGCGCCACATCGAGGTTCAGGTCTTCGGCGACAGCCACGGCAACGTCGTCCACCTGCACGAGCGCGACTGCTCGCTGCAACGTCGCCACCAGAAGGTGATCGAAGAGGCCCCCGCGCCCGGCATGGATCAGGCCACGCGCGACGCCGTCACCGCCGCCGCTGTCCGCGCCGCCAAGGCCGTGAACTACCAGGGCGCGGGGACCATCGAGTTCATCGCCGATGCCTCTGACGGACTGAAGGCCGACCGCATCTGGTTCATGGAAATGAACACACGCCTGCAGGTCGAACACCCGGTGACGGAATCCATCACCGGCGTCGATCTGGTCGAATGGCAGCTGCGCGTCGCGGTGGGCGAACCGATCCCGCTGGCCCAGGCCGAGATTCCGATGAAGGGCTGGGCCATGGAGGCCCGCCTCTACGCCGAGGACCCGGCCCACGGCTTCCTGCCGTCCATCGGGCGGCTGGATCACTTCGTCATGCCGGACGACATTCGTGTCGACACCGGCGTGGAGCAGGGCGGCGAGGTCAGCCAGTTCTACGACCCGATGATCGCCAAGCTGATCGTCCACGCTGACACTCGCGAAGCCGCCGCCGCCCGCCTGGCCGACGCCTGCCGCGAAGTCGAGGTCTGGCCCGTCCGCACCAACGCCGGCTTCCTGGCCCGCTGCCTGGACCACCCGCGCTTCGTCGAGGGCGACGTGGACACGGGGTTCATTGGGGCGGAAGGCGAGGAGTTGTTCACCCGACCCGTGCGGCCCGAGGTTGCGGCGGCTGGAGCCGCGCATCGCTTCGAGGAGCAGCGCCGCGCGTCGCTGTCGCCTGCCGATGACGGAACATCGCCGTGGGCCGCTTACCGCGGCGATATCGCCGGCTTCAGAATGAACAGGTCTGCGGCGCTGGCGGTTAAGACGACAATGAACGGCGAGGCTTATGCGGCTTCTCTGATCATGCGCCGGAAGGGCCACGCCACTTGGTATGACGTCACCGCGTCGAGCACGGTTGAGCGGGTGGCGCCAGGAGGCGTGTCGCCTGACGACCTCCAGTCGGGGATCTGGGTCGGCGACGATTTCATCAGGTCGTTTGAGACGAGCGACAGCGCGGTGCTGTTTGACGGCGGCGAAGCGATCGAGTTCGCGGACTGGCGCCCCAACGCGGCGGGCGCGGGCGCGGGCGCTTCCGCCTCCGACGGCGGCCTGCGCGCGCCCATGCCCGGCAAGATCGTCGCCGCGCCCGCCAAGGCCGGTGATGTCGTGACCAAGGGCCAGCCCATCGTCGTTCTGGAAGCCATGAAGATGGAGCACGCCCTGACCGCGCCCTTCGACGGCGTGGTGGCCGAGTTCAACGTCGCCGTCGGCGATCAGGTCGTGGACGGCGCGGTTCTGGCCGTAGTGAAGGCGGTCGACTAACCCCGCCGTCATCCCGGACGGCCGTCAGGCCGATCCGGGACCCAGACATCGGCTTCAAACACGGGCAGGGCTGGATCAGAGCCGCCGTCTGGGTCCCGGGTTCCGCTGCGCGGCCCCGGGATGACGGAAGAGGTGGTTTCGCCAATCCCGCCAAGAGACTATCTGCACCCCATGCCCCTTCACATGATCAAACTCTGCGTCGGCGTGTCCGAGGTCGAGACGCTGGAAGCGAACGCCGCGCGTTCCGACTGGCGTATCGTCCACACCCGCATGACGCCCAAGCGCGCTGCCGAGATCGAGGACGGCGGCTCGCTCTACTGGGTGATGAAGGGCGCGGTGACCTGCCGTCAGCGCATCCTCGACATCACGACCGTAGGCGAGGGCAAGGAGAGCCGCTGCGAGATCAGGCTGGACAGCCAGGTCATTCGCACCGCGCCCCTGGCCCGGCGACCGTTCCAGGGCTGGCGCTATTTCGACAAGGACGTGCCGCCGGACCTGTCCGTGGCCGAGGCGACGGACCTGCCCGACGACCTGGCGCGAGAGCTGCGCGAACTGGGCGCATGGTGACCCTTTCGTGGCTTTAGGCCGCAAGTGTTGACCTTTGGTCGCGGTCGTGGCCTGTCCCGGCTCCCATGACCAACGCCCTGTTCAGCTTCAAGACCCGCGAAACCCTGTCCGAGCTGCTGAAGCTGGCCTGGCCGGTCGTGCTGGCGCGTCTGGGCATCATGACCATGGGCCTGACCGACGCCATCGTCGTCGGCCACTACGCCAGCCGCGAACTGGCCTATCACTCCCTGGCCTGGGCGCCGTCGTCGGTCGTCCTGACCACGGCGGTCGGCCTGATGATGGGCGTACAGGTCATGACCGCCCGCCTGCTGGGCGAGGGCCGCAAGGACGAGGTCGGCGCCGTGCTGCGCCGGGGCATGGTCTATGCGCTGCAGATCGGCTTCGTCTCCATGTTCGCCCTGATGCTACTGGGGCCGTTCGGGCTTCAGCACATGGGTCTGGAAGACGGACTGGGCGAGGGCGCTTCGCCCGCCCTGATGGTCTTCGCGCTTTCGATGCCGGCCTATCTGATCTCGGTCGCGGCCCAGTTCTTCCTTGAGGGCTTGCATCGGCCCAAGGCCGGGATGGTGGCCATGTGGGTCGCCAACGCCGTCAACCTGGGTCTGAATCTGATGCTGGTGCCGGACCTTCTGGGGCTGGGCGTCGACGGCGCGGTCGCCTCGGCCTGGGCCACCTTCGGCGCGCGCACCGCGCTGGCGATCTTCCTC
>Ga0265296_1005198_pt1 | contig 10845 bp, 12 predicted proteins | sample MunlanPumphouse1_FD_189073 | JGI IMG/M metagenome (GOLD analysis project Ga0265296, IMG submission 189073) | Groundwater microbial communities from a municipal landfill in Southern Ontario, Canada - Pumphouse #1 | ecosystem: Environmental > Aquatic > Deep subsurface > Groundwater | place...
AAGATGAGAGCGCTGCTTCTTCGCTTCGGTCTGAACCTCCGAGCGCTGCAGTTGTTCCGGCGCTCAGCGGCTATCCATGAATTCGGCTGGGCCAAGGACAAGAAAGAAGCGCGTATCTGCCTCAAGTCGTGGTCTGGCGCGACATGACGGCCAGAACCCACCCCCGCAGACAGGCTGGGATGGAGTCGCTTGGCTACCACGTCCCGCCCGTCCGGACATGCCCAGCATACGCACCAACGCGACGTTCCCTAGGCATGTAGTATCCTCAGATGACAGCCTGCGCAAGCCACGAGCTGGGCGTTGGGTGCAGTGCCGCGGGGGAGGTGGCAAATTGGGCTCGATTCCGGTCGTTGACGTCTTGGACCAGGAGGTCGCTAAACTCCTCTCCATCGAGGAGGGCCACTTCTCCGACATCAAGAGCCTGCGCATTGCTCCTGCCAAACTCACGGTGTCCATCGCGGCGCTCGCAAATGCTGAAGGCGGCGAGCTCTTCGTGGGCGTAGAGGAGAACAAGCGGACCCGCGAACGCTCCTGGTTGGGCTTCGACTCGCCAGAAGCAGCGAACGGACACATATAGAGGCCTTCGAAGTTCTCTTCCCACTGGACGGCTACATCCACGATATCCGCGAAGTGCAGAACGAGTGCACGGACGCTCGCAGCGACGAGTTCACAACGCTTGTGCTGCCGGTGCTGCGGATGATGCCGCTGCAGGTGATCGTTCGGGAGTCTGGACTCAATCCCAGCACGGTGAAACGAATTCGCGCGGGCAGGCAGCGGCCGCACGCTAGCAACATGGCCACGTTGACCAAGATCGCCGCCCGATACGCACGGGCGGAGCTGGCCGAGGCAGACGAACCGGCGCCGCCTGACGATGCCGCGGCGCTGTATCTCTACCTGCGCAGGCAGCAAACGGACTAGGCGTTGCTGCGGAGCGCAGCTGGACCGAGACTGGCGGGCGCAAGGTGCCCGCCAGTCTCGCGTCAGGAGGTAGAACGCGTCATGCAAACCGCAGAACTCAACGCCGTCATCACGAACCTCGAGGCCGCGCTCAAGTCCGCGCACGCGGCGCAGGTCGCAGCGCTCGAGGCGCTCCGCAAGCTGTCAAAGCAGGCGGAATACAGCCCCGGAGGCAAGAGCTGGGATTGGGAACTCGACGGCAGCGGGCTTGAAGATATCCCGATTGACATCGGGATTCTGACGGTCAAGGAAACGGCCAAGCTGCTGCGAGTCTCCGTTACCAACGTCTATGAGCTTGTCCAGACGCGCCAGCTCCCAGCCATGCACATCGGTCGGCAAATCCGCATCGGGAGGCGCGGCCTCGTGGCTTTTCTGCGTGGTATGAACGCGGACGACTTCGAGGCGCTCGTCAAGCAGAGGGTCGCCGCCGAACTGGCCTGACACGTGCCCCGCGCATGCATCCCGTCCCGAGCTTGCTGTAGCGTGCTTCTGACAACACGTGCACCCAGGAGGGGACATGCTGCTCGTCGCCACAGCCGAAGTTGACGCCAACGCGGTCTCAGAACCCTTCGCTCTCGACCTCCCCCCGTACCGAGTTGAGGTGGCCGTCGACCAAGACGGCTTCTGGAGCGAGGTGAGAATCACAAAGCGTGTGGCCGATTGGCGCGCTTGTCTGCTCCAGCCGGTCGTGTCTCATGAAGCGCCGCCGCCAACTGCCAACGTCCGACCGCTCAGCGAGGCGCACCTCGACAAGTCCGGCGACGTCGCGGACTTACGGGACCTGCTGCGCCATGTCGAGTCCTTCTGTGGCTACGTGATGGGGGTGGAGTATGTGGACTGGTTCTGCCCCAAACTCGAATGGATTGCCGAGAGCCCAGAGGAAGAGGCAGGACTCACGGTGAGCAAGTGGGACGTGCACTACGATCTCGACCCGCCGCCGGTGCAAGTCGATCCAACGCTTCTGGCGAAGGCCATACTTAACCGGCCGGAGATGTCCTATCTCGATGTTCCTTTGTCGTTCTTCCGCGAGGGACGCGCTGACTACGGACAGCGCAAGTACATCAATGCGTTCTTCAACTTCTACTTCTTCATTGAAGGACTCTATGCGGGCGGTCGCTCGAACGAGAAGGATGTCGTGGGCAAGTACCTACAATCTGGGCAGCTAACGCATAGCGCAGCTCGCACTCTTCAGAGGCTCGAGTCCATGACAGACCCGGTTGGCGGCCGACACGCCCTCAATCTGCGAGTGTTCCTAGGGGAACTTGGCTTTGCTTGGGACCCGGAGGGGTTGCTCCGACTCGTAGTCAGGATGCGGAACAAGCTCCACCACTACTCGCACAGGTCGCAGGGCGTTCGCCTCGGGCATCCCTTGAATCAGTCGGACTATGAGTCGCTCGCGGCACTGGCCATGGGGCTGTGTGTCGAGTGCATTACTCCGCTCATCACCGGGTCGAAGCCGGACGGCAAGTAGCCTAGCCAGACTGTGGTCTGGACCGCGGAGGTGCGGTTGAAGTGGAAGTCACCCTTACTCCGATGACCGTGCAGTACTTGGTCGGGCTTTGCTGCGTGCGCCGAAACCCCGACGCGGTGGAGATCATACTGGGGGATATGGTGATGGACGTCGCGCCTCTGAAGGAGCGCGATGTTGATGTCACCGTGACTCTTCAAGAAGAAGACGGCTCCACTAGTGCCTTCATGGCATACGAAGTGAAGCGAGAGAGTTCTCCGTTGGATGTCACTGTCGTCGAACAGCTGGTCGCGAAGCTGGACGACATGCCTGCGGTGACTCACCGCGGAATCGTTTCCGCGTCGGGCTTCACCGATGGAGCTGTCAACAAGGCCAAAAAACACGGCGTGAAACTCTATTCCCTGCGCCCCTGGAAGAAGCCCGAGGGCGCAACGACGCCCACTTTTCTAGGGGAACCCCTGCCTCTCGAACTGGGATCAGTTGAGCGACTCCTTCTCTACTGGGGCAAGTGCGACGTATATGTCAATCTCGCTCGCGGTCCGGCTGAGTTCACATGGGAACCGCAGACGAAGCTGTTCTCCCCGATGGGGGCTCCCCACTTGAAGTACGCCACCATGGGTGACTTCCGCGACGAGGTCCTAGTCCGGTCAACGAACACGCTCGCCACAATAAAGAGCGCCGAGTTCGCTTCTTCGTGGCCTTCGGCGCGAGTCAGTCCGAACGATGATGCTGAGGTGACTCCTCTGGGTCCTCACACCCATACGGTCGAAGTAGCGAGTGATGAGGTCTGCCTGCGGTTCGGAGACGTCCTGGCTCCGGTCGTCTCTATCTCGATCTCCGGGGAGCCGGAATGGCGCAGGAGCGCCGCACCCGTTGATTTTCGAATCATGGAACGCGTACCGGATGGTGAACCCTTCGCTGGTGCGGCAATTGCCCCCTATGGCACTCCCGACGGCAAGCTGATGGCTCTCGTGTTCACCCCGTCATCACGTGAAGTCGGAGTTCATACGATCCGGCTTCTAGAGAAGCACCGGAATGCCATTCGGCGGCTGAGACTCAAGACCACGCCCGAAATCAGGTAGCAAGCGGTCCACTCGACTAGTCCTCGAGGAGCCAGAAGAGCCGCCCAAGGGTAGGCCGATTCGAGGGGGGGCGCGTTTCGAGCCGCCCTACCTCCTATCCCTGCGCACGTTTGCCGCTCACGCGTGCCTGTGGTAGCATCTCGCGTCCGAGCGCAGTCCCCACTGGCTCAGCATCAGCACGCAGTCACGACGTCACCAGATCGAAGGGATCACGTGGCCAACATCAAGCAGCAGAAGAAGCGCATCCGCCTGGCCGCCAAGCAGCGGCTGCGCAACCGGCACGCCAAGTCGAGCCTCAAGACGCTCTTCAAGCGCCTCGAGGATCAGGTCGCCGAGCAGCAGAGCGACGAGGCCGCGAAGACGGCCACGTTCCTCACCTCGCGCATCGACAAGGCCGCCGCCAAGGGCATCCTGCACAAGAACAACGCCGCCCACAAGAAGAGCCGCGTCGCGCAGACGCTGACGCGCCCCTCCGCCTAAGAGCCTATGCCGGTAGGAGCCCCGCGCCCGTTGTCGAAGCACCTCTTCGAGCGATCGAGGAGGCCCTTGATGGGACTGGTGACGAAGGACGACGGCTGGCGGATCCCGGATGCGTTGTGGCAGCGGATCGAGCCGCTGCTGCCGGCGCGGCCGGCGCATCCTTTAGGCTGTCACAACCCGCGCGTTCCCGACCGAGCCGCCATGAACGCGATCCTGCTGGTGCTGCGCACCGGCATGCAGTGGAACGCCTTGGATGCAACGGCGATCTGCTCCTCGAGCTCGGCGCACCGGCGCTTCACTGAGTGGACGCGGGCCGGGGTCTTCGAGCGTCTCTGGCGCGAGGAGCTCGCCGTCTACGACGCCGAGCACGGCATCGACTGGGACTATCTGGCGCTCGACGGCGCCATGACCAAGGCGCCCCTGGGTGGTGCCGACACCGGCCCCAACCCCACCGATCGAGCCAAAAGGGGGCGAAACGCTCGCTCCTCACCGACGCCGCCGGCATCCCCATAAGCATCAGCGTCGCCGGTGCCAACCGCAACGATCACAAGCTGGCGCGGGCGACGCTGGAAGGCATCATCGTCACGCGACCGGCGCCGACCGAGGCGTGTCCGCAGGGCCTTTGCCTCGACAAAGGCTACGACTACGCCGAGGTGCGCGAGCTGGCCGCCGAGTTCGGCTTCACGCTGCACCTGCGCACTCGCGGCGAGGAGATCCGGGCGCTCGCCTGCGAGGTCGGCTATCGCGCCAGGCGCTGGGTCGTCGAGCGCACCCACTCCTGGCTCAACCGCTTCCGCCGTTTGCTCATCCGCTGGGAGAAGCGCCCCGAGAACTACCTCGCCATGCTGCATCTGGCTTGCGGCGTCATAACCTGGCGTGCGCGCCTAGCGGCATAGGCTCTAAGCAGCGTTCACTCTTTCAGGCGACGCGGGCGGGCCGCAGCTGCGGCCCGCCCGCGTCGCCGTCTTTCTTCTGACTTCTGACGCGCCGCGGGCTCCCGCGCCGCCGCCCGGTACTGCCTACGCCAGCATGCGCCCCAGAGCGAGCTCCAGGACGAGGCGCGCCGTGTGGTCCACGCCGGCCGCCGACTCGAGCGTCGCCGGCGCCCGGCCGCGCATGCCTGTCTCCGCCACGGCCAGCGCCCGCAGGGCCGTGCCGAGGCGCCGCCGGTCGTAGTGGCGGCGCTGTTCCAGCACCTTCTTGGCCGTGAAGGAGTGGACGTTTGACCCCAGGTCCGCGGTCAGCCGCTTCGCGGCATCGGCGGCGCCGTCCGGGATCCGCAGCCGCGTCGCCGCCTCCAGGAGCTGCACGTGCTTCTTCAGCGTGTAGAACACGCGGGAGGCGTCGTCCTGCGGGTCGCCCGAGGCGTAGATCATCTCCAGGAGGCTGAAGGCGCCCACCCGGTCACGGCGGCCGACGGCGTCCATGAGGTCGAAGACGCGCGCCTCGTCGTCGGGCGTGCACACCGCATCCACGTCCTCCGGCGACGCCTCCCGGCCGCGGCAGTACAGGGCCAGCTTCTCGATCTCGCGCTCCAGGCGCTCGCTGTGCCCGGGGTCGCTGCCGCAGCGGTCGAGGAGGTGCTTGGCGGTGCCGGCGCCGAGCGGCAGGTGGTGCGCGTGGGCGCGCTCCCGCACCCAGCCGGCCATCTCGTACTTCTTCGGCAGGTCACAGCTGACGATCGCCACTCTGCCCGCCGCTTTGAGCACCGCCTTGTAGAGCGCGTCTTCCCTGGACAGCTTCTCGGCCTCGACCGCCAGGCAGGTGTCGGGCATCGGGTCGTGCACGTAGGCGGCCAGGAGCTGGCGCTCCTTCGCCGTCCACTTGTGGCCGTTGAGGACCAGGAGCAGGCGCGTCCCGAGGGTGAGCCCCGGAGTGGACGCCGCGTCCACGACCGCCTGCGCGGCGTCCGTCTCGGCGTCGAAGACCTCGGAGTTGAGGTCGCTGCCCCCGGACTCGCGTGCCACGCGGGCCCGGAGCCGCGACACGGCGAGCCGCACCTTGGGGCGGTCGTTGCCGAGGATGAGGTACGCGGGCCTGAGGGTCTCGTCTTTCGCCATGACCGCCGAAGGATAGCACGGCGCTCGACGGCGCCCGGAGCAGGCACTAGGATTCCGCCGGGCGCGCGCCCTCGCGCCCACGGCCGCCGGAGGACCGCCGTGCCCGCAGAAACGCTGATCATCGCCGCGAGCCCCGCCTCGCCGCTCGTCTGGGCCCTCCTCGCGCTGCTCATCGCCGGGGAGCTCGGCCTGCTCGCCTGGGCGCTGCTCGACCTGGCGCGGCGGCCCAAAGAGGCCGTGACCGGAGGCACCAAGATCCTGTGGCTGGCGCTGTGCCTGCTGGCGCAGATCGTCGGCCCGGTGCTCTACCTCACGCTGGGGCGCGTGCGCCCGGCGGCGATGAGCGCGGAGCGCGGCGCACCAGGCGGGGACCAGGCGGCCGGGGAAGCCGGGGCGGTCGGAGCAGCGGCCGGCGCGGAGGGCTTCGCAGGCGAAGGGCGGGCTGCAGAGGGCTTCGCGGGCAACGGGAGGGCCGCGGCCGCCGTCGCCGCGATGTACCCGGAGCCCGGCGGCGCGGCGTCGGCGCCCGCCGTCGAGCTGGTCGCCGTCGCTAAGCGCTTCGGCAACGCCGCCGCCCTCGACGGCCTCACGCTGACGGTGCCCGAGGGCTCGGTGTTCGGCTTCCTCGGGCCGAACGGAGCCGGCAAGACGACCACCCTGCGCATCCTGGCCGGCCTGGCGCACGCCGACGCCGGCGCGGTACGCGTGCTCGGCCGCCACGTTGGTGCTCCGGGCGCCGACGTGCGCGCCCGGATCGGCTACCTCCCCGACGTCCCCGCCTTCTACAAGTGGATGACGGCCGCGGAGTACCTGCGCTTCGCCGGCAGCCTCTTCGGCCTCCGCGGCCCCGCCCTCGAGGCCCGAGTCGAGGCGCTGCTCGAGCTCGCCGGCCTGGCGGGCGTCGAGACCCGCGTGGGCGGCTACTCGCGCGGGATGCGGCAGCGGCTCGGGGTCGCGCAGGCGCTCGTCAACGCTCCCCGGCTCCTCCTCCTCGACGAACCCACGAGCGCCCTCGACCCCCTGGGCCGGCGTGAGGTCCTCGACATGGTGGCGGCCCTGCGCGGGCGCACGACCGTCTTCTTCTCGACGCACATCCTCGCCGACGTGGAGCGCGTCTGCGACACGGCGGCCATCATCGACAAGGGCCGCGTGGTGACGCAGGCGAGCGTGGCCGAGCTGCGGCGCCGGCGCGGCGGCCTCCACCGCCTGCTTGTGGAGGTGGACGACCCGTGGCGGCTCGAGGCGGAGCTGCAGAGCCTGCCCTGGCTGAGGGGCTTCGACCTCGCGCCGGACGGCGGCCTGCGCCTGAGCGTCGACGACCTCGAGGCGGCCCAGCGCGCCATCCCCGCGCTCGTCTCCAGCCTCGGCCTCGCTCTGCGGCGCCTGCAGAGCGACGAGCCGAGCCTGGAGGACGTCTTCGTCGGCCTGCTCGAAGCGGAGCAGGCATGAGGGGCTTCGCCGCCTTCTTCCGCAAAGAGCTGCGCGAGACCGCCCACACGTGGCGGTTGTTCGTGCTGCCGGGGTTCCTCCTCTTCTCCGCCCTCTCTGCGCCGCTGATCACCTACTTCACGCCGCTGCTCGTGGACCGCCTCGGCAGCGCCCAGGAAGGGTTCAGCATCCAGGTCCCCGAGCCCACGGCGCTGGCCGCCTACGTCGAGTACCTCGGCAACCTCGGCGAGTTGACGATGTTCGCTCTCGTGATCGCCTACGGCAGCATCGTGAGCGGCGAGCTGCGCAGCGGCACCGGGGCGCTCACCCTCGCCAAACCCCTCTCGCGCGGCGCCTTCGTGCTCTGTAAGTGGCTCTCGCAGGCGCTTGTGACGGCGGTGGCGGCGGTGGCCGCGAGCGCCCTCTGCGTCGCCGTGACCGCCGCCCTGCTCGGCCCCGGCCCGGCGTGGCGGCTCGTCGGCGCCGTAGCCGTGTGGGCCGCGTACGCCGCCTTGATGCTGGCCGTGATGGTGCTCCTGAGCGTCCTGCTGCCGGCGCCCGCCGCGGCGGCCGGCGCCGGCATGGGCGTGTACGCCGGCCTCGTGGTGCTCGCCCAGTTCGCGGCGACCAGCCGCGCCACGCCGGCCGGGCTCATGGGCGCGGCGGTGGCCTTGCTGCGCGGCGAGCCGGCGCAGTGGGCCCAGCCCGTGTCCACCGCCCTGCTCGCGACCGCGCTGTGCCTCGCGGCGGCCGTGTGGCGCTTCTCGCGGCGCGAGATCTGAGGCCCGGCCGGGGCGGCCCTCTCAGGGGCCGCGCTCCGCGGTCGCCAGGAGGCCGCCCCCGCCCACGGTGAGGGCCACGTCGCCGCACTCGTCGGTCCGCGCGCACGGCACCCCGGCCGCGGCCAGCAAGCCGAGCATCTCGGCCGTAGGGTGGCCGTAGGTGTTGGGGCCCACCGAGACGACCGCGAGGCGGGGCCCCAGCTCGCGGAGCAACCCCGCGTCGAGGCCGCCGCGGCTGCCGTGGTGCGGCAGTTCGACAACGGTGCAGGGCGGCAGGTCGAGCGCTGCCAGCACCTCGCCCTCGGCGTCCCCGGGCACCAGCAGCCGCTGCCGGGCGAGCTCGGCCACGACCACGAGGGCGCAGTCGTTCTCGCCCTGATTGCCGCCCTCGCCCGGTGGCGCTGAGGTGGGCAGGATGCGCAGCGCCCAGCCTTGGCCGGAAAGCGCCAGCGGTGCGTCGCAGCGGCGCACCTCGGCACCCGCGGCGCGCAGCTCTGCGGCCAGGCGCTCGAGCGCGGGCGAGGGCTCTGGCGGCCGCGGCAGCAGTGCGCTGCGCACCGGCAGCCGCCCGATCACGCCCTCGAGGCCCGCCACGTGGTCGGCGTGGCCGTGGGAGAGCACGAGGAGGTCGATGCTTCGCACGCCGTGCTCGCGGAGCGCGCCGGCCAGCGGGCTCGGGCCGGCGTCGATGAGGATCGTGGGGCCGCCGGGGACCTGCACGAGCGTGGCCGCCCCCTCGCCGACGTCCAGGAAGGTGACCGTCGGCCGGTCGGGCGCCGCCGGGGCGCCCGGGGCGAGGAGCAGCAGCACCGCCAGCAGCGTGGCCGTGGCCGTCACCAGCGAGGCCCGGCGTCCGGGCTCGGTCACGTACGCGGCCACGCCCGAGCCGGCACGGCGGGCGAGCGCGCAGACCGCGAGCGCCTCGCCGAGCGCCGCCGCGGCGAGCAGCAGCCCAAGGCTCATGCCTTGCCACTCGTACACCGCCCAGGGAAGGCGCCCGAAGAGGCGCGCCACCTCGAGCAGGAAGCCGATGAAGAGGCCGCCCACGACGTTGAGGGCCGCCGACAGCCACGAGCTCACGAAGCCGAGCAGCAGCGACAGCATGCCGAGGAACATGATGGGCCCGAGGACGAAGCCGCCGGCGACGTTGGCCGGCACGGCGACCAGGGAGGCCGAGCCGAACGTGAGCACCGACACCGGCGCCGTGGAGATGCTGGCCGCGGTGGTGATGCCGACCTGCTCCGCGAGCGGCCCGGGCAGGAAGGAGAACAGGCGCGTGAGCCGCCGCGCCAGAAGCAGCAGCCCGAGCACCGCGCCGAACGAGAGCTGGAAGCTGACGTCGAAGAGGTTGTTGGGGTTGACCGTGAGCAGCCAGGCGGCCGGGCACAGCCAGAGCAGCCAGCCGTCGCTGGGCCGCGAGGCGAGGACGGCCAGCAGGCCGACCACGCCGGCGACGCCGGCGCGCACGATCGAGGGCGAGGCGCCGGTCAGGAGCACGTACGTGAGCACCAGCGGCACGAGGAGCGCCGTGCGCGCCAGGCGCGGCACGGCGAGCAGGGCGAGGACGAACGACCACATGGCGCAGAGCAGCACGACGTTCTCGCCCGAGACTGCCATGATGTGCAGCAGGCCGCTGCGCCGGAAATCGTCGACGACCTGCGCCTCCACGCCCTCGTCGTCGCCGAGCACCATGCCCTGCAGCACGTCGCTGACCGGGGGGCGCACGCCGGACCGCAGGTGCGCCCGCGAGGCCTGACGCAGGCGATCGATGGCACCCTGCACGCCGCCGCGTCGCCCCGCGAGGCGCAGATCGGCGAAGCGGCCTTCAAGGAGCACCTGCTCCCCGCGGCGGCGCAGGTAGCGCCCGTAGTCGAAGTCGCCGGGCCGCGGCTCCGGGAGTGGCTCCACGCGCACCGAGTCGAGCTCGACGATGGCGCCTTCGACGAGCGGCCCCAGCGGGTCGAGGGCGAAGCTGCGCCCGTCGTCGAGCTCGAGCCGCAGATGCGCCGCCTCGCGCAGCGGCGCCCCCCCGAACGCCATGACGTCGACGGCCAGCGTGATCTGGTCTTCCTTCACGGCCGGCAGGTCGGTGAGCGCCGCGGTGAGCGCCGGGCGCTGGCCCACGTAGGCCTCCAGCGTTGATCGCTCGAGCGTGCCGAGGCGTGACCCGCCCACCAGCAGCCCGGTGAGAAGCGAGGCCGTGGCCAGCCCGGTGAGCAGAGCCGGCAGGCACCACCGCGCCCGCCGCTCCGCACCGGCGCCGCGCGCCGCCGCGACCACGGCCCCGAGTGCCGCGATCCCGGCCGCCGCAGATGCCGCGCCCGGCGGCCGCAGCGCCAGCGCCAGGCAGAGACCGGCGCAGTACGCGGCCAGGACGATGTGCGGGAGCGCCAGCTTGCGCAGCACGGGCCCTCAGACCGTGATCGCGCCCTGCATGGCGGCGAACTTGGCGTCGCCGATGCCCGGGACGTTCTTGATCTCCTCGATGGTCTTGAAGCCGCCGTTGGCGGTGCGGTAGTCGATGATCTTCTGGGCCGTGGCCGGACCGACGCCGTCCAGAGCCTCGAGCTCGGCCGCCGAGGCGGTGT
>Ga0265296_1005200_pt1 | contig 10842 bp, 9 predicted proteins | sample MunlanPumphouse1_FD_189073 | JGI IMG/M metagenome (GOLD analysis project Ga0265296, IMG submission 189073) | Groundwater microbial communities from a municipal landfill in Southern Ontario, Canada - Pumphouse #1 | ecosystem: Environmental > Aquatic > Deep subsurface > Groundwater | place: Canada...
ACAAGAATTATTCTCAGGAGTGTCAGAAAATTGGGTAAGTTCATATGCTGGGCTTTGTGGACATGGGAATCAGCTCTGGTTCAGCAATTCTCTCCGGGACTCCAATCAATGCTATCCCAGAAAATCAGGACCATCAGGAAAGGTCTTCAGAGCGCTATCCACAATTTCCTGAATTGCAGGTTCATATAGCTGATATGACTTCATTTCAAGATCTGTTCGGAAAAAGCTGTAACACCGTTCGCCAATTTGCTGTTCTGCAGACCAAAGCGTCTCACCGGTTTGGACACTCCGCAGTTCAAACTTAGCAGAGATAACTGTAGAAGCCCAAAGATATGAATAGGAAGTTTTACACTTATTCAGAGTGCAATACATCACAGCCTCTACATTCAGCATCCCGCCTAAGACCTTAGGGGTAATGTTTTTTTGATCAGGAGCAGAGAGTTTTTCATCAATGACATTAAAAGAAATTTTTGGATAACCCTTAAAATACAGCCCGTAAAGAATCTTTTCTCGCAGCATCCGACCTATCCCCTCATCGCCTGTTTTATTATCCACAGGTAAGATAGCGACAAGCCTGGCACCTTTTTTACTGTGGTCGGGAAGGACATTATTGGATGTCTTTGACCAGCACCCTGCCAAAAGACAAACTGCTGATACCAATAAAACAAACTGAGCAAATTTACAGCACTTCATTAGTGAATTCTTTTTATTCATGGATTATTTTCCTCAATCACCGTTTCTTTTCAGTTTCTCAACCTCTTTCCCAAATAATGGAGCTACGTTATCACACCTCAAATAACAGTTCAATATAATCATCAGTTAAACATAACCTTCATCCTCCAGCTATTAGATTTCTGGTCAAGTCGGCAATCAGTTCCGACGACGGTCTGTCTCTATAAACTCCGTAATCCGGGCCCCATGCCGGATCCATTCCGCGAAGGAAACAATAATACACCCCCCCGAAATGGGTATCGTAACTATAATCAGGCAGCCGCGTTGAGAGGTATTTATGCAGTGCAACAGTGTAAAGATGATATTGAAGAAAATAGAAAGAGTCAGTCATGGTTTCCAGAAGCGCCTTACGGTTGTAGTCTTTAACACGGTAACCGAGGAAATTTGATTTCCAGTCAATGAGATAAAAACGCGATTCCACACGGAATACCATATCTATGAAACCCTTCATAAAACCACGCACCGGGCTGAAATGGAGACGTTCGTGCCAGAATGGATAGCTATCGTTCTGCCTCTCCTCTGTCCGCATAAAATCACTGTAAGGAGCAAAAATTTCTCTCAGTCTCTCTGGAGATATGGGCTGGAGGGGAAAATAGAATTCCAGTTCGTTGAGGCGTTCTCTATTCGATATGGCAGAAAGTGTTAAACCCTTCCCCTCCGGATGCTCAAGGGGAAGTGGAAAAGAGATTATCTTCTGCATCATTCCGGTAACAGTTTCCTCCCATTTCGCCTCAAAACCATACTCTTGAAGTTTCTTGTCAACCAAGTCCTTCATCATAATCTTATTCTCTTCAGTAAAATCTGTGTGTTCAAGAATGTCGTGCAGGAACGTTCCTGCCTTTGCCCCCCGCGGGAAGGCTAATATGTCGGAGCCCTCATCAAGTATATCCGGCGGGTTGGTAGCAGTACTGTATGGGGTATCACGATCGGGGAGTTCTGCGCTTTCGGACTGCCCGGAAACGAGGGAGGAAAAACTTGCAATCCTGAAGGAGCGATCAATCTTACCGGAAAATTCCCTTGATGTCAGCACTTCCTGCTCATTCTGCCGCGGCAAATAAGACACTCCCATTTCGAGGGGCATCGGCTCGACTTTAATCGCTCCTTCGGCTCTGTCTGACAGGCCTTCCAACTCCCGGCAGAAATCCTTGCCGGATAGACTTTTAAACCGGGCCTCGGTAACTTCAACCTCTCTTCCCGACATTTCTTCATCGGTCCTATGGAATAGATAAGCAGGAGCAGAAGTCCCGGCCTTATTGAATCGCCCCCATATCAGGTAACAGCGGTTCTTCGCCCTGGTCAGGGCCACATAAAAAAGACGTATATTTTCTGCAAGAAGCTCTCGCTCAGCAAGTTTTTTACATGAGGCACTATTAGATGAACCAAGATCGTACGTCAGTTGCCATTCATTTTCCCTGTCATGGAAGGAAAAATCATTCCCCGTGAGCCTTGATCCTCCCCACATGAAAGGACAGAATACCACGGGATATTCAAGGCCCTTGCTTTTATGGATGGTAATAACCCTGACGGCATCCTCATCGCTCTCGAGACGAAGCTGGTACTTATCGGAAAGCTGCATTTCAGGGTTCCTCTGCTCCGACAGCCATTTTATAAGCCCCGTCATACTTGATCTCTGCTCTATTGATTCCCGGTGAAGCACCTCAGCCAGATGAAGCAAAGTAGCAAGACGCCACTGGCCACGGGGTAGAGAGATAAGGCGCGTCCTTACTTTCTCATTGGTCATGAAAGCCCTGAACATCACGATAAAACCATATTTATGCCATACATCATGATAGCCCCTGAACTTTAGCAGCCATTTCCCCCATGTACTTTCATCGCTCAAGAGGCGATCGATCTCTTCACCGTTTACCCCCATCATGTCTGTGGCAAGCGCTGCCCTGATAAGCTCCTCACGACCAGGAGCAGCAATACTTATTAGTATCCGTTCCAATTCCCGAGCCTCATGGGTGGCAAAAATGCTTCCGGTGCTGTAAAGAACACTCGGAATATTCAATGCGGACAGGCCTTCCTGAATAAGACCTGCTTCCCTGTTCGTCCGGACCAGAACGGCGATATCCTTTTCTTGAAGTGGTTTTTGCCCGATCAGGGCTTGCCGCTTACTGCCAAGGTATAGAAGGCGTGATATCTCTCCTGCTACAGCACGGACAATTAACTCCCTTGCCCCCTCTTTTGATATAAGCTTTTCGGGAAAGCCGCCCTGCGCAACCTCTCCTTTGACGTCTGTTCCTTCAGCGAGGGCGCAAGAACTGAGAAACCAAAGATGAAAGGGCGCTTCCCTCTGTCCGTTTATCGTAAGATATTCGTAATTCCTGTCCTTTGCCGGTCTGGTTGCAGAAAAGGAAATTCCATCATAAATAAAGGGATTATCCACGCGTGAAAAGATAGTGTTTACAGCCTTGATCAAATGGGGCTCGGATCGCCAGTTCTCCCCAAGGGTGTAGGTTCTATCCGTATGAGATGCGGCGTTCATATAAGTGAAGAGGTCGGCACTCCGGAAACTGTAAATAGCCTGTTTGGGATCACCGATAAAAAAGAGTATATTGCTCTCAGAAGAGAAGATAGCATGGAAGATGGTAAACTGAATCGGATCTGTGTCCTGAAATTCATCAATCAAGGCCGCATGGTAATTTGCCCTGACCGCCTTTGCAAGTGCTTCTCCACCTCTCCCCTCAAGGGCCATTCGGACCCTGAGCAGTAGATCATCAAAAAACAAAACGTTCTTTTTAAGTTTACGTATCGGCAACTCCCGTCTGAGAGTTCTTATCAGTTCCCCCTTAAGAAAAAGGAGATGTTGTTCCAGAAGAGCTTTTACGAAAGCGGCCTTTTCCTTCACAGACTGACAGATATGGAAGATGGGGTGCTCTGGGGGAAAATGGCTCTTTTTTGTGGAGGCGGCAAGTTTTTCTACCGTCAGTTTTTCAAAACCTTTAAAAAGAAGAAAGAATGTAACATTTGAGACAAGAAAATTATCCATAGCATTTAACAATTCTTCTGTCCCGGTTCCATAACTCCTGATATTGAGCGCCGGATCTTTGAGCTTTTCCCGAACCTCCTCTCTTACTGAGGACCATATTTTTTTTATTTTTCCCACTTCACTATGGAGGGCGCTGAGTGCATTCCGGACAATATCAGGAGAGGGAACTTGAACCTCCGGAATAATCCTTACGTCAGGGTTCACTGTTGTTCTTCTCACTAACTCAAGGAACCGCTTTGGGCCGTAACCCTCTGACAGGGCATAGGCGACTAATTCGGGAACCGCTTCATAGAAATGAGTGCGCCAGAAATCTTCCACAATCTCTTCTTTAAGTTTTTCCTGATCGGTAATAAGTTCTGTATCAAAGAGTGAACCGCTTTCAAAGACATTCTCCAGTAATATTCTCCGACAGAAACCGTGAATGGTAAATATGGCAGCTTCATCGAAGTCATAAAGAGCGCCCCTCAGACGTTCCCTTGCAAGCCTTCGATCAGTCTCCCGAGGATACTTCTTCAACAGAGCATGGAGAAATTGATCTGAGCTTCTTCCCCGAAAAAATGCCTCCGCCGCTTCCCGGAGATTTTTACGGATTCTATCCCGCAGTTCTTCCGTAGCTGCAATAGTGTAAGTGACTACAAGGATCTCCCTGACAGGTATTGCCTTCTCGACAATCATACGAACGAAGAGACCGGCAATGGCATAAGTCTTTCCCGTACCTGCGCTGGCTTCAATAAGATTCGTTCCCTCAAGAGGGCTGTTGATGAGATTAAAATCGATCATTTCAAATCTTTGTTAATTAAGCCCGTGTTCCTCTGGTCTTTCTGCCCGCTTTCTCCCTGGAACCTTTAACTTTATCTCTTTTATTATTACCGTCATATCCATTCATTCCTTCTAAATACTGATATTGTCAAATTTTCCATGAAAAAATTGGTATTCATTACATAAAGAGAAATAAAGAATTCCAGAAATGCAAATTTTTGTATTTTATCAAGCGTAGTACATGATACGTACAGGTAATCATATTTGAGGGAACCTTAAAGGTCGCATTTATCGGTACTCAAACTTTTTTCGACTATGCGTGTATCGCTTTGCTACAAAGGCATAACTTGTTTTCACAAACTCAGGCATTGCCTATACCGGCAATACCGGCACTGCAAGTCAACGCTATGGATGGTGCCCGAAAATCCTTAATTCGTGCCTCCTGAGCCCACAATTTTCATTATTTTGAACGATATCAGAAATAGAATGTATAAGCGACAATGATGCTCATGAGGCTTTTCGAAAGTTCGATGATGTACTCAAGCTGTCTTAAGACCGGGGAAATTACTTTACTGTTGCTTCGGAAGCCTCACCGGCAAATGGGGAGGATGGTCAACCCTGTTGATTTTATTGGTAGCGGGGGGTGGATTCGAACCACCGACCTTTGGGTTATGAGCCCAACGAGCTACCGGACTGCTCCACCCCGCGTTATTAATGTGATACTTAAAACATAATCCTGTGTTTGTCAAGGATGTTTTTCGAGAGCGCTGGCATATTATTCCCGTGTTAAATTGATAGGAACCACTTTTTTGAAATTTTGGCACTATGAAATATACACTTTTTCGGGAAATTTTAACAAATGGTATATGGTATTAGGAACGTTTTTGAGTGGTTCTTTTATCCTCTAAGAACTATGAAATAAATGAACTACCCCGCAGCAAGCTGCGGGGTATCAAAACCAACTTCAAATTATTGCATCGCAATAAACTGCGGGGAATTATACCCAAATAGATTATTAAAAATAATGCCGACCTCCATAGCAATTTATATCCAAAAGCGATATTCTTGTTGAATTGTTATATTGGCATGTAGTAAATGTAAAAAGTTATTCTAATCTAATCAAAATAGTATACCAGTAGTATACCAGTTCTTCATCTAAAAGAAGAGTCAAGAAGTAGAAGCTATGTATTAGGAGTTATCCACAGGCAATATTTTCGAACATAACATTTAAATGAAAGGAAAGATTGATTATGTCAATGAAACCAAGTGAACAGGAAGAAGAATATTTCACCAGAGTGGAGTTCGAAAGGAAAAAGAAACGGGAGGAAGAGAAACGTGGGAATCTTAAAGAAGAAGATATAAAAAAACTTAAACTACTTCATTATATGAAATGTCCCAAGTGCGGAATGGGATTGATAGAAATTTATTATAAGGGAATAAATATAGACAAATGTTCTGAATGCGATGGAGTATGGCTTGATGCAGGAGAACTGGAGGCTGTGTCAAAGCTTGAGAGGAAGGGATTTGATAAGTTATTTAGCGTATTCAAAAAATAACTTTTTACGTGTTTATGTTGAATGGCTTGGGTTAAGTAACTCATAATGCTGATAGCTATTGAATATAAACTGGCGGACATTTTCATAACTGTAGGTTATTCGTAACAGTCGAGTTGTTCGGTTATTATTTTCTTTTGAAATATACTTTGTGAGCTTTAAACAAGAAATTTGCTCGAGTTTGAATTATACATGACCTAAATATTATCCATCTTTCGTGTTTAAGTTGAAGTCTTGGGGTTAAGTAGCCCGCAATGCTGATGTATCTTAAGCAAGAAGTAGTAAACATCTCGGAAGCCGTATGCCATGCGGGATAGCCGTTTGATCTTGTTGTTTATACCTTCGGAGATAGCCGTTGTAATATTGCAGACGAAGTAGTTGAGGATGAAGTGGCGTTTCCGAAAGAACTTGTTTGCCAATTCTACAAAGGGAGCTATTTTAGATTTCATGGCGGCAATGATCCATTCCTTAAGATTGGTTCGGGCTGTCTTTTGATCCTTGGCCTTATATACGGAAAGGAACTGTTCTTTCAAAAGCATAGCATGATAAAGGCGTTCGTTGAGGACGGCCAGTTTGTTTAAGACGTCCTGCTTTCTCTTACTCTTTTTGCTCTGCATCAAGATAAACCTCTGGTTGCAATGAAGGACTTGAGATAATTCATCGTTATTCTCTTTTCTTGCCTTACGAAGTTCTTCCTTACGGACTGTATCCAGTGCATCATTCAGGTACTTTTTTACATGGAAATGATCCGGAACGATCAGGGTGTTTGTCGCATAAGCTTTGGTAGAGGACAAAAATCCTCTTGCACCGTCACTGGCTACAGCCTGGATATTTTCACAGCCTTCCCGACCAAGATTGCGGTAGAACTTATCCAAAACGTACTTCCCTCGACTATTGTGATTCCAAATCACTTGCCTCTTTTCGATGTCGATCACGTTGGTCACGTACTTATGTCGCTTCTGCCAGGATACCTCATCCACACTCATCAGGGTCGGAGCTGGAACGGGATCAAGCTTTTCCTCGGCCAGTCGCTCCAGCATGCCTTTGTCGATACGATACACCGTTTCATCGTCCAGTCCCAGATACCAGCCGGCTTCCTGGTTGGTGGTGATGGCGGTGAGTCGGAATACCTGCCTGGCGAAACGCAGGGTAAATCGCTTCCGAATCCAGTCGATCTCCTCAACCCTGATTGTTCCGTCTTCAATACAGCGGACCTTGCGCCGGGGGACGTGAAGAAAAACCCGTTTGCCGCTGATCGGCAGATCCTCAACCCTGATCGTACATGTGCTGTGGATGCCTCCTGCATGGACGCTACCACAGCCGGAACAGACGGGCGGCATGGACACTGCTTGTTCAACGATAAAATGGAGGCTGTCTCCGGCATTTTGAATCATATGAGTTGCTTTATAATTTGGTATGTCAAGGAGCTCTGTGATAGTATCCAGTTGCATCGGGTCTTGTCCTCAGGTTGGTCTTCGTCACAAGCAAAACCATACCAGATACGGCTTGTACCCGATGTACTATCTTATATACTTGTTTTTAAAGAGATATCATAAATGCCTAAACCAGGTTCAACTTTTTTACGAAAGAACCAAAATTATAGATTGCTGTTGATATGCGATTACCCCTATTATTGTTAGATAATCCCCTATTATTTCAGAAAGGGTATATGTCTCGTAATTCATATTCTCCTATTAATTTAGCCTTATATTTTGGAAGAAAATTCTAAAATTTCAAACAAGAACTACTTATCCAACTAAGCGCCTATCCTAAATAACATTAGTTCTTTTGATTTTTCTCCACCAGATAATGGAGAATGCCAATTGTATCAGAGCAATGTAACTACCGGACAGCTTTTCATAACGCACCAGAAGCTTACGGAACCGGTTGATCCAGGAGTGGGTTAACTCAACAACCCATCGACGAGCACGATAACCGGGGATTTCTTTTTTTGCTTTTATTTCTTCACCACGTTCTTTGACATGAGGAATATAGCCATGGGCCTCTATGATCTTTTGGGCTGGCTCTCCCGTATATCCCTTGTCTGCACAGAGGTTTTGTTCGGTATCCTTTGGCGGCAAGACAACACGCTGATCAAGGACTGTTCCCAGTTGAGATATGTCATGCCGGTTTGCTCCGGTTACGACTAACGATAGCGGGACGCCATGCTCGTCTACAAGGATGTGACGCTTGCTTCCTTTTTTTCCCCCGATCTGTCGGATTACGCCCTACCTCTTCAAGGGCCATCGGGGCTTTGATCATGGATCCGTCGATGCTCTGCCATTGCCATGAAATCCCTTCCATCTCATCATATTCGGCCAAACCTGCACGCCAAAGAGATAGGAAGAATCCCGCTTTCATCCAACAAGTAAAATATCCTTGAATGGAGCTGGGACTACCAAAACGTTCTTTGGGTAAAGCCTTCCACTGACAACCGGTACGCAGAACGTAGACAATCCCTTCAAACACTTGACGATACGGAATCGGTTTTCTTCCACCACCAAATATCCGTTTGTAACTCTTCGCTTTATCCCGTGCTGGTGGAGGAACCAACGGATTCACACGCTCCCAGAAAACGTCCGATACCTCCCATGACTGTATTCGCCTTGCCATAAATCAACCTCCTTGACAGTGATATTAATTCATGGCATTGATTTATAACAAAGATCATTGATGAAAGTAACGTATTATTTACGGATAAGTACTAAATATTTGCCGTTAACCGGGGAGATCCTTTACAAAACAATCACTATATATTATGTACTTTAGTTAACACTAAAAATCTTTTCTGGAGACAGATTGATATGTCAGGTCATTCCAAATGGAGTACAATAAAGAGGAAAAAAGGGGCAATAGACGCTAAGCGGGGCAAGATATTCACAAAATTGATCAGAGAAATAACTCTGGCCGCCAGGCTAGGCGGCGCCGATGTAGAAGGGAATAACCGCCTGCGGCAAGCGATCATGGCTGCAAAAGAAGAAAATATGCCTAAAGAGAATATTGAGAAGGCAATTAAAAAGGGGACTGGCGAGGCAGAAGGTGCTGCAAATTATGAGGAAGTTACCTATGAAGGATACGGTCCAAGTGGTGTTGCGGTTTTACTAGAAGTTATGACGGACAACAAAAACAGAACCGTAGCGGAAATCAGGCATATTTTTGCGAAACACGGAGGAAATCTTGGCGAAAATGGTTGCGTGGCTTGGATATTTACAAAGAAAGGTGAGATAGTTTTTGATAAACAGGCCGTCAATGAGGATCTATTGATGGAATTAGCACTTGAAGCAGGGGCGGATGACGTTATAGAGGACGAAACTGAATTTCAGGTTATTACCGATCCTTCAACTTTTGAGGATATTAAAAAAGTTATTGATCGCCGGGGGCTCAGATATATTGAAGCGCGGATCAATATGATTCCTCAAAATACGGTTAGCTTAGATCAGGGAAAGGCCGAACAGATGCTTAAACTTATGGAAAAGCTGGAAGATAATGATGATGTACAGAATGTCTATGCCAACTTTGACATACCAGATGATGTGATGGATAAACTAAGCTAAGTTGTTTTTCCCCTTATCTAACATCGTCAACATAGCCGGTAATTGACCGCTGAGATTATTGCCATGAGAGTATTAGGAATCGATCCTGGTAGTCGAGTCACAGGCTACGGTGTGGTTGAAAAACAAGAAAACAACCTTGTGAACATAGTCTATGGAGAGGTCAGATCCTCAAAGGATGCACCTCTGTCAAAGCGCTTGGCCGCTATATATGATAAGCTTATAAAAGTCTTGGAACAAATAACTCCTGATGCTATATCCATAGAAGATATATTTTGCGGAAAAAATGTTAAGAGTCTCATAAAACAGGGCGAAACAAGGGGGGTGGCTATTCTTGCCGGTTCTCACAAGTGCATCCCGATTTTCGAGTATACACCCCTTGAGATTAAAAAGGCTGTTTGTGGGTATGGCCGGGCTGAAAAAAACCAAATCCAGTATATGGTTAAAGCTATTCTAAAACTTCCCGAATTGCCACCGCCAGACGCCTCGGATGCTTTAGCGATTGCCATCTGTCACATAAACTTTTTTAAAAGATCATCTATATAGAATAGAATCGTCTTAAAAAATTTGTAAGGATGTAAAAAATAGTAATTTTTTTCTTGATTCTTAATATTTTATGTGTTACGCATTCCCTAAACTCTTATTCAAAGGGTGTTTCCTTTTCTTTCTTTCTACCGTTAGGCGGCGCATTAAGACGCTTGTTCAGTCTCCGGCGATTGAGGCTTTCAATATCAAGAACCGTGGATATCTTTTGAATTATCGCGTGTAGTGAATAATTTTATGGAAATGGAAGGTTGTACAGGCATATTAGCAGATGTTATTTTCGCCCCACGTGTCTGAACTATTTCCATGTGGTTGTTTCAATTTAAACCTAATCATTAGAGAAAGGAGGGTGTTAAGAGGATGACAAAAGCAGAATTGATTTCAACTATGGCAGCAGAAGCAGACATTACAAAAGCAGCAGCGGCGAAGGTGTTACAGTCATATGTAACTACTGTAACCAAGGAACTTAAGAAAAACGGAAAACTGGGTCTGGTGGGATTTGGTACATTCTCAGTTGTGAAGAGGAAGGCAAGGGAGGGAAGAAATCCTCAAACTGGTAAAACTATCAAAATACCAGCCAAAAAAGTGGTTAAGTTTAAGGCCGGCAAAGGATTAGCCGAAAAAGTAAGGTAACGAACCAAGTTGTAAGATATATTATGTATATTAAGGCCTCCTATTTTCCATTGTCACGGATATGGAGGCCTTAGTTTTT
>Ga0265296_1005201_pt1 | contig 10842 bp, 11 predicted proteins | sample MunlanPumphouse1_FD_189073 | JGI IMG/M metagenome (GOLD analysis project Ga0265296, IMG submission 189073) | Groundwater microbial communities from a municipal landfill in Southern Ontario, Canada - Pumphouse #1 | ecosystem: Environmental > Aquatic > Deep subsurface > Groundwater | place...
AAGGAAAAGGAGTTTCATTTATGGAATGGATCAATGCTTTCCATGGCAAAGCCCCGACAGAAGAAGAAATGATAAAAGCCCTGGAGGAATTGAAGTAATGGATAATCTCCTGTCTACAAGAGAGGCATGCGGGCTGACCCTCCTGAATATGGGCGCCAAAGAAAAAGATATTGTTGTACTGGATGCTGACCTGTCGGGCTCCACAAATACAAAAAAATTCGCTGAAAAATTTCCCAACAGGTTCTTTAACGTTGGCTGTGCGGAACAAAATCTAATAGGAACGGCAGCAGGGTTGGCAATTGGCGGAAAGACTGCCTTTGCAGGAACGTTCGCCATGTTCATTATGCGCGGCTGGGAACAGATAAGGAATACAGTTGCACATGATAACCTGAATGTCAAGTTGCTTGGAAGTCATTCCGGTTTAACCAATTCAAAAGACGGCGGTTCTCACCAGTGTCTTGAGGATATTGCGCTGATGAGTTGTTTGCCGAATATGAGCGTGTTGAATCCTGTAGATGCTATTGAAGCTGAGAAGATCGTGATCAATGAAGTATATCGAAAAGGCCCTTCATACATCCGGATGAACAGGCTCACCACCCCGGCAATCAATACTGACGACTATGAATTTGAATTCGGAAAAGCGATTGAGATCCGGGAAGGGGATGACTTGACAATTGTTGCGACAGGTACTATGGTATCAGAGGCGGTCAAAGCATCTGAAATATTAAAAAAAGAGAACATTAATGCAAGAGTTTTGAATGTGCATACGATCAAACCGTTAGATAAGAATAGTATCCTCAAATCAGCTAAAGAGACAGGGCACATAATAACGGTAGAGGAACACAATATTTATGGCGGCTTAGGCAGCGCAATTGCAGGGCTCATCGTAGAGAATTATCCGGTACCGATGAAGATAATGGGGGTAAATGACCAATTCGGTGAGTCTGGCGATTATAACTATTTAATAAATAAATTCGGCTTGAATGATATTGAAATAGTAAAAAATGCAAAAAAACTTATTGGTGATAGAAAATGAAGATTTTTATTGATACAGCAAATATTGAAGAAATTAAGACCGCTAATGAATGGGGGATCATAGATGGCGTAACAACAAATCCAACACTTGTTGCAAAAGAGGGAAAAGATTTTAAGTCAATGGTAAATCAGATCCTTAGCATTGTTGACGGCCCCATAAGCGTAGAAGTCATCAGTACTTATTCTGAAGGAATGGTTAAAGAAGCACTTGTTATGTCAAAGTGGTCAAAAAATATCGTGATAAAGATACCAATGATCCCTGAGGGATTAAAGGCTGTCAAGATACTAAATGAAAAAGGAATTAAGACAAATGTTACGCTTATCTTTTCAGTGAACCAGGCGCTTCTGGCTGCCAAGGCAGGAGCGACTTATGTTAGTCCTTTTATTGGAAGACTGGATGATATCGGACATGATGGGATGCAAATAATAAAAGATCTGGTGGAGATATATAAGAAATATGATTATTTTAAAACGGAAATTATCGTAGCCAGCGTCAGGCATCCTCTGCATGTGGTTGAGTCTGCTAAAATAGGGGCGCATGTCGCTACTATTCCCTATAATGTAATTGAAAAGATGTTTAAGCATCCGTTAACGGATATTGGGCTTGAGAAGTTTTTAAAGGATTGGAAAAAGGTTGTTGAATAAGAGGGCAGGTTTCTTGACAGGGATTGAGTTTTAACACAAGAACCATATGAAAAATAAGAAAATTATTATTCCTGCAATAATTGCAAAAACGCAAAAAGAATTAGATGAACTTTTAAGCAGGGTTGAAGATCATTCAGAATTAGTTCAACTTGACATCATGGATGAAAATTTTGTCCCAAGTAGTTCCCTTGATTTTGATTTTAATGTATCAGGCAGAAATCTCGGTTTCGAAGCCCATTTAATGATAAATGATCCTATGGGGTGGATTGAAAAAAACTGGTGGAAAGTTGATACTATTATCGTTCATTTTGAAACATGTGATAAACCTGAAGATATTATTAGTTTTGTCAAAAACAAAGGCAAAAAAATCGGGTTTGCAATTAATCCCCGGACAGCGATTGATAATGTAAAAGCCTATCTGGATGATATTGATCAATTGTTGATCATGACTGTTTATCCGGGGTTCTATGGAAGTAAATTCCTGCCAGGTACTATTAGCAAAATAAGAGAGGCAAGAAAGATAAAACCAAACCTCGATATCGAGGTTGATGGCGGCGTTGCGCCTGATACGATCAAATTAATTAATGATGCAGGAGCAAATATGTTCGTCTCAGGATCATATATATTAAAATCGAATGACGTTAAAGAATCTATTGATACATTAAAAAACCTGATACAGTGAAAACAAATCTTTGAACTAAAAAGGAATTCAAGATAGGGGTATGTGTTTATACTTTCCTATACATCGAGAAAGCGATAAAGGAGGCAAAGAAATCAGTTATCTTTATAATTTGGAAGTAATTTGGGTATAATTCTGGAAAAATACTATTATATGACAAAAGAAACTACACCTCAGTAGAGGATAAATAACGATCATCAAGATTCACTTCCTATCCTATCCACAAATCTATCCATGAATTCTTGAAATCCTCTACCTTTTCTTTAATATAATTTCCCGGGCACTCAGAAATATTACAACAACCTTTACATATCTTTGCCGGTATAATACGAGCAATGAAACAACATGCAGTGCTTGAGGAGAAAGTAAAAAGATATGAGGGCATGCTAAACAAAGCGCTCAAAGCTTTTGAGATGTCTCCACAGGAGAATTCACATCTGAGGAAAGTCGCTGAAGACTTTTCCAATATGGCAGGCTCCTATTATGGCGACGGTGTGCATTTCCTTGAAGATAAGGACATGGTGAACGCCCTCGTATGCTTCAGTTACGGGCACGCATGGCTGGATGCCGGCGTAAAGCTGGGTATATTTAAAGTGAGTGATGAAAACCTGTTTACGATTTAAAAGAGGAAAAATAAAATGTCAAATTATGTTGTTACACTGGAAGCCGCATGGCTTGTGAAGAGTATAGAAAGTGTAGAAGATGCGATGAACATAGCGATTTCCGAGGTAGGAAAACTGCTCAATCCTGACCTGAACTTCGTGGAAATCGAGGTAGGAACAACAAGCTGTCCTGCATGCGGTGAGGCTTTTGACAGCGTGTTCATGGCTGCAGGGACTGCGCTTGTGGGCATCCTGCTTGAAATGAAGGTATATGATGCTGAGAGCGAGGAACATGCGGCAAGGATTGCGAAATCGACTATTGGCAAGGTATTGAGAAATACGGCGCTCAATGTGGTTGATGTTGATGAGTTTGAGGGCGGAAAAGAGAAGAGGGGAAAGAAACAGCAGGCAGAAGAAGAATGAAACTGGCAGCGCTGATTTCCGGGGGCAAGGACTCATCCTTTGCCATAGTTAAGGCATTGCAGGAAGGTCATGATGTTACGCATCTTGTTACGATAAAGCCTGCAAATCCCGATTCTTACATGTTCCATTCTGCGAACATACATCTTACTGAGCTGATTTCACAGTCATGTGGGATACCGCTAATAACCGAAACTTCATCCGGAGAGAAGGAAAAGGAACTTGATGACCTGAAAAGAGCCCTGCGGCGCGTTAACGTGGACGGCGTTGCGGCTGGCGCCATTGAATCAGAGTATCAGGCTTCCCGCGTGAGGCGAATCTGTGAGGAACTCGGTATCCAGATGTATGCGCCGCTGTGGCACCGTGAGCCTGAAAGCCTGCTTCGCGAGATGATTAAGTGCATGGATATCAGGATGGTGAAGGTTGCGGCTGCGGGTATGGATGAGTCATGGCTTGGCAGGCGCTTTGATGAGAAGATGATTGAAGACCTCAAGGCGCTGCACAAAAAGTACAGGATTCATATCGCAGGCGAGGGAGGAGAGTATGAGACGCTGGTGCTGGATGCGCCGTATTACAAGAAGAGGATTAACCTGCTTGAGACAGAGAATGTGTGGATGGGGGATTACGGGGTGATGAAGGTAGTGAGGGCGGAGCTTGGGGAGAAATAAAAAACTTTTTAATCCCTATTGTTTTTTCTTAAATCTTTCAAAAATGTCGGATGGCAATGGAACTATAGTCGAATTACCACGCTCAGCTAATTTCCCAAGAGATTCCATCATTTTTAACTCTAAGAGTTCAGGGTGTTCCTTGACAAGAGTCGCTGCATTTATGAGAGCTCGCGTAGATGCTACTTCACTCCTCGCTCTTATCAGTGCTATTTCGCTTTCTTTTTTAGCTTCTATCTCTTTAATCAATATCTCTTTGAGATTTCCAGGCAATATGATATCTTTTAATTCTACAGATTCTATTTTGATACCGTATTTCTCGCACTTTGCCTGAAGCTCTTCCTGTATTTTTTCATCAAAAATATTTCTAATTGCGAGAAGTTCATCAAGCTCTTTGTCCCCTACGATTCCCCTTACGCTCATCTGGACGTCCTGATACACTGACACTGAGTAACTATCAACTTCATGGATTGCTTTAACAGGGTCAACCACCTTGTATCTTACCAGAATATTTAACCTGAGGTTAAGTTTGTCTTTTGTAAGTATTTCCTGCCCTGTGATTGTTATGCTCTGGGTTCTTTTATTGACTACGGATATTTCTTTCCCAAAACCTTTTTTTGATACTTCATAAACACCCTTTTCCAACACTTCCCTGAAGACACCATTTTCGTATAATAACCCTGCCTCGTAGTCGTGTATCACGATTTCTTTTTCGTTAAATCTGTCAAGTATCTTCATTTTATCACTTTATCTGTTTTGTACTCCAGACCTCAAGCACATGATTTTTGCGGAAACTGGATTAATACACCTTTTCAGGCGCAGGTATCCTCCAGTTTGCAGGGCAATCAACCATGACCATAATGGCAGAGCCTGAGGTTCAGGAGGTTGGATTTGCATTCGTCCCCATACGGGGCAAGTGGAGCCTTACTTTGAGGCTACCGATATGCAGGATGTTTACCACCAATCGAGGCACATAAACACTGCTGGCTCTCAAAGCATAATAGGCAATTTGTAATTGTATAAACTTACTTATAACTTTATCCTTGTTTTGTCCCATTGTGGTGGCACTTATGTTTTTTACACCCCCACATCCATCTCCTCATCCGCCCTCACTTCCGGCGCCTCATGCTTCTCCTCATACTTCCTCTGCGCCTGCCAGAGCGCCGGAGCATCCTTGCTCCTGCCCTTCGTATCGCTCGTCAACCTCTTCCTTATTTTCACAAGCGCAGGCGTATTTATCGCCACACCTGATATTATCGCCTGACCTTTAGCAAGCGAAGGAAGCTCCGATATCAGCTCCCTGCTCGCAGACTCAATGCTCTGTGCAATCTGCTGCTGGTCTGTGGGATTGATTATCCTCATCGTAATCTGCGTCATGCACTGCGAGAGCGAGTCTGCATCCAGTTTACTCGGACGCTGGGAGACAAGGCACACGCCAACGCCGAACTTCCTTCCTTCTGAAAGTATGGTCTTCAGGATGCTCTTTGACTTTGCCTCGCCGCTGTGGGGCGCGAACCTGTGCGCCTCCTCGATGACCACGAACACAGGGTAGGGAAGGAACTTGTCCACATGGGATTCGTTGTACCTGTTGTTCTCAGTGCCTTCACGCGCATCGAACAGACGGCGCAGCATGACAGATGCTATCAACTGCTGATATGTCTCCTCGATTCCGGAGACGTCCATAATCGTAAGCTGTCCGACTTTGAAGTAATCAGCCAGAGGAATGGTCTGGAAGTCGTCGAATATGGAGCCGTACAGCTTCCCGAACCGCCACATGATGCCTTCTATCGTGGACTCGTTTGAGGAATCCCGCAGCGCTTCAATCTCCTGCTTCAATTCATTTCGCGTGAATTTTTTCTTGCTGTTGTTTTTCAGGTTATGATACGCAGACCGGAAAAGCGTCTTCATCTTATCCGACATTGTCCCGTCATCCATTATGCTGATAAAATCGCTAACTGAAAGGTCACTTATCCGAATTTTTATAGTCTCAGGTTTAACAGTTTTTACCTTTGGACGATACGATGGCGTGATGAATTCGGGCATGTTCTGGACTTCGCTCAGCGTGGAGTATTCGCCGTGCGGGTCAAAAATCAGGACTGGCGCCATGTTGCAGGGTTTTAGCAACTCCTCGACCAGGACTCCCACAGTGTACGATTTTCCCGCGCCGGTAGAGGCGATAACCGACACATGCTGGCTAACCATATCCCTCACTGACAGCACAATTTCCGTATCCTCCCCAAAAACATTTCCTACAAAGGCAGAGCCGGAGGCGCCTGCTTTTACTTTACTGATGTCTTTCAGGACATCCGCTCCTGCGCGCTCAATTTTAGCGCCGCAGGGGGGATTGGTTCTCGGATTAATGAACTCACCCATCGCCGCATCAAAATAACCCACAACTGCGGCTGAATAAGTGTAGTATTTGAAATCCTGCGGGTCAAGACCATAAAACCCTGAAATCTCATCAGCATCAAGTTCATTATCCAGAAGGAACTCCTGAGGATATTGATTCAGGGGCACGCCATGTTTTACCCTGCACAGGATTTTTTTACCAGCTTCATGATAGCATGCGAACATCCCTGCCGGCAGCCGCTCACCCGATATGAAGGTAAATCCTTCCTCATCCGAATAGTTGACAGTCCCGATCATGCTTCCCTCTCTATATATTTGCGAACAAGCCTTAACATCGCGCTGCATTCAGGGAATCCTGCCTCAACCTGCCCAATCATGGAAAGGAGGACGTTTTTTGGAAGTGTATCCCGGTTGGTATGAAAATACGCAACGCTTGGCTTACCGTTCATGATATGGAATTGCTTTAGCTCATCATTTTTCAAAATATCAATAGTATCCTTTACATCAGGCGGCGAGTCGATATTGTATTCCACGCTTCCGTTACGTATTACTCCAAGTCCGTGAATAATATAATAGCTGCTCCTGAAGTCCTCGTTAAAAGGAGCGTACTTGGGCTGCATTGACGGCTCGATATAAGGAATCAGGTCTTCACGTATCGAATGCGTGATGTTTTTTATCACGCCCACGATAATCCCGTCATTATTTTTTATTTTTATGAACCTGCCGATACGTTCTTTTTGGGCATCCGGCTGTATTTTCACGATATACGTATTTGCATCTTCAACCCTGATTATGTCTCCTAATACCATCGTATCACCTGTTTATTGTCTTATGAAAAACCTTTAAGAAAGGTTTATCAAACGAAGGGGTATGCGCCATACCCCTATGACGTCCTAAAGGGGCGTAACCCTTTATGGAAATGCTTTGCGCTCTTATTAATCTTAATCCCATGCGCCCTGCAGAAATTATCGAACATCCCGTAAAAAAGGTCATGCTCACTCATCCGTATCACCGCGGCATCATGCGCCCGCATAAGTATATCAGGATAATTGCCCCGGATAACACACTGGGCGCGGATGATATCCGCTATTTTATCGAGCTCTTCTTTTTCATGTATCCATGCAGGGAATTCCACACGCGCAGGAAGACCATTACTCAGCCTCATGTAAAAAAACGCTATGTTATTCTTAAAAAGCCCATAGTTATCCAGTACAGAGCTTGAAACCTCGCCCCGCCTGTCATCCCTGTCGCAAAGAAAAGCCGCTGTTCTCTCCCCCCATAAAAGATGGGAAAAAAGATGCGTATCCGAGAGTTTTGTCTTTTTCAACCCGAAGAGGAAATGCATCATGAGAGTAATATCGCGCGGCATCGTGGTATCAATAAAACCGATGATGGTATTGCGTGTTTCCCTGGAAGCCGAGAGCAGCTTAACGATTGCATTGATATATATCTCCCTGATATTCCTGTTAAGGACATTAATATGGGAAAGTATAAGGGCGCCGTCAAGGAGAACATTGAGCTTTTCATGTTCTTTCATTAACCGTATGATAGTATCGCATTCCATTGAAAAACGGCGCGCATCCACATATTCACTCCCGAAAGAATACACGCTTGCGGTCTCAAACTCATCAGGCGTAATGAGGGAAGCTCCTGTTTCCTGTTTATAATCGCTATTCTCGGTATGCCTGTTAAATATGCTTGAGGTCTGGATTACTGCAATAGGAATCTCAAAATTCTTGTCCGAATATATCTGGCTTCCGTCAACTGCCCCCACAGCAACACCAGAAAGCACAGAATCCACCCACCCCATCGCTTCATGGCGGTTTTTCCAGTTAAAAGGAAAAGGATGAATTAATTTTCCGGTTTCAAGGAATTTTGCCCCGCTGTATGCAGGAAGCCTTTCATTCATCGAAGTGTCGATGTTCCTGAACTTTGTAAGCTCATTCCTGTACTCTTCTGTCAGTTCTGAGCGTTCAATATCATAAGACATTATAGAATCAAGTTTGGCATCAAACTGTAAAGAGATGTTTTTCAGGTCAATCATGCCACAACCCTGCTTTCGCCATTGGTTTTTTCGATTTTCACCACATGTCCGTATTTTTCATTGAAGGTGTCATCGTGGGATATTACGAAAATTTGTTTGAAACCCTTAATATTCATTATCTGCTCTGAGAGATTTTCTCTTCGTATCTCATCCATGTTCTGCGTGGGCTCATCGAGAAACACGAAATCCGAGTTGGAAAGCATCTTGAGGAGCGCAAGTCGCAGAGCAAGCGCCGCCCCCATTTTCTCACCGCCGCTTAACTGCTGGAAATTTTTCTCCTCGCCGCTCTCTGTTATTATTATCCCGTAATCCTCGCTCCAGCGCAATTCCTGCGAGAAATCATCCATAATCGCACAGTAGAGACTGTTTGCCTCTTCGCTTATCTCACCTATCAGCTCAAGAACGATATGCTGCGCCGAATCCCGAAGCGTTTCGCGGATGAACTTCGCGTATTCCCCAAACCGCTTCTCGTTTTCAAGCTTTGCCTCAAATTCGCTTATCTTTGCAAGATAACTCTTCATTTCAGCTATCTCTTTATCAAGCCTCAGGAACTGGCGGTCTTTTTCTTTTATTTCCACTTCAAAACCGCGAACTTTTGCCCCAAGCTCCACGCACTCATGTTCGGCGTCCGGAAGTGCTTTGGCGCTAAAACCGAAAGCCGTCCCGTCATATAACTTTTGGAAGCCCGCAAGCCTGTTATCTTCCTCAATGATTGTTTTTCCAAGCCTCTCGCACTCATTTCTATATTCCACAGACTTTTCTGCAAGCGGCTGGTTCTGCACATATTTCTTGTAGACAGGTTCAAGCTCTGCGAGCTTTTTCTTCATTTCGCTGACATCCAAATCAAGAGAATTGTATTTTTCAAGCGCAGTTTTAAGCAGGGATGCCTCGTTTTCTTTTTCAGGGATTTTTTCTATTTCCCCGGATATTTTTTCAATATCCTGCGCGCCTTTTTTGGCAAGCAGTTCCAGAGCCTTTATTTTACTTCTCGGGTCGCCCAGAACTTTTAATTCTGAATTCATGGCTTTCAGTGTGTCTTGCGCAGCCCCAAGTCTTTTCTCTGCGTCCGCAAGCTGTTCCCTGAAATATGAAGAAAAATCCGTTACCGTGCTGCACCTTATCCCTTTCATCACAGGACAGATGTTCTCAGTGCCCGCGATGCTCATCCTGCCTTTTATATCCTTAATCTCATTGAGCGCGACAGCATACCCCCCTTTTATGGTTTCAAGCTTCTCTTCAAGCTCATCCTGCTTTTCCAATAGAGGGATGAGAGCCGTCTTTTCACAAGCGTTCTTTTCTATCTCGGCTTTTGACGCCCCAAGACGCAGGCGTTTTTCATTCAACCCTGCAAGCTCATTTCCAAGCCTGTTTAGCCTTTCCTTCAGCACATCACGTTCTTTTCGCATACCCTCAAGCTTTTCCTGCTTCTTTCTCTCCTCTTCGTATCTGTCTTTATCCGCCAGAAGTGCAGATACTATCTTCTGTGCTTCTTCGGATTTCGCAAGCTCGTTTTTTGACTTTTCAAGAAGCTGTTTCAATCCTTCTATTTTTATGCGTCCCTGTTTTATCTCATTTTCAAGCTTATCCAGCGAATCCTTCTGCTTTTTAAGCGCGTCACGTCTGCCCTTAGCAGTATTCAGGCTCACGCTGCACTCTTTCAGGACTTTATTTATGCCATCAATGGTCTTTCCAAGTTCATCTCTCTCGGTCTTTTTTTGCTCATAGTTCTCTGTCCTTATGCGCAGTTTCCCGATATCATCCCCTATGCTTCTGACCTCTTCATCTATCAGGCTCATCGTGTTCCTGAGATTCTCGTAGGCATTCCTGTACTCGTCCACCCTGAGTATCTCATCAAACGTCTTTCTTCTCTTTGTGGGGGTCTCCATGAATGCTGCCGTCAGCATGCCCTGCGGCACTCCAATTGTGTTTTCAAAAATCCGCGGCAATTCATCTTCAGTGGATACAGGGAATATATTGCTGATGAGCCATGCGAGCGCGTCTTTTTTGCCTGTGATATGGAGATTCTCTCCCCTGACACTGTATTCGCCTCCGAGTTTTCTTGCAAGCGTGTAAGTCGAATTGTTTGCCAGGACTTCCACAGTTACCATACCTGATTTTTCCCCGCGGCGCAGGAAGTCTGCATCTTTATAGGGAAGATAGTCAAACAGGACGTATCCGATTGCTTCGAGGATGGTGGTTTTGCCGTGCCCGTTCTGACCGCAGATGCCGTTTATGCCTTCCTTGAATTCGATTGTGGCGTGGCGGTAGGATTTGACGTTCTTTAATTCCACGGATTTGATAAGCATTTAGTCTCCCATGCGTGAAAGTAAGGTCTGCTGGGGATTTTCCATCTTATCTGTCCTCGTATTATTTTCTGAGGCAACGCTTTTTATTTTCGCAAAG
>Ga0265296_1005202_pt1 | contig 10842 bp, 9 predicted proteins | sample MunlanPumphouse1_FD_189073 | JGI IMG/M metagenome (GOLD analysis project Ga0265296, IMG submission 189073) | Groundwater microbial communities from a municipal landfill in Southern Ontario, Canada - Pumphouse #1 | ecosystem: Environmental > Aquatic > Deep subsurface > Groundwater | place: Canada...
ACCTTCGCTACCCGGCTGTGGGTGACGTCGTCAAAGGCAAGGTGATCGGCACTGGCCGGCGCGAAATCCGCATTGACTTGGACGGTATCGCCACGGGCGTGGTGCGTGGCAAGGAACTCTTTGCCGAGTCCTCCCAATTTGCAAACCTCGAACCAGGCGCCGCGATTGAAGCGACTGTGATCGAACTGGAAAATGAAAATGGTGAGATCGAACTCTCTTTTCGTTTTGCGGGTCAACAAAAAGCTTGGGAAGAAATTCGCCGCTTGTTCACCACAGGCGAAGTCATCGAAACAAAAATTATCGAAGCCAACAAGGGTGGTCTCATTGTTTCAGTGAACCACGTCAACGGTTTCTTGCCTGTATCTCAACTCTCTCCTGAACACTATCCACGTGTCACAGGAGGAGACAAAAATAAGATTCTGGAAAAGCTCAAGAGCTACGTAGACATCAAAATGAAAGTGCGCGTGATCGACGCCAACGAGGGAGATGAGAAACTCATCGTCTCGGAAAAAGCCGTGTGGGAAGACGCGCAAAAAAGTGTGCTCTCACAGTTCAAGATCGGAGACACGGTCGAGGGCGAGGTGACGGCTCTGGCGGACTTCGGCGCCTTCATCAAGTTTGATTCCCTCGAGGGACTCGTCCATATCAGTGAAATCGCTTGGCAACGAATCGATCACCCTCGCGATTTACTTAAGATCGGACAGACCGTCAAAGCAGAAATTATTGGCTTGGAAGGAAGCAAGATTTTCCTCTCCATGAAAAAGCTCGTCGGTGACCCATGGCAGAATGTTGGCGAACGCTACCACGTCGGCGACATGGTGAGCGGCAAAATCTTGAAAGTGAATCCATTTGGATTCTTCGTAGAGCTCGATCCTGAAATCCATGGCCTTGCCCACGTCTCGGAACTATCGGACACTCCAGTAACCGACGTAAACGAAATAGCCAAAGAAGGCGACACAATGAGCTTCCGCGTCGTCTCAATCGAACCAAAAGAACATCGGCTTGGATTGTCTTTGAAGAAGGAGGTGGAAAAGGTGGATCAGGTGGCCGAGGTGGAGAAGGTGGATCAGGTGGCCGAGGTGGAGAAGGTGGAACAAGGAGAAAAAGAAAAACAAGCAGAGGAACCCGTCGCCCTCCCGACTCCTGACGTCCTTCCAACTTCCAACCTCCCCGCCCGACCGTCGAACGGTCGTTCGGGCGGGCAACCTCCAATCTCCAATGTATGAAACCCCTTTCCAAGAACATCATATTCGCGATCGTCACGATCCTGATTCTGGGAGCGATTTTTTCGAGCTATACGCTAAGCCCGGAAAAGCCAGCCGAAGTCAGCATGGCTACACTCGTACAAGAAATCCAAAATAAGGTTGTCAAAAAAATCGACATTGAAGGCGCAGAAGTATCCATCACTCTGCAGACTGGCGAGAAGCAACTCACTCGCAAGGAATCAAGTGTCTCCCTATCGGAGGTTCTCATTGATTACGGTGTGACTCCAGAAGACCTGAAGGCCGCAGACATCACGGTTCTAGATCGTTCCACGCGTTCCTACTTCTTGGGCGTGATTCTCCCATCCCTCTTACCACTCCTGCTCTTGATCATCATCTTCTTCTTCATGATCCGCCAGATGCAAGGCGCCAACAACAAAGCGCTCTCATTTGGAATGAGCAACGCCAGAGAACTCAAAGACACAAAACAAAAAATGACGTTTGAGGATGTGGCAGGCGCTAAGGAAGCAAAAGAAGAATTGGATGAGATCGTGGAGTTTCTCAAAAACCCAAAAAAGTTTTCAGACTTGGGTGCAAAACTTCCTAAGGGCGTCCTGCTCATGGGATCGCCTGGAACGGGAAAAACCTTGCTTGCTCGCGCTGTTGCTGGTGAAGCGGCTGTCCCCTTTTATCATTTGAGCGGATCAGAATTCGTTGAGATGTTCGTTGGTGTTGGCGCGAGCCGCGTGCGCGACCTTTTCACACGAGCCAAAAAATCCGCGCCCTGTATTATCTTCATAGATGAAATTGACGCCGTGGGCCGACAGCGTGGATCGGGTTTGGGAGGATCTCACGACGAGCGCGAGCAGACCTTGAATCAAATCTTGGTCGAGATGGACGGCTTTGATCCAAACATCGGTGTGATCGTCATGGCGGCCACCAATCGCCCTGACGTGCTCGACCCAGCGCTCCTGCGCCCTGGACGATTTGATCGTCGCGTGATGATCGACTTGCCTGACATCAACGATCGTGAGGCGATTCTAAAAATCCACGCCAAAAACAAACCACTCGCCCCTGACGTGGAATTGCGTCGTGTGGCTGAACGTACGCCTGGATTTTCTGGCGCCGATCTTATGAATCTCTTAAACGAGGCCGCCATCCGCGCGGCACGTCGCTCTGACACAAAAGTGACGCAGGAAGATGCGCTCATCTCCATTGAAAAAGTCTTGCTTGGGCCTGAACGAAAAAGTTTCATCATGAATAAAGAGGAGAAAAAAATTACGGCGTATCACGAAGCAGGCCATGCACTGGTCGCGCACATGCTTCCCAACGCAGATCCCATTCATAAGGTTTCCATCATCTCGCGTGGTTCTGCCGGTGGCTACACGCTGAAACTCCCAAGCGAAGATCGCCGTCTCCACAAGCGCTCCGCGTTTCTCGATGACATGGCGGTGATGCTTGGTGGATTTGTTTCCGAGAAAGAAACATTTGGTGACGTGACCACTGGGGCATCGGACGATTTACGCAAATGCACACGCGTCGCTCGAGAACTCGTCACGCGCTACGGCATGAGCGAAACACTCGGTCCACGCGTGTTCGGTGAACATCAAGAAATGATCTTCCTTGGGCGCGAGATCCATGAACAGCGCAACTACTCGGAAAAGACCGCTGAAGCGATTGATCTGGAAGTTGCAAAACTCGTGGATGGCGCCATGGTGGTCGCACGTGATATAATCAGAAAAGAAAAAAATACTCTTGATCGGATCTCACTTGAACTGCTTGAAAAAGAGACGATAGAAAAAGAAGCGTTTGAAGCGCTCGTGGGAGCTAAGGTTTCGATCACAGCGCGACACGTCGTTGCAAACAACGTGTCGTAAGACAAAAACAAAAAGGCCTCGCCCGTCGGACGGGCACGGCCGAGGGAGGATATGATAAAAAAACCCACAGCGCATTATCGCCCGATGTTGCGTGAGGCCTGGCGTCTCACCTGGAAGCGAAAAGGCTTGTGGGTTTTTGGTATCTTTGCGGCGCTCATTTCAACGGGCGGAGTCGTCGATGTCGTGCTCACCAGCATTAAAAAAAGCGAACAGGCTGGAACAGTGCTCACGCGCCTCATGAACAGTTCGTTCATCGGCTACGAGCTAGCCGCTCAATATATTCAACAGCTTCAGCTCCTAGGGCCAGGTCGGGTTGCGGGCATTGTGATTTTTGCCACCATCGCAGGAGTGATTCTGATCATCATGGCAACACTCTCCCAAGGTGCGCTCATTCTCGGACTCAAAGCAAAAAAATCTAGCGACCCCTATTGCCTGAAAAAGGAAGCACAAAAACATTTTTGGTCACTCTTCGTGCTGGCGATCCTAAACAAAATCATGACCTTGATATTGATCATGCTCATGACGCTTCCTCTCTTTTTCTTTTACATCCAAACGTCTACCACAAGCGCCATGCTCTTTTTCCTCCTCATCGCGATCTTCATTCCGATCCTCACAATCGTAAACATCGTCTACATGTTTGCGCTCATAGACGTGGCTCACGGCAACCGTCACCCGCTTAACGCCATCGCGACAGGATGGAAGCTTTTCCTTCACCACTGGCTCGCGACACTTGAATACGGTCTCATCTTGTTTCTCCTTGTCTTTGCGGCGGGTCTTATCCTGATCGGACTTCTTCTTCTGCTCACCATTCCCTACGCCCTCATCTTCACCACCACGCTCCTGACTGGTTCGTTCTCGTTCTTCCTCATCGCCAATACCCTCTTTGGTCTTTTGCTCATCGCATTCATCTTGACGTTAGGTGGCGCCTGCGTCACCTTTCAATATAGCGCATGGCATCAGTTCTACTTGCGAGGCCTTCACAAAACCCATGGCAGAAAAATCTTTTCAAAACTCCTACGACTCATGCACTGCTCAACTGGCACATGACTGGAAACCCGTGTAAACTAGGACGCGTATCCTAGTTTTTTCTATGCCCAATGATATCCAATCCATCGAAGACCTTCTCAAATACACTGGAGCGAACTCCGCCACGAGCGAGGCGTCTGTTGGTGAACGCAACACGGTGGAAAAATTTGAAGAGAAAATGCAGGCGGTGCGCTTGAAGGAAAAAGAAGTTGAGGCGGAAGCGTTCGCCAAAACCGCTAGCGTCCCCTACGTGAACCTCAAGGGTTTCCCGATTTCTCCAGAAGCCCTGCGTCTCATTCCCAAAGAGCGCGCGCAGATTCTGAAGGCCGTCTGTTTTTTGTCTATGGGGTCAGAGGTACGGCTTGCCTCAACACAGCCTGAAGATCAAGCAGTGAAAGATCTTTTGTTTGAATTGCAGGAACGTCTGAAAGCAAACGGCGGACTCTACAAAATCTCCGAGGAAAGTTTCCGCGTCGCGATCAAAGCCTACGACTTCCTGCCGCAGATCAAAGAAATCGTGAAAGGTGTGCAGGTGACAGATGAGGAACTGACGCGTTTCCAATCACAACTCACCCAGTACGCTGATATGCAAAAGGTGATGGATCGTGCCAGCGTGACAGACATCATGACCATTGTGATGGCCGCGGCGTTGCAGTTTGACACCTCCGACGTGCATGTGGAGGCAGAGGAGAAAAAAATCGTCGTGCGCTTCCGCATCGACGGCGTGCTTCAGGAAGTCGCCGCGCTCCCTCACGACTTTTGGAAAAAAATCGTCGCGCGCATTAAGCTCATTAGCGGACTCAAAATTAACGTGACCAACCGTCCGCAAGATGGCCGCTTCACGATTTTCCTCAAAAGCGGCAACACGGACGTGCGTGTCTCGGCAATCCCAACCACCTGGGGAGAATCCATCGTGATGCGTATTTTGAAACCCGGCTCAATCAACGTGGAGTTTAACCAACTCGGCTTCCGACCTCTGGCCGAAAAAAAACTCCTGCGCGAAATCGAAAAACCTCACGGCATGATTATGACCGTTGGCCCTACTGGCTCTGGAAAAACAACGACGCTCTACGCGGTTTTGCGCAAGCTCAATACGCCAGACGTAAAAATCATCACGCTGGAGGATCCTATCGAATACAAACTCGAAGGCATTAACCAATCACAAATCGACCACACGCGCGACTACACGTTTGTGAGTGGCTTGCGCTCCGTCTTGCGCCAAGACCCTGACATCGTGATGGTGGGCGAGATCCGTGATTTGGAAACGGCCGAGGTCGCCATCAACGCCGCGCTCACCGGACACCTCATGCTCTCCACCCTTCACACAAACGACGCCGCCGGCGCTCTGCCGCGCTTTCTTTCGATGGGCGTAAAGCCGTTCTTGCTCGCTCCTGCCTTAAACGCCATCATCGGCCAGCGTCTGACACGAAAAATTTGCGAGAAGTGTAAAGAAGAAACCACGCTTAAGGATCACGAGATGGCCTTCGTAAAAAAAGTTGCCTCGGAAATTCCTCCTGCCTCTCATGAAGTGGTGAGACCGGAGGCGGAATGGAAATTTTATAAAGGCAAAGGCTGTCCAGTCTGTAACGGCTCTGGCTACAAAGGCCGCGTGGGGATGTACGAAATCCTCACGATGAGCGAGCAAATCAAAACGGCGCTTTCAGAAAAAATGTCTGAATACGATGTGCGCGATCTCGCCCGAGAGCAAGGCATGGTGACCATGCAACAAGACGGCGTCCTCAAAGTGCTCGACGGCCTCACAAGCGTGGAGGAAGTTCTCCGCGTGGTTGGAGAATGAGAGTAAAAAAAACGCCACGGACAGCATGTCCTGGCGAATGGCGGCAGAGGTTCTCGTTTCTACTCTTGGAGGTAAGGCGTGGCCTGCTCAAGCAACGCGTCAATGCGCGCGAGCGCAGGTCCGATCTCCTCGTTGTCGCGAATCTGCGAAGTCACCAGCTCAAGCTCTGCGCGAATCCCGAGCTCCGGATGCGCCGCGTCAACGGCCACGAGCGTTCGAACGACGTGGGTATACAGCGCGATGGCTTCCATCGCGCGCAGTCCGTCCTGACCCGCGGCTTCCTCGGCCTGGCTGACGCCCACTGGCGGCGCCCCGATCGATCCCATAGCGAATGCCGTCACCAGTCTCAACGTTTCTTTATCCATGCCAACCTCCAAAGGAGAAGTATTCACACTAGTCATAATAATAATATTAGTCAAGTCAACGAGCTAGGCGGCGCGTCCATACTGGAGCGCCTGCTCCTGGGTTAAATCTTCCAACCCGCGCTTGGTATCAACGATAAATCGCAGAGCGACCTCTTGCCCTCGCTGGCGGATCTGGGGCTCCTGCGCCGTCACGATACCAAGTTCGGTCGCGACTTGTCCTGCGAGACCTGCGCGGACATAGGCGGCGTACCACCGTTGATACGGAGTCCCCGCATCTGTCGTCATGGTCTCAAGCATCCGTCGCGCTCGTTCCTTATCGCCTTGCAATGCCAGAACGACATCGCGCTTGGTGAGCAGATCGGTCTCGGACATAATCCGTTCAATCACCCAACCAGGATCGAACTCGAGATCACGCTGTGCGCGTTGCTTCTGCCCACGGTAACGAACAGGAAGCTCACGGACTTCCTCGGGTTCCAACCAGCGACGGCTGGCCTTGGCCTGATACCCCGTCACAAAAATATCCAACGACTGACGCTCCGGCACCCACACCGGCCACGCGCGCAACAGATCATACCCATACAGCACGTCGAGCCACACGGATGTCGCAAATCGAAAATCCGGATTTTTCGTACGTCCGTTGCGCACGAAATTCGAGAGTTGGTACACGCTACTTGATAACCCCTCCATCCGTTCAGCGAACACGACGCGATCCCCTGGTTGCACGCCGCGCTTGCCAAGAATCGCATTCGTACGCGACGAAAGGCGATGCAAAAAATCTTTGAACAACCTCGTGTCCGACTGAATCTCAACCGGAAGCTGTATCGCGGCACGCAACATGATGTCATTCATCTTGGCATTGTCCCTCACCTGATTGATGATATGTCCGTACTGGTCTGCAATACTGACAGCCGACCGTTCCAAAAGACGATCTGTGGTCGCCTTATCCATCGACTCGATCGGCCGCGGAAGCTCCACTACTTTCTCCAAACCCTTTGCCGGCCTCTCCTAGGAATGGATGTGCTCCGGACTTTTGTGCTTTAACATAGGTGGATGTGCTTGACAAAACAGTTGCAAAATTTCACCAAGATCGTAGCAGAGCACGGACATCAACACAAATTACCGTCACTCGCTTTGTCTGATAATCACAATCTCGTGTGTACCAATGGGCAAGGATTTCAACTGGACAACAACGTCCGGAGTCCAAGGAATCTCTGGAACGACGTAAGGCCACTCGATGAATGCCACGGTGTCGGGACGCTCGAGATCCTCTTGAAGCGCGAGCGCTGTGAGTTCGGACGCATCTTTCAGCCGATACAAATCAACGTGCAAAATTTGGCGAATGGAATCTTTCACGACAGGATAACGATTGACGATCGTAAACGTCGGAGAGCGCACAGGATCTTGAAAACCAAACGCCTCGGCCACGCCACGTACAAACGTGGTCTTCCCTGAACCCAAATCCCCTTCCAAAAAAATAACCTCACCGCCGTGAAGCGTTCGCGCAAACTCGCCTGCGAGTTTTTTTGTTTGTTGGTCGGAGTGGGTCGTATAGGTCGTATTGGACATAGAGGTCTTATGCGAGTCGCAAATTTGGATCCGCCACAAGCGTCAGTGGATCACAAAATTCTCCGCGCTTCGCTTTGAACAATCCAGCGAGTGCAATCATCACCGCGTTGTCGCCTGTGAGGGAAAGATCTGGTGCGTGAAACGTAATGGCTGGATCAACGTCGTGGAGTTTGTCCTTGAGCGTTTTGCGCAAAAGACCATTCGCTGACACACCGCCAGACAAAATAACAGAACGCGGATACACCTGTCCGACGGCCTGGAGCGTCTTGCCGACAAGCGTATCAACAACGGCTTGCTGGAACGACGCGGCAATGTCAGAGACTCCTCCCAAAAGCGGACATTTTTTCGCACCTGCCTGCCCGACCGAAGCTCGGCGCAGGCGGGCGAAATTTTGTCCGCTTTCTTTCCGAGCAAGAAAGACACGCACGGCGGTTTTCAGTCCTGCAAAACTAAAATCCAAATCGCCTGACTTGATCATGGGGCGCGGAAAGTCGATCGCATGAGGATTCCCTTTTTCTGCGGCTCTGGAAATCTCTGGACCACCTGGATACGGCAGTCCCAGAAGCTTCGCCACTTTATCGAATGCTTCTCCTGCCGCATCGTCTCGCGTCATGCCAAGCAACTCATACTGACCGTGACCATGCATAAGAATCAATTCTGTGTGGCCGCCGGAGACGAGCAAACAAAGGGCAGGGAATACTGGATTCAAGTGCGCTTCATGGCGGTTAGACGCCCCTGAAGGGGCTTGGAATTCTAATGACCAAACGGAATACACATGACCCTCCAAATGATTCACGGCAACTAGCGGCTTGTGCCAACTCCACGCGAGTGTCTTTGCTAGCTCAACGCCGATGCGCAGAGCAGGAACGAGTCCAGGACCTGCCGTCACCGCGATCGCATCAATCCCCTTGCCATCACGCGCGATGTCCATCTGATAAAGAAGCGGAAACAACAACGCCGCGTGCTCTCGCGCCGCGACCTCTGGGACTACGCCGCCATATTTTGCATGCGTCTTTGCTTGAGAGGCAAGAATGTTCTGCTCAATCACAAACCGACCGTCGTGCTCTGACACAATCGCAAGCGCTGTTTCATCACAACTAGTTTCGATTCCCAAAATTCTCATAGTCGATCGCTATCCTACAAGCTCACGCACAAAAAGAAAACGGGTCAGCGTGAGAGCTAACCCGTGAGTCAAGCGACGTCTACATCACCTATCGCCTTTCTACGACCGAACCAGCTTACGCCCGCGCCGCCTTTGAGTTTTTCCACTCGTCTTGGCGACCTCCTCCGGTGCCCTGAAACACACCTTGATGTAGTAGTCACGAAAGGCATCGAACCCCTCACGGAGTTTCTCATGCATCTCGGAACGTTGTTCGTAGGCGTAGTTGGGAATCGCGCGGCCAGAGCGACACATGATCCAGGCCGTGAGAGCTGTTGCCAGACGACCACTGCCGTCGGCCAGAGGGTGAATGCGGAAGCGCACCTCGTACTCCACCCAGGCGCACAACTCCGCAGGATCTTTCTTGTCGAGTCTCTCTTGCAGTTCCGTGAGAAAAACCTTCCAGAGCTCTGGCACTTCCTCCACAGAACAACCGTACTCGTGAGAGATCTCATGCGTACGCGGGTTCTTGAGCTGTTCCGCGTTGGTCAGCCCATTGTGGATCAGGCTGATTGCCTGGGAGGTGAACTGCAGAACCGACCATTCACTGGCCTCACGCCGCGGATCCGTCACGGTGGCAATCATGCGCGCGACCGCACGCATATTCGTGTAGACCTTGGCGGCGAGCTTGTCTCCAGTGTGCTCAGGCCCAGCGTAATGTTTGCCAGAGCGATGTCCTTGACTCCCCTGTTGCTGTCCTGTAACTGCCGTAGCCGATGTCTTGGCGACATTGGCCATGAAGGCCATGAGAAACTCATGATCGGTTCGATAGAAACGAGGCTGGTGTGTCATGACATTCCTCCTGTCTGTGGTCACCTCCTGCAAAAACGACGAACGATTCGTCATTTCGTACGCGCACCCTACAAAAAAACCCCATGGCTGTCAACCATGGGAGGCTTGGACTCCAGCTGATCGTCCTGACGTTCCGTCTATGCCTCGCGACTTCGCTGGGCGTCGCGCGCTTCGCCTGGCACCTGTTCGTGGAGGTTCACAAGGAAGAGCAGAGGATGGCGGCCGTGGACTCCGCGGTGGGCGTGCTCGGGAGCTACGTCACCCTGCGTGTCGTCTACGGCAGTGCGTTCCTCGAAATGCCCAGCGTGGCCAAGCTCTCGTTCATCGCGCTCGCCGCCGCGCTCGCCGTGGGGGTCGGCCTCGTGAACTGCCACCTCGTGGCCAAGAAGGTTCTTCGTCTTCAGCCCACCTGATACACTCGGGTGGTTTTTTATTTTTTGTGAAGAAGAAAAAAACCCGCGACGAGGTGTCGCGGGATGCTAGACGTAGTGCTGGATGGAGGTGACGCCGTTGCCGTAGTGCCAGCCGGCGATGGAGTTGTCGTAGAGCAGGGCGAGGCGATCGAACGAGCCGACGAGATGGTGCGTAGTCCATCCTTCTTGGAAGAGCGACACGGTCGGTCCGTGTTCGTTCCTCCCCTCGACCGCGATCTGGTTGCCGATGCGCCGCATCTTTCCGGTCGCGCCCTCGACGGACACGTTCTCGTACTCCTTTCCGTCCTTGTCGATGACGACGGCCACGAGCTTCCCGCTCCTGTGCTTCGTGTCCGGATTGATGAGCAGTACGGTTTCGCCGCTGTCGGGGAGGAAGCAGAGCGCGTGGCACGAGGACACCTGATTGCGGCTCCAGCACCACGTCGGATCGTCCATCGCGTTGACGACCAGACGCCACGGCTTGTTGCCGCCGGGCGTGTGGATGTCTTCCTGACGGATGTCGAATTGCCTATTTTCCGAAACGATCGGGAGACAACAGACCGAGGCGCTCTTGTTCTCGATGAGCTGGAACCCGTTGCGGGCCCTGATGGTGAACCGCGGCTGCCCGGTCTTCGGGTTCACGC
>Ga0265296_1005203_pt1 | contig 10840 bp, 7 predicted proteins | sample MunlanPumphouse1_FD_189073 | JGI IMG/M metagenome (GOLD analysis project Ga0265296, IMG submission 189073) | Groundwater microbial communities from a municipal landfill in Southern Ontario, Canada - Pumphouse #1 | ecosystem: Environmental > Aquatic > Deep subsurface > Groundwater | place: Canada...
GTTATTTCCCAGATAAAATTTCCCGGCGCTCCTGCCAGCCCCACCTCTCCCGCAGACCTGGCCGCAGTATTGGGGCGTCTCCATTTTAAGCTGTCCCAGGCCCAGGAAAACCTTGGAGAAACCGATACTTCCACCACGAAGGAGCAGATCCGGGAGGCCGCTTCCCTGCTCACCCAAATCATCCCCCTCCTGGACCTCCAAGGCCACCCCCAGACAAAGTCCCGGTTGGCGGGTTTTGAACAGCGCTTTTTTGCCGATCTCCAGGACAAGTGGGATCTTCTCCGGGAAAACCTCAGGTCCGCCCCTCCCGGGCTCCAGGATATTCCTCCGGAAGTCAAAAGCCGGTTCGTCAGTGCCCAGGGGGAATTTCTGATCAGGGTTTTCCCGGCCCTGGATATCTGGGACCAGAAGCCCCTGGAAAAATTCGTGCACGACCTGGGAACTGTTGACCCCCAAGTGGTGGGGGATCCGGTCCTGCTGCACCATTTTAACCGGGCCTTCACCAACGCCTGCCTGTGGGCCGCGGGCGCGGCCCTGGCCGCCATTACCGTGATGCTCCTCCTGCTGTTCCGCAGCCTGAAACTGACCCTGCTGGCCTTGTTGCCGTTGTTGGTGGGAACCGGCTGGACCCTGAACATCATGTGGCTGCTGAATATCCCCTTCAACCAGGCCAACGTGCTCTTTCTTCCCTTGATTTTGGGGGAGGGGGTAGAATTCGGCATCATCATTTTGGTGCGCTGGCGCATGGAGGAATCGGCCCGGGCCATCACCTTGCCGGCGAGCACCGCCAAGGGCGTGGCCCTGGCCGCGTTAACCACCACCGTGGGCTTCGGCAGCCTGATGATCTCCGGACACCAGGGAGTATTCAGCCTGGGTCTGCTGGCCACCGTGGGCAGCCTCAGCGTGTTGTTGGCCTCCCTGAGCGTTCTCCCGGCCTTCCTGCGCCTTTTGGGAAAAAAGCAAGACGAAACGGAGCCGGCTTCTCCCCCGTTTTCCGGAGTCGGACGCATGCTCCATTACCTTTCGAGATGGAGAGAGGCCCCATGAAAAACCGGCTTTGCATCATCATCCAGGTCCTGGCGGTTTTCTGCCTGCTAACGGTGCCGGCTGCAGCCGAGACCCCCACCGACTTCGTCAAGGGTCTCCTGGATCAGGTCATCACCATTCAGAACAACCCGGGGCTGTCCGGGCCGGAGCATAAACCGGAACGGGCCCGGGCCATCCGCCAGGTCATTAAAAAGAATTTCGATTTTCCCCTGATGGCCCAGAACTCCCTGGGGCCGGTTTACGGCGGTCTCGGGGCCGGCCAGCGCCAGGAATTTGTGAACACCTTCAGCCACCTGTTCCAGGATTCCTATACACGTATGGTCCTAGATTTCCTCAAAAAAGAAACCATAAAGTACAATCGGGAGAGCCGGGAAGGCTCCATGGCCCGGGTGAATACCGTTTTAGTGCGCACCAATGAAACCATTCCCGTGGACTACCTGCTGCGCCCCCAGGGCCAAAGTTGGCTCCTCTATGATGTGAATGTGGATGGGGTCAGCATCCTGGACAATTATAAGCGCCAGTTCGCCCAGGTGATCAAGACCAACTCTTTTCAGGTTCTCCTCAACAAGATGAAGACCCAGATGCGGGCCACCCAGTAGTCCGGGCGGCCTCTTCCTGCACCAAAAGCAGGCCACCCCCGCTTCGCCTGCGGCGCCGCGCCATTCCTCCCGTAATAAATTCCCCTACGCTCCCAATTCCGGGCCCGGGGTCATTGCACCCCGGGCCTGGATGATTATGTTAACCGCAAATGATTTGCCCCTATTTGGGGGAGACATGGCGGAGCTTCTTGCCCCATGGGGCTCTCAGGTCTTGGTCTTATACCAGGTTGCTGTCAAAGAGGTAAAATTGAATGTGTCATTCTGAACGGAGCGAAGCGCAGTGAAGAATCTAGATTCTTCGCTTCTCTCAGAATGACAATATTACTTTTTTGACCGCAACTCGGTATTAACGGAGGGAAACATGGTCGTTTATGTTACGGCTAGCGGCTCCGATCGCACGGAACTTGCCGAAACTTTGGTGCAGGAAGGCGTGACCTACCAGGAGTGTAAAACTCAGACTACCCGGGAAATGGACACCACCAGCTACGGGATCATGGAAATTCAGGCTAATCTCCCGGAAGTAACGATGCCGGGGGTTACCGATGAACGGTACTGGCGTCTGCCTTCCGGCCGCCTGGTCGTCACGGATATGGAGGGCAACCTGGACCGGATAGCCACTCCGCCCCCGGGGAAATAGGGTGGCGTTTTGGTGGGAGCATGGCCAGGGACCGCAGGGATTGGATTTTCCCCCGCAGGCCCCCGGCCCCATCCCCCGAGTCACTTCTTAAGCCCTTTTCAAGGCTGAAACCGGGGCTGGCGCTTCTCCAGGAACGCAGCCGCGCCCTCTTTGGCGTCCGGGCTGGCGAAGCACAGGGCAAAGGCGTCCGCCTCCAGGGCGCAGCCGGTTTTTAAATCCACGTCCGCCCCCCGGTCGATTACCCGCTTTATCGCCTCCAGGGCCACCCGGCCCTTGGCGGCCAGGCCCTGGGCCGCGCTTCGGCAATCCTCCCCGAAGGTCTCCTCCGGAAATACCCGGGCCACCAGACCCATGGCCCGGGCCTCCTCCGCGTCGAAGAGCCGGCCCGTAAGGCAAAGCTCCTTGGCCAGGGGCTTCCCCACCACCCGGGCCAGGCGCTGGGTGCCCCCCCAACAGGGATTGAAGCCCAGGTTGATCTCCGGCTGCCCGAATTTGGTGTTGGCCGCGGCATAGATAAAGTCGCAAGCCAGGGCCAGCTCGCAGCCTCCCCCCAGGGCGAATCCGTGGACGCAGGCGATTACCGGAATGGGCAGTGCTTCTATCTTAAAGAGCAATTCCTGGGCCCGGGCGGCAAACCGCCGGGCGCTCAAGGGATCGAGCTCCAGGAAGACCTTGATATCCGCGCCGGCGATAAAGGCCCGCCCCTGGCCGTTGAGGAGCAGCACCCGGATGGCGGGATTATCCCGCACCTCATCCACGGCCTGGAAAAACTCGGCCACCATCTCCGGGTTCAAGGCGTTCAATTTCTCCGGACGATTGAAGCTCAGGTAGGCCACCGGCCCGTCAATAGTGAAGATTATCGTGTTGTACGCCATCGTCTCCTCCAGGATTAAGTTATTTTCATTTCTAGATATTTTGCACCTTTCTTTGCGTCTTTGCGTGCGGTCATCTTTTGGGAGCTGTAAGCGCCCAAGGTCAGCCCGGCGCTATAATTCCGGTTCCAGCCGCACCTCCTCGAGGCTTGGGGGCTGCCAGCGGGGTTGTTGATCCCGGTCCAGCAGGCGGGCCCTGATCCCTTCCAGGTAATCGGGGTGGGCGATCATCCAGGCCGCGGCCCGGGCCTCCCCGGCCAGGACCTCTTCCAAAGGCCGCCCCTGATGGCGGCGCAGCAGGCTCAGAGTCAGGACCAGGGCCGTGGGCGACCGGGTCTGCAACTGCCCTAAGGCCTCGGCACAAAGGGTGGATGCGTCCCGGCACGCGCTCAGGGAGTCCAAAATTTTCCGTACGGACGTCTTGCCCGCGAAATGCCGGGCCACCCAGGCGTCCAAGTCCGGCTGGGGGGAGATGGTTGGCTCTCCCCATGGGGCCAGCGCCTCCCGGAGTTGGCGGACCGCTGCTTCTTTAACGGGGGGGAGATTGTTGGCAACTTCCCTGAGAGCCTCCAGAACCTCCGGCATTTTTGCCGCCCGGACCAGGTGGGTGGCCAACCCCACCCTGACCCCGGCTGCGCCTTCCAATTCCCGGCCGGTCAGGGCCAGATACTCGGGGTAACCGGGAGGACACTTGGCAAACAACCAGCCCGTGGCCCCCACGTCCGGGAAAAAACCGATGCCGGTCTCGGGCATGGCCAGGCGGGTGCCCTCCGTGGCCACCACCAGATCGGCCCCGGCCGCCAGGCCCAGCCCGCCCCCCATGGTGATCCCTTCCGCCAGGGCCACCACCGGCTTGGGGAAACGATGGATGGCCAGGTCCAGGGCGTACTCCTCCTGGAAGAACTGGACGTCCCGGTCCCAGGACTTCTCCCGCACCGATTGGGCCAGGGCCTTCAGGTCCCCGCCCGCGCAAAAGCCCCGGGCCCCCGCGCCCCTGAGGAGGAGCAGCCGGCAACCTGCATCCGCCAGGGCCGTGTCCAACCCCTGTTTGAGCAGGCGGATCATCTCCAGGTTGAGGGTGTTGATCACCCGGGGGCGGTTCAGAACCAGCTCTACCACTCCGCGCCCGCGTTCCATCAGGACCGGAGGCTCTGCCATCTCTTTTTCCTCAATCATCATCTTACCCCGGGTATTGGGAACCTGGAGGTTTTTCCGGATTATTTTCATCCTCAATTTAATCATTTTGCCAGGATTAGGCATCACTTAGGATAATTTTAATTTTCCCCCGGCAAGTTAAGTTACCTGGCCAAAGAGGGCTGGAAGTATTATAAAATAGGCGAGGCCGCGGACCTCGTTTTCCTCCCGGAGCCCCGTTACCTCCGGGGAGATGCGGGCCGGACTTCTAACATGGTGACCTGAGGAAGGTAATATGCCGGTGCCCACCCATAAAACCAAGATCGTCGCCACTCTCGGCCCGGCCTGCGCATCTCCGGAAGTGCTGCAGGAGATGATCCTGGCCGGCATGAACGTGGCCCGTCTCAATTTCTCCCACGGGGATTTCCCGGCGCACCAGCGTCTCATGGAGACGGTGCGAGCCGCGGCCCGGGCTGTGGGCCGCCGGGTGGCCATCCTGGCTGATCTGCCCGGCCCCAAAATACGCCTGGGCCAAATCGCGGGTGAGCCCATCAACTTGCAGCCGGGGGATTTGTTTACCCTGACCACCGGGGAAATCACGGGCGACGCCCACCGGGCCTCAGTGACCTTCGCCAGCCTGCCGGAGGTGGTGCAGCCCCGGGACACCATATTTATCAACGATGGACTCATTCAGCTGGAAGTTAGCGATATTCAAGGCAATAACGTAAATTGCCGGGTGATCGCCGGGGGTGAACTCCGCTCCCGGAAAGGCCTCAATCTCCCCGGCATCTTCCTGGGCATCAGCGCCTTCACCGCGCATGACCGTGAGTGTTTGCAGTTCGCCCTGGAACACGGGGTGGACGCGGTGAGCCAATCCTTCGTGGAGTCGGGCGCAGATATTGCCGCGGTGCGCCAGTTCGCCCAGGACCTGGGCTACCAGCCCTTTATCATCGCCAAGATCGAGCGGGCCAACGCCCTGAAGCACCTGGACGGCATCCTCGAGGCCGCGGACGGTATTATGGTGGCCCGGGGGGATCTGGGCGTGGAAATCCCCATCGAGCAGATCGCCGGGGTGCAAAAGCAGCTGGTGCACCAGGCGAACCTGCTGGGGAAACCGGTGATCACCGCCACCCAGATGCTGGAGTCCATGGTGGCCAACCGGCGGCCCACCCGGGCGGAAGCCACGGACGTGGCCAACGCTATTCTGGACGGCACCGACTGCGTCATGCTTTCGGGAGAGTCGGCCACCGGCCTTTACCCGGTGGAGGCGGTGGCCATGCTGGCCAAAATCGCGGCCGCCATCGAGCCTTATCAGCCCGGCCGGCAGGTGCGGAAGATTCTGCGTGCTGCCGGAACCGAAAGCCTGGTGGGGTTCACGGATCTCATCACCTTGAGCGTGGATACGACCCTGGAAAATTCGGTGCCCGCCGCAGTCTTCGCTCCCACCCGCAGCGGGGCCACGGCCCGCAGCCTGGCCCGTTTCCGGCCCCGGGTGTGGATTGTGGCGGTGAGTTCCCAGGAGGCGACCTGCCAGCAACTCCTCCTGACCTACGGCGTTTACCCCGTCTTTGAGCCGGAGCACCCGGAAGACTGGAAAACCTATGTGCGCGGCTGCTTACCATCCCTCAAGATAACCGGAGATTTTGCGATATTGACCGAAGGGCCGTCCTCCAGGCACCCGGAGGCCAACAACCGCATGGAGTTCATTGACTTGAGATAGATTGCCGGGGGAAGCAAATACCCCCTTCCATACCTGCACGAGGAGAACTAGGCGTTATGAAAAAACTCGTTTTGCTGCGCCACGGCGAAAGCGTCTGGAACAAGGAGAACCGTTTCACCGGCTGGATCGACGTGGGCCTCTCGGAAAAGGGCATGGCCGAGGCCCTGGAGGCGGGCCGGGTCTTATTGAAGGAAGGCTTTGTCTTTGACGTGGCCTTCACCAGTATGCTCAAAAGGGCCATCAAGACCCTGTGGGTGGCCCTGGAAGAGATGGACCTGATGTGGCTGCCGGTGCATCACAGTTGGCGCTTGAATGAACGGCATTACGGGGGCCTCCAGGGCCTGAACAAGACCGAGACGGTGGAGAAGCACGGCATGGAGCAGGTGAAAATCTGGCGGCGCAGTTATGATGTGCCGCCGCCGCCCCTCACCCCGGACAGTCCCTATTATCCGGGGAAAGACCCCCGCTATGCCGGGGTGCCCAAAGATGAGCTGCCCCTCACCGAATGCTTAAAAGACGTGGTGGACCGCTTTCTCCCGCATTGGCACGAAACCATTGCCCCCGCAGTCAATCGCGGCCAACGGGTGATCATCGCCGCCCACGGCAACAGCCTCCGGGCCCTGGTGAAGTATCTGGACCATATCCCGGAAGCAGAAATTGTGGGCCTGAACATACCCACGGGCATCCCCCTGGTCTATGAGCTGAACGATGACCTGACGCCCATCCGCCATTATTATCTGGGCGATCCGGACGCGGTCCAGGCGGCCATCCAGTCGGTGGCCGATCAGCTTAAAAAGAAAGGGTAAAAAGGGGAAAAGGTTAAAAGGGAAAAGGGGTTCTTCCCTGCCCTTATCCTTCCCTTTCCCCTTTTCCCCTTTTAACCTTTTTCCCCCTGGTCACTAAAGGGAAACGGCATAAAATGAAAAGCCACATCCTTGACAAGTTCTTCAATCCCCAAGCCATCGCGGTGGTGGGGGCCAGCCCCAAGGAAGGCACCATCGGCCTGACCCTGTTGACCAACCTGCAGCGGGATGGTTTCCCCGGCCGGATCTACCCCATCAACCCCAAACATGAGGAGATCTTAGGCCTCCCCGCATATCCGTCCGTGACCGCGGTCAACGCTCCCATCGACCTGGCGCTCATTGCCGTCCCCATCCAGGGGGTGCCGGAGATTATGGCAGAATGCGGCCGGGCCCGGATACCGGGCGCGATCATCATCTCCGCGGGCGGTAAGGAAGTGGGGGACGAAGGCCAGGAAATCGAGGCCAGGATCCAGGCCGCGGCGACAGCCGGAGGCATCCGCTACCTGGGCCCCAACTGCCTGGGCATCCTCTGCCCCTATACCCAGCTCAACGCCAGCTTCGCCGCCCACACGGCCAAACCCGGCGGCCTGGCCCTCCTCTCCCAGAGCGGGGCCATTTGCAGCGCCATCCTGGATTGGGCCGACGCCCAGAACCTGGGGTTCAGCCACTTTGTCAGTATCGGCTCCATGGCGGACCTGGATTTTGCCGAGATGATCGACTACCTGGGGAACGACGACCGGGCCAAAAGCATCATCATCTATATGGAAAACCTGGTGCACCACCGTAAGTTCATGAGCGCGGCCCGCTCGGTCTCCCGGGTGAAACCCATCATCGTGGTCAAGTCCGGCCGCAGCCCGGCCGCGGCCCGGGCCGCGGCCTCCCACACCGGGGCCCTGGCCGGCCAGGACGAGGCCTACAATGCCGCGTTCCGGCGCGCGGGCATCATCCGCGTGGACACCATTGAGCAACTCTTTAATTGCGCCGAGGCCCTGGGCAAGATGAACCGGCCCCTGGGCGGTAATTTGGCCATCATCACCAACGCCGGGGGACCCGGGGTCATGGCCGTGGACGCCTTCACCAAGTGGCAGGCGGAGCCCACCGTCCTGACCGGGGCAACCATTCAGAAGCTTGATGAGGTTTTGCCGCCCCATTGGAGCCGCAACAACCCCGTGGACGTCCTGGGGGATGCCCCGCCGGCGCGCTTTCTCGACGCCACCCGGGTGCTCCTGGACGCCCCGGAGGTCAACGGCCTGGTGATCATCCTTTCCCCCCAGGCCATGACCGACCCCGCCGGGGTGGCCCGGGCCGTGGCCCCGGAGATCAAAAAACAGGCGAAACCGGCCTTTGCCGTGTGGATGGGCGCCCGGGACGTGGCCGCGGGCGTGGCCCTCCTCAATGAGGCCGGGGTTCCCACCTTCGAGACCCCGGAAGAAGCCGTGGACATGTTCATGGAGATGTATTCCTACACCCGGAACCTGGAGCTCCTCCAGGAAACCCCACCCCTGTTGTCCGCGGACGTGAAGGTGAACACCAAACAGGCCCGGGCCTTCATCGATGAGTGCTTCAAGCGGCAGACGCTCCTGCTCACCGAAGTGGAAGCCAAGGCGATTCTCTCCGCCTACGGCATTCCGGTGAACCCCACCCTGACGGCCTCCTCTGCCGCCATGGCCGCGGCCGTGGCCAAAAAATTGGGCTTCCCGGTGGTGCTGAAGATTCACTCCCCGGATATCTCCCATAAATCCGATGTGGATGGAGTCAAGGTCTCTTTAAAGACCGAAGAGGAAGTGACCCGGGCTTACGAGGACATCGTCGGCAAAGCCAAGTCCTTCAAGCCCGAGGCCCGCATCTTCGGGGTCACCGTGCAGACCGAGGTGGAGAAGATGCCCCTGGAACTGATCCTGGGGGCCAAAAAAGACCCCCATTTCGGTCCCTTGCTCCTCTTCGGCCTGGGGGGTATTTTAACCGAGGTCCTGAGGGAATCCGCGGTGGATCTGCCGCCCCTTAACCTGCTGTTGGCCCGGCGGCTCATGGAGCGGACCCGGATTTATAAGATTCTCCAGGGTTACCGCAATATTCCTCCCTCGAACCTGGGGGAGCTGGAAGAAATCCTGGTGCGCCTCTCCCAGTTGGTCACGGACTTCCCGGAAATAGCCGAACTGGACATCAACCCCTTGCTCATCAGCAAGAGCCGTCCGGTGTGCGTGGACGCCAGGATCCTCCTGGAGCCCACCGAGGTGCCCGCTCCCCGGCACCTGATCATCGCTCCCTACCCCAACCAATACGAGAGCGACTGGCTCCTGGAGGACGGCACCCCGGTGCTCTTGAGGCCCATGCGGCCGGAAGACGAGGTCCTGGTCAAGGAACTCTTGGAGAACTGCTCCGATGAGACCCTGTACTTCCGCTACTTTCAGCTCATCAAGAGCTTTCCCCATAGCTTCCTCATCCGCTTCACCCAGAACGACTACGACCGGGAGCTGGGCCTGGCGGCCTTTGGCGTCCCGCCGGCCCCGGAGGTGATGATGGGGGTGGGCCGCCTGGTCATGGCTCCCGACCGGGAGTCCGGGGAATTCGCGGTTATTGTCGCGGACCCCTGGCAAGGCAGGGGTTTGGGAGAAAAACTCATTGAAGGGGTCATGGACATCGCCCGGGACCACGGGGTGAAATCCCTGTGGGGGGAGGTCCTGGCCCAAAACGTACCCATGCTGGCCCTGGTGAAAAAGACGGGCTTCACCGTCCACCCCCCGGAAGAGGGAGTGCGGCGGGTGGAGAGGGTTCTATAATTCCGGAACGGCGAAAAGGGGAAACAGGGGCGCTGGCACAGGCCTTCCAGCCTGTGCCAGCGCAGCCCTAATACCAAGTCGGTTGATCACCGGGGTTGTAAGGGCGGGGTTTCCCCGCCCCTAGTGCGCCGGTCTTCGCGTCAGGGGCGGGGAGAGGTTCTTATCCCCCCCTTTGAAAAAGGGGGGTTAGGGGCAATGCTGTTCACTTAAGCAATTCAAAGGAATTGGCGGGCAGTGCCCACCCTACTGCACTAATTTTTGTCATTCTGAACGCAGCGAAGCGGAGTGAAGAATCTCTGTTTTACCACGAAGTTAGAGATTCTTCGGTCGCCTGCGGCTCCCTCAGAATGACAAGGAAAATGACATCCCCTCACCTTCAGCTGCTTAAGTGAACAGCATTGGGGTTAGGGGGGATTTTGTAGGCGCCTGAAATCCCCCTAAATCCCCCTTTTTCAAAGGGGGACTTCCTAGGGGCGAACCTGGTGTTCGCCCCTAGGCCAACACCTCCTGGGCCTCCCGCATGAGCGCGGCAATGGCCAGCTTGTGCGGGCAGGCCGCCTCGGCCTGGGAGTAGTCCACCGCGGTCAACCGCTGCCGCGTCTCCTCGGGCAGCCCGGCAAAGGTCATCCGGGCCAGCTCCGGCTCGCCGTAATACCGGTAGTACATGAGGCTGCGCATGACCTCATTCACCGGCACGGCCCCGGCCACGGCCTCCTGGCAGATGCTGCCGCAGCCCGCGCAGTAGTGGGCCTTGGCCTCCAGGGCATATTGGCGCAAGGATTCCAAATCTTCCCGGCTCAGTTTGGTGAGGTCCCGGGCCGCGGCCACGTTGGCCTGGAGGATGGTCAAGTTAGGCATCTGGGAGCAAAGGCTGGCGATTTGCGGGTTCTCCCAGATGATCTTGAGTTTGGCCTGTTTGTCCGTGAAGCCTTTTTTCAGGAAGCCCGCGACCATTTCCTGCTTGACCTCGCCGCCGATCTCATGCTTCCCCGGCCTCCCGGCCTGGGACTTCATGGCCACCAACCCCACCCCCGCCTTCTCGCAGGCGCTTAAGGCCTCTTTCATCTTCGGGTTGTTCATGACCTGGAAGTTGTAGGTGGTCATCACCGCGTCGACCCAATCCAGCTTGGCCGCGCCCAACAGACAGTCCTCCATGTTGGTGTGGGTGCTGAAGCCGAAGAATTTGAACTTGCCGGCCTTCTTCATCTCCGCGGCCCAATCCTTGATGGCCGGGGTCAGTTCGTCGAT
>Ga0265296_1005204_pt1 | contig 10839 bp, 11 predicted proteins | sample MunlanPumphouse1_FD_189073 | JGI IMG/M metagenome (GOLD analysis project Ga0265296, IMG submission 189073) | Groundwater microbial communities from a municipal landfill in Southern Ontario, Canada - Pumphouse #1 | ecosystem: Environmental > Aquatic > Deep subsurface > Groundwater | place...
TTTGCGTTCCACTTCCACAAGATGCGTATGCACCTGTTCCATCATTCCTTTCGGGAGTTCTTTTTTTGGATCATTCACCACGGCGAGACAAGCTTCCGTTGTGATGACAAAACCGGGAGGCACCCTAAGCCCAATCTGCGTCATCTCGCATAGATTTGCACCTTTGCCGCCCAGCAATTTTTTATTTTTTCCATCACCTTCATTGAAGGCATACACCCATTTCGTGCTCATGATTCCCCCTATGTTTGGCCGCGTTGAAGCCGTCACAAATCAGGATAGCACTTGCGCTGCCAGTATGTGTGCAATGTGAAACGAAAGGTTAAATAGTAATGCCCACCCTCTGCGGTACGCCTTGCATTGCAAACCGGTCACAATACTTTCCAATGCGAGGCACAACACCCTGCAGATATTTTTTAATCAGGGACTCTGGGGAACGTTTGCCAGAGATCGAATCAACCTTTGGGTTATCTGAGGGGTGTTGATCGTATTAACGAGATAGACGGTTGTTCGTTCTAAGAGATTTGTAATATACCGTTTCCGTATATGTTTTTTATAAGGATTATTGACGAGTAGATGTGGATTGAAATAGTTATTTTCCTCAAAAAGATCGAGAGCTTCTTCGGGAAGCAATGAACGGGCCTCGTTTGCATCCTTTGGATCCCGTTTTAAGAGAATTATCATCTTCAATGTGGTCATTGGAAGAATCCTGCCTTTTCCAATCACCCACCGGAGATCTGCAACTGCTCTTCCTTCTTTATCAAAGTCTCCCTCAGGAACAAGCCCATCATATTCCTTCCAGACTGTCGCAAGATCCTTTCGTATGTAAAAATTTTTTTCCGACCCGTAGGCAAGGATATCCGGTCCGTATACACGTGAAAAGAACCAGTCATCAGATACAATGCGAGTATGCGGATCTTTTAAGAGTCCATAGGTCTGGGTAGTTTTACCTGCACCTGAATTCCCGATAATGCAAAGACCTTTTCCATCAATATCCAAGCAGGCTCCATGCACAGAGTAGATGTTATGTTCATCTTCTAATATATCCCCGGCGAGACTGAGGGCTATTGATTTTATCCAGCCATAATAATTGAAATTGATCAGGTACGCAGTCCTTGAATGGGGATCAAAAAAAACAGTATCTGGTTCGCAGGAGGGATCTTTAAACACAAAAAGCCTCCCGTGTGATCGGACATTCTGGGACATTGGGTAAAAATTCTCCTGCCAAGTTTCCTTTACGGTATGCTCATCTGAAAGGAGTTTGATACAACATCCATAAATTTCCGATTTCATCTCATAGAGTACCTTAGGGAGATAGAGTTCCATCAGGCGCTCGTTCTCATCAGTCGAGATTATGGTATTGATATACGTCATAGAGCATCCTTTTTTAACTGGGGTGTTATTCTCTTCATCATCATGGAAAGATCACACATTTTTACATTCTCACCGTTCCGCTTTGAGATTCAGTGATTCAGAATCTTATTTCATGAAACATTTTAATGTTCAATCATTTTTTTTATTATGTATGTGCTAAATACACCACAATCGTTATAGCCAAGTATTAAAAGTATGGTATCTTTTGGTTTTTTTATTGCGACAATCACAATATTGAGCGGAAATAATCGCAATATTTTCACGTAGTTGTTTTATTCCTTTTTTAACGTTATTTGAATAGCTCAAGTCATTCCCTGCTTTATTTTAAAAAATAAAATTAAAAAAAAAGACTTTGATAACAATTCTAATCGTATGATGTGCACTATTTTGACCGGTACAAATCATAGTAATCACGGGGAGCTTCGAGACTGATGTGATAACCATCAATATTCGCAGTACTTATGATCATATACATATCTGTATTAGAAACCTGAACAAGGCGATATGAAGTACCCTGGTTAAGGATCTCCTCTCCTTCAATAATGATGCCATTCGCCGTATAGCATAGGGCCATCCGGAATCTGCCGTACTGTGGATTTGTATTTGCAGTCACGGTGGTATTGATTACCCACAGTGGATAAGGTACAGAAAAATTCTGTGTCAGACCACCCTGCTTCCCATCTACAAATGCAAAGGGAACCCACTCTTGTTTGCGCGGAACAATATCTGTTGCACCGTATTTATCCATTTTTTCGGGAAGTTTAAAAACCGGGTACTTAAAAGGATTGTTCGTAAAAGTGAGCTGATATGGGGGTACATCAGTGACAACGGGTATAGGCGTTGGTTTGATAGAGATCGGGGTTGAGGTCGGAGGTTTGGATACCATAGTCTGAACCGGAAATGGGATTGGAGTTGGGGAAGGAGTGGGCTTCTCGACAGCGCCCTTGATTGTGGTGAGATACTGGGGGTTTGCAAGTACAGCTATTACCAGCACGATGACAAGACCGATTGCAAGAGTGATTATATCGCCTTTTTCCACACAAAGTAATGAGTGATGCTCTATAAAAATTATGGCGATGTTTAATGGACAAGAAAAATCACCGGTAAAAAATCCAGCTCTATTACACAGCAGTTTCCGACATACGTGAGTATGCTACAAAAAACCACAGATATGTTTTATGCATTCGGCGAATAACTGATGTACATGGAGCTGCCAGGGATTCAGACGTGGATTGTCTTTTACCTAATCTCGTTTGTTGTTCTTTTATGGGCAGCGTTTCTCTCTGCGCAGGGTATCATGCTCTGGGTTAGCCTGATGCTTGTCATTGTGATTGTAGGTGTAAATTTTTATGTGGTGTTTACCCAGCTCAAGATTCAGGCATCCCGCAGGCAGATGCAGCGCGACCTGACCAAAGATTTTGTCCGTGGCGAAAAACAAGTAGCTGATGATCGGCCAAAACATTAGGCAGTCTTTTGGATCACTGCAGGTTCCTTTTTAACAAAAATTTTCTGTGCAGTATTTTTTGCAACAAAAAGCCCATCAACTGCGCGTCCGAGATATTCTGTCTTGCCCATGATATAATATCCGTCAGCCACTAGTGCACTATGGAACGTGCGTGCGAGATCATCCTTCTGTTTTTCGTTAAAATAAATTGTAACATTACGACAGGTGATGAGATCCAAGTATCTTGATACAGGAATGCCAGCCATCAGATCGTTGGGGCTGAACCGGATCAACTCTTTTAAATGTGGTTTTGCCTGAAAATCACCATTCGGAAGCTTGTTGAAATGCCGGTTGATCTGGGTTTCCGTGAGCTTGACCATGGCTTTTGGAGAAAAGATCCCCTCTTTGGCTTTACCCAGAACTACCTGATCGATATCTGTGGCGAGGATCTGTGCGGATAAATCCTTGTGGAGTGCCATCATTTCGTGGAGGATCATGGCAAGCGAATAGGGTTCCTCGCCGGTAGAACAACCCGCGCTCCAGATGCGGAGGCGTTTTCGCTGCTTGAAAAGGTCAGGCAGGACTTCCTTTCTGATAGCATCATAGACTTCTGCATCGCGGAAAAATTCAGTTACGTTAATAGTAAGCGCATTTCTCAGCAGTTCGAGTTCCGGGGCATTTGACTTGAGATACCTGAGATATGCTCCGTAGTCTGCCGAATTAGTGGAGCGCATCCTTGATAAGAGGCGGCGCTTGATGTAATCCTCTTTGTAACTCGAGCACTGGATCTTTAACGTCTGTTCAATAAATCGTTTCAGGGTGTCGAAATCGTCCATGTCGGCCTCATATTACTCATCATCAACAAGGATTTGACTGATATTAAAAGTTGGGGGCGTTATTCTCCGACCATTCCCTTAAATATTTTTTCCATATCAATCCAGATGAGCAGTCCTTTGCTCTTCTTCTCGTGATCTTCGCTCTTTAATTTGATAATCCCTTTCACAAAGCCCGACATGGTTGCTGATGCATTTTCAGGTAATATTTCAATATCTGCCAGGGGTACCTGAAAGACACTACTTACGTTATCGACAATTATCCCAACATTGTTTTTCTTGGCGGCACCCGGAACAAAGACGATAATTTTCTGGTCCTTTCTAATATCAGGATCATTTACATCGAGAAGCCTGTTTAGATTGATGATGTAGGTGATTTCCCCACGCAGGTTAAGCACGCCCGATATAAATTCCGGTGCACGAGGAATGGGCGTTATAGGCATCATCACCACAATCTCACGGACAAGCTGGATATCAAGTGCATACCGTTTGCCACCAAGCGTGAATTCTACTACTTCAATCAATTCTTCAACAGCGGCTTCACGTGTCGCCTGAGGGGAGTGTTCAGCTTCTGCCATACGTTACCTCACGGATTAATTCCTGTGTGTCTGCTGTTTTCTCAGTCATATTTTTAACCATTGATTATGCACCCCGGATCATTTCTTCGGGAACCGTAATTTCAAAACGTGCTCCGCTACCAGCCGTACCCGTCTCCTTTATTGTAAGCCCGGTGATGGCAAGCACTTCTCGTGAGAAGAAGAGCCCATAGTTGATTCTACCACCCCGACTGTGTTCGAAGATGAGTTCTTTTTCTTCTTTTGAGATTCCCTTCCCATTATCTTCATAGATGAGCACGAGAGACTTACCTTTCTTTTTAATAGAGACGTTGATCTCGGTGACTTTCCCCCCATGCTGAACGGTATTTTCCATCAGATTGTAAAAGACCTTTTCAATAAGATCGTCAGCGAAAATTTCAGTCTTGTTGATTGCAACCGATAGCGTAATATGCCCAAGATTTACGTCATCTGCTGCTGCCTGAATACTTGTTCCGATATCCTTCCATTGCGGGGGGCGGATGCCGATATTCTGGTAATCGCGGGTAAAGGTGATCTGGCGCTGGATGGTGTTTGTTATCTCTTTTTCTTTATCGAGAAGTTCTAAGAGTTTGGTATCTTTCGTCAGGCGCTTTGCGATATCAAAATAAGAGAGGAGTTTAGTTATGCCGTTTAAGATATCATGACGCGTAATGCTGTTGAGCAGTATTATCTGTTTGTTTGCTCTGCGCAGCGTATCTTCCGCACGTTTCTGCTCATGAATATCGGTGATCATACCCTGGTACCCTGCTGGTGCACCCGCATGTTCAACCGTTTTACCTGAAGCATGAACCCACCGTAGCACCCCGTCTTTTGCAACGAGACGGAATTCAAATGGGTTTGTTTCTCCACTCTTACTTTTTTCAAGCCCTTTGGTGAAGGAAACCAGATCGTCGCTGTGCACATAGTCAGCAAATGGATGACCGAGCAAGTCTGCAGGTGAAAAACCACTGATGGGACTGATGGCCGGAGAAATATAGGTAATTATACCATGATCATTAATCGTGAAGATTACTTCCGTTATATTGTTTACCAGCGCCCGGTACTTCTCTTCAGATTCCAAAAGGGCTTTTTCGATCTTTTTATACTCGCGAATCTGCCGTTCCAGTTCCACATTTGTTTCATGAAGAAGTTCAGTACGTTCCTTGACTTTTCCTTCAAGATTTTGTTGATAGGCCTTGATACCCGTAATGTCGATGAAAATCGCGCCAATGCCCTTACCCCCCTGGTCAAAGACAAGTGGGAGGACTTTTATCCGGAACGAATGCACTTTTCCATGGATCTCCATCTCCTCTTCGAAGATCTTCTCATCTCCATCAAGCGCCCCTTTCAGAGTCAATAAGTGATCTTTGGAAAAATACTGGGCAAGCGGTGAGTGAGTAAGCTGCACACCCATGAGCTGGTCGCGATCTAACTGGAAATAGGTAAGAAGAGCATCGTTTACCTGCTGGATAAAAAGATCTGCATCGAGTATCAGTATCAGATCGGTCCAGACACTGAGCATCTGGGAGAGTGGTACCCGTTGGGAGATTGAGAAAAGCTTGGCAGGGCCTAGCGTGCGCATCTCTGCCTGCCCAGAAACAACAAGAAGGTTGAGATATTTTGCCGCTGTTCCCCGATTCATAGAAAGTTTCTGGGAGACATCTTCAATTGTCATTCCCTTGGGATTGCGCTCAAGCTCCTCGCGTATGCGCAGGATTTCGTTATCTTTTACCATGCTTTCTCCATGCTCTCACCTTATGAATCCGCACCAGCTCTGGTTTGCGGTGATTGGTAATAATTATCATATTCGTTCATCTATTTTAATCATTGCTTATCATCATCATAACACATTACATTTATATACCATGCTTAACAAAAGATTGTTTCGCCCACATTCTACCCAGAGTTCCGGGTATGGTTAAGAACACGCCCACGCGATACGGCGGGGGGTGTTTCCACACAATGGGAGATGCAAGGTACATCAGAACTCTGCATCTTAATTCAATAAGACAGAGAATGAGGGAAATCCGGAAAGCGAAAGAGGAAAAAAGAGGTTGTAGAAAATGAGTTTCATCGACAATATGAAAACCGGGATCATGGTCGATGATGTCCTGCCTATATCCACCTTCAATCTAAGTGATATCGACAAGGCATCGGAGAAGGGATATCACTGACGTAAGATTAGGAAAAACAGGAGAACCATAAGCATGACCATAACAGCAACAGAAGGAACATTGGAAACTCCCATCCAGCCAGTCCAGCAAAACGGGCCCAGTTACGGCAAATCGGTTACACAGCAGGCGGGTCCGACAGAGAAAGCCATCCATGTGGTGGAATTCCTGTTAGGAAAGGAGCATTATGCTGTCGACTTATCCGATATCCGAGAAGTAGTTGAATATACTGCCATAACCCCGCTTCCCAATGCCCCTGCGGCTGTTCAGGGTATAATCGATTTACGGGGAGAGATCACTACCATTCTTGACCTGCGACAGCGTTTGAACATCGCTGTGCAGGAAAATAATGTAAAAGAAACGTCCCGTATCATGGTTCTTGATGAAAAGATCACCCGGGTCAAAACCGGTGTCCTTGTCGACGATGTTCTCTCAGTATCCATGTTTGAACATGGCGATATTGAAATCAACAAGGATGGTGGCAACTGGGGTGATCCCGCAATTCTTGGTACAATCCGAAGAAAGACAAAAGAGCAGGAACGGGAAAAAACCGATCTCATCATCTGGATTGACATCCGTCAACTCACCCAAAGCCTAGAAAAAAACGCGAAAACACCGTAGATACAATAACAAATTCATTTTTTACTGCTGATACACGAGAAAAACCTGAATGCACGAAAAAAGGAATATCATGCAAGAATATGCAAAAACGTATCCCGGGAATATGAGGATGGACCTCGGAAGCACTTTTATGGATAGCGTTACGCAAAAAAATGCTCCATTGCACGGGAGCAAGGAATCTCGACCATGAATAAAATACCCGTACTCCTTATCGATGACGATAAGGATTTTTTAACCATTGGAAAAGAGTTTCTCGAAGATGACAGGAGCATTGTTGTGGAAACTGCTCTTTCTGCCGAAGACGCACTGAAACGTATCACCGTGCCGCATTTCGATGTAATCATCTGTGATTACCGGATGCCACCGGGCATGGACAGCAGTGGTTTACTAAAAGCCATGAAAAATAAAAATATTGATATTCCGGTTATCGTGTTCTCAGGATTTCCACGTGAAGAACATGCAGTAGAAGCCATAAAAAATGGTGCCGCCTTCTATTGTCAGAAATCCCCCCAGCCCGAAGTGCAGTATACGGAGATGAAGAATATGATTCATCACCTCTCGTCGCTCGGGCACGCACAGCGGGCACTTGCAGAAGTACAAAAAGAATTTGAGTCATTTTCCTATTCAGTTTCCCATGATCTCAGGGCCCCTCTACGAATCATAGATGGCTATTGCAAGATTCTCTCCGATAAGTATAGTGCAAATCTACCGGAAGATGCACAGCAGCATATCAGCCGCCTCCGTATTTCTACCGCAAGGATGGATGCGTATTTTGAAGACCTGCTCCAGCTCTCCCGGGCAGGACGGACTCCAATAAAAAATGAGCCTGTGAACTTATCATTAATTGCAGTATCCACGCTTATGAGTCTCCCCCACCCCCAACAGGGCCCCCAGTTTACGCAGGAGATTGAAAAAGATGTTATCGTACAGGGTGATCGGGCACTTATGGAGCGGGCGATGCAGCAGCTCCTTGATAATTCCTGCAAATACGCAAAGAACCGGCAGCAGATTCACATTGCTTTTGGAAAAATGAACATTGACGGCAGACCTGTGTATTTCATCCGGGACAATGGCGAGGGGTTCGATGCAGTAAATGCAAAGGATCTGTTTATGCCATTCAAGCGATTCCACCCTGAGTCGCAGTTTCCTGGAACCGGTATCGGGCTTGCAATTGTCCAGAAAATCATTAACCGACATGAAGGTAGTATGTGGCTCAATAGCACCATCAATGGAGGGACAACCGTTTTTTTCACGCTTGGTGATGGGGGTCTCGGACCTCCACGGAGACCGCAATGACAAGTACCGTTTCACGGCATACAATTGCCATGTTCAGGATCAACAATGAAAATTACACGATTGAACTAAAAAATGAGGAGGAACAATGAAAGACGAAATCAGAGTTTTATTGGTCGAAGACTCGCAGGATGATGCAGTCTTTGTAATAAACGAACTTGAAAAGGGCGGCCTTAAAATCCAGCATAAAAGAGTGGATACCGCCCGCGAAATGAGAGATGCATTGACTAATGACATATGGGATGTTATCCTGTGCGATTATTCAATTCCCGGGTTTGGGGCAATACCGGCCCTTGCGCTTTTAAAAGAAATAAAGTGCGACATACCGGTTATCATTATCTCCGGAGTTATAGGCGAAGATACAGCTGTAGAGACAATGCTTGCAGGCGCTCATGATTTCATTGTCAAAGGTAAGTATGCCCGTCTTGTCCCTGCAGTCAAGCGGGAGATTGAGGAATATGTCCAGCGCAAGGCCCGGGAGGTTGAGGTTGCGAAACAGAAAGCTGAGGCCGCAAAACAGCGCCAGCTCTCCTTTACAATGATCATGCAAAATCCTCAGCCGCTTCTCATCGTAGACACAAAATTCAATATCAAACTGGCAAACGAGGCGTTCCTTACCTTAAGCGGATTTTCTGAAGAACATCTTCAGAAAATGAGTATACGGGATTTTAAAATTTTAAACAAGAGCGGGCACAATCTCAAGGAAGCAATTGAGACAAAGAAAGGAGTAACCGGACAAGTCACGGTTCAATTTCCCGCAGCCATTCACAATCTGGAACAGCACACAATCCCCTTGCTCGACAAAGAAGGGGGGATTGTCAGTATTATGGCAGTGTACAATGATCTCACCGAAAAACTCGCTGAGGAAGCCAAACGCGAAGAACTGGCCAATTATATCACTGCCTATCTCTCCTCCATGGCAGATAACTTAACAAAACTCTCCAAAGGAAATCTTGACTTCAACTTAGAGATCTCCCCCGCATCCAAAACAACTGAAGAGGCGCGACAATGGTTCCTTGGCATAAACAAAAACCTTGCCGAAGTAAAAGATGCACTTTCGTTACTTGTTTCCGATGCCGACAAACTCTCAAAAGCAGCAGTTGAAGGAAAACTTCAAACACGTGCTGATGCAGGTAAACACCAAGGCGACTTCAAAAAAGTAGTAGAAGGTGTCAACCAAACGCTCGATTCGGTCATTGCACCGGTCAACGAGGCGCTACGAATCTCGTTAGAATATGCAAACTGCAACTTTGCCGCACGAGTGGATGAAAACTTAAAAGTATCCGGGGATTTCCAAAAGTTCAAAAATGCATTGAACAACATCGGCATTGAAGTGTCAAAGGCTGTTGTACTAATCAACCGCCAAGTGGCTGAGCTTGGCGATGCAGCCCAGGCAGCAGATGGCGGGGTGAATGATATATCGACGGGTGCGGCCCAGATTGCAAAGAATACCGGGCAGGTCAGCCAAAATGCTGAGAAGAGCGATCTCGGGATAGAGCAGGTTTTAAAAGCAATGTCTGACCTCTCGTCAACCGTTGAAGAAGTGGCCTCATCCATGGAGTCGGTTGCCGGCATGGCGAAGAACACGGATATGCTCAGCGCTGACGGGGTCAAACTCGCCAACAAGGCAAACCAGAGCATGGGTAGGATCAACGAGTCAACAAAGATTGTCGACACCAACATCTTAGAGATTAACAACAAGATGAAAGAGATCGGCAATATCGTTAAGCTCATCCGCGATATCGCTAACCAGACCAACCTTCTTGCTCTCAACGCAGCTATCGAGGCTGCACGAGCTGGCGATGCCGGACGCGGGTTCGCTGTTGTTGCAGCTGAAGTCAAATCTCTTGCACAGGAATCCCGTGGTTCTGCAGAGAACATAGCCACTATGATAGAGGATCTCCAGAAGCGGAGTAAGAAATCAGCAGAAGCAGTAGTGCAGGCAACAGAGCAAGTGACACAAGGTAGCAGGGATGTTGAAGATACCCTGACCGTGTTTAACAAGATCGTAGAATCCGTTGCAAAGATCTCCCAGAGCAGTTCGGATGTGGCGGCGGCAACAGAAGAACAGGCCGCCAGTGTTGAAGAGATCACAGCAAGCGTCCATGAAGTTAGCAGCCTTATCCAGGGTACGACAAAAGAAGCCGGTGATGCAGCAGCGGCAACTGAAGAAGCATCCGCAGCACTCGATGAGATCACAAAAGTCGTTGGAAAAGTAAATACCATCGTTGCAAACGTGAGCTCAGAGATGGCAAAGTTCCGAATATAAAAACAGAAAATTCAGACAAAACATACAAAAAAAGTGACTACCATGAATCGACATGAATCCGAAAGAAAAAGCAGAGTTAATCTAGCTGATATCAGTAACGACTATGGAATCATTCACATCTGTCTGAACAAGCAATGGAGAAGAATATCATGATCGAAAAGTTATCAGATAAGTTCAATGGCTTGAAGATTGGAACAAAAATCCTGATCATCTGCCTTATCCTTGTCATAGTCCCAACCCTCGTGTTGGGAATCGTGGCATA
>Ga0265296_1005205_pt1 | contig 10838 bp, 10 predicted proteins | sample MunlanPumphouse1_FD_189073 | JGI IMG/M metagenome (GOLD analysis project Ga0265296, IMG submission 189073) | Groundwater microbial communities from a municipal landfill in Southern Ontario, Canada - Pumphouse #1 | ecosystem: Environmental > Aquatic > Deep subsurface > Groundwater | place...
ATGATCAGCAAGTAATATTAAAATCCTAAAAAACTAATCTTATGAAAACAATAAATAAAAAACAAAAACGCAATTATGCCAAGCCGCAAATAGAACGGATTAAATTAGATAACGAAATTTCGGTCTTTATGGCGTCAGAGCCTAATCCTCCGGGGGACCCGACTGGATCAATACAACCGGATAATTTCAGCATTAATCCGTTTAAATAACACTTTTGTTTAATTGTTCAAAAAAAAGTCCTCATCTTGAGGACTTTTTTTTCCTTAATATAGGTTGAGCTATATTCATTATGAAAACAATAGATAAAAAACAAAAACGCGATTATGCCAAGCCGCAAATAGAACGGATTAAATTAGATAACGAAATTTCGGTCTTTATGGCGTCAGAACCTCCGGGCGACCCGGGTGAATCTATACAACCGGATAATTTCAGCATTAATCCGTTTAAATAACTAAATTAATTGTTCAATTGTTCAATTGTTCAATTGTTCAATTGTTTAAAAAAAAGTCCTCTTTAAGGGGACTTTTTTTATTAACTCCCCCTTAGAAAAGGGGGCCGAAAATATCCCCCTTTGAAAAGGGGGTCGGGGGGATTGAATAGATAGCAGTTTGAAAACCAATCCCCCCTGCCTCGCCGGCAGGCAGGCTAACCCCTTTCGCCAAGGGGGAAGGGAAGAACTTAGAATTTGGAATTTGGAATTTGGAAATTGGAACTTGGAATTTGGAACTTGGAATTTGGAATTTGGAATTTGATTCTTGGGGCTTTTTTAAAACAGGTGGATGCTGAATCAGATTATTATTTCGTAGTATGAGGTATTTCTAATTGTTTACAAATAATCTTGCATAGTAAATTTGATAATTCTTTGTGCCTTGGAACTGTAGATCGCTTACTATTATTAGTGTTTACCCAAACAGAATGATTGCTTCCTTCGCGTAATAATTTACAATCGTTCTTTTTCAAATGCTTTACAAACTCATTTAATTTCATGCAAATTGTAATTTTCGTTTTATAAATTTTTGCTTATTATACGTTTTTGAGAGCATTATCTTTTGTGTTTCAAGTAATAGTTTCAGGGCATCAATAAGGTTATATTTTAGTTCAGCTATTGTGCTTCCCTGTGAAATGGCTTCCGGAAATTCTTCAATTTGCCCAACATACAAACCTTTTTCATCTTTTTGTATGATTATTGATAATTCGGTCTTTTTCATATAAATTTTTTTTATACATTATATACTTTGCACGGGGTAAATTATTACATCTGGGTTTCAGGTAAAGGGTATAAGGGTATAGGTTATAAAGGTATAGGTTATACTGAAAGAAATCTGGTTTTAGGTTGAAAGGTTGAGCGGCTGGTTTGGTTGATGGTCTTTGGTTATTGGGTTTTCCCCCCATATACTTTTGACTTTTTACCAAACCAGTTGCCCAACCCATGGACTTTATACCCTTTATACCTTATACCTCTATTTCCCTATACCTAAATAATTATCTTTTTTTATGCAAATGTATTAATAAATTTAAAAATACAAGGTATATTTTATAGTATGTATTTAAAAATACAAGGGTATTTGTCTGATTAGTGGGCATCTCTAAAAACTCAATGACGATGAGGTGTCATCTCCTATGCCTCCGCATGACCCTGATGGATCTATACAACCGAATCATTTCAATTTTAATCCGTTTAAATAAATTACAGTAAAAGGCATCTCTAAAAACTGAAAATCAGCTTTACCCCTAACCCTAAAGGGAGGCTGATTTTCAGATGTTTCACCCCTGCCTGTCCGGCAGGCAGGCTTTAGGGACGGGGTAAAAAACATCTGAAAATTAGTTTTTAGAGGTTCCTATAAGTTAGAAATTGTTAAATTGTTTAATGGTTTAATTGTTAAATGGTTTAATGGTTAAATAATCGGTATTGTTAAATAAGTATAGAGTTTGCTTCGTCGCCTGCCTGCCGGTAGGCAGCGTAGGCATGGACCGATAACCGATAAACTGATTACCGTCCCGTCCTGATTGCTATCGGGAGCTATCGGGAACCGACAACTAATTACCGATTTAAACAATGAGAAAAAACATCATAATTATTAGGAATTATCATATTTTTACCGTATCTTTGTATAAAATTTGTATAAAAAGCTAAAAGTCGCTATATAAAAATGAGCAAAACAAAACATATAGACAACGAATGCAATATCAGCGAAGCATATCGGTATCTTGCTAATGCAAAAGAAACATTGGGCAAAAGCCAGATAGAATATGGCCGTTACTGCGATTCGAAATATGTACGCGAAGCAGCCGGAATGGCTTATCTTGCAGCATTAAAGGCACTTGATGTATATTTTGTTTCCATTGGAACTGAGAAAAAAAAGCTTCCAAAATCTATTGATGGTTACTGGAATTTAATTCACTCAAAAATTCCTTTGAACGGAAAACTGTCCGCTGCAATGAGCAATGTTTATGAAAACATGCATGTTTTTGCATATTACAGGGGAGGAACTGAACTTAATCTGGTGAAAGCCGGCTTCGAAAATGCCCGCAAAGTAATAGAAATGATAAGCAAACTTATGGATAAAACATCTGCCCGGAATATAGTTTGCGAAACAGAAACCACCTATAAGAAAAAAAATAAAACCGAAAAACTGGTACAACATAGAACAAAAGTAAAATCATAAAATAATTAGTTATGAATACTCTTTTACATACCATTAAACCGATAACCGATTACCGATTACCGCCTGCCGGCAAGGCAGGAAACCGATTACCGTTTTGGCTTTTCCGATATTGCTTTTCGTCTTTTTACTCGCCTTTGCCGGTAATGGGTGGGGGCAAACTACTATAATATCGTGAAAGGAAATTGAATAATTATAATGAATAAATGAAACTTACACAACATGCAAAAACCAATAACCAATATAATAATAAAGGTGTCGGATAGAAAAATAAATTATAGGGAAATAGAGGTATAAAGAGGTATAAGGGAAAAGACTTATGCCTTATGCCTTATAACTTATAACTAAAATAAAATAATAACAGACGAACAAATCATAATCAACAGACAAAAAAACAAGCGATGGACATAATATTAAAATACAATTTATTTAAAAAGCAAGTGGACCCGAAAACAGGCAGCATCCTTTATTACAGAGATGACCTGATGGGCTTGCCTGAAAAAGTGTATGAAGGCGATGGCTTTACTGTGGAAACAAAAAACAATGAGGTTTACCTGATAGATATTTTTAATGCAGAAAAAGTATTGAAAAAACTTTTAAAAACTGTTAAATAAAAAGTAGCATAACCGCAACCCTGCCTACCGGCAGGCAGGCCAAAAAAAATTGTGCGTTAAAAACAAATATATGAAAAAACTTTTACATAATATAATACAAAAGAACCTGCCTGCCGGTAGGCACGGACCAAACCCCCTCTGGGCTTTGTTCCTTGCTTTTGCTGATAAGGGCTGGGGGCAAATTACTCAAACACAAAACCAGGTTAAAACAGGACAACGTTCTATATAAATAAATGCAAAAAAAGCGATGAATACCCAGAAACAACATAATGAACCCGCTACTTTTGAAAAAGTGTGGCAGATGTTTCAGGAAACAGATAAAAAGTTTCAGGAAACAGACAAAAAGTTAAACAAACTTGAAGGGTTTTTTTCCAGCCAATGGGGAAAGTTTGTTGAAAGTTTAATTGAAGGTGATTTAGTAAATTTACTTCAAAAACGAGAACTTGAATTGGAAGAAACATATATCCGTCTGAAAAGGATGTACCAGGATGAAGAAATTGAAATAGACATAGTAGCTGCCAATGGTAAGGATGTAGTAGCTGTGGAAGTAAAAACTAATTTAAAGGTTGATGACGTTTCTATTTTTCTTGATAAATTGAATAAATTTAAAAAAGTATTTAAAAAATATAAAGATAATCACGTTTATGGTGCAATTGCTTATTTAAAAGTTGACGAAGAAGCCGATAAATACGCATACCGGCAAGGTTTATTTGTTATTAAGGCAACGGGCAATAGCGCTATTATAACAAATGATAAAAATTTTAAGCCAAAAGAATTTTAAGTGATAACAGTTATAATTATGAATACACTTTTACATACCATGAAAAAGAAATTTACTGCCTCCTGCCGCTGCTTACTGCCGCTGCCTCCTGCCGCTGCCGCTGCTTTCTGCCGCTGCCTCCTGCCGCTGCCTCCTGCCGCTGCCGCTGCCTCCTGCCGCTTAAGAAAAGCCCTCTTTGCTATTATAGCTGTTGCTTCGCTTTTCCTTTGCAGCACAGCTAATGTGTTTGCACAAACTACAGAAACTGTTCCTGGCAAAGAAATGAATGAATCTGTAGTAAAAATTGAGCCGATTAATATGAGTATGCAAAATACGACTATTCTTGAGCAGGTAATAATTTTTAAAATGAAGAACGAGCAAGGTTTAGAAAAAGAATATGTTACACCGGATGAACGCAAAATAATAGAAAAGAAAGTGAAAGAATATGAAAAAAATAAAAAGATAACCGACAGAGTGGGTAAAATATATTGCATCAACAGCAAATTTGAAGTAGTTTCAGTAGAGGAAATAAAGAAATAGAAGCATGAACACAGCAATAAAACATATTGAAGAAGCAAAAAGATATTTAACCAATGCCCGTGATATTTTGAAAAACAAAGGCGGCAATGGAGTGCCGGGCTATTATTCGGATGTAAAATATGTAAAAATGGCTTGCAATACTGCATGGAACGGAGTGTTGGTGGCATTGGATGATAAACTGCCTCCTTTGCCAAAAGGAAAGCGAAAAACTGTAGACACATACAAGCAATATCTTGCAGCAAGAAACAGAAAAGCATTGAATGATTTTGTTTCCGCATATCATATTTTGCATCTATTGGGTGGATACGATGGAGAATTAAACAGAAAACCAATACACCTCGGTATTCAATTGGCTCAAAACATTATTAAATGGTGCGAAAAAAATTAAAAAAAATTAATGAAAACACTTTTACATAATATTAAAAAGAAATTAACTGCCTGCTGCCGCTGCCTCCTGCCGCTGCCTTCTGCCGCTGCCTCCTGCCGCTTCTTCCTGCCGCTGCCTCCTGCCGCTTCTTCCTGCCGCTTCTTCCTGCCGCTGCCTCCTGCCGCTTCTTCCTGCCGCTTCTTCCTGCCGCTGCCTCCTGCTGCCGCCTCCTGTCGCTTAAGAAAAGCCCTCTTTGCTATTGCGGCTGTTGTTTTGCTCTTACTTTGTAGCACAGGAAACGCAGACGCCCAGACATTTTTTGGTGTAGCCTCTAATCCTGCGGATGGTGGAACCCTCGCAGCTACCCCTGTTGCTGTAACACCTCCTGCCAGTATGGTAACAGGCGACTTAGTTATTATGTATGGTCTCCTGAGAAATGATGTTGCTATAACAATAAGCGCAACCGGTGGTCAAACCTGGACTAGTGAAACCCAATATATAAATGGTGCTACTTTAACTGCGCGTATATTTTGGTGCCGTTATAATGGTACATGGAGTGCTAACCCATCTCTCGCTTTTGCAAGTACTCTATCAACAAGCGCTGTAATGTATGTTTTTCGCCCATCCGCAGGCTCAAGTTTTTGGGGGGTTAATGTAGCACAAGGGGCTACTGCTGTGACTAATACCCTACAGACTATTACAGGTGTTACCACTACATGGCCCAGTACTGTTACTGGAGCATTTTGGGGAAGTGATGATGATAATACATGGGGCACATTAACAGGTGCAGGATGGAGTAAAATCGGACTTTTAGACCAATATCGTAATTTAGCCGGAAGTGACCAAAGCACTACTTCTGCTTATTATCTTCAAACTACAGGTACCGGGGCCACGGGGAATGTTGCTCAAACTCAATTAACTTTAGGAGACGACCCATGTCTTAGATACATTATGTCATGGTATGAAATAAAACCACCTACTATTAGTTCAGTCGCACCAGCAAGCGTTCTCCGGTGTTCAGATATTACCATTACGGGCACCAATTTTCAAGGAACTACGGCAGTTACGGTTAACGGTGTATCTGCTACCTTTGTAGTAAACAGTACTACACAAATAACCGCAACTTGTCCGGCAACAGCAACTACAGGTAATGTTGTTGTTACCAACGCTGCTGGTACAGCATCACTTTCAATAACCGTACTTGCAATAACTCCACCCACCGCCCCCAATGTTTCACGTTGCGGCACAGGTACTGTTACACTTAGCGCCAGTGGTGGCACTTACCCAAATTATTTTTGGTATGATGCAAGCAGTGGTGGAAATTTACTAACCTTCTGCACCAGTTCACCATGTACTTACAATACTCCCAGTTTAAGTACCACTACTCCTTATTATGTTTCGGATGCTGCTCTGGCAGCCGAAACAAACCTAAGCAGTGGCTTAACAGGCGCGAGTGCTTTAACTGCGAGTTCCTTTGTTACTTTCAATGTTACAAACAATAACTCAGCGCCAATCATTGTTACCAGACTATCAACAAGAGTAAATGTGGGTACTACGTCTGTCACCTTTCAGGTATATTATAGGGTTGGAACAGCGCTTGGTAATGAAGCGATAGCTGGTAATTGGACTCAATTAGGAGGTCCTTATGTTGTTACAACAGCGGCATTAGGCACGCCCACAATAATTGATGTTACTGATTTGGCTGTACCTTCAGGGCAACTTACCGGTTTTTATATTTTTGTAAATCATCAAATGGTTTATTTAAGTGGCACGGCTTCTACTGCCAGTGATGCCAATATAGCTTTTAGTGGTGGAAGTTTACAAGGGGCTGCGACTCTTTTAGCAACCGCAGGAGTGGCAGGTCATGGCTGGCAGGGAGCTGTTTATTATCAGGCAGCATCTTGTGAAAGCGCCCGCACCACCTGCCAGGCGATTATTGCCACTGCAACCAACGCCGCTGCAGGAACTGACCAAACTGTTGCTGTTAATTCAGCCACACTTGCAGGCAACACACCTACTATGGGCACGGGCACATGGACCGTTATTGCAGGAACAGGAACTTTTAGTCCGGACGCGAACACAGCGGGTGCAACTGTAAACGGATTATCAGCAGGGCTAAACACATTCCGCTGGACATTTTCTGATTGTAATGCATCGTCTGATGATGTTGATATTACTTTCAGTTCGGGCTGCACCGCCCCAACAACTCAGGCAACTTCTTTTAGCTCCAATACTATTACTGCAACTACTATGAATATTGCATTTACCCGGGGCGATGGTACCGGCGGCGTAATGGTGGTTGCCAAAGCCGGTTCGGCAGCTACAGATCCTACTAACGGAACTTCGTACACCGCTAACTCTGTTTATGGAACAGCAGGTACTGAATGTGGCGGAGGATTTGTTGTTTATAACGGAACTGCGGCAGGAACCAACACTGCTACCGGAAATATAGCCATATCAGGGCTTACTGCATGTATAACTTACTACTTTAATGTTTATGAGTATAATTCAGTCGGTATCTGCTATAAACTCACAGAATTAACCGGTAATGCTATTTCAGGCATTGCCCCTACTACCCAGGCAAGCGGGATTACCTTTGCAAATGTACAAACTACCACAATGGCTGTGAATTGGACTAATGGTAATGGTACCAGCCGGATAGTAAAAATGAACAGTTCAAACAGTTTTACCGCTCCATCTAATGGCACCGACCCTTCTGCTAATACTGTTTGGCAGGGTGCAGGAGAGCAGGTTATTTTTAATGGTACAAATGGGCCTGTAACGGTAACGAATTTGTTACCCGCAACTACTTACTGGTTCAGGGTATATGAAAAAAATTGTTCGGGTGCAGGTACAAAATATTACACCGTTACTGCTGCAAATAATCCAAACAGCCAAATAACAAATACAGCTTCTCTTCCATTAATGACTACCATCTTTGTTTCCGGCTTTGAAACATGCGATGCCACCTGGACAACCGATTTAACCTCAGGTGTTTCTATTTCGGCAACAGCCGTAACCGCACTTTACGATGGCGCCCGACATGGTTCAATTGTTGGACTTACCGGTGGCGGACAAGGCGAGTATGACGGTTCATTTATTACCCCGCTTTTGACATTTTATCCAGAGTGCAGTTACAATGTAAAAGCTTACGTAAGAGCTGCTGTGTGCACCGGGGCAAATTTATTTAAGATAAAAAAATCGGCAACTAATACTAACGTTGCAATGAAAGCGGCTGCCGGCGCCGATGTTATTATGGGAACTTCCAGCGCACCGCCGACTAGTGGTTACGTTTTATACACTGCAAGCTTTACGGTAAGTAGTCAGGAATCAAAATATGTTGGTTTTTCATTTTATACTACGGGTGGTCCTGGTTGTGCTGATGCTTCAATGTATATTGATAATGTAATTATTACAAAAGATTGTCCGCAATGTTATAATGGTTTTCAGAATGCCAATGAAACATCTGTAGATTGTGGCGGACCCTGTTTTTCCGGTGCACCTGCCGGTGGTACCGTTGCCCCTGCCTCATCATCCGCTGCCTGCACTAATACTTTTACTTTATGTTTATCGGGTCATAGCGGACATATTCAATGGCAGTATTCTTTATCGGGAGCAGATCCCTGGTACGACATCAGCGAAGAAAACAATACTACTTTTGCCGGCACAGTTACTCAAACTACATATATTCGCGCTAAAGTAACAAGAGATGGCTGTACTGCCACGCCTGCGTATTCCAATACAGCAACTATGACGGTTACAGCTTTTGGAACAAAAACATGGCTTACAACAGGAACTACTGCATGGGAAACCGCCGGCAACTGGAGCCCAAGCGGTGTGCCTACTTACTGCGATGATGTTACAATTCCATCAGGCGGAACACAGCCGACTATTTCAGGCAATTTTACTGATGAATGTAGAAATTTAACCGTGAACGGTACTCTTACAATTACCGGCAGCTTAAATACTGTTTTCAATATTTATGGAAACGTTACCAATAATGGAACTATCACTCATAACTCAAATGCTTATCTTACAATTAATTTTTGGGGTGGTTCAAACATGATTGGAGGTGCCGGAATCTGGGGCGGCACTCAAGGTCCTATGGTAAATTTTCGCGCAGGTTCTAGTTATACGCTTACTAATAATGTTTATACCTATTATACAAGTATAGATGCTGCTGCATCTTTAACGCTTCAGTCATACACTTATATCTGTGATGTGGCAGCTGGATTTGTACAAAATGGCATTGTAAATATTAATACTGGAATACTTGAAATTAGAGGATCCGATGCTACCTACACCGATGCAAAATTAAATCATCAACTCGGCACCTATTATACAAATTATGGCGCAGCTAGTATTTCGTTAAATTTTATTGACGCTGATTTTAATAATGTTAAAAGGCAATGCGGTGCCGCTAATACTTTAACAATGGCAGCCGATGTAAATGTTGGAAATAATTTTGAAATAGCCGGAGGCACATTTGCTCAAAATACTTATACGCTTACCGTAGGTGAAAATAATGAATTATTTAACGGACCCACCGGTAATTTTATTAATAATGGCACATTTACTGCCAACACCGGCACCATTGTAATGAAAGGTGCTTATGCACAGCAAATAACAGGAACTAACCCCACTACTTTCTATAATTTAACCATAAATAATGTTGGCAGTGGCGTTACTCAGGTACAACCTGTTACCGTTTCCAATACGCTTACCCTCACCAACGGTGCGTTTAGACTGAATAGTTTAACTGCTACTGTTACAAATGCCGCTACCGCAGCTATTACCCGCACTAATGGCTATGTTGTAAGCGAATTGAATAACGCTAATAATACCAGTAAATTACAATGGAATATTGGTTCAACCACCGGAGCGCATATTTTTCATTTTGGAACATCCAGCGGTAGTTATATTCCGGTAACATTCAATAATTCTGTAGCAGGTAATGTAGGAAACATATCAATATCTACCAGGCCGACTGCTGATAAAGATAATCTTCCATGGGCTGCGACAAGCAATGTGGCAGTCGTTAGCAATATGTACAGCCAAACTTATGCAGCCGATGAAAATCCCTCCGGTTGTTGCGTAATTGACCGCTGGTGGGATATAACTTCTTCAGTTGCGTCTCCCATTCCTGATGTTACTTTATCTCTTACATACCTGGGCACAGAGAACACGATGACTACTTTTAATGATGTAATTGTATTTCAACACTGGAATGGAAGCGTTTGGAATGCAGGCACTACAGCAGGTACTGCCAGCGGCACTTATGTTACTTCTGGCACTGCCGGAACACAAGCAACCGGACCTCATACTGTTACTGGTTCCTCCGGGTTCACCTATTTTTCTCCTTATGTATTATCACGTATAAGTAATGTACTATTCCCCATTGAATTACTTTCGTTCAATGCCATTTGCCATAATGATAATGTTTACCTGAACTGGTCAACTGCCTCCGAAACCAACAACGATTATTTCACAGTGGAAAGAAGCAGCGACGGCATGAATTTTCAAGCTATACTAACCGTAGATGGTGCAGGTAATAGCAATCAGGTTATTAATTACTCTGCAATTGATGAAAACCCGTTACCGGGTATCGCTTATTACAGGCTTAAACAGACCGACTTTGACGGAAAATATGAGTATTCGCGTGTTATTGTTACCTGTAACGGCAGTTTGGGAAACAGTGCGGTTTATGTTAATGTATATCCCAATCCTGCAAGCCAGGGCGAAACTGTTTATCTTGATATTAATGGTCTTTACGACAAAGAACTTTTAGTGGTGGTTCTAAATACCCTGGGAAAGCAATTATATTCAAAAGTTATGGTAACCGATACTAATAAGTTTACTATTGAAGCTGTTGATTCATACACCCGCTTAGCGCC
>Ga0265296_1005206_pt1 | contig 10836 bp, 11 predicted proteins | sample MunlanPumphouse1_FD_189073 | JGI IMG/M metagenome (GOLD analysis project Ga0265296, IMG submission 189073) | Groundwater microbial communities from a municipal landfill in Southern Ontario, Canada - Pumphouse #1 | ecosystem: Environmental > Aquatic > Deep subsurface > Groundwater | place...
CCAGAAATTGCAGGTGTCATGTATGTTGACACAAAAGGTGCAAAGGTGTAAGGAGGTGTGCCGCCGGATATACTCACGGTTTTTATTTGGCCAATACTCATAGTAATTGGATTCTCGCTTACAGTAACACCTGTGCCTGAACCGGGTGGTGGTATTGTTGAACCAATTGTAACACGCTGGGTACTGCTGTCAAGCGAGCTCAAACCTGTTCCTGATTTGAACGTGAGTTGGGATGAAAATCGTAATTCATACCCATTCCAACCTGCTTGTAGCTGTACAGGTATGCTACATCCCGGGTAAGTTTGTTGTTGGTAATTGATGTTGCATTGTATGTTTCTTTGACCGCCTTTGTATGTAGTCCCTTGATACACCTCCCAGTTAATTACATGGGATTGAACATCTGTAGTTTTCACACTCGTAGTTGTAGCTATAAGCTGTACAGCACTGCCAGCTGTTAGAGAAGAAGGATTTACAGTTATACCCAATGTGCCGAGTGGTGTTGTTGGCGGCGTACCTGGTGGCGGGGTGCCGCCGCTTCCGGTAACTGTAACACTAATTGTTTTCTTTTGTGTCAAGCTATCAAATACGTTTATTGTTGTTGAACCGCTGCTCTTTCCTGCAATAAGTACAGTAGATCCATATACAGAAGCCGTCACAATGGTAGTATCTTCTGTCGATATAGAATAAGGTGGTGTGCCTCCAGTTATACTCACAGATCCAGTTCCTCCAATGCTAAGTGGTGATGGTAAACTAGATACCACCAATGGCAGAGGTGCAGGCTCTGGTGGTTCTTTACAAAAATCACGTGTTCTACATTCCGTCAGACATGTCTCCATACTACTCTTAGATGTATACTCAAATATTTCCCATCTCGTGTCGCCCCACCAAGCATACGGATGTCGGCATTGCAACAAAAAAATCTTATCTTTAAAATTATTAGACGCGCTGCCATAGCCACACCACAATGCTCCAGGTTCAAATGCAGGAGCCAAAGACGGATCACAGAGTTCACCTTCGCGTATTGTTGCTGCCTCCGCCGTCTCACTACCCAACGAGAAGTTCCACAGCGTGACGTGCGGTATGCTCAGCATTCCGATCAATGCGCAGATAACTAGAACTATGAATTTTTTCATGCAAAAACCTTTCCTAAGTAAGGCTACGCGTATGCACTAACGCCCTCGCCTTTCTTTCATCTTAGTGATATTTGCATTTCCTCGTATTTTAAGTTTAATCGAGCAAAAAAACAGGTAAGAAGAGAAGTATCAAGCAATAAAATATATTAGTTTACATGCCCGAAAAGTGGGTTAATCTTATTCCTAGTCAAAAATATTGCACAATCCTTATAAACTCTGGGATTCTATAACTTAATTATGAAAAAGAAAATCTACAATTTTACAGTTGTGATAGAAAAAGGCGAAGACGGGTATTATGTAGGCAGCGTACCTGCTTTACGCGGATGCTATAGTCAGGGTAAAACTATTGACAAATTAATGGATAATATAAAAGAGGCTATAGAGCTTTGCCTGGAAGTTGAAAAGGATATACCCAAAGAAGAATTCATTGGTATACAGCAAGTGAAGGTAGAGAAATGAGCAAACTTCCGCTTCTTTCCGGAAAAGAAGTCTGTAAAGCGCTTTCTAGAATTGGTTTTCATCCCATCAGACAAAGAGGGTCACATTTGTATATGCAGCATCCTGATGGTAGAAGTACAGTTGTCCCTATGTATGCTGAAATTGATAGAAATTTACTAAAAAAGATTCTGAAAGAAGCTGAAACCAGTGAAAATGAATTTACGAGAAATCTATAGAAAATTAGCATTTTTACATAACGCTTGAGTCATCCTATGTCATCGTCAGTTTGTTTCCAATAAACGTATAACAAAACTAAAGACGGTTTATCACAAGAAGACGAGTCGAAGATTCGCCTTACATGCGTTAATTAGAAAGAGACCTTTATTTCTTTATAGAAAAAGCTTTAAATATATTACAAATGTAATAAAACGTAATATGAGAATGGTATTTGACAGCTCGTCGATTATACTGTTAGCAAAAATCAGCATGTTGAATATTGTAGCGAAAAACTTTGAATGTGTCATAACAAAGGATGTTAAAAAAGAGTGCACCCACAAAAAAGATTATCAGGATGCAAAAATAATAACAAGGCTGATAAATGAAGGTCTTTTACATGTTGAGAATATAAACGTCGCAAAAAACATGGAATATGAATTCAGGCTAGGCAAAGGCGAGGCGTCGTCCATTACGCTGGCGCTGAAAGAAAAAACGGTGCTGGCAACCGACGACAAAGCCGCGATCAAGGCATGTAAAATATTTGGCATAGGGTTCGTGACGTCAATAGATTTTGTATTAAGGGCATTCGAAAAGGACAAAATCACAAGTGAAGAGGCGAAGACAAAAATATCGAAACTGGACGAGTACGGAAGGTATAGTACAGAAATAATAAAAAATGCGTTGGAAACTATAGGTGGTAAAAATGAACAAAGTAGTAAGTCTCAGGCTTGATAAAAGAGAAATAGAAATACTTGAGAATATGGAAAAGACTGAAAAAGACAAATCTGCAGCTGCAAGAGAACTAATAAATAACGGCTGGAAATTTGTAATACTTCGGTTGTATAGAAATGGAAAGATTTCGACAGGTAAAGCCGCAAAAGAGCTGGGTATTTCCATAAGCGAATTCATAGACATGCTGGCAGAACTAGGCATACGATCTGATGTTACCTACGAGGACTATTTAGAGAGTCAGAAGACTATGAAAAAGGTGTGGAAATGATGCATGAGATAGGTTGATGGCTATGCGCCGGAATCTGTCAAAAAATTCTCTTAAGGGGATCGTTTCCAATAAAGATATGCAATACAATCTTTGAATACAATCGCAAAATTCTTATAAACTCTGCGAATTATATCTTAAGCATGAAAAAGAAAATATACAACTTTACTGTGGTCATAGAAAAAGGTGAAGATGGGTACTTCATAGCCGAAGTGACGGGTCTCAAAGGATGCTATACCCAGGGTAAAACAGCAGAGGAAGCTATGAAAAACATAAAGGAAGTAATAGAGATGTGTCTTGAGGAACAAGAAGTATCCCAAAACGAATTCATAGGCGTGTAAAAAATAGAGGTAGAAGGATGAAACTGCCTTCTGTTTCTGGGAAAAAGATGATAAAAGTTCTTTCAATGAAAGGTTTCCAAATAGTGCGTCAAAGAAGCAGCCACGTGCAAATGAAAAATACCAAAGGCACACTTGTTACGGTACCGGTTCATCCGGGAAAAGATGTGAGCATTGGTATCGTGCTCAAGATTCCTCGTGACGCAGAATTATCAAGAGAAGAATTCATTGAATTGAAAAAATCTGTATAGCAGCAAAAAACATCAAAAACCCAGCTTTTTCTTCATTTTCTCACGAGACGTCAAAATCCCTTGATGCAGAAGAACATGTATCAAAACAACGTCACCAGGACTAAGCATGTTCCCAAGCCTCGTCTTCCTTGTTGTCCCAAAGTTCCTTCATCTTCTGCTTCTGGCTATGATGAAAGGGCTTGTCGTACTGATATTTTGTAGTTTTGAACATACAAATCACATTATTTTGGAGCCATTGGGAACCTTGGCAAGTGGCTGTAATATAGTGCCGTCTTCTGCCGCCAAAAGCATGCCGTGACTTTTCACGCCTCGCAGCTCGCGCGGTTCCAGGTTTGTGACAACAATTATCTGCCTCTCGAGAAGCTGCTCCTTGGTGTATTTGAGTCGCAACCCAGCAACCAACTGTCGCTGCTCGCTGCCCAGGTCAATTTCAAGAACATAAAGCTTGTCAGCATTGGGGTGATCCTTAACGGATTTTATCGTAGCAACGCGCAGGTCAACTTTTTCAAATTCCTTGAATGGAAGCATATCGTTCACCATGGTTAAAGTGTCAGGGCTGGTTGGGGCAGGACTTTCTTTACTTGTGTTCTTACCCACCTTACCCGTTTTTTCTGTCAGATCCTTCTTGATGTATTTAGTTTTGTACCTTTTTACCTTTTCTATGTCGTCAATCTTCTTGAAAAGAATCTCCGCTTTTATCCTGTGGCCCGGTTCTATCAAGAATTTGGGAGAAAGCTCCTTTTTCGCGCCAAGGCATTTCAACGCTCTATCAGAGCTATCAGGTATGTAAGGACTAAGCAAAATGGAAAGTGGCTGCAACAGGTTTATCGTCGTATAGAGCGTGGTAGCAGCATTGTCGCTAGCCCACGGCTTCTGGTCCTGGAAATACTTGTTCACAGCAGAAGCAAGGGAAAGAATCTCCCGTAGCGCTTCCCTTAACTTTACGTCATCAACCAATTCTCTTACCTTAGTTATTGTTTTTTCGAGATGCCACTGAAGCTCGCGCTCCTTTTCACCCGGCTGGCCTGAAGGAACAATGCCTGCGAAGTTTTTTTCTATGAAATAGGTCGCGCGATAAAACAGGTTGCCGTAATTGCCTATTAGCTCGCTATTGACGCGGTTCTGGAAGTCGGTCCAGTCAAAATTGCTGTCCTTGCTCTCCGGCAGTATGGAAGCAAGATAGAAACGCCAGTAATCCGCTGGAAACAAGTCAAGCGCTTCGTCGCTGAACAGGCCGATGCCGCGTGATGTGGAGAACTTTTCACCTTCCCAGTTAAGATACTCGTAGCCCGCCACATAATGAGGCAGCTGGTACTTGAGATTGTGAGCAGCGATGAGCGTGCCCGGCCAGAATATCGTGTGGAAAGGCACGTTGTCCTTGCCGATAAAATGATAAATGTGTGAGTCAGTCCAGTAGCTCTTCCAGTCCTTCACTAGTCCGAGCTCCTGTGCTTCACGAGTTATGGATATGTATCCTATGGGTGCATCAAACCATACATAGAAAACAAGATGCTGATATTCCTTCAGCGGAACACGCACGCCCCACTTCAGGTTGCGCGTTATGCACCGGGGATTAAGTCCTTCCTTTATCCAGCCCAGTGCAAAATTCTTTGTGTTGTCCGGCCATGACTGTCCTTCAATCCATTTATGAAGTTTTTCCTGCAGCGCCGTAAAGTCAAGGAAAAGATGCTTCTCCTCTTTGAACTCAATAGTCGCGTGTCCACACACAGCGCAGCGCGGATGCAATAGTTCTGTAGGGTCAAGCAGTTTGCCGCACTTTTCGCACTGGTCGCCCTTTGCTCCTTCATAACTACAAGCAGGACAAACGCCCAAAGTATAGCGGTCAGGGAGAAATCTCTTACAGTTCGTGCAGTGCGGTATAGTAAGGGACTTGGCAGTTACATAGCCATTGTCATAGGCTGCTGTAAATATTTCCTGTGTTAGCTCATGATGCACCTGTGACGATGTGTTTCCAAAGTGTGTAAAATCGAAATTCCATTTCCTGTAAATGTCCTTCTGTATTTCATAATATTTTTTTGCATATTGTTCTGGTGTGGTACCTTCAGCTTCGGCAGCTATCTCCACTGCAGTACCGTGGTCATCAGTGCCGCAGATGAAAACATTATCAACGCCAAAAATGTCGAGAAACCTGTGGAAAATATCGGCAGGCAGCAGCGAGCCAGCTATATTGCCCAGGTGCTTCACGCCGTTTACATAAGGCAAAGCTGATGTTATCGTCACCCTTTTTGGAAATACGTTTATCACCTGCTTTATTAGAATTATCGAAGTTTTATTATTTTAAGCCCTTTTATTTTCCTGAAATCTTTTACATTGTCCGTCAACAGTGAAGACTTCAAATCAATGACTTGCTGCGCTATGATGGCGTCATTTATTCTTACATATTTAGTTAGTTCAACAGCTTTTTCAAATGTTTCTTTTTCTATTGGGACATAAATGAAGCTCTTGCTTGACAGGATATTTTTCACCCTTTTAACGGCTGTATCATGACCTATAAGCTTGAAAATTTTATGGAAAACTTCAGAGATAATTATGTCATTTATGAATATGCCGCTTTGGGACGTGTGGGATAGCTTTTCTACAGCAATTTTATGCTCAGGATATTCTGTCATTTCAGAGAAAATTATTATATTAGAATCAACAAAAATCATGACAGCCACATTTCCTCTTCAAGTTTTTCAAGATCCAACTTCTTTATCTTCTTGGGATTCACGTGCAAAGGGTTATTTATTATATCATTAAGAAATGGGTCTTTCGAATTTCGGCTATCAGATGTTTTTAGAGGTCTAAATACGAACGTATCTTTTTCTACATGAAGTCTCAAATGCTGGTTTTGTCTAAGCTTTACATTTTTCCTTAGGCTCTTCGGCAAAACTATTCTCCACTTCTTGTCTATCTTTACAATAGTCATATTTATCCCACTAATATGTGGGTCAAGAAACATTTAAAGGTGCCTGTGTCTCTTTGCTGTTTTCTCGTCCATAATTATGCTCTCCAGTACAGGACTATGCAACGTTGCCTCGATGTACCCCGTCCTCAATGCCTTATTCTTAGGTATCAGTCTTTTAGTATAAATTTATCAAGCTTCTTCTTTGCCTGCTCTCTTTTTTTCTGATGTTCTGTGAGAAAATCAGTTACTTTCTTTATGAGCAGTGCCTTGACATCGCCTGTACTGACAGCGCCGCTTCGGTAGCCGTCAAATATTTCCTTTATTTTATTGTTATCAGGCTCGAACATCTGGTAAAGATACTGGCACGCCACGTCTATGTCAGGGTTGCCGCCCTTTTCCTTGTGCTCCTTCATCGTGGCCCCGCCGCCGCTGAACGCGCGGGTTATTTTCTTCTTTACGTCTTCAGGCGTGTCTGTTGTGAATATTGTTGTCTCGGGCTTGCTTGAGCTCATCTTGCTTTCAGGTCCCTGCAACCCCGGCAAAAATATGCTGTGAATAGCAGCGGGCTTGTAGTAGCCAAGTTTCGGCGCCACATCGCGGGTGATGCGCCAGTAGGGATCCTGGTCTATTGCTGCCGGTATAAGCACAGGAACATTCCTGTATTTGAGAACAGAAGGCAAAAAGCACGGTGCTGCCTGTACTGCGGGCCAGAACGACATGCCGATATTGGTGCTGTTGTCTAATCCGAAGACAGCCTTGGCCGTCGAGAATGTAGTATGCTTGGCTACGCGCAGCGCAATCTTGTAAAGCGATTTTATGTAATCCGTGTCAACAAATATGAATGTTTTTTCCGGGTCAAAACCGAGTGCAATAACATCCAAAGCGTTGTCATAACCCAGCCTTGTTGTTTCCGACAGGTCCATGTTATCCCTGACAACAAATTTCTCGTCATCAGTTATCTGGAAATAGAGCTCTGCGTCAAACTTGTCCTGGAGCCACTTGGTGAAAACCCACGGCAACAAGTGACCTAGGTGCGTATCACCAGAGGGTCCGCGGCCTGTGTAAAGCACAAACTCCTCGCCCTTTTCATATTTGTCAAGAAGCCAGTCCAGGTCACGATGAGAAAAGAATACTTTTCTGTCAAGCATGAAGTGGGTTTCGCCGGCTGCCTTTTCTATCCGCTCAAGCAGCCCCTTGGTTATGTGGCTCGTGCCAAACTCCTTTATGAGTTTCTCATAGTCAATATGCCCTGAAACCTCCCAAGGCGTAACAATCATCTTGTCGATTATAATCACCTAGTTATTTCTTTGCCGCTGATATATTTAAGCGATAGGAATCTATCCACGGTTGCATTGACCAAAACGTCAATGGTGTTTATTCTTGGAATGTTTTCTTTGTCCAGCATTAGTGCAAATTCAGTACATCCTAAAATCACAATATCGGCTCCAAGAGAAAGATATTTTTTGCACACGTTTCTTACATAATCAACGCACTTATCAGTTTCAAATCCCCTGTTGAAATCAAAAATGGATTTGCTAAGCTGTTCCAATTCGCTTTCATCAGGTTCAAAATAATTTATATTTTCAAATTTATACAGTCCTTGTTTTATTGTGCTTGGCGTGCCAATTACTAGCACAGACTTTATTTCCCGCTTGGCAAGCTCATTGCGCGTTTCTTCGCGAAGATCAAGTATGGGTGCCCTGATCTCTCTTTGAAGCACATCGTAGTAGAGATGAATAGTATTGCATACCATTAAAATAAAATCCACATGCAAGCCATCAAGTTCCTGCAGGCCTTTCCTATAGGAATCCAGATCCGTTTCAGAAATATTATCATATATCAGCTCTGGCGCAGGTATGCTGTTTATGATTATCTGTGGAAAATCCACGTTGCTCTTGATCAGGTTTTTTTCCTGCAGTCTCCTGATTAATTTATCATAAAATTCTGCTGTAGCCCCAGGTCCTATGCCGCCCAAAACGCCTATCATGGTCATGTCATCGCCTCTGCTGCTTCCCTGTAGGGCTTCATTACGTTCTCAATAACGAATTGTTTTGCAGTCTTTCGAAGTTTCTTTCCATGCAGCGTTTCTATTTCCTCTTTTTCAAGATGGTGTTTGCCGAGTCTGATTCCTGCTACTGAAGAGAGCACAAGCAGGTATCTGGAAGCCTCATCCGGTCCACTCAGTATTTTGGAGTTTATTTGGTTATTATTATCTTCTAAAAAAATTCTTTGGCCATTGGAGCCGAGCGAACCCCTGTCTGTGGGCACATAATGAACAACAGTCTCTGGTTCTCTGGTGCCAAAAGCGTACGCATCAATGAAATACGCAAAAGCTATATCTGCACCCAGACAGCACATCACATTGTCATATGGAATTTCTTTTTTAGGACCAAGTTTCGCATCCCTATCAAAATATTTTCTCAAAAAATAGGTACAGGCAATTTCATTCAAAGGGTATCTTAAAGGCTCATGAGGATTTCTGCGCCTTTCTGGCACAGTGCTCATAATAGCGCTTCTGAGGTTTTTTTCATCTACCTGTTCTTCAACGTCCTTCAAAACATGTCTGTAGTTTTTCGAACTCATGAATTCAGAAGCAACCAAAACTTGAGGTCTGAACGCATATGCCAGGCTCATTGCAGCCAGAGATCGTTGTATCTGTCTCAAGCCTGACATTATAAGATCCTCGTCACATCTGTTGAACCTGTAGAACTCATCTACCAAAAGCATGCAGTAATCAGTCTCTGCACCAGCCAAAAAAGGAACCAAAACATCCAAAGGTACTCCCTGATAGCCAAACCCCAATCCTGTAAAGCCTCTGGCAAAACTAAAGCTTTCCGGCCGATTAATAAGAGTATCATAGTTGCCAAAGGCGTTCACCCGGCATTAGAATCCCTCCTTGTATAGGTTTTTCGTCTCATGTCGCAGAAGCTGAATCTTTCAGAAATGATTTTTCTATCAATAAGAGCCTTTAGGGAATATTTTACAGTTCTTTCAGAAAGTCCGGTAGCATTTACAATATCCTGTTGCGTAGAAGCAGAGCTAGATAAGGCGTCCATTATTCTCCGGCATGATTTTCCAAAGTCGTCCACCAGTCATATAACTCAAGATAAAATATTACCAGATACTTTAAATCGCTTTTCATGGGTGCAAATCCGAACTAAGCAAAAAGCGAATCGTGCCTCTACCTTGATCCATTTCGTAATTCAACTAGAAGCAGCCCAGATTTAGCAATTAACAAAGTTTAAAATAGTCTTCATTACACATGTTAAATATGGCATGGCCACCTATTCCCGATGGCGGTGAAGAGCCGTTCAAAGTAGTGGGTAGAAGAAGATTCAGCTCTTATAGCACAACACAACCAGCAGAAGAAAAATATGCTCTGCCAACAGATCCGTTGCTCGATGAGTGCGACGAAGCATTCAGAACTGCATGTCTTGGCGGATTGGATGAGCCGCCATCAGAAGCTAAAGAACCACTTTACGTAGTCAAAGACAGACGGCATCGTGCACAACCTGAAGAAGAAACACATCCTACATACCAGTCGCCTAGAAACCTGCCAAGTAGCACAGGCTCCGGATCTTCAAAAGGATTGCTTGCAACTATTGGTATTGGCATTGTAGGTTTAGGAGCGCTTTACTTTGCAAGCCAATATAATGCTCCGCAAAGAAATCACGAATCTCCAAGTTCTTCCGTTACACAAACACAATCACAGCCAATATACAAAGCAAGCCGCCCCGAAGTCGATCTTACATCATTCAGGGAGTACAGGAAAACGCGTGAAGCCGAATATGCAGAACTCAGCAATGGAGAACAAATACAGTTGAATGAAATTTCCATCCCGCCTGAAATTCAGGCAATTGTAAACGATCCAGCATACACGCAGCATGCTTTCGCCATCGATCTAAATGAGGACGGAATAGACGAAGTGATTATACAGGAAGGTTGTGGCAGTGGCGGATGTTGGGGCAAAGTTTTTCAGAAGACAGACTCAGGTTATGCTGTCATAATTTCAGATTATGTGGATTTGTTAAGTAAAGAAAGAACAAATGGCTATAGAAACGTGTATTCGGGAAACAAGACATACTTGCCGGCCGGTGGATTTACAAATCCTTTTAGAAAATACGTATGGGACGGGCAGGCTTATGTGAAATCCGGGGTTGTATTAGATCCAGCCAACATACCGGATGTATCCAATAATCTGAGAATGTTTCTTAGAACGGGAAATGCTTCAGATGCACAAAAAAGCCTCCGGGAATTAGAAGAACGTCTGGGTACAGATAATATTCTGAGCGCAATGTTATTATCCCAACTAGCACCTGACATACCGCTTCCAGAAGGCGATGAACTTGACAGGTTTCTCATACAGCTATCAGAAGATCAGGGAATTAATTACAGAGATTATGTCAGCAATCCAGAAGGCTTGCGTCGTGTTCTTTTTGGTTCAATGACAAACAACATAATGATGAGCCCTAAAACCCCAGGACAGTTAGTATTTGCTGGCGGTGTTTCAATAGCAGGAAGCATTACAAAAGCGCTGGGACTTGATGCGCGTTCA
>Ga0265296_1005207_pt1 | contig 10831 bp, 6 predicted proteins | sample MunlanPumphouse1_FD_189073 | JGI IMG/M metagenome (GOLD analysis project Ga0265296, IMG submission 189073) | Groundwater microbial communities from a municipal landfill in Southern Ontario, Canada - Pumphouse #1 | ecosystem: Environmental > Aquatic > Deep subsurface > Groundwater | place: Canada...
TATGCCGGCAGAGTCGGTATTGCCGAAGTCCTGGTTTTAACTTCGAAGATCCGCGAATTAATTCTTTCCCGCAGCCAAGAACACCTGATTAAGCTGCAGGCGCGCAAGGAAGGGATGAAGACATTAAGGGAAGACGGCCTTGAGGCGGCTTTAAAAGGGATGACCTCTTTAGAAGAAATATTAAGGGTAACCGCCCCTGATGAGTAAAATCTCCCGCTCTATCGGTTAAACGAACAGGAGCGGGATCCCGCCTTGAATATAACGAGTGGCGGGAAATCGGCAAAGCCTAACAAAAGATGCCTAATTTAAAAGATAATATTATAGAGGTGCTTTTAAAGAGTAATTATGTCACCAAAGAGCAGCTGGATGCGGCCCTGCAAATACAAAAAAATAAGGGCCTGCCTTTAAAGAGGGTGCTTGTAGAGCAGGGGTTTATTTCAGAGGGGGCTTTGCTTTCTCTTATTTCCGAGCAGCTTTATATACCTACGCTGCATTTGATAAAATATAAGTTTGACCCTTCGGTGACTAATCTTATCCCGGAGAATATGGCCAAGCTTTGCAATTTAATGCCCATTTCGCGCATGGGGGATACTTTGACCGTGGCGATGTCTGACCCTTTGAATATCTTTGCCCTCGACGATGTTAAGGCCCATACCGGCCTGAATAATATAGATATTGTCTTATGCCCCGAGGATGAAATTATTGACGTAATCCGGACTCAGTATCATCCGGAAGGAAGCGGCATCCAGCGGGCGATTGATGAAGCTGCTTTGCACCAGCTGGGGTTAGTTGGCAAAGACCTGGAGTTATTCCGCCAGGAGGAAATTATTTTAAGCGGCGGCGCAATGGAAGAAGAAAAAGCGCCGATTGTGAAATTAGTGAATTTTATGCTGCTGCAGGCCTTAAAAAAAAGGGCATCTGATATCCATATAGAGCCTGAGGCTGATTGCCTGCGTATCCGCTACCGCGTTGACGGTTCGCTGCACGATATTTTTAAGATTCCTAAAGCCAACCAGAACGCGGTTTTGGCCCGGATTAAAATTATTTGCAATATGGATATTACGGAGAACCGCTTGCCGCAGGACGGCAGGTTTAAAGTCAAGATGAATGAACGGGAGGTGGATTTTCGCGTTTCCGGCCTGCCTACGACTTTCGGGCAAAAATTTGTCCTTCGCCTCCTGGATAAATCCAATCTTTGCCTGGGCCTTGATAAATTAGGTTTTGCCGAGCAGCCTTTAAGCAAATTTAAGCAGGCAATTGCCAAGCCATTCGGGATGATCCTGGTTACCGGCCCGACCGGCTCAGGGAAATCCACTACTTTATATTCCGTGTTGAGCCAGCTGAATACCCCGGATAAAAATATTGTTACCGTGGAGGATCCCGTAGAATATCAGGTTGAAGGTATCACCCAGCTGCAGGTAAAGCCGGAAATCGGCCTGGATTTTGCCAGGGGCCTGCGTTCGATTTTAAGGCAGAGCCCGGATATAATCATGGTCGGAGAAATCCGTGATTCGGAAACCGCGGATATCGCCATTAAAGCAGCGCTTACCGGGCAGCTGGTGCTTTCTACATTACACACAAACGACGCGATCTCCAGCATTACCCGCTTGATTGATATGGGTGTGGAGCCGTTTTTAGTGGCTTCCAGCTTAGTCTTGCTTTGCGCGCAGAGGCTTTGCCGCAGGATTTGCCCCCGCTGCAAAAAACGCGCGGAAGTGCCGAAAGAATTCTTAGAAAAAATCGGATTTACCGTACCTTTGCAAGCAGGAGCAGAGCCTAAGGAAGAGAGCGTGTTTTACGCCGCCCAGGGATGCGACTATTGCAATAGGACCGGTTTCTATGGTAGAATAGCGATTCTGGAAGCTGTTTTAATTGATGATTCCATACGCGAGATGGTCATCAAAAGAAATTCGTTGGATGAAATCAAGGCTTATGCTGTCGGGAAATGCGGGATGATGACTTTAAGGGATGACGCTTTTTTAAAGGTGCGGCAGGGGTTGACTACTTTGGAAGAGGCCCTAAGGATTACTACCGAGGAGTAAAGCATGAATACCTATAAATACGTCTGCAAAGATACTTCCGGCCAGAGCGTAAACGGCACATTAGACGGGATTTCCGAATCCGAAATAGCCCAGCTGCTGCACCGCCAGGGCCTGATTGTGGTTTCCATTGAGCAGGTGCAGGCCAAAACCGCCGGGGCAAAAAGCAAAGGCGCGGGCATAAAGCTGGATGATTTGCTGATTTTTTCCCGGCAGCTGGCCACCATGATTGATGCCGGTATCCCCTTGGTGCAGGCATTGGGGATTTTAAGCGAACAAATAGAGAATCCCTCACTGCGAAAAATAGTAGGGGAGGTGCGCCAGGATATTGAGGCAGGAATGAGTTTCTGCGACGCCTTAGCCAAGCACCCCAGAATATTTTCTGAGCTTTACATCAATATGGTGCGCGCCGGTGAAGCCTCAGGGATGCTCGATGATGTATTAGACCGGCTTGCTACTTACATGGAAAAACAGGCCGCCCTTATTAGGAAGGTCAGCGCCAGCCTGATTTATCCGGCAGTGATTATTTGCATGGCTACGGCTATTACCGCCCTACTTTTGCTAAAGGTTGTCCCTACTTTTAAAAGTATTTTTGATACGCTTGGCGGAAACTTGCCTCTGCCTACATTGATTTTGATCGGCATCAGTGATTTATTCAGAAAACAGTTTCTGTTTTTGGTGATTGCGCTGACAGCGCTGGTAATATTCTTGAAAAAATATGTTAACACTGAAAAAGGGCGTTTCCAGTTTGATAACGCTAAGTTAAACCTGCCGGTTTTAGGCCCGCTTTTCCGCAAGCTGGCGATTGCTAAATTCGCCCGCACCTTTTCCACCTTATCTAAAAGCGGGGTTTCGGTGTTAAACGCCCTGGAGATTGTCAGTAAGACCTCCGGGAACGTCATTGTGGAACATGCGGTAACCGAGTGCTCTAAGTCGGTGAGGGATGGCGAGCCGATTTACAAGCCGCTGGAAAAAAGCAAGGTTTTTCCTCCGATGGTCTGCCGGATGATCAGCGTAGGAGAACAGACCGGCCAATTGGAGAAGATGCTCAGTAAAATTGCCGATTTCTATGATGAGCAGGTGGATGCCGCGGCTACCGGCTTAGCCAGCATTATCGAACCGCTGGTGATTTCCGTCCTGGGGGTGGTGGTAGGCGGCATCGTGATTTCATTATTTCTGCCGGTGTTTAAGATCAGCCAGATGATATCCCGCTAAGTTATTTAAATATATATAGTTTTGCGCTTGTTGAAATAAAAAAAACAAAAAAATACTTGACAAAAAAGGGATTTCCTGTTACATTCTATTACTCACCAAGAATAGAAGCAGCCGTTCTTAACAGTCTTATTATTAGTGATTAAAGACAAATTCTGTATTGACAAATTCGGTTAGTTAAAATTACGGCAGAAGCGGCGCTTCTGTGATAGATTTTAGGCGCCCCGATCTTGTCGGGGCGCTTTTTTATTTGCTCTTTTGATAATTGAATAGCCAAGCGAATCGAGGTACAAAATTAAATCATTAGAGCCATTATATTAAACTTATTCGAATTTATTCGGAGAGTTTGATCCTGGCTCAGAGTGAACGCTGGCGGCGTGGATTAGGCATGCAAGTCGAACGATGATTTCTTGGAAGGGGCTGACCCCGTAAGGGGATGGCTTCGGAAGGGAAATCATAGTGGCAGACTGGCGAGGAATACGCGAGTAATTTACCTTCTCCCGATTTATCGGGATCCCGCCTCGCTAAAACGAGTAGCGGGAAATCCGGGGATAGCCTTGCGAAAGCGAGGGTAATACCCGATGTGTCCTTGAGAGCGCAAGTTTTTAAGGGTAAAGGTGGCCCTGCAAAGGGCTGTTGATTGAAGATGAGCTCGTGTCCTATCAGCTAGTTGGTGAGGTAACGGCCCACCAAGGCTTTTGACGGGTAGCTGGCCTGAGAGGGTGGTCAGCCGCACGGGGACTGAGACACTGCCCCGACTCCTACGGGAGGCTGCAGTCGAGGATCTTTAGCAATGGGCGAAAGCCTGACTATGCGACGCCGCGTGAGGGATGAAGGATTTCGGTCTGTAAACCTCTTTCGATGGGAAAGAAGCCCTTGACAATAATACTGCCAAGGGTTGACGGTACCCATAGAAGAAGCCACGGCCAACTCCGTGCCAGCAGCCGCGGTAATACGGGGGTGGCGAGCGTTACTCGGATTTATTGGGTGTAAAGGGCAGGTAGGTGTTTTGCCAAGTTAACAGTGAAATCCTGCGGCTCAACCGCAGAACTGCTGCTAAAACTGGCAGAATTGAGGCTGGAAGAGGAGAGCGGAATTCCCGGTGTAAGGGTGAAATCTGTAGATATCGGGAGGAACACCAGAGGCGAAGGCGGCTCTCTGGTCTAGCCCTGACGCTGAACTGCGAAAGCTAGGGTAGCAAACAGGATTAGATACCCTGGTAGTCCTAGCCGTAAACGATGAGCACTAGGTATTGGGCCGCAAGGCTCAGCGCCGTAAGTTAACACGTTAAGTGCTCCACCTGGGGACTACGACCGCAAGGTTAAAACTCAAAGGAATTGACGGGGGCCCGCACAAGCGGTGGAACATGTGGTTCAATTCGACGCTACGCGAAGAACCTCACCAAGGCTTGACATGCAGGAAGTAGTGAACCGAAAGGCAAACCAACTGTCAAGTCAGTAGCCTGCACAGGTGTTGCATGGCTGTCGTCAGCTCGTGTCGTGAGATGTTGGGTTAAGTCCCGCAACGAGCGCAACCATCATCCTTAGTTGCTACTTTTTTAAGCCGCAAGGCTTAAGAGAGGCACTCTAAGGAGACTGCCCGTGATAAACGGGAGGAAGGCGGAGATGACGTCAAGTCAGTACGGCCTTTATGCCTTGGGCTACACACGTGTTACAATGCCCATTACAAAGCGTTGCCAACCCGCGAGGGGGAGCTAATCGCAAAAAAATGGGCTCAGTTCAGATTGGAGTCTGCAATTCGACTCCATGAAGCCGGAATCGCTAGTAATGGCGGATCAGCTACGCCGCCGTGAATACGTTCCCGGGCCTTGTACACACCGCCCGTCAAGCGATGGGAGCTGGTGGTACCTGAAGTCCCTACCTAGTAGGGCCTAGGGTAAAACTGGTGACTGGCGCTAAGTCGTATACCTAAATATGCGACCCCCTGATGTAAATCAGGGTGCGAAATTCGGCTGTATGCTGGAAACTCCGTAGTATCTCAAGGTACCGTAAGGTAAAAATCCTTGAGTGCGGACAATCAGCAGGGAAGTCATAAATGACCCCTCAGAGACTACACGCCGACTTCGAATGGAGAATATTTTGAGTAAAATAACCATTGCCTATCTTCAAGGCATACTTGGAGACGCAACCTATAACAAAATCCATAAGACTCACAGGATTTCACAAGCAAATCGTGAATGGCTGCAGAAGTTAAGGGATTTGTTATTGAGCGTTGGTGATAAATCGTGGATATATAAAGAAGGCAAGAGCAGAAATGTTTATGTGCTCGAAACAACTTCTAAAATATTATCCATGAGTTTTGATCCAATGAAATTGCAATCCAATGATGAAAAGATGGCATATGTCCGTGGTTATTTTGATGCAGAAGGCGGAACCGCTCATGACGAAAAAGTCAGATTCTATCTGCAATTCGCAGAAAAGAATAAAGACCGTCTTGAGAAGGTAAAGGATCTTCTGGAAGGATTTGGGATCGAATGTGGCAGAGTCCATTGCCCGAGCCAAAAAGTAGACCCAAATTACTGGAGATTCTATATTAGAGCCAAGTCTTATGGTGGATTCATAAGAAATATTGGTTCTTGGCATCCGCGTAAGCAGAGGATATTCTCAAATCGAATGAAGATATAGTCCACGCCTTGTGGCGACACAGGGAAAAACGTGAACAAGGTAGCCGTACCGGAAGGTGCGGCTGGATCACCTCCTTTCTAATTATATCCGGGGTGCAAGCCTCAAGGATTAGTTGGAACTGTAGCCATTTGAGCTACAGCTTGGCTATTCAGTTAAATTTTAAGAAGCATCTCTCTATAGTGATTTTAATCGACTAGAGCGAGAGGGCTTCTAATTTATTGTGTTCCCGCACAAAAATAAAAATTTGGCGGGATCCCGCAATAGCGGGAAACGTGTAATGAATCAGGGCATTGCACAATATAGGTAATATTACACTTAAATTGGGCCCATAGCTCAGCCCCGATACAACGGCCTATAGACTCAAATCGGGGTCCCGATACCTTGAGGTAAAACAATCGTATCGGGATTGGTTGTAAGGTGTTCGCTATGGGCGTCAATAGTTAAACAAGTTGGGCCCATAGCTCAGTTGGTTAGAGCACAGCCCTGATAAGACTGGGGTCAGAGGTCCGAATCCTCTTGGGCCCACCATTTTTGGGGGCTGTAGCTCAGCTGTAGCACCGGCCTGCGGCCGGTGTACCGCCCGGAGGTTAGCGAGGGGCGGCAAGAGCACCTGCTTTGTTGAGCACCAATATCCGCCATATTTCGTGGCGGATTTAGCGAAATCCCGCGAAGCGGGATTGAGCAATTCGATTGACGCGTGAAGCGGGATCCCGCCTCGTTCCACTCGGCGGGACAAGCATACAATTTGAAAATCTAATAAGTTTCTGCCCACAATATGGGGCAGTAGTTCAGTGGGAGAACGCCTGCTTTGCAAGCAGGAAGTCGGGGGTTCGAATCCCCCCTGCTCCACTGAAATTGAGGAATAGATTTGTTCTTTTGAAGGCAAGCACATGCTTTGTCCCGCTGAAGCGTTAGCGAAGCGGGATCCCGCCTCGTTACACTCGGCGGGAAAAGCATGGGGTCGGCAGTTCAATCCTGCTCGCCTCCACTGAAATTTTAAAAGATTATGAGCCCAACGGTTTTTCGTTACGGAAAGTATCAATTTTATTTCTTTGCTCTTGAAGAGAGCCGTATGCACGTTCATGTTCATTCCCCGGATGGCGAAGCGAAATTTTGGTTAGAGCCTGTGATTGCGCTCGTAAACTCTCAGGGGCTTTCCGCGAAAGAGATCCGGCATATGCAGAAAATTGTTGAGGAACGGCAGGATGAAATTAAAAGAGCTTGGAAAAAATTCTTCCGTTGTTGAAGTAACGCAAATTTCCCCTCACGGTATATGGTTATTAGTGAAGGGGGAAGAGTTTTTTTTACCGTATGAACGTTGTCCTTGGTTTGAGGATGCTATCGTATCTGAGATTCACAATGTGAAGCTTTTGCATGGGTTTCATTTGCGTTGGCCGGATTTAGATATTGATCTCGATGTAAATTCTCTAAAGAATCCCGAGAAATACCCGTTGGTTTATAAGAAAAACTCTGTTCATTAATTTTGTTTCGCGCCAAGAGGCGCGCGATTCTACGCTCTTTGACAACTTTCCCGCCAAGCTAATTTATAGCGGGGCGGGATCCCGATCTAGTGAAAGCGATGATCGGGAATAAGTAACAAGGTCAATTTGATCTTGCAGCCCTGTAAATGGAAACATTTATAGGGTGGGTAAAACTACAACAAAACCGAGAGAGAATCAAATATTTGGTCAAGCTACAAAGGGTCTATGCACGGATGACTTGGTTAGGTGAGGCGATGAAGGACGGGGTAAGCACCGATATGTCCCGGGGAGCCGCAAACTGGCTTTGATCCGGGAAATTCCGAATGGGGCAACCCAGCGCTAATTATATAGCGTTATCCCTGCGATGAATACAATAGTTGCAAGGAAGCGACACCAGGCGAATTGAAACATCTAAGTACCCTGAGGAAAAGAAATCACCGAGATTCCCCTAGTAGTGGCGAGCGAAGAGGGAAGAGCCTAAACTCTTGGCACGTAAGTGTCAAGGGGGTTGCGGGACCTCGATAACGGGATTGCGAATGGATAGCAGAAGTGCCTGGAAAGGCGCGCCAAAGAGAGTGAAAGCCTCGTATGCGAAATCTTGAAGCACCCTAGAGGTATCCCAAGTACTACGGGGCACGAAGAACCCTGTAGGAATCCAGGCCGACCACGGTCTAAGGCTAAAAACTACACCTAAACCGATAGTGCACAAGTACCGTGAGGGAAAGTTGAAAAGAACGCTGGTGAAGCGAGTGAAATAGAACCTAAAATCATAGACCTACAAGCGGTGGGAGGGCTATGCTATCTGCGCAAGCGGATAGAATGCCTGACCGCGTACCTTTTGCATAATGGACCGACGAGTTACTGTGTGGTGCGAGCTTAATTGCAGCATGGAAGTGTTGCAAGAAGGCGTAGCGAAAGCGAGTCCTAATTGGGCGCCTAAGTACCATATAGTAGACCCGAAGCTGAGTGATCTACCCATGGCCAGAGCGAAGCCCCGCGAAAGCGGGGTGGAGGTTCGAACCCGTCAGTGTTGAAAAACTGTGGGATGAGCTGTGGGTCGGAGCGAAAGACTAAACAAACTCAGAAATTGCTGGTTCTCCCCGAAACAATTCTAGGGTTCGCCTCGGGTAATTAATAAGCAGGGGTAGAGTACTGGATGGGCTACTCGGCTAAACCTAGCCGCTTTAGCCCAATCAAACTCCGAATACTGCTTAATTTATCCCGGGAGTAAGACGCTGGGGGCTAAGCTCCGGCGTCAAGAGGGTATCAGCCCAGACCGTCAGCTAAGGTCCCTAAGGGCAGGCTAAGTGGTAAAGGATGTGGTTTCGCTTAGACAACCAGGATGTTGGCTCAGAGGCAGCCATCATTTAAAGAGTGCGTAACAGCTCACTGGTCGAGCGATTCTGCGCCGAAGATGATCGGGGCTCAAGCCTGCTACCGAAGCTGCGGGTGCTGTATCGAAAGATGCGGCGCGGTAGGGGAGCATTGTCTAGTTGGATGAAGCTATACCGAAAGGAGTAGTGGACACTAGACAAGGGATTATGTCGGTATAAGTAGCGAAAATGCCTGCGAGAAACAGGCACACCGAAAGTCCAAGGTTTCCTGGGGAAGGTTAATCCGCCCAGGGTTAGTCGGGCCTAAGCTGAGGCCATACGGCGTAAGCGATGGACAGTCCGTTAATATTCGGACACTAGCTAAATGGCGTTATACTTTTTAGGTGACGCAGGAGGCTTGGGATTGCGCAGTGTTGGATGTCTGCGTTCTTTTTGCCGGGAGGCAAGGAGGGGACCCCGAGGGTTTCCGAGGGGGAAGTTTTCTACAGCCACGCTGCCTAGAAAAGCCTAAAGAGAAGCTGTTTAGTTATCCGTACCGTAATCCGACACAGGTAGACCTCCAGAATATGGTAAGGTGATCGAGATAACTCTCGTTAAGGAACTCGGCAATCTAGCCCCGTACGTTAGCAATAAGGGGTGCCCTGAGGGTTGCAAGGCCTTCGGGGCCACAGTAAAGTGGATCGGGTGACTGTTTAGCAAAAACACAACTCTCTGCAAACTCGAAAGAGGAAGTATAGGGAGTGACACCTGCCCGGTGCTGGAAGGTTAAGGGGATTTGTTAGCGAGTCGTAAGATTTGCAAAGCTCAGAACCGAAGCCCCAGTAAACGGCGGCCGTAACTATTGACTAGACCACAGTAGTTATAAAATTTGGCTATATGCTGGAAAGCCCTGTCAGGCTGATAGTACATTCCGATTTAGTCGGAATCGTGACAATCTATCAGATAGGGGCAATCAGCAGGAAAGACCTGAAGGAGGTCTCCATGAAGGCAGAAACAGGCTATTATTTAGCAGGTTTTGCCGACGGAGAAGGAAGTTTCAATGTTTCCTTTCGGCCTAGGCAAGACTACAAGTTACCGTGGAAAGTTTCTCTGTGTTTCAATGTATCCCAAAAAGAAAAAGTTATACTTGCTTTGTTCAAACGTTATCTTGGCTGTGGCACATTAAGAAGCAGGCCTGATGGTGTTTGGTACTACGAAGTAAATAACTTTAATGCAATTTGGGATAAAGTGATACCTTTCTTTAAAAGATACAATTTTCTCTCAGAGAAGAAAAAACGCGATTTTTATAAGTTTTGCCAAATCGCGGATATAATAAAGAGAGAAGAGCATTTAAAAGAAAATGGTATTAGGAGTATTCTTGAAATACGAAGTGAAATGAACGACGGTGGTAAGCGTAAATATAGCGAAAAGGAGATCGTAAGTAAGGTTCAGGAATCCTCAGAGACTATACGCCAGACTTCGGAGAAATCCAAAGATGATATAGTCCGGTCTTCCGAGAAATCGGAAGTTAACATAGACGAACGGTCCTAAGGTTAACGTAATACATCGCTAGCCTGCTTTGATAGTAATGTCAAAGAATAATTACCAACTATATCGGTGGAATCCTAGTAATTATAGGACAATACCGAGGGAAGTTCGAGAGAACCCCGTAGAGACTACACGTTGGCCCCTTAACAATTTACAAGATTGTCAAGGGTGAAGATATAGTCCATGCCAATAGTAATATTGGAACAACATGAGCGAAATTCCTTGTGGGGTAAGTTCCCACGCGCACGAATGGTGTAACAACCTGATCGCTGTCTCAACGAGAGACTCGGCGAAATTGTAGTGGCGGTGAAGATGCCGTCTACCCGCACCAAGACGAAAAGACCCCAGAACCTTTACTGCAACCTGCTATTGGAATTTGGTTCACTATGTGTAGTATAGGTGGGAGGCTTTGAAGCCTGGGCGCTAGCTCAGGCAGAGCCACAATGTGAAATACCACCCTTATTGCACTAAGTTTCTAACCTCTTGCCGTGAAGCCGGCGGAGGGACAGTGACAGGCGGGCAGTTTGACTGGGGCGGTTCCCTTCTAAAAAGTAACGAAGGGGCCCCAAGGTTGGCTCAGGGCGGTCGGCAAT
>Ga0265296_1005209_pt1 | contig 10829 bp, 8 predicted proteins | sample MunlanPumphouse1_FD_189073 | JGI IMG/M metagenome (GOLD analysis project Ga0265296, IMG submission 189073) | Groundwater microbial communities from a municipal landfill in Southern Ontario, Canada - Pumphouse #1 | ecosystem: Environmental > Aquatic > Deep subsurface > Groundwater | place: Canada...
CTTCATAACAAACGCGGAATTAATAAAACAAACCGGGGCAAAAAAAGTTATTGATGATATTAAAGTTTACGCCCTGGAAACTCTTACAGAGGCATCAATGCCACTTCAGGTGCTGCCGTGGGGAGTTGACCGGATTGACGCTGAAAAAGTATGGGTTGAAAGTACCGGTAACCAGGTGAAGGTCGCTGTTATCGACACGGGTATAGACACCAGTCATCCGGACTTAAAAGTTAACGGCGGGATTAACACCATCAACAAAGAGAAAAGTTACAAAGATGATAACGGTCATGGAACTCATGTGGCCGGCACAATTGCAGCCTTGAATAACAGGATGGGTGTTATAGGAGTCGCCCCCGACGCCATGCTTTACTCGGTAAAAGTTCTGGGAGCCGATGGCTCGGGTAATCTTTCCGATATAATTGAAGGACTGGATTGGTGTATCAATAATAATATCCAGGTCATAAATATGAGTTTGGGAACAGCCGAAGAAGAAGATCTGTTTCACGAAGCCATTAGACATACGTACGACGCCGGTATATTTATTGTAGCCGCGGCCGGAAACAGCGGACCCAAAGATAATACTATCGCTTACCCAGCCAGATACCCTGAAGTTGCCGCGGTAGCGGCTTCAAGTCAGTATGATCAAATCGCGTTTTTCAGCAGCCGCGGTTTGGAGGTAGACCTTGTCGCCCCGGGCGTGAATATCTACTCAACATACCGTAATAAGTCATACCGGAAATTGAGCGGCACCTCCATGGCCGCTCCCCATGTAGCGGGCGCCGCCACCCTGGTACTGGCCAGGAAAGGCGTGATGAGCCCTGATAAGCTTCTTAACCACTTGAAAGAGACATCACAGGATATGAACTTTGCACCTGATGAACAGGGCGCCGGCCTGGTTGACGCTTATACGGCTGTTACATGCTAATAACTAATAAATGGGGGCAGCCAGGCTGCCCCTCACTTAGTCAATTTGAAAACAATTCCAGAGAATCTCCTGTAAATATATCTTGTGTTAAATAACACGCCTAATATATTCACATTTTATAATCAGCTGCCTATTATGAAACACTTTCAGGATACAGTTTTTAAGAATTACTTTTCAAAAACTCCCCCTCAGAAACATCCTTGTGAACCCTTGCGGGATGACCCATTATCAGTTTGCCGTCTGGAGTGTCCCTAGTAACCAGAGAACCAGCGGCAACAAATGTTTCCTCTGCAACCGTTATACCGGGCAGGATTATGGCCCCTGCCCCTACTCGAGATCCTCTTTCTATAAGCGCACCTTTTTTATGAGCAAACCTGGTTTCTGTTCTTCCCATTTTATTGTCATTGGTAGTTATTACACACGGAGCTATAAAAACATGGTCGGCCACAGTGGTGTAAGCGGTAATGTACGCGTTGGTTTGAATCTTGACATGACTGCCTATCTTTACCTTGTTTTCAACCGCCACGCCCCGGCCGACTATGGTACTGTCACCTATGAAACTTTCTTCCCGGATTGAGGCCAGATCACCAACCAGTACATTTTCCCCAATGTACGAACCGGCGTATAATACTGCTCCCGCTCCCACAATGGTACCATCATTGATTTTTAAAGGCGGCAAAGGTTTTTCATATTTTACCGTGCTTGTTTTGCCGGGGTGAGGCTGCTTGCCAACTACTGAATTATCACCTATGCTAACCCCGCTGCCGATTATTACACCCGGGTACACTGTGACACTATTACCGATATATGCATTTTCACCAAGCTGTACATTCTCGCTGATTACGGAAAAAAAACCTACCTGGCAACCCCGGCCCAATTTTGCTGATTTGCTGATGTGATTAATTTTCACTGCACCCCCACTACATAATTTACTGGTAAATTAACCAGCTGACAGATATTTCTTACCTGTGACCGACCCGCAGTTAAAAAGCAGGTCGATTATAGACAGGTTGGGAATAAACTCCCCCCAGAGCTGCGGGTATGAGGGTTGCACAAAAGACTGGTACAAGACCTCTATGCCTTCCTGTCTGAAAGCTTCCTCATCCAGATAACGGGCAGATCCCTTCCCTGTCCCGGTGAGATATTTTGTGCCCCCTGCCTGCTTTACCAGCTTTATCAGATAATCCAGCGGGCTGTTGTAATTTACATCAAGTTCTGAAGCCCTGGCTGTGCATGTGGATGAAGTTAAAGTTTGCGCCAGGTTTGTGATTAATTTAATATTAAAATTACAAAGGCTCTGATCATCTGTCTGATAAAGTTCCTTGATAAGAGGAAAGCACTCTTTGAAGAAAGGCGCTTTGGCATAACAGTTTTCAATGGTCTTCAAGTGTTTCCTTTGCCAATCCGGCGTATCAACCATGATGATATCTTTTATGGGCAGCAGATCTCCCTTGCCTTTTACCGGCACCGTCAGCCATACAGGTCCGCCTGACGACTTTATGGACACCCGCGAGGTGAAACTTTTGCCCCTGGGAAATTGAGCATCGTCTAGAAAAATAAAGATGTCGCTGCTCAGCAGTTTATGAAAATAACCCTGCCAGGGCAGAAAATTTGGCTGGTGAATGGCAACAACGGTCATGCCTGCCGCCCACCTTTTAGCCAGGCCAGTGTTTTCCCAAGCCCGGTATTTAAATCTACTCCTGGGCAGAAACCCAGTATTGACCTGGCCAGGGTGGAGTCAATGCGATATTCTCTCTCATCGACCCAGCCCTCTTCAGAAATGATTTCGCTGTTGCTGCCGGTAATCTCTTTTGCTTTTAAAGCCAGGTCCATTATTGTAATGGTTTCGTCGCCACCCACATTGAAAACCATGCCCTGGGCAGCCGGGTTTTCAATTGCCTGCAGGACAGCTTGCGCGGCGTCGGTGACAAAAAGGTAGGAACGAACCTGCTTGCCACCGCCTCGCACCAGCAAAGGAAGGCCAGACAGAGCTCTCTCTAAAAAAGCCACAGGCGCGTTGGACCTGCCCAGGCCAGGACCATATAAGTCAGAATATCGTAATGTCACATTTTTTAGCCCGTATTCTCTGGCCATAACCCTGCAGTAAAATTCACCGGCCAGCTTGGTGGCGCCGTACACCAGAGATGGGTCTACCGGATGATTTTCATCGATCGGAGTATACAACTGCTTTCCATATACTGAAATCGATGACACATAGATCACCAGCGCCTGCTGTTCAAGCGCTGCCTTCAAGATATTAAAAAGTCCGACGGTACCGGTAGCTATATACTGGTTCTCCAGCGAACGGTTGCACTGAATTACAGGAAAAGCCGCATGTACAATAACTTCCTTACCTCGTGCCGCTTTTTTAACCGTGTCCTCATCGGTAATATCACCTCTTATCAAAACTACACGCCCAATAATATCCAAAATGTTTTTTTCCTGACCTGGCCCGCAGTTATCAAGCAGTGTAACTTCTGCGCCTTCGCTTAACAGCAGGCGGGCTATGTTGGAACCTAAAAAACCCGCACCCCCTGTAACCAGCACACTGCGTCCGCTTATCCTGTTCATCTGGCAACCCCCAAATACGGTTTTTTTGTTTTCTCCTTATCAGGCGTCTCCGGCAAGATTCACCCTTGCCGGTACGCCTTTAGCCACCACTTCAGCGGGGATATCCTGAACCACTACAGAGCCTGCTCCAATCATGGAACCGCAGCCAATCCTGAGACCGGGTAAAACAGCCGCGCCAATACCGACATGGGCTCTCTCATCAACTTTCACTTTTCCTGCCAGGTTGACCCCGGGCGAAATGTGGATAAAGTCCGCCAGAATACAGTCGTGATCTATAGTGGCGCCTGTATTAATAATGCTGTGGTCGCCAATAATCGCACCCGTGTTGATAACAGCGCCGGCCATAACCATCACTCCCACCCCCATCTTTACATCCCCGGCAATAACCGCCCGGGGGTGTATGCTATTGGTATACTTAATTCCATAACCTTTCAGTTCTGTAACTATTTTTTGTCTGGCTGAATTATTGCCGACAGCTACAATTACTGATAACCCGGTATGCTGCCGGCAAATCAATTTCAATCTGTACAAGCTGCCAAGGATAGGTATACCAGAGATATCCCCCCCCCAAAGAGCAGCATTATCGTCAATAAACCCAAAAACAGCTTCCCGGTTTCTGGAGTGCGCTATTATGTCCGCTACAACTCTGCCATGCCCCCCGGCGCCTATAATTACCACTTTTTCTAGAGCTGAGATGTCGTCAACCAAATTATTTGTATAGATACCCTGATTGTAAAAAATAACCACCAGGGTTTTAAAAATAATTTTTATATCTAAGAAAAGTGAGCAATGATCTATGTACCACAGATCCAGTTCGATCTTCTCCCGCCAACTCAAAAAATTGCGTCCATTTACCTGCGCCCAGCCGGTTATTCCTGGCTTAACTGAAAGCCGCCTGCGCTGGTGGAAATCATAACGTTCAATCTGATAGGGCAATGTGGGACGGGGACCCACCACGCTCATATCACCTTTTAGCACATTGAAAAACTGGGGAATTTCATCAAGGCTTAACCTGCGCAGCAACCTGCCAACCCGTGTAATACGTAGGTCACTGCTGCCTGCAACAATGAAATTATTATTAGAAACAGATTCTTGAAACATTGTCCTGAATTTATAAACCAAAAATTGGCGGCCATTTTCACCAGCCCTCCACTGGACAAAAAAAACTGGAAACCCGCTGTCAACCACTATGAACAGAGAGATTGCCAACATAAGCGGAGATAAAAAAGCCAGGACAGCCAGGGCAAAAGTAAGATCGAACAACCTTTTAAAAAAACTGGTATTTTTTTGCACATTAACCCTCTTAAAAAAAATACTTCCTTTTTGAGTTACTAAACATTTTATGTGTCTATCCAGAAATTGTGAAAAGTTTAACCTTTAGATTACCCACTTCATATAATAGGGTGTTAAATTTTTAAAATTGATTTTTGGAGAGTGGTGGTTTTGCCCTGGCCTAAAAACCCTAATTACCTGAGGTTGGCGCTATATTCAATTTTTTTTTATTTGTTTTCATTTGTCCCCAAAACGTAGCCGCAGAGGAGGGAAAAAGCAGTATAGACCTGAGGAGCTATTTTGATCAACTGGATCGTAAAGGAGGCAGTTGGTATAAAGACTACAACAATGAATCCGGATATCTGGCCTTCCGTGAGGCGTATGTACTCCAGGCGTATTTGTTAATGTATGAAACCTATAAGGATACCTGTTATCTCGAAATATTTATAATTCATGCGGACAGCGTACTTAACCAGAGAGACAATATCCGGGGGGTTGCTGATTACCGGGGTCTAAGCCTTCCCGCCTGGCGGCACACCGACCCGCCGGAAGAAACCAACCCCCTTATCCTGGGGGGTAAATTCTTTCATGTCGCTGTTGATACGGGCAATATTTCATACCCATACGCCTGGTTTGCGCAGATTATTAGAAGCGACCCCCATCTGTCAATTTACGAGAGCAAGGCAAATGTTTATGTGCAGGCCGCTAAAGACGCTGTAGGCGTTCATGATGATGAGTGGCAGGAATCAGGTGAGGAAGGTTATTACATTTACAGAAAGGGCTCTCCCTACTGGTGCGACGGTGTTGGTGTTCCATTCAACCAGAATCTGGGCCTTGCCCGTACAATGCTCAAAATATTCCAGGCAACCGGGGATACCGAGTATATTGATCGGGTAGTTAAAATAGCCAACCACTTTAAAAACAATCTTACCCTGAGCACCGACCGCTACGTCTGGAATTACTGGTGGGGAGACGGCTATAACGGGTGGGTTGAAAGCCAGCAGGTAAGCGCCAACACCCCTTCCTACAAAGGTTACAAAAAAATCGAGGACTTCCGCCACGGCGCTGTTGACGTTGATTTCGCAATCATGGCCTACCAGGCCGGCCTGGTTTTCTCCGGCGACGACATCCAGCTTTTCGCAAATACACTCGAAAAAAACCTGATTCGAAATGATGGCGGGGTCAATGAATTTGTTGACGGCAAGTCCCCGGATGGTTTAAGCGGCGCATATAATGTCTTAATTGGCATGTGGCTGCGCTACCACAAGCTGGCGCCGGAACTCCCCGCTATCACCTGTGAAAAGGTTTGCAACCTTAAAACTGCGGGGGCGCCCGTTCTTTTGGTTGTAGCATATTTAAACTGGGCTGGCAGAGAAGGAGAAATAAAATTGATCAATTCTTCTAACGCCGTTGTTGTAGTTGATGAATAACATTAAAAAAGATTTTTTAATTCTGCTATCCAGAAAAAACATTTATTCATTTAGCGTCATATAATGCAAAGAGCCGGAAGAGATTCTTTCCAATTATAAAAGGGGGTAGATTAAAAAAAATGCGGGGTAGAAGGGGAAAAATCTGGATAGCAGCTTTAGTGGGAGCGTTATTGATTGTGATGGTGTATGCGCTAACAGGCTGCGTAGCAACTCAAACCACTGGAAATTCGGGCGCACAGCCACCAAGTCAGACTCAAACCGGGCAAACCGGACCGGAACAATTACAGCAGTTGCCACCACAAACCACACCAAGTACAGTCCCGGATAAAACTAAAACGGAAAAGTTACCACCAATTCTGGAAAACGCCACGTTTGAAATGGGTCATTTCGGTTGGTCACCCCAGGATGGAACTATTGTAACTGAAGACAACGGCAACAAATGCATCAAGGTTGGCTACACCTGGGGTTTATACCAGTTCCTGCAGGTACAGCCGGGTGAAACCTACCAAATTTACTGCAAGGTAAAACAGGGCTCTGAACCTGCGTCACCAGCCAGGATGAGCGTCATGTTTTACGACAGCGACCACAAAATTATGCCGGAAAGCATGAGCTATTTACACAGCCCCGGCACTGAATGGAGTTCCTTTCCCAAAAAAGTCTTCACTGTACCGGAGAATGCATTATTCACTAAACTATTCATTCTTTCACACGGCAAAGGGACAGTATGCTTTGACAATGTGAGCGTTTCCCTGGTGCAGAAGGAAGCGAACGCTACACCCGGGGCCGCCCAGCAATAATTATCATTTGGGATACAAAACCGGCGGGCATAGAGTTATTAAATATGAAAGCATACGGCTTGGCCAGGTGTTCGCTGCAGCTGTAAATCAGTTAGTGTTTCAGTGGATTAAGAAGCAGTAGTGGGGTATTTATGGGAAACATTGACACATACCAACAGTATTACGAACAGGCCGCTGTCTGGCAGAGACATAACCCTTCAGAGCTTGAATGGTCACGGGTTCTTGAGACCATCAAAATGATCCCGGAAGAGGTCAAAAGCATTATCGACTTGGGTTGCGGTGACGGCCTTCTGACTAACCAACTCCTGGATCAATACGAAAAGGTTTTGGGTGTTGATGTTTCGAATGAAGCCCTTAAACATGTAAAGGCAGAAAAGCTAGTCGCCGGTATGGACCTCCTGCCCCTGCCTGACCAGTCCTTTGACCTGGCAATCTGTGCCGAAGTAATAGAACACTTGCCCAACCCAATTTACAAAAAATCACTTCTGGAGCTTCAACGGGTTGCCCAAAAATATATTTTAATCACCGTTCCTAATGATGAATTTTTAAGGGATAGGTTTATAAAATGCCCTTTTTGTTCTTGCACCTACCACCGCTACCGCCACCTGCACAGTTTTAAACTGGAAGAGCTTATAAATCTGCTCCCTCATTTCGAATATGTAAACCACCGGTACCTTGGCGGACTCACAGTCCGCCCGTACCGGTGGGATACTATTTTTCGACAAAACCTGGGGAATCACTGGAATGTTTCCGATAACTGTGTCTGTCCCCAGTGTGGCTATACAGGTTCTGGTTCTCTCAGACGGGGCTTGATATCTTACTTTCTCTCAATATTACGCAAACTACTACCCCAAAAAAGCAAGCCTCACTGGGTGGCCGTTCTGTACCGCCGGAAAGCAAGTTGAACACATGTTATCCAAGGTGGTCATAAACTTGGAATTATTATTCTGGCTGTCTGCCATATCAATAATTTACATCTACATTGGTTACCCGGTACTTCTTTCTTTTCTGGCCAAAATAATTCGACAAAAGACTAGTTCCGAAGGCGGACCCCTGCCGGAAGTATCTTTAATTATTGCAGCCCATAACGAAGAGGCTGTAATCCAGCAAAAAATTGAAAACTGCCTGAACCTGGAATATCCGCGGGAAAAGGTTGAAATAATAGTGGTTTCCGACTATTCAACGGACCAAACCGATGAAATTGTCTCTGATTTTGCCTGCCAGGGTGTCCGTCTCATAAGCACTGAATCAAGACTGGGGAAAACCGGAGCCCAGAACGAAGCAGCCGGCAAAGCACGAGGCGAGTTTCTTGTTTTTTCAGACGCCAACTCCTTGTGGGAAAAAGAAGCTCTAAAAAAGCTGGTGTATCCTTTTACAGATGAAAGCGTGGGATACACCTGCGGTCAACTCAGATACACCAACCCCACTGAGGGAAACAGCAGCTACTCTGAAGGCATATACTGGCGTTATGAAATATTTATCCGCAGGCTTGAAACAGCCACAGGATCTATCACAGCCGGCAACGGGGCAATTTACGCCGTTCGTGCCAGAGATTACCACTATTTCGGAAATACACAAAGCCACGATTTTGAATACCCTCATTATGTGAATTCAAAAGGTAAAAAAGCAGTTTACATTAATGACGCTGTAGCATATGAAAAAGCGGGAATTAAAACCAGTGAAGAGTATAAACGCAAAGTTAGAATGCTGGCCAGAGTATGGGGCAGTATATTAAAATCACCGGGCATTTTCAGCCCTTTTCATACAAATCTGCTTTTCTCCTGGAAGATGATTTCCCATAGACTCCTGCGGTACCTGGCGCCCTTGCCTCAAGTCCTGATCTTTGCCTCCAACATTGCTTTGTACCCGACTGCACTCACCTATCAAATACTTCTGGTGGTTCAAATTATATTTTACTCCCTTGCTCTGCTCAGCTCGGTTTTTCAATTCAGGCCAAAGATCTTTTATCTTCCATACTACTTCTGCATGTTTAACTTCGCCAGTATGGCCGGGCTGGCAAAAACTATTTTCGGACGAACTCCGGCCTACTGGGAAAAGGCCGGGAGCACAAGAATCTAAAAGTTAAAAAGACCTTTAAAGCGCCTGTTAACCAACAGGCGCTTTTTCTTTGCAAATAATTAACAGTCTACAAGTAAAGGGGAAGCTGTTTGGTTTGTCGAAAATTGTCGATACAGGCCCTTTTGTTATTTTTACCTCGAGGAGGTGTTTTGGGTTACTCACTGACTGACCAGTGACTATAAGGATCCCTGGTCGAGTGCCTCCGATTTAACATCAATAGAATGGAGGAATAGAGATTTGATTTTATCGAAAAGGAAAACTTGGTTATGGACTGGGCTGTTTCTAGTCTTCTTTGCGGCTGTGTTCTTTTTATCGGCTGTACCTGGACAAGCAGCTGAGGTTAAGGACCTCAGGGCTTATTTTAACCAGCTGGATCAAAGAGGCGGCGACTGGTACAAAAGCTATAACAATGACTCGGGCTTTCTCGCTTTTAGGGAGGCATATGTACTTCAATCATATTTATTGATGTACGAAACCTACCAGGATACCAGCTATCTTGATAAATTTGTTAATCACGCCGACAGCGTGCTAAACCAGAGAGATAGTGTTAGAAAGGTCACTGATTACAGGGGGTTAAGCCTACCCGCCTGGCGTCACACCGACTCGCCCAACGACAGCAACCCGCTGATTCTGGGAGGTAAATATTTTCACGTGGCTGTTGATACCGGCACCATCTCGTACCCTTACGCCTGGTTTGCCCAGATTGTGAAAAGCGACCCCAAGCTGTCCGCTTACAATAACAAGGCAGGTATCTACGTGCAGGCCGCCAAGGACGCTATTGGTGTGCATGAGGATGAGTGGAAGGAATCGGGCAACACCGGCTGGTACATTTACAGGAAAGGTTCTCCGTACTGGTGTGACGGGGTTGGTGTACCTTTCAACCAGAATTTGAGCCTGGCCCGTACCATGCTTAAAATTTATCAGACTACCGGTGAAGCAAAATATCTCGACCGGGTAACCAAGATTGCCCAGCATTTTAAAAACAACCTGACTCTGAACACTGACCGCTACGAGTGGAACTATTGGTGGGGCTACGGCTTAACCGGCTGGACAAGCAGCCAGCAAATCAGCACCAATTCTCCTTCTTACGGTGGATATAAGAAATTCGAAGATTTCCGCCACGGCGCCGTTGACGGTGACTTTGTGATCATGGCCCATGAGGCCGGCATTGTATTTACGGATGTGGATTTACAGCGTTTTGCCAACACGGTTAGCAAAAACCTGCTCCGCTCCGACGGCAAAATTAACGAGTTCGTATCGAGCACACCTGTCAACGGCAGCAATGATATGCTCATCGGGCTCTGGCTGCGCTTCAATGATCTGGTGCCGTCTCTCTTCGACGCCTCCTACCAGCGTGCTTCAAGCTATACTAATGTTGGAGCTCCTGTGCTGCTGGTCGTCGCCTATATGAACCAGGCCTATAACGGCGAAGGGAGCAAACCTGTTGACCCCCCTGTTCCGGTTGCTGATACAGTCGCACCGCAAGTATCCCTGGTTCAGCCGGCTAACGGCAGTTTCCTGCACCTTCAGGTGAATGTTACCGCCACAGCGACGGATAATGTGGGCGTGACAGGTGTAGACTTCGAATTCGCGCAGAATGCCGCCGGTCCCTGGACTGCAGCTGGCAGCGGAGTCCAAAACGCCCAGGGCTGGAACCTGAGCTGGAACACCCAGAACCTTGCTGAAGGGACCTATTACCTGAGGGCCAAAGCCCGTGACGCGGCAGGCAACACTGGGCTATCGGCGACCGCAACT
>Ga0265296_1005212_pt1 | contig 10827 bp, 8 predicted proteins | sample MunlanPumphouse1_FD_189073 | JGI IMG/M metagenome (GOLD analysis project Ga0265296, IMG submission 189073) | Groundwater microbial communities from a municipal landfill in Southern Ontario, Canada - Pumphouse #1 | ecosystem: Environmental > Aquatic > Deep subsurface > Groundwater | place: Canada...
CCCAAAGTACGAGTTCTACTTGTTTTTCTGGAGACGTTAAGGTATCAGGAATTTTCCGAAGACCTTCACGCATTTGTCTTTCAGCAGGTTTACCTTTGTTGTAAGTAGCAATAGCTTCTTCAATTTCTTGTCGTTCAGTAAGAGGCATGTCTCTGCGTTTCCCAATAATTTCTATAGCGGCATTATTATTTCCAGGGTAAATTCGTATTATTCCAAATTCTGGATCAGCTCCTATTAGAAATTTAGGAGAAGTATCAGGGGAAATAGTAGAAGAAACGGAAAGCGGAAGTATCAGAGTTTTGCCAATTGTTGCGCGTTTAATATTTTTCGTAAGCTCTTTAAATTGTCTAAATTCAGGACTTTCTTCCTTTTTGTCCTGAGGTTCTGGGGAAGCATTTACCGAAACTGCGGGCTTTTTTCCCTGCGTCTCGCCGGCTGGTTCTAATTTATCAGACGTAAGAGGGTCTAATCTATCCCTCAAGAATCTTTTAAGTTTTGCTTTTTGTTCAGGGGTTAGTAATTTGTATTCTTTAAGAAGTTTTTGTTCCAATGAGTTTGCTTTTGGTGGTTGACCTACTGGCAGGTCTGATTGATTAGCTTCTCCTGGCATACCAGTAGATTGACATAAAAATTTTTTCTTGTCAAGTTTCTACTTATTGTACTTTTGATCGCAAAAGTACCAAAACTCTGCGAGCAGTAAAGTCGCGCTACATTTTCGGCACTCGCTGGTCGGGTAATTTCACCCCTTCCTCGACAAGTTTGCGAGGAATTCCCCTGACAGCTCGTTTGAAAATGTTTAACGCGCTTGTTTAATGCTCGCAACTCAAATCGCACACATCTTCAATTGCAAGACTATTGGATTATTGGTACTATTGGTAGTATTAGTGGTGTTGTTTTATGTTTGATAGGATTTTTTCTTATTTTTCCCACGATGTTGGTATAGATCTCGGAACCTCCAACACTTTAATTTGGGTAAAAGGGAAGGGGATTGTTGTGAGAGAACCTTCGGTTGTGGCAATGCACAGAAAAACAAAAAAAATTATCGCAATTGGAACTGAGGCCAAAAGAATGGTTGGAAAAACCCCCGCGTCTATTATCACAGTGTCACCTCTAAAAGGCGGGGTTATTGCAGATTTTGATGCCACTTTAGCCATGATTTCACACTATATTCAGGCAGTTCATGAAGTCGGAAATTTCATGCCTGTCGCCTGGTCCCGTCCGAGAGTTGTCATCGGTATTCCGTCGTCCGTCACCGAAGTTGAACGCCGCGCTGTTTGGGAGGCGGCACTTTCCGCAGGAGCCAGGGAAGCGTTTTTGATAGAAGAACCAATGGCTGCGGCAATTGGAGAAAAAGTTTCTGTTTTTGCTCCAACAGGAATGATGGTTGTAGATATCGGCGGCGGAACTACGGAAATCGCAATTATATCTTTGGGAGGAATTGTCGTAGGTAAATCTTTGAGAATTGCAGGGCAGGAAATGGACGATGCAATTATTCATTATGTAAGACTAAGACATGGCTTATTGATGGGGGAGAGAACTGCGGAGGATGTAAAAATAAAAATAGGAAGCGCTTACGAAAAACGACAAGCGAAAAGTGACAAGAAACAAGTCAATAGTGAGAAGTTAGAAGTTAGTAGTCAGAATCGCATGGCGGTTGTGAGGGGACGCGATATTGAAACGGGACTTCCGAAAAGCTTGCGTCTGACAGAGGTGGAAATAAGAGAAGCTTTGGCTCCAGTTCTTGCACAAATTTTGGAGGGAATTTCAGACGTTTTGCAGGAGGCTCCGCCCGAGTTAACCAATGATATTTTGAGTCATGGAATTTTGTTAACAGGCGGAGGGTCTATGTTGCCGGGGATTGATCAATTGATAGTGGAAAGAACTAAAATTCCGGTTGTTCTTTCTGAAGACCCATTGACTTCAGTTGTCAGGGGAACAGGAAAGGTTTTGGAAAACAACGAACTTCTGCAAAGAGTCAAGGTAATCGGGGGATTAAAGTAAGCTTATGAAAAGACGGGAGAATTTTTGGCCTGTTTTTCTTGTTGTAGCTTTTTTGTGTGTTGTAATTTTAGCTCTTTCTTTTTCCGGAAACCTTAAATTCCTCTCATTTTTAGAAAAACCTACGGTCGCAATACAAAGCTTCTCTTACAATTTGTTTCAAAAACTACCTTTTATATCGGAAAGCGCAAAAATTGAAAAATTGGAAGAGACAAACTTAGAGCTTTTATCCCGCGTTGCAGCCTTTGAAAAACTCAAGAGGGAAAATGCAGCTCTTTCCGACCAATTTCAAACACTTTATCCTCGGAGCATACAGCTTTTGAAAGCTCAAGTAATTGGAGCGCCGGGTTTTATCCCCGGGGTTTCGGTTCCCAACAATTTTATTATAAATAAGGGTCTAAAAGACAATCTAAAAGTAGGGTCGGCAGTTGTTGTTAAGGATAATTTGGTAGGTGTAATATCTCAAGTTTCTGAAAACATAGCTCAAGTTAATCTGGTCAATAATTCCTCTCTTTCTCTTGCAGCCAAAACACAAAATGGCGCTGTGGGGGTAGTTAAAGGCGGAGGAGGAAGTTTAACTTTGGATAACGTTCTTCTCTCGGAAAACATAACAGAAGGAGAACTTGTTTTAACAAGAGGTGATATGGATAATGATGGGGTTGGTATTCCGCCGGATTTGGTGGTTGGAAAAATTACATCTATGAAAAAAAATCCAAGCGATCTTTTTCAGAAAGCAGAAATCAGAAGTTTTGTTAATTTTGTAAATCTCTCTACGGTTTTTGTCTACCTACAATGATTCCTATTACATTATTAACGTTATTTATAGTAGCTATTAGCGGAATCACAACGATTCCTTTTTCAATTGGGTTATTGGCAGTAAGTACTGTTTTATTTAAAAAGTCTTGGGTGTTTTTTTTAGCTTTAGGATTAGGTCTATTCTTAGACTTAATTTCAATTAGGTCTTTAGGATATACAGGTTTAATATTCACAATTTTTGTATTTTTAATCTGGCTCTATGAAAGGAAATTTGAAATCCAAACCACAGCTTTTGTCTTCATCTCGACATCTCTAGGAAGCTTAGCATATTTAAAAATTTTTGATTATCAACAAATTTTTCCGCAAGCATTGGTTAATTCCTTGTTAGCTATTTTATTTTTTAAATTATTATGGTTAAGATTGGACCCGCATTCGGAGACTATATAAGGCTTGAGAAGAGTCAAAAACATCAGAGCCACTCAAGCCGCAGCTATTCGATTAGAAGCTATATATTGCCTGTAATTTTAATAATAAGTGTAACATTAATTACTGCAAGGCTTTTTTTTCTCCAAATTATTAAAGGGGAAAGCTTCCGAAATCTTTCGGATACCAACAGAACAAGAACAGTTCCTATTTATGCTCCCCGCGGAATTATATTCGATAGAGCAGGAGTGCCTTTGGTTTTTAATGTTCCCGGATTTAGGGAACCGCCAACTGGCGGTTCCGCAGCTGGCGGAGATGGCAAAACAAAACTTATAGATAAAAATGAGGCGTTAAGACTTCTGTCCGAGGGAAAAAATAATTTGGAAGTTGATATTCTAAGAGAATACCCATATAAAAATGCTTTTTCTCATGTTTTAGGGTACATAGGGCAAATATCAAAAGAAGAATTGAAACAGAAAGAATTTTCAAATTACAAAAGCGGAGATTTGATTGGAAAAATCGGAATTGAAAGGGAATATGAAAATAAGCTTGCAGGAATCAATGGAAAAGAATTAGCTGAGGTAGACAGTATGGGTAAGATTATCAGAAAACTTGGGCAGACAGACCCACTACCCGGACAAAATATTACGCTTACTTTGGATATTGTGCTTCAAAAAACGGCATTTAATGCTGCAAAAGACGTCAAAAAAGGCGCAGTAATCGTCTCTACTCCCAAAGGTGAAATTTTGGCTCTTTTGTCTATTCCGTCTTTTGATCAGAATCTTTTTACAATGGGCGAGGGGTATGTTGTAGCTGAAGATGTTAGGTATAAAAATATTTCCGAAATACTTCTGGATTCCGAAAGTCAGCCTTTGTTAAACCGCGCAATTGGAGGAACATATCCTCCGGGATCTACATTTAAATTGGTTGTTGCGGCAGCTGGTTTGGAAGATAAAATTATTGATAAAAATTTTGCAATAAAAGATACGGGTGTCTTAAGTCTTGGTTCTTTTTCTTTTTCCAATTGGTATTTTACTCAGTATGGAAGAACAGACGGAGAGGTAAATGTGGTAAAAGCTATTCAGAGATCAAATGACATTTTTTTCTACAAATTAGCTGAATTAGTCGGCGTTGACAAGATATCTCAATTCGCAGAAAAGTTCGGTTTGGGGGAAAAATTAGGCATTGATTTAACCGGAGAACAGGCTGGGATAGTTCCAACGCAAGAGTGGAAAAAAAGAGTAATGGGAGAGAATTGGTATTTGGGAGATACATATCATTATGGTATCGGACAAGGATTTCTTTTAGTTACTCCGCTTCAAGTTAATGTTTGGACTCAGGCCATTGCGAATAAAGGAGTTATTTACAAGCCTCATCTCTTATTGTCTCAAAGCGAAGTCAAAACACAGAAATTCTTATCTAACGAGACTGCTTCTCTAATTCGTGAGGGAATGATTGAAGCATGCAATACGGGAGGCGTAGCTTGGCCATTGTTTGATTTCAAAATTAAAGGTAAACCGGTAAGTATTGCCTGTAAGACAGGAACCGCTCAGCATGGAGGCGAGGATACTATGCCGCATGCATGGATTACTCTTTTTGCACCAAGCGAAAAACCCGAAATTATCGTAACGGTTCTATCAGAAGCCTCAGGCGAGGGCTCCAACATCGCCGCCCCCATCGCGAAAAAGATTCTGGAAGAATGGTTCGGGAGATAGATTGTGTTATAAATGATTAATGGAGGAGAAATTTTATTGGCTAGGATTCTCAAGTTTTCCTACAATTGGGCCGGCGAGATTTAAGAAACTTCTGGCAGAATTTAAAACCGCAAAAGCCGCCTGGGAGGTTAAAAAGCCTGATTTTTCAATTGAAAATTATTTTAAAAAGCTTAAGGAAAAGGATGTTTGGTATTTAACTTTGCTTGATAAAGATTATCCGCAGCTTTTGAAGGAAATAAAAAATCCGCCATTTGTTTTGTATGGGTGCGGAAACCCTTCGGCTCTCGATGTTCGCTCAGGGCCTCCGGTCGCCGTTGTTGGCGCCCGTCGGACTACACAGTATGGTAGGGAAGTTACGAAGCTTTTGACAACCGATTTGGTTTTGGCAGGTTTTACGATTGTTTCGGGTTTAGCATTGGGAGTGGATGCGATTTCACATATGACCGCTTTGGAAAATAACGGAAAAACAATTGCTGTTTTAGGCTGCGGAGTTGATTGCTGCAATCCGAAAGAGAATCAGAGCATATATAATAGTATTGTTCAGAAAGGCTGTGTTGTCTCGGAATTTCCGTTGGGAATGAAGCCAACGCAATGGACTTTTCCTGCCCGCAATCGGATTATCGCAGGTTTATCTCAAGCTGTATTGGTAACAGAAGGAGCAGAAGACAGCGGATCTTTAATTACCGCAGAGCTTGCCTTAAAATTTGGCCGCAAAGTTTTTGCAGTGCCGGGTCCGATTACATCAAGTATGTCAAAAGGCCCATATAAACTAATCGCTAAGGGAGCAAAGTTAGTGACATCGGGAGAGGATATCTTGAAAGAGTTAAAATCCAAAATTCGAAATTCCAAATCCCAAATAAATTCCAAATCCAAAATTACAAGTAGAAAAGGAGATACGGAGGAGGAAAATTTAATCCTAAAACTTTTGGAAAATGAACCGTTGCATTTTGACGAAATAGTCCGGAGAACAAAGTTCAATTCTTCCCAACTCAGCAGCATTCTTTCCATGATGGAAATAAAAGGTTTGATAAAAAGTTTGGATGGGGGAACATTTTCAATTTAACTTACAGGGCGACGCCTTACGAGGTTGAGTCCCGCTCGTTATCTTTTGCATGTCGTAACTTAATAAGCCGTGTAGCCAATCCATGATCTCTTACTTTGTCAATAGCCATTTGCAGTTCTTCGTCTTTAACACGCTTAAGCAGGAATGGATGTTCCTCTAAGAGCTTTGCTAATTTTTCTGCGGTAATCGTCCCATTTTTTGTTTGTTCTATGGATTGATTCAATTGCATAATTATTCTTACCAAATTAGATTCTTCCATGAGTTTTTTTGCGAGTGGAGAATCTGGGGTTTCCATATTTTCCTGATCATTGCTAGCCAAAACTTTTTCAATCATATAATATTTCATGTCGGAAATTTTGCGTTCAAGTAAATTTTCTTTAACGTAGGTCATTACTTGAGTTTTCAGTTCAATATCGGATTCCGGATAATCGTTTTCCAAAAGATTATCGAGGTTTGGCTTAGGATTATTAAGATTGCCAAGGTAGGCATCTAGCCAAAACGCCAGAAGTCTAATTTTCGGGTTTTTTGCAAGATATTCTTTTTTGACTCTTTGGCTGTCTGCTGCCCACTCTTTATACATTTGCGCTGTTTCTTCCGGCATTAGCGGGGAAATTGGTTGCGGACGATAAAAATTATAGGAAATTAGGCTGGCGGTTTGCCGATCTTTGCGATCACCTAGAGATATCTTCCTCAAGAAATCTTTAGCTGATTGTAAATCGTTGTCTGTAAATTTAAGTATTTGATTTAGTAATTCACCGACATTTTTTTGCTTTACCGTGACAACTTCATGGGTGGCTAAATCTCCCACTTTTCTTTGAAAAATGCCCGATTTCTTAAAATCTCCGATGGCAAATTTCAGACCATTTATGAGAAATGCTTCTCTTTGGTCTTTTGGTAATGTATGGAAATTTCTTGCAAGAATATCGGCAAATCGTGAAATTGGCCGTTCCGAAACGGAAATACCTGAGCCCAACCATTGAACTGAGGTGTCTAACTCTTTTGGATCGCCAGTCATTACTAATTTGATTACTTCTTGATCATCAAGGATTTTTCCTGCATGTTCCTCTTTAATTTGACGTAGCTGTGCTAGCCTATCCCCTTGATTATTTTCCATATCTAAATCTATAGGATAATAGTTTATATTAAGGGAATTTTTCCGTCAAGTTTCGTATTACCTCTTGACACGTACTGTATAATCTCTGCACAATAAAGTCTATGAAGTTGGTAATTGTAGAATCGCCGACGAAAGCCAGGACGATTGGGAAGTTTTTGGGCAAGGATTATGAAATCAAAGCTTCGATGGGGCATGTTGTAGATTTGCCCAAAAGCAAAATCGGGATAGACTTTGAGCATAATTTTGCGCCTTTGTATGAAGTAGTTGCGGATAAAAAGCAAATTATTTCGGAGCTTAAAACTGCGGCAAAATCTGCAGATCGAGTTATTCTTGCGACTGACCCTGACCGCGAGGGGGAAGCAATCGCCGCGCATGTCGCGGATATGCTGCGCTCAAATGAAAAATCAAAAGTTAAAAATGAAAAATTCAATAGGATAGTATTCCATGAAATAACTAAAGAAGCGATTGAAGAGGCTTTGAAAAATCCCCGGGAAATAGATAAGAATTTAGTTGATGCGCAGACAGCAAGACGAGTTTTAGACAGGCTAGTTGGCTACAAACTTTCTCCTCTTTTGTGGAAAAAAGTGCGCCGAGGTCTATCCGCAGGCCGTGTACAGTCAGTTGCTTTGCGTTTAATAGTGGAGAGAGAAAGAGAGATTGAAAAATTTGGGAAAGAAAAATATTGGACAATCTCTGCCTTCTTGAGTCGGCAACCAAAAAAAGATTCCACAGAGTTTGAATTAATTGAAATTAATGGCGAAAAGATTGAGATTCAAAAGACTTTTGATTTATACGATGGGCAATATAAAATTACCAAAACCTCAATAGATTCACAGGAGAAAGCCTTAGCGCTTGCCGATGATTTAAAGACAAAAACATTCAAAGTAGCAGATGTTTTGCAGAAAGAAGCAAAAAGAAGCCCGGCGCCTCCTTATACAACTTCAACTCTTCAGCAGGACGCAGCCCATAGGCTTGGAATAAATGGAAAAAGAACCATGAGTTTGGCGCAAAAATTGTACGAGGAAGGCTATATCACTTATCACAGAACAGATTCGGTAACAATCGGATCAAACGCAATGTTTGCAATTATAAATTTTGTTAAAAAAGAGTTTGGTGCAAAATATGTGCCGGAGAAGCCCAGATTCTACTCGGTAAAACAGAAATTGGCGCAAGAAGCACACGAAGCCATACGTCCGACGAAAGCTTCAGTTTTGGGGAGAGAAGTGTCAAATGATCTTGGCGGAGCATACGGAAAACTTTATGATCTTATTTGGAAAAGAGCAGTAGCCAGTCAAATGAGTGATGCGGTTGTCGAATCTACAACGGTTTTTGTAGATGCATTACCTTATAAATTAAAAGCAAATGGTTCGGTTTTGATTTTTGATGGGTTTTTAAAAGTAAATCCATTGGGTTTATCCGACAACAGGCTTCCTCAATTTAATGTTTCGGAAAAGCTTGATCTTATTGATGTTTTGGAAAAAGAACATGAAACTTTGCCTCCGCCTAGGTACAATGACGCGTCGATTATAAAAACTCTGGAAGAAAAGGGAATTGGGAGACCTTCAACTTATGCGACAATTGTTTCTACAATTGAAGGTAGAAATTATATAGAAAGAATTGAAGGAAGATTTCAGCCCACAACCATTGGTATTGCTGTCAACGATTTTTTGGTTAAGAATTTTTCGGATATTGACGACATTCCATTTACCGCATCAATGGAAGATGAGCTTGATAATATTGCAAATGGAAAGATACCATGGGTGCCGATGATGAGAGATTTTTACACGCCGTTTGAGAAAAAGTTAATAGAAGTTGAAGGAGCGGAAAGAGTTCATATTGCCGTCGAGCAAACCAATGAAAAATGTCCGACCTGCGGTTCACCTTTGGTGATTCGTACCGGACGTTTTGGAAAATTTATATCCTGTTCGACCTTTCCGGCGTGTAAATTTACAAAACCTTTCGTAGAAGATACAGGTTTATCCTGCCCGAAAGACGGAGGAAAAGTTGTAGTCAAGAAGACCCGCAAAGGCCGCAAATTCTATGGTTGCTCAAATTACCCAAAATGCGATTTTGCGAGTTGGAAACTAGAGGATATTAAAAAAGCCGAATGAATGCCTCTTGACATCTGTATAAAAACGTATCAATATAGTTATTGTGAGGAAGTTTTTAATTTTTCTTCTAAGTATAAGTTTGACATCTGTAATTATTGTTCTTTCTTCGAATTCAGTTCTAGCCAATCATCAGGAGGATGTTTTGGGAGTAGCCAGCACGCCAACCTTGTCGATTCCTCCGACCGCTGAAGGACCGGGACTTGTTCTTCCTGATAGCCCTTTATTTTTCCTTGATAGGATAAAGCAGGAATTCCGTTTGCTTTTGGCATTTACTCCCGAACAGAAAGCAAAAATACATAACGCTATTGCCGGAGAAAGATTGGCAGAACTGCAGATTATGTTAGTCAAAAACAATGTTCCCGGAATTAGAACCGCACTCCAAGGAGTATCAGACAATCTTAAAGGAGCTTCAGGAGATTTAGCAAATGCCAAGCTAACGGGGCGTAATATAAATTTATTGGCCAAAGAGATAAATGATTCAATTAAGGAAAAGCAGAAAGTTCTTTCTGATTTGGAAGCGCAGGCAACAGGAGAGATAAAATCACAGGTTATGGCTGCAAAAGAGGCTTTGAAGATTGCGAAAGTATCTGTTGAGGAAAATTTGCCGGCAGATCTCTTAATGAACGAAACAATAGATGATCTGAATCAGGAGATTGGCGACAACATAAATAAAGCAGCGGGTTCTGCGAAAGGAATAAACCGCGCGATAGATGTGCTAACGAGATTAGCGAGTGAGGCGGCTCAAAAGGATCAACCGGCCAGACAGGAAGCTTTGATTCAGGCAATTAACGTAAAAAATCTGGTAAGTGAATTCCAGAGAGCTTCAGTAAGTTTGCAGAAAGAAGTTCCAACCCCAACCCCAGCCAAATCCGCCGCAAAATAGCTTTGACTAATTGTTTTTCCTCTGTTAAAATTATTCCAAATATATGGCAGAAGAATCATTAGAACACAGGCTCAATGAAATGTCACGGGTACGTAAACTTAGGGAGAAAGCTGGGAAGCCATCGCAAATGGAGATCAATTCAGTTATGCAAAAGGTTTTCCCAGTGTTAAGACCTAAAATGGTAGAGACTTATGCTGGCGATAAAGAAAAAGCTTTTAAGGAGTTGTCAGAGTATAAATTAGCCAATGAGCAAAGACTAAATTGCCCTTTATCCAGACCTGAACTTTGCGCTTCTTTTCTTTTAGTAAATTTTGGTGATGCATATGGAAAGACAGCTGAGCATGCGTTTGATCAGGGCAATATAAGTCTCTTTAGGTTTTTTTTTGATTTTTCGTTAGGGATCAAGCTTACTTCTGCCTGCATTATGTCTGCGCAAGATGAAGCTGCAGGTGCGATGGATGACATTGACAGTAAAGTTGTGTCTCATACCGGTAAGACATTCGATTTATCAGCAGGAACAGAAGCAGATTATTATTTATATATGAAAAGAGAGGAAGCTAGGTCATTGAGATTTTTACACAATGATCCATCAGGCTTCTCTCTAATGGATGACAGTGTTATAAGAATTGAAGCAGAATCTTTTCCAGGTATAATTTCCAGCCAACCCAAAGAATATATTCTCGCTGGAGCAGAAATTACAAGGGATTTATATAAACAACTCTATGAAATTACTGCGCCTTTGTATCCGCCAAAACAGCAAAAAT
>Ga0265296_1005214_pt1 | contig 10825 bp, 7 predicted proteins | sample MunlanPumphouse1_FD_189073 | JGI IMG/M metagenome (GOLD analysis project Ga0265296, IMG submission 189073) | Groundwater microbial communities from a municipal landfill in Southern Ontario, Canada - Pumphouse #1 | ecosystem: Environmental > Aquatic > Deep subsurface > Groundwater | place: Canada...
ATTGAAAAAGACAATCCTTCCTTAAGAGGAGTATTGCCGAAAGTGTTTGCGCAAGAGAAGCTGGACAAGCAAAGCTTGGGCGGGTTGATTGACATGATTGGAAGCGTGGCAATTGGCACTATGGAAGCCCGGAGCAAGGATGTGCTTGGCAAAGTGTATGAATATTTCCTCGGCGAATTTGCATTAGCAGAAGGCAAAAAAGGCGGCCAGTTCTATACGCCGGGCAGTGTCGTAAAGCTGTTGGTTGAGATGCTGGAACCATATGAAGGCAGAGTGTTTGACCCTTGCAACGGGTCCGGCGGTATGTTTGTGCAGAGCGAAAAGTTCGTAGAGGCCCATCGGGATTACTACAAGAAAAAAAGAAATGGGTTATCTCTCAATCCGGCAGACCGCATCTCCATTTACGGTCAGGAAAGCAATCAGACCACGTGGCGATTGGCTAAAATGAATCTTGCTATCCGCCACATAGACAGCAGCAACGTGAAATGGAACAATGAAGGCTCTTTCCTGAATGACATGCATAAAGACCTCAAAGCAGATTACATAATTGCCAATCCACCTTTTAATGACAGCGATTGGAGCGGCGACTTACTTCAAAATGATGCGCGCTGGAGCGTGCTCGGTCAGAAACTCCCGCCGCCGCCAAATAACGCAAACTATGCCTGGATACAGCATTTCCTCTTTCACCTTGCGCCTACCGGTCAGGCAGGATTTGTATTGGCGAAAGGTTCGCTGACCACAAAGACAAATAACGAGGGCGAGATACGCAAGGCAATGATTGAAAATGATTTGATTGACTGCATCGTAAACCTGCCTACCAAATTATTTCTGAATACTCAAATACCCGCGTGCCTTTGGTTTCTAAGTCGCAACAAGCAAAAACGACATGGCAAGATATTGTTCATAGACGCCCGCAATATGGGATTTCTAATCAACCGCCGGAACAGGGATCTGTCTGCTGAAGATATTACCCTGATTGCGAGCACGTATCACAACTGGCGCACAGGTGAAGGCGAATACAAAGATGTGTCGGGCTTCTGCAAATCAGCGACGATTGATGACGTGAAGACTTTGAATTACGTCTTGACCCCCGGCAGATACATCGGCCTGCCGGATGATGAGGATGATTTTAACTTTGCTGAAAGGTTCAATGCGTTGAAGGCTGAGTTAGAAGGACAGATGAAAGAGGAAGAACTGTTAAATCTTCGAATAAAAGTGAAGCTTTTGCAAATAAAGCTACCATCAAAAAGTGAATAGTTACAAGCTCTTTTGATTGTTATTGCACGATATGCTATAATCGTGCAATAAGAGTTGTGGCAAGTGCAAATAATGCAATAGCGATATAACTGGCTTAAGAAGATGAAAAGGGAAAATTCAGGTCATTACGTAACGATCAGTACAACAGGTGAAACGGTAAAGGCGTATGTTCCAAACCCCTTGCCGCCTGAACCGCCTTTGCGTATTTCAGCCGCGCTTCGCGGTGAACTTGACATGGCTTTGTTGGCACTGGGAAGGCTCGACAGTGTTTCATCCTATCTGCCTGACGCTAATTTATTGCTGTATCTTTACATCAGAAAAGAGGCGGTGCTTTCATCGCAGATAGAAGGCACACAGTCTACCCTTTCAGACCTTCTGCTTTTTGAGATGGACGCAGTTCCAGGAGTGCCGATTGACGATGTGAAAGAAGTGTCAAGTTATGTTTCGGCGTTGACCTACGGGTTAGACAAAACCCGCTCCGGCTTTCCACTTTCAAACCGTTTATTTAAAGAGATGCACGAAATACTTCTCAGCAGCGGACGCGGCAGTCATAAAAATCCGGGCGAGTTTCGCAGGAGCCAGAATTGGATCGGAGGGGACCGCCCCGGCAATGCAGTCTTTGTGCCCCCGCCTCCTAATGAAGTGCCCAACTGTATGGGAGAGTTGGAGTTGTTTCTGAATAATGAGCGCGGCATAGTCAGCGCTCTTGAAAAAGCCGCGCTTTCTCATATCCAGTTTGAGACTATCCACCCTTTTCTGGATGGAAACGGCAGGCTTGGGAGGCTGTTAATTACGCTTATACTCTGCGTGGAAAAGATCCTGACCGAGCCGCTTCTTTACTTGAGCCTGTATTTCAAAAATCACAGGAATGAATATTACGAACTCCTGCAAAAAGTCAGAATAGATGGAGATTGGGAAAGCTGGTTTGAGTTTTTTATAAAAGCGGTGAGGCTCACCGCTGAACAGTCAACCGGCACGGCAAGAAGGCTGGTCCATCTTGCGGATGAAAACAGAAAGCTCATACAGGGCATTGGCCGCGTTGCAGGCTCGGCACTGATGGTGCATCAAAGCCTGATGGTCCGCCCGTTAACGGATTCGGCCCATTTATGCACAGCCACCGGGTTGGCGCCAAATACCGTAAACAAAGTCCTGAAAGCGCTGATTAATGCCGGGATTGTAGAAGAAGTAACCGGCAGAAACAGAAACAGGATATATGTGTACCGCAAGTATCTTGATGTTATGAATGAAGGAATAGAGCCGTTATGAGTGCCCTTCGACAAGCTCAGGATGGCAATTATTTACACCTGTCATGGTGAGCTTGTCGAACCATGACCTAAAGGAGCTGCGTTAATGGGTGAGTGGAAGGAATACAAACTGAAGGATTTAACTGCCAAGATAGGCAGCGGGGCTACTCCAACTGGCGGTGATAATTCTTACAAAGCAGCAGGCATATCACTAATAAGAAGTCAAAATATCCTCGATTTCCAATTTTCATACAATGGTCTGGCATTTATTGATGACGAGCAGGCAGACGCATTGCGTAATGTGACCGTCGAAAGCGGCGATGTCCTTCTTAATATTACCGGCGATAGTGTTGCAAGAGTTTGTAAAGTGCCAGAGAAGGTTTTGCCAGCAAGAGTAAACCAGCACGTAGCAATCATTAGAGCCGAAAGAGAAAAACTCGATAGTGATTATTTACTTTATTTCATGCAGGCTAAAAAAGAGTACCTTCTGAGCATATCGGAAATTGGGGCTACAAGACGAGCATTAACAAAGGGGATGCTTGAGGATTTAGATTTAACTATTCCAGGCTTGCCCGAACAAAAATCCATCGCCTCAATCCTCAGTAGTTTGGATGATAAGATCGACCTGTTGCACCGCCAGAACAAAACCTTAGAGGCATTGGCGGAGACGCTGTTCAGGCAGTGGTTTGTGGTAGAGGCGGAGGAGGAGGGGTGGGAGACAAAATCGTTAGAGGATTTGATCATTTTTGATCCGAGAGAAAAGGTTAGCAGTAACATTGAATATACTTTCTTCGATATGAAATGTTTATCTGATTCTTCAATGGCAATTTCAGAAGGGATCAAGCGCACTGTAAACTCCGGCTCATCATTCCGCAATGGCGACACGTTGCTGGCAAAAATAACCCCTTGCCTTGAAAATGGTAAGACTGGTTTCGTAATGAATTTAGAAGAAGATGAACTTGCAAGGGGCTCGACAGAATTTATCGTAATGAGGGCAACAGAGAGCACCAGCCCATATTTTGTTTATTGCCTGGCACGATATTCAGATTTCAGGAATACCGCGATTCTTTCAATGACAGGGACCTCAGGTCGCCAGCGAGTTCAGACAGCAGTGCTCAAAAATTATGGGGTCAAATATTCCAAAGCAACAATAGATAAATTTCACAGCACTTGCTATCCTAATTTTCAAAAGATAAAACAGAATCAGGCCCAAATCCGCACCCTCGCCCGCCTGCGCGATTCTCTCTTGCCGAAGCTGATGAGCGGGGAAGTGAGGGTGAAGGATGCGGAGAGGTTTGTGGAGACCGCATCATGAGCAGTAACGGCCAACATTTTGAACTACCCAAAAAAATCGAGCACTTTCTTGCAGCTCTTTCACGGCTATATGCGCAGGAAGGTAAAAAACAGCTTCAAACAATTATTGTCAACTCTCAGGTCAGTGTCATCGAAGAATGGAGTTCCGATAACTGGGATGGGGGTATATTTGGTCATGCGCTTTATATGGCGATCCCGGAATCAATATATTTCACCATAGTTAAAACTAAAGAGGCTGTCCAGCAACAAATCAAAGAAGACTTAAACAAGCTTCACAACATGCAGTCTGAGTTTATCGCAGCAGTCTTTCTGGAAATTGAAGTCGAAGAGGATCAGGATTGGCGAAAAGAATCAGGTTTATTGCTGACCGGCCAACGCACTATTGCGCCCGAAGCTGCAAGCAGGGTGTGGGGAGATCAAGGATACCGTGTATTTCTCAGCCATAAGCATGAGGTCAAGAAAGAAACAGCAGAATTAAAGGAGAAGTTGAAGCTGTTTGGTATATCGGCGTTTGTAGCACACGAAGATATTCATCCTACTAAAGAATGGCAGGATGAAATCGAAAATGCTCTTTTTTCGATGGATGCATTTGTGGCCCTCATGACGGAAGAGTTTCATGACAGCATCTGGACTGATCAGGAAGTAGGGGTTGCTTTTTGCCGAGGCGTCCAGATCATTTCTGTAAAACTCGGCAAAGATCCCTATGGTTTTATCGGCAAGTTTCAGGCTCTCTCTTGTTCTTGGGACACGGCAGCTAAGGAAATCGTAAAAATCCTCGTGAAGCACGATCTGATGCTTAATGCATATATCAATACAGTCGAGAACTGCTTAGGTTACGAACAGGGGAACACTTTATCTGAGATATTGCCATACATAAATAAGCTCTCTAATCAGCAAGCCAACCGTTTGATTTCTGCTTTCAATGAAAATGGACAGGTTCGAGATAGTTTTGGATTTAATGGGAAAATGCCTCATCGTTATGGAGATGGGTTACCCTCTCACTTGAGTAGATTGACTGGACAGACATACAGATTATCCCGGCATGGAAAGATTGAGGCTGTATGATGCCCCTTTTATCCACTGCCACGATTTGCCCCTTGCTGCCGACGCTGTTGTCGGGAGAAATAAGAGTGAAGGCTAATTAAAATGACTGTTGAAGAAATCATTTCGGTTCAAAAAGATGAAAGGAGAAAATGTCTTGATGCCATCCTTTCATCTAAATCAAGTAAGAAAATAATTTTGGCTGGTGCTGGCACTGGCAAAACATTCACGTTTAAAGAGGTTTTAAATGCAAACCCGAAAGGTGAAAACATTGCAATGACTTTTATAAGAATGCTTACCTCTGAGATGTATGATTCATTCGGTGATTTGGCAGAGGTAAAAACTTTTCACGCCTACTGTAAGAAAATACTGCATGAGCAAAATGGAAAGGTAGAACTGATTCCGTTCTTAACAAAAATTATTGAAGAGGATGTACAAGCCTTGGAATTAAAGTTGAAAGATTTTGACAAAAAAATTCAAATGCTGGATGATGGTAGTCCCGAAGTAGAATTTTATTTGAGGCGTGGTGATTATTATGATGCAGTTTCATTTAATGATTCGGTCTATCGTTTGTATAAGGCATTACAAGAAAAACCAGGCATAGTTCCTAATTTTAATCAGATTCTAATTGATGAATATCAGGATTTTAATCCGCTGGAAGTTGCTTTCATTAACGAGTTGGAGAAGAAGGGAAACATTTTGATTGTCGGTGATGATGACCAAGCTGTATATGCTGGACGTTGTGCTTCTCCGAATCATTTGAGAGACAAATTTAATTCCGGAGATTATGAGAAATTTGAACTTCCTTTTTGCAGCAGATGCCCAGAGGTAATAGTGAAAGCTACAAACGCGTTTCTTTCAAATGCACAGAAAAAAGGATTCCTCAAAGGCAGGGTCAACAAAAGATATGAATGTTTTATTGAACTAAAAGGGAATGACAGCACTCGTTTCCCAAAGATAATTACTGCACAATGTTCTACTGGCAATACAGTAGCAAAATATGTTGATAATATTATTCAAGGAATTGATGCAAGCGATATTGAAGAATCATGGAAAGAAGGGAGCGAATATCCTACAGTTTTAATTGTGGGACCAAAACAATATTTGGCAATCATTCAAAAAGAATTATCAGGCAAGTATCCACGAATGGTTTACAAATTTAATGAAGAAAAACCTATAAGTGTGATTGATGGATATGATATTTTATTGAGGGATGATAACAGCAACTTGGGTTGGAGAATCTTAATCTCCTCTTATTTCAAATCAAAGGAGATTAAAACTTTCATTGAAAAAAGTGAAAGAGGAAAGCAAATGTTAGATATTCTTGATAGCGAGTTCATACGACAGCAAAAAAGAGTAATTGAAATTATTAGCATCATAAAGGTAGGAGAAGGTTTTACCGAGGAATTAAAAGACGAACTAAAGAAAATTGTAAAAGATTTTCACGATGAGATTGTCGAATATTACTCTCCCAAAGTCAAAAAAGAAGAGGAAAAACAGGACAAAACTGAACCGTCCATTTTGCTATCATCTTTTGTGGGTTGCAAAGGATTATCTGCTGGTTATGTAATGATAGTTGGAGCGAATGATGGCTCTATTCCTAAAGATCCCTGTAAAATGAGCGATGTAGAGATTGCTCAATTTATGGTTGCACTGACAAGAACAAGAAAACAATGTTATATAGTCTCAAATAAATGGCACATTACACCTAAACCTAATGGTGTTTATCAAAAACCCTATGAAAAGTCAGTTTTTCTAAATTTGATTCCTTCTAAATTTATTGAAGATAAAGGCGTTTTGAAATCGAAAGATATTAAATGACCAAACTCACTGAAAGCGATATAGAGCTGTTTACCATTGAGGAGCTGGAAAGACTCGGTTATAAATTCCTCAATGGCCCGGATATCTCTTGTGACGGGCTATTCTCAGAAAGACAATCTTACGCCGATATAATTCTATCTGGCAGACTCAGAACTGCTATTCAAAAACTTAATCCTGATATTCCTGCGGATGCCCAGGAACAGGCTGTGCAAAAAGTGTTGCGTATTTATTCACCCGATGTGCTGCACAACAATGAAACTTTTCACCAGTTATTAATCGAGAAAGTAAAAATCCCTTATCAGCAGGCCGGCTATGAAAGAAGTTATGAAGTCGCATTGATTGACTTTAGCCATCCGTCCAATAATGAATTTTTAGCCGTCAATCAATACACAATTATTGAGAACAACCAAAACAAGCGCCCCGATATTTTGCTTTTTATCAACGGTATTCCGTTAGTTGCGATTGAACTGAAAAATGCAGCAGATGAAAACGCCACCATAAGAAAGGCATTTGAACAGATTCAAACTTACAAAGCCACTATTCCGAGCCTCTTTACCTACAATGCAATTTGCGTAATTTCAGACGGAATGGAATGTAAGGCAGGAAGTCTTTCGGCAGGGTTCAGCCGCTTTATGACATGGAAAAGCGCAGACGGCGAAAAGGAGGCGTCAAGGTTTATTCCACAGTTAGAAACTTTGATAAAAGGAATGTTAAACCCAGCTACTCTATTAGACCTTGTCCGCAATTTCATCGTATTTGAAAAATCAAAGAAGGAAGACCTAAAAACAGGCATCATACATGTTGAGACTGAAAAGAAGCTTGCTGCATACCATCAATATTATGCAGTGAATAAGGCGGTGGAAAGCACACTTAAAGCAGCTTCCGCTAGCGGAAACCACAAGGGCGGTGTTGTGTGGCATACGCAGGGCAGCGGCAAATCCATCTCTATGGTTTTTTATACAGGCAAACTGGTACTGAGCCTTAACAATCCTACTGTTGTTGTTATCACAGACCGCAATGATTTGGACGACCAGTTGTTCGAGACCTTTGCATCTTCAAAGCAATTGCTCAGGCAAGAGCCGGTACAGGCAAAAGACAGGGCGCATTTGAAAGAACTTTTGAATGTGGCTTCCGGCGGGATCGTGTTCACAACCATTCAAAAGTTTTTGCCGGAGGCAGGCAGGGCTGAATACGATCGGCTATCAGACAGAACTAATATAGTTGTAATCGCTGACGAAGCCCATCGGACTCAATACGGTTTTGCAGCAGTAACCAAAGATGTAAAGGATAAAGAAACAAAGGAAGTAATCGGCAAACGTATAGCCTATGGCTTTGCCAAGTATATGAGGGATGCCCTTCCGAATGCCACATACATTGGCTTTACAGGCACGCCTATTGAAAAAGAGGACATCAACACCCCGGCAGTGTTCGGGCAGTATGTAGACATATACGATATTTCACAATCAGTTGCAGATGGCGCGACTGTTAAGATTTACTACGAAAGCCGTTTAGCAAAGGTCAATCTGGATGCAGAAGGCAGACGCTTAATCGAGGAGTTTGATAAAGAACTTGAAGAAGACGAAGAAATAACCGACAAGCAAAGAGCCAAAGCCAAGTGGGCAAAACTTGAAGCCATTGTAGGGAATCAGAAAAGGGTAAAAAACTTGGCTAAGGATATTGTAACCCACTTTGAACAGCGGCAAGCTGTATTTGACGGCAAGGGGATGATTGTCGCAATGAGCAGAAGGATTGCAGTTGACCTCTATAATGAAATCATCAAGCTGAGACCTGAGTGGCATAATGATGACCTGACCAAAGGAGTAATCAAAGTTGTAATGACTGCGTCCAGCGCTGACGGCCCGGTTATGCAGAAGCAGCATACCACTAAGGCTCAGCGCAAGACTTTATCCGATAGAATGAAAGACCCGGCTGACCCGATGAAGCTGGTCATTGTGCGGGACATGTGGCTTACAGGGTTTGATGTGCCATGTTTGCATACGCTATATATTGATAAGCCCATGAGAGGCCACACCCTGATGCAGGCTATAGCAAGGGTTAACAGGATATTTAAAGATAAGCCCGGCGGATTAGTAGTTGATTATTTGGGCATTGCATCAGACCTTAAAAAAGCATTGTCCTTCTATTCTGATTCAGGCGGAAAAGGCGACCCTGCAGAGACACAAGAAAAAGCGGTTGCAATGTTTATTGAAAAAATAGAAGTGGTGAGACAGCTTTTCTTTGAAGAAAGCAAAACCAGGGAAGCCATTATGGTGGCAGAGCCAACAGCTTATTATGGCGATTACCCGGGGACAGGTTTTAATTACAAACGTTTCTTCTCAGCCTCACCTAAAGAAAAACTATCCATTATCTTACAGGCTGAAGAACATATCTTAGGTTTAGAAGACGGCAAAAACCGTTTTATCCGAGAGGTAACATTGCTCAGTCAGGCTTTTGTGCTTTCCATACCGCATGAAAAGGCATTAGCTGTTAAAGATGAAGTTGCGTTCTTTCAGGCAGTAAAAGCGCGGCTGGTTAAGTTTATAGGCGGCGGCACAGGCAGGCCTGATATAGATATTGAAACAGCCATAAAGCAGATAGTTGATGAGGCATTGAGCTCTGATAAGGTTATAGACATCTTTGATGCTGCCGGTATTAAAAAACCCGAAATATCTATTCTGTCAGAAGAATTCTTGTTAGAAATAAAGGGAATGAAACACCAGAACCTTGCGCTCGAACTATTGAAGAAAATATTAAATGATGACATCCGAACCCGTTTAAAAACCAATCTGGTAAAAGGCAGGGCATTACTTGAAATGCTTGAGACAGCTATCAAGAAATATAATAATGGCTTGCTTACAACAGCAGAAATTATACAGTTCTTAGTTGATGAAGTCGCCAAGAAAATCAGAGAGCACGATGAAAGAGAAAAGAAGCTGAAATTATCCAAGGAAGAGCTGGCTTTCTATGATGCGCTTGCGGAAAACAAGTCGGCGGTTGAAGTCTTGGGCGATGAAAAACTGAGAATTATTGCAATTGAAGTGGCAGAGAAGGTTAAAGCCAATGCAACCATAGACTGGACAATTCGGGAAAGTGCAAGGGCAAAGCTGATGGTTTTAGTGAAAAGAACATTAACCAAATACGGGTATCCGCCTGACATGCAGCAAAAGGCGATTGATACAGTCTTGAAACAAGCAGAGTTGTTGGCGGATTATTTTGTAAACGCTTAAGACATGAAAAGGGGACAGGCTACTTTAAATAACCAGATACAGCGACCGGTTTTCGATAGCTCAATAGTATGCAAGCCCGGAAGTTCGGAAGACTGGAAGCGCAGATGGCGGGAAGCGCGGAAGAGATTGCGATTGTGGAGGGGAAAAGCAAAAGGGAGTAAACTGTTATATAATAAACTCAGCAAGGCTTTTGGAGGTGCGATATGAAAGAATTTAAGAGAATAACATTCAACAAAAATGTCATGGGCGGACAGGCATGTATAAGAGGTATGCGGTTACCTGTTTCCCTGATAATAAACCTTGTCGCAAACGGGATGACCACTAAAGAGATAATCAAGGAATACCCTGATATTGAACCTGATGATATAAAGGAAGCCCTTCAGTATGGCTCCTGGCTTGCCAAAGAAGAACTACATCCTGCATTTAATTAAACAGCATGAAATTTATCGCTGACATGGGCATTTCCCAGACAACGGTTAAATGGCTGAGAGAACAAGGGTTTGATACCGGCCATGTCAGAGACTTAAACATGCATCGTGCTTCTGATACCGAGATTGTTAAAAAAGCAAAAAAAGAAAAGCGAATAGTTCTTACCTGCGACCTTGATTTCGGTGACATTGTCTCTGCTTCCGGTGAAAAAAGCCCCAGCGTAATCATATTGAGGCTTGAGAATGAAACTCCGGGTAATGTGAACAAGAGATTAAAGCAAGTCTTAAAAGAATCCTCAGAGGTTTTATTAAGCGGAGCAATAATCAGCGTAGAAGAAACAAGGCATAGGGTTAGGTTATTGCCTGCCCACATTCAAGGTCGAAGTGCAACAAAAGCAGAAGCGACCTCAAGCGGTGTTTTGTAGCCCAGGCATTTCCTAGGCCTGTTGTTAATAAGTAATTCGACCTTTGCCACGTGTTCATCCGTTATCTT
>Ga0265296_1005215_pt1 | contig 10825 bp, 12 predicted proteins | sample MunlanPumphouse1_FD_189073 | JGI IMG/M metagenome (GOLD analysis project Ga0265296, IMG submission 189073) | Groundwater microbial communities from a municipal landfill in Southern Ontario, Canada - Pumphouse #1 | ecosystem: Environmental > Aquatic > Deep subsurface > Groundwater | place...
CCCGGTCACGCTCGCGTCCGCTGCGTTCGCCACCCGGCGGTCGATCATGGTCGGCATCACGGGTAAGAACATCATGGGCGTCCCGGTCCCGGTGATCGAGAAGAAACGGGTCTCAAAGAACATGCTCGAACGGGGCTACGGGATCATCACCACGAGTGCCCGGATCGATGAGACGGCCGAGCGGTACGAGATAGAACTTGACCTGCTGATCAAGCTCGCCGAGAGCGAGACGGCAATGCGGCGACTCGGGTCCGAGATCCAGATGAACCGGCGCCGGGTCAACGCGCTCGAACAGATCCTGATACCGGAGCTGAAGAGCCAGGCAAAGTACATCAAGAACGCAATCGAGGAGCGGGAGCGGGAGGATCTCTTCCGTTTGAAGAAGGTCAAGAGTATTTTAGAGAAGAAGAAAAAGAAGGCAAAGGAGAAGCGGTTGGCGGTGATGAAGTGAGGGGGCCGGATCCGACCCTCCGCTTTTTCCCGGCCAGCCTTTTCCACAGGATCTCAGCTCATCGTTGATTCAATAGGCAACAATTAGACGTTTTTTAGGGGATGAAATACCCCCCAATTGGGCAAAATAACGCTAATTCAGTGTTCGTTCAAAACCCGTACTCTATAATTCGCAAAAAAACGCGACTATCAAAAAAGTGGTTTTTTAAAATGGGCTCCGATTGGCAAACGGGGCGTTTATGGGGGAGATAAAATTAAGGGGATCGTAAGTCTCCCGCACTCCTGAATTAGTGTGGTATTGGGAGTTACTTCAACGGTATCGAACCGGCCTCTCGTAAAATTCCAAGTAAAAACAACTAAGCAACTTTTATTTACTTAATGCAAGTAAAATTGATCCTGTATTACTATGCATATCATGGAAGGATTCTTACCCTGGCAGTGGTGCGTTGTCTGGTGGCTTATCGCCCTCCCCTGCCTGGCTTTTGGCGTATGGCAACTGAAGAAAGTCATGGAAAAAGATCGCGAGGCGCTGCCCCTGCTGGGTGTGACCGGCGGTTTCATCTTCATCCTCTCGTCCTTAAAACTCCCGTCCGTTACCGGGAGCTGTTCGCACCCGACCGGTACCGGCCTGTCTGCGATCTGTTTCGGACCCTGGGTCACCTCAGTGATCTGCGCAATCGTGCTGCTGTTCCAGGCGCTGTTTCTTGCTCACGGAGGTCTCTCCGTGCTCGGGGCCAACATCGTCTCGATGGGGATTGTCGGACCCCTTGTCGGGTACACGATCTACCGGCTGCTGAAAGACACGTCGGTCAACATCTACCTGACCGTCTTTTTAGTAACCGCGCTCGCGGACATGTTCACGTACGTCACCACCTCACTGGAACTGGCCCTGGCCTACCCCGCAGAAGTTGGCGGCTTCGCGAGCTCGTTTGTCATGTTCCTGGCGATCTTTGCGGTCACGCAGGTGCCGCTCGCGATCGTTGAAGGGATCGTGCTGGCCCTCGTCTTCAAGTACATCGTTGCCTTGAAGCCTGACATCCTGATCCGGATGAAGATCTTTTCGGAGAAGCAGATCAACGCAGCCCGGGGTGATGCATAATGGCGCAGAAGTACTTCCTTGAGATCCTTGCCGTTGTTGCCGTCCTCGTCTTCTGCGGCCTGTTCCTCTACACCAGTTCGACTATGACGGGTGCGGAGTTTGCCGGTTCCGATAACGTGGGCTCCGGTCTGATAGCGCAGTTGTCCGGAAAATCCGTGGAGAGTTTCACACCCCTCATCCCACAGTATGAACCCCCCAGCGGTGAGATCGAGTCCTGTCTCTTTGCTCTCCAGGCAGCGCTTGGCGGCATCTTTGTGGGCGGTGTGTTTGGGTTCTGGCTCGGCCAGTCCCGCCGGGAGATTGTGACAGAAAACATGTGAGGTAAAGAGATGTCAAAAATTTTTGGATTCAAACCACAATCAGCAACGCAGCAGCAGATCGAGAAGTTCGAGGACGAGGTGCTGATCCGGCACAACAACCAGCAGCTCATGGGAACTGTGTACGTGGATATGAGCGAGACCCGGTGGGCTATCGCATTCGCGTACAACTACTCCCGGAAACCCGGGCTGCACGGGCACGAGAACCCGCTTGAGGTCCGGTACTCCTGCCCGGCACAGGAAAGAACGGGCGTCCGCATGTTCCGCTCGGACGCCGGATCGGAGAGACTGCTTGAGAGCGAACCATTTCCCGATGCAGATGCATTCGTCCGGTTTGCCATCACGCAGGAGCGAACGCTTGCCGGGCGGGCAGCATAAGGGAATGATCGTATTCCCGCTTCAGGAGTGATCTTTCCTTTTGACCCGCACCATCCCGCTCATCATCGGCCTTGCCATTGCCGCAGTCGCAACCATCATACTCTGCACGTTCATAGGCCCCGCGGGATTCGGTTTTGTCTCCACAGCGCCCGGCGCTGCTGACATCGTGGGTGGCATCCGGCTTCCCCGGGTGCTTGCCGCATTTTTCGTGGGCGCAAGCCTTGCGGTTGCCGGTGCTGCCATGCAGTCGCTCTTCCGGAACCCGATGGCCGATCCCTACATCCTCGGCACGTCTTCGGGCGGGGCACTCGGGGCATCGCTTGCCATTGTCTTTCTCGGAGGATTTTTTGTCCCGCTCTTTGCCTGGATCGGTGCTGTCGTTGCGATCCTGATCGTCTGGTCGATTGCCGGGCGGAAAGGGGTGATCTCGGTCGAGACCCTGCTCCTCACCGGTATCGCCGTCTCGTTCTTCTTCTCGGCCATCGTCTCGTTCCTGATAGCAATTGCCGGCCAGAACGTCCACCAGATCCTCTTCTGGCTGATGGGCGGGTTCTGGAATGCATCGCCCAGTGACGCGATGCTTGCCGCGGCCCTCCTCATCCCGGCCGGGGCGCTCCTCTTCTTCATGGGCCGGGACTTAAACGCCCTCTCGCTTGGCGAGGAGACCGCCGCCCATCTCGGCATCGATGCCACAAAGGCCCGCTGGACCGTGCTCGGGGCAAGTACCCTGCTCGTGGCGGGCGCGGTCTCGATCGCCGGGTCGATCGGCTTTATCGGCCTTGTCACCCCGCATATCGTCCGGATGCTCATAGGGCCGGACAACCGGGTGGTCATCCCGGCCAGCATCCTTGCCGGTGGGATCATCCTGGTCATCGCCGACACGCTCGCCCGCACATTCTTCTCCGATCTCCCGGTCGGGATCATCACCGCGTTCATCGGGGCGCCGTTCTTCATCTGGCTGATCTACCAGCGGGGGACGACCGTATGACCGGAAAAACCACGCTCAATGCTGAGCACCTCTCTGCCGGGTACAGCGTGCAGGAGATTGTAAAGTCCATCTCCTGCTCGTTTGCCGCGGGCACATTCACGGGTATCATCGGGCCGAACGGATCGGGAAAGACCACGCTGCTCAGGGCATTCAGCCGGGTGCTCCCGTCAAGCGGCATCCTGGAACTGGACGGGAAGCCCGTTGCCGACTTCACACCCGCGGAGCTGGGCATGGCGCTCGGTTTTGTCCCACAGGACGAGGCTCGCCCGTTCTCGTACACCGTGATGCAGGTGGTCCTGATGGCCCGGTATGCCCGGACGAGCCGGTTTGCCTCCCTCACACCGGCCGATTATGCCCGGTGCCACACGGTACTTGAAGAGACCGGCATTACTCATCTGAAGGACCGGTCGATCCGGGCCTTAAGCGGCGGGGAGTGGCAGCGGGTGCTGATTGCCCGGGCCCTTGCGCAGGACACGATGGTGCTCCTGCTGGACGAGCCGACTTCCCACCTCGACCTCTCCCACCAGTCCGATGCCCTCGCGCTGATGAAGGGCCTTGCCGGTACCGGTTCAACGATCATCGGTGTCTTCCACGATCTCAACCTTGCCGCACTCTACTGCGACCGGCTCATCATGATCCGGGAGGGATCGCTCGTTGCAGATGGGACCCCTTCGGAAGTCCTGACCCCGGAGAAGATCCGGGAGGTGTACGGGGCGGAGGTGGTGACCGCCCGCCACCCGGCCACCGGCCGGACCTTCTTAATGCCCCTCTCAACCCGGTCCTGCAAAACCCCGGGCGAGCGGGAGACGCCCCTCCGGGTGCTCGTGGTCTCGGGCGGGGGAAGCGGCGCAGGTCTCCTGCACATCCTTGCGGGCCGGGGCTACGATCTCTCGGCCGGCATCCTTGCCACCACCGATACGGATTATGGCGTGGCACAAGCGCTCGGGATCCCCTCAATCCCGATCCTGCCGTTCTCGCAGATCACGGCCCACGCGCTGGAGAAACTCCGGGGCATGGTTGCACGGGCCGACCGGATCATTCTTCCGGCGCACCCGGTCAGTGCAGGCAACCTGCCGGTGCTTTTGGTGCTCCGCGAGGCCGGGCCGGCAAAGGTGATCGTCCACCTCCCCGAAGGCCGGGAGTTTGCATCCTACGATTTTGCCAAAGGTGTCGCAGCCGCTGCTATGACGGACCTCTGTTCAGCCGGCGCTTCGTGTACCAGCACCTACGATGGAATTCTCGTTTTTCTGGAACAATCTGACAACAACATCCCCCCACAATCGGAGTAACCACGCATGACACCCCCATTCTACATCTCCACGTTCTGCCGGATGGACTACCCGCTCAAGACCGCACTTGCAGCCCTCGCGGAGCGGACCACGCACGTGGAGATCCTTGCCGACGGACTCCACGATATCCTCGCGGACATACGGCCCTGCACCGAGTACCCGTTCTCGTACTCCGTCCACGCCCCGACAAGTGACATCAACATCGCGTCGGTCTATGAACGCATGCGGCAGGCCTCCCTGGCGATGCTGGACGATACGATGGCGGCCTGTACCCGGATCGGGGCGGACCATCTTGTCATCCACCCGGGCTATGCCCCGTACGAACAGGTACGGGCCCGCTCGTGTGCGGCCCTGCTCCGTTCGCTCGACGACCTGACCCGGCTCCAGGAAGAGCACGGGGTCCGGGCCTGCGTCGAGAACATGGGCATGTGGGAGTGCTGCCACTTCCGGGGTCCGAAGTTCATGATGGAACTGGCAGCCCGGGACCTTGGCTGCACGCTCGATGTCGGCCATGCGCAGCTGAACGGGAACCTTGGTGCGTTTCTCGCGGTCGGTGGCTTCTGCCATGTCCATCTCCATGACAACCACGGGACAAACGACGACCATGCCGCCTGCGGATCCGGGGTTGTTGATTTTCCTTTGGTCATGCAGCAGATCCCCCGGGATGCGACCCTTGTCATCGAGACAAAGGAACTGGATGCCGTGGACCGGAGCCGGTCGTACCTTACTTCACTGATGAACGGAGAACCGTAAATGAACCCGCCGACTTTTTCTCAAACGCCCGGTACGCTGATCGTACCGGTCCTCGTCCTCCTGCTGGTATGCCTGGTCGGGCCTGCCGCAGCCATCACCGTGACCGATGATGCCGGAACCGTAATCACGCTCAACGCCACGCCGGATCGCATCGTCTCGCTGGCGCCCTCGAACACCGAACTCCTTGCGTCCCTCGGGCTCCTTGACCATATGGTCGGGGTGACCGATGTCTGCGATTATCCCCCGGCAGTTCAGAACATCACCCGCATAGGTGGTTATTCTGCCATCAGCACCGAGAAGGTGGCGGCAGCCCGGCCTGATCTCGTGGTGGCATCCGACATCACCCCGCAGGAGACTGTAAGCCGGCTCCGCGGGCTTGGCCTGACGGTCGTTGTGGTTTCCCCGCACGACATTGATGACATGATCCGCGATGTCGGCGTGCTCGGAACGCTCACGGGCACGGAGACCCGGGCGGACGAACTGGCTGCAAACCTCACGACCCGGCTCTCTGCCGTTGCATCGGCAAGTCCGAAGACCGGCAAGCCTACGATGGCACACGTGGTCTGGCATTCCCCGCTCTATGTGAGCGGCAACGACACATTGCAGAACGATGTGATCGAACATGCCGGCGGGAAAAATATCTTTTCTGGCAAGAGTGGATGGGGTACGGTCTCCTTGGAAGAGTTCCTGACCGCCAACCCGGATATCATTATTGTGAACGGGGGCGGCGGGATGGATTCAACGAGTTCGGATGTGATCCTCGAAGCGTTCATGACGAACCCACAGTACGCGTCTCTTGCGGCCGTGAAGAACCACCGGGTGTACGCGGTGAACGCAGATACGATCAGCAGGGCCGGCCCCCGCATCGTGGATGCAACGGAGGGGGTGGCGACCATTATCAATGCGTGGCATGACGAACAGGATGCAGCAGATGCGACGGCTCTTCCGGCGGCTTCGCAAAAGACGCCCGGGTTTGCCGGGCCGGCTGCGATGGTCGGGCTCGGTGCCTGCATCGTGCTCGTGAGACGGGGCCGGCTATGATGCAGTCTGCGATTCGCCTGCCCTTTGATCAGACGTTCAGCCTGCACGGGGGAGAGACCGCCACGCGGACATCCGATGCCGTTACCCTTCGTTTTCCCGGGCCCCGTAACGTGCTCTCCACGTCGTGGATGAACGGGGGATACCGCAAGGATCTCGTGGCGATCTTCAACCACCAGATCACCTTCGCGGCCTGCGAGACCTGCCATGCCGGTGACGGGAGCGTGCAGCAGTATCTTGAGGGTGTTGCACGATCCCTCGGGCTGGACCTAAAAACCGCCACCGGGCTCATCACCCGGGCGGAGATGAGGAACACGGCCATTGTTGCGGAGTCGTTCCGTGATCTCACCGTCACAGCGATTGTGACGGCCGGGATCGAAAAGAATGGCGGGAGGGCCGGTGACCCGGCTTCGTACTTTGAGAACGGAGATTCCTGCGAGCCGGTCGGAGGAACGATCAACACCATCCTCCTCATCGACGCCGATCTACCGGAGTATGCCCTGACGCGGGCAGTAATGACGGCAACCGAGGCAAAGACCGTGGCTCTCCAGCAGCTGATGGCCCGGAGCATCTATTCGACCGGGATCGCAACCGGGTCCGGGACGGACATGATCGTCATTGTCGCGGACCCCGGGTCACCCCGGCATCTTTCGAACGCCGGCAAACATTCCACGCTTGGGGAACTGATCGGGCGGACGGTGATCGCTGCAACAACTGCGGCGCTGGAGATGGAGACCGGGCTCTCGCCCGCATCGCAGGCAGACGTGCTGGTGCGGCTCTCGCGGTTCGGGTTGGGGGAAGAGGATCTGTACCGCATCGCGGCGGAATTGCCGGGTGCCTGCCCAAATCGCGGGGCGTTTCTTGAGCACCTTCGTGGCTGGTCGCGTGACCTGGGCGCTGTGGTACGGGTTGCGGCTGCGTTGCATGTCGTGGATGAGGCAGCGTGGGGACTCATCCAGGAGCAGGAGGCGAAGCAGGAAGTGTGGGGGATTCTCTCCCCGGGCGAACCGTTCCCGGGATCCGAAAGCCCGATACGGTCGGTCTGCCGGGGGATAACAGGAGCCGTGGTGAAGGGGATGCGGGAAGAGTGACTCCCGCCAGTCTCCCGGAACCCCGGATCCAACCCCCCTCCATTTCCCCGGCCAGCCTTTTCCACAGAATATCTGGTCCGTGCTCATCCAATAGGCAACAATTAGACGTTTTTTAGGGGCTGAAATACACCCCATATAAGCAAAATAACGCATATTAATCCCCCGTTCAAAACCAGTACTCTATAATTCGCAAAAAAACGCGACTATCAGAAAAACGGTTTTTTTAAAATGGGCTCCGATTGGCAAACGGGGCGTTTTGAAAGGAGATAAATTTGGGTGGGTGTGTAAGTCCCGGACACCCCTACGATAGTCCCGATCGTGAAGCAGCCCTGACCGCTGCCTCTTCGGTATCATAAATCAAAAAAATATCCGCAAACCCGGACATGGTGAAGATATGGTCGACAAACGGTGTGAGCGCAAAGACCCCGAAGTGACCGCCCGCCGCTTTTACCGTCTTTGCGGTCTTGAGGAGGATACGGAGCCCGGAACTGGAGATATATTCTGTTGATGAAAGATCGCAGAGCAGGGCCCGGGGTTCGCGGGCGACAAGTTCCCGCAGCTCATGGTCCAGGGTCAATGCAGCAACATGGTCAATCTGGTGGGGCATGATGACCGTGATGATCCCCCCGTTGGTTCTTACTTCGCATAACTCCATAGCGTGGCGCTCCTCAAAGGGTTTTTCCTGATACTCACATCTTTCGGCCCGGATAATAAATGGTGAGGAACCCCCGGGAAACCCGTGATGCAAAAATTCCAAAATAATATATCCAGATCCGGGCCGGGGAGATCTCCCCTCACGGCCCCGGTCCTTCGATCTCTGCCTCTTTCTTAAAAGGCCGGTACACCATCCCGCCCCCCTCGTAGAATTTACCGAAGAACTCAACAAGGTGGAGACGCACCGAGTGGATAGAGGGGGAGAACATCGCGAGCAGGATGTTGAGCGCGTGTAAGAGGATGGCAACGATGATACCGATGAGGGCAAACTCGAACGCCCCGCCAAGCCGGTTGGCCACCATCGCGAGGATCACGGAGGCCATGCCGATTGCCATCAGCCTCGCATACGAGAGGATGTTACCCACCGTGCTCATCACCTCGATCGTGCCGAAGACTCCCGCTCCCATCAGGATCAGGGGCATGGCAATGACCATGAGAACGATTGCCGGGTAGATCGCGGCCTCCGGTACAACGCCGGCCAGCATCCCCATCAGGATGACGAGCCCGACGATCATCATCAGCATGCCGCACTTCTCGAAGAGGTGCTTACGACTCTTCGTGATCATCGCGTTCCGGATGCCGATGACGAGGCCCAGCACCACGTGGACGACTCCGATGGCGATAGCAACGATGAGCATCGGAATCATCGCATCCACGCGGTTCCAGGTGATACCGAGGAAGGTGACCGGGTGGAGCCAGCCCATCATCTCCCCGAGATCCCCGAAGAACTCGCCGAACAGGTAGCCGAAGAAGATCGTCGGGATCGATGAGATGATCAGGATATCGGCCAGGTTCCGTGCAAATTCCATGGCCGCAAAGCGGTACCGGATCGCGAGCGCGAGTGCGAGGATGACCAGGCCATACCCGATGTCGCCGACCATGAGCCCGAAGAAGAGCGGGAAGAAGATCGCGAGGATCGGGGAGGGGTCGACCTCCCGGTAGCGCGGCGGGGCAACAAGCTGCATGATGAACTCGAAGGGCTTCACCCAGAAGGGGTTGTCATAGAAGACCGGAGCGTTCTCCATGTCCTTTTCCGTTGTCGGCAGTTCGCAGACGACCACGCGGTCACCAAAGGTTTCGTGCAGGGCAGTTCTTGTCTTCTTTAAGAACTTCTTTGGGATCCAGCCCATGATGACGAAGGTGTACTCCGAGGTCCCGAAGTTACGGTATGCGCCGAGTTCGCAGTGGATATTGGCGAGCTGCTTTTTGATCACCACGAGCTCCTGGTACCACGTGTTCGAGAGCGCGAGCAGGTCCGCATCGATTTTGGCGATCTCGTCCAGCGCACTGATCCGGTTCATCTCGAGCAGGGCATACATCTCGTAGAACGGCCTGCCGGCGTACTCCTTCGGGAGCCGCACCTCGTTCACGTTCACGGAGTAGATGAAGGAGTGGACTTCCTCGGAATATTTCTTGGGGAAGACCATGATGGCGGCGAGGGTCTCGGCATCGACCGTTGTCGCGGTCATCTCAAACCTGTCGCCGGTGATCGTGTCCAGCTCTTTTTTGATCAGTTCGAGGACATCGCGGTGCTCCTCCTGGATGAGCAGGATCGTAACCTCGAACCCCTCCAGCACCGGCAGTTCCTTCTCGACCGGCTGGATGATGTCGAGGACTTTTGCGTACCTGTTCAGGGTTACGACCGAGAGTGCGAGTTCGCTCTTCTTTGCCGCCAGCTCCCGGGTTGTGGTCTCAAGGGTACGGATGATCTCCCGCGCCCTCGCGATGAGCTCCATGTGGGTCTCATGTTCAAGCGTGGCGCTGAGCTGTGCCTGCCGGTCAGGATCATTCGTGATGATGGGAAGGGTGGAGAAGATTGCGCTGATCGTGGCAAGGACGGCGGTGATCTCATCAGCCTCATCCTGCCGGACGCTCATAAGCCGGATCTCGGTCTCGGGGACCAGCTCCTGTGCATTCTCCAGGTGGACGGTTCCCGCCCGGTACAACAGGTCGACGGCCCGGCCCAGGTCATCTTTTGGCCCGATTACCTGGATTCGTTTCATCTGCTGGAGCACAACAATCCCCTGCCGGGCGCTCCCGGCCTTATTCCGTTGTCACGTACCTGACGATCCGTTCCGCGGCGGCAGGGATGTTTCGCTCGCCCTGCTCCAAGGTAGTCTCCCTGTCCAGTTCAGCCGCTTTCTTCAGGTCTTCGATCTCGATCTCGGTTCTTCCCCGCTCCTTCCAGTACACCTGTTCGGCGGTGGTCTTCCCGAGCTTGTCCGCCGTGCAGAGCAGATCTTCTGCCTCAGTCCTTGCCGTGGCAACGGAGGCTTCCGCTTCTGCCCGTGCAGCCTCAACCGTTGTTGCCAGTTCCTGCTCCTTGTCCCGGATCTGCTGCAGGAGTGTCTTTTCCGTGTCCATGTTTGTCCCCCTCCTTCTAGAGCCCGTGCTTTCGTTTCAGGACCGAGGTCACCCCGCACGGAGGCTTCCGGCAGGGGTCAGCGGTTTCTGTACCCGGGGCATCGCTGTCGATGATCCCCTTCGCCTTCAGTGCTGCATCTGCTATCCGTTTCCGGCAGTTGCCAATCGCCGTGTTCTGCAGTGCACTGATTGTTCGTAAGAGATCCTGCGCCATGACCCGCACGCCCCTTCAGAGATGATCAATTGCCTATACCGTCTATGGGGGATATATACTTTCTCTCTCTTTAGGGCGCGATGGTGAGAATCCATTAATCCTCCGGGCGCTCATAGTTTTTTAAGGAACC
>Ga0265296_1005216_pt1 | contig 10824 bp, 8 predicted proteins | sample MunlanPumphouse1_FD_189073 | JGI IMG/M metagenome (GOLD analysis project Ga0265296, IMG submission 189073) | Groundwater microbial communities from a municipal landfill in Southern Ontario, Canada - Pumphouse #1 | ecosystem: Environmental > Aquatic > Deep subsurface > Groundwater | place: Canada...
TCGAAGCGATCTCGCGCGTATTCCGAACGATGCAATCGGCGATTCCCTCGAGCGGGCAGACCGCGTCGGCGAGTCCGTCCCCGATCACGCTGCCCGGCATTCCGAAAATGAGACTCGTTTCCCTGTCCTGGCAGAGCACCCTGCCTCCGTATCGGCGAATCGCCGCGCTTCCCGCCGCTCCGTCGCGTCCCATCCCCGTGAGAACGACGCCGACGAGACGCTCCCGGAAGATCGGCGCAAACGACGTCATGGTAAAATCGATCGACGGGCACGCCGTGCGCTGGAGCGTGTTTTTGCCGAGAAGCATGACGCAGGAACGTCCGTCCCGTTCCTCGAGAAAGAGATGCATCCCGCCCGGCGTGACGAGCGCGCGACCCGGCAGGATCGCGTCCCCCTCCTGCGCCTCGCGGACCTCGATCTGCGAGCGGGCATCGAGCCGCTCCGCGAGGTAGCGCGTGAAATTCGGCGGCATATGCTGCACGATGACGATTCCCGCGGGGAGATCGGCAGGCAGCCGCGGAATGATCTCCATGAGCGCCTGCGGTCCTCCCGTGCTCGCCCCGATCACGACGACCGAGCGCAGCGACGAGGTACAGGCTTGACGCCGCTTCGCCCCGATCTCGATCCCGGCAGGCGCGAAACGTATCCGCCGCACGTCGATGGCGGCTGCCCACTTGATCTTCGCAACGAGCTCATCTGCCGGAAACCCTTTCCCGCCGACCGTTTTCGCGATAAAATCGACGGCGCCGCATTCAAGACACGCAAGCGCGAGATTCGCCCCCTCGGCCGTGTAGCCGCTCACGATGATGACGGGCGTCGGCCATTCGCTCATGATGTACCGAAGCGTTTCGAGACCGTTCATATGCGGCATATCGAGGTCGAGGGTGACGCAGTCGGGCCTGAGCTCCGCGACGCTCTTGAGAGCCGCGCGGCCGTCCGCGCAATTCCCGACAACCTTGATCCGGGGGTCGCTTTCGAGCGCTTTGACGATCATCGCCCGAATGAGAGGGGAATCCTCTCCGACAACGACCCTGATCTCGCGCCCGTGTTCGGCCTTCCGATGAGCGTCCATCAATAGATCTCCTCGGTATCATTCACGCTCCGGACGAGAACGCTCCCGTCCGAAACGTCCAGAACGATCGTTCGCCCGGTCCGCCCCCCGACGCATTCGGCGAGGAGGGGAATCCCGAGCTCCTTCAACACCTCGCGCGCCGCGACGATGTTCTCGTCTCCGATCTGGAGTATGCCGCGGCATCCCTCGAACCCGTCGAACATGCGCGCCCCCCCGAATATCTTCGCGACGATCTTTTCCCGCCGCGCTCCCCACTGGAGCATCCTCTCGAGAAGAAGGGGGATCACGGAATCGACGAATTTCGCCCGGTTCATATTGTTTCTCACCCGTTCCCTACGCGGATGCATCGCATGCGCGAGCGCCCCGATTCGTGCCTCGGGATCGTGGAGCACGATGGCGAGGCACGACCCGAGCGCCATCGTCATGATCCGCATCGGGGCTTGACCCACCCGTAACTGGGCCACGTCCACCTTGACCGCATGTTCGATCCCTTTACTAACCGCCAATCGCGAGCTCCTTTGCCATCACGTCGTCGGGGATGAGTTTCTCGGAGTTGAGGCACACGACCATGCGGCCGGATACTTTCACGATGCCGGTCACGACGTCGGGACGCCCCTCGCTTTTCGCGAGATCGGGCGAAGCCTGCATCTCTTCCGTCTGAATCCTCGTCACCTCGAGAACCTCGTCGACGAAAAAGCCGAAGCTCCCGCGCGAGGCCTCCAGTATGACCATTCTTCGCTTGCGCGGAGCGTCATTGCTCGCCGTGTGCGCAGTGCCGAGCAGCAGGTGCAGCTTCGCGACCGGTATGATCTCGCCGCGAAGGTTGATGACTCCCTCGATATCCTTCCCCATGCCCGGAACGGGGAAAAGCTCGATCGGTCTCAGAATCTCGCGCACTTTCGACACGTAAACGCCGTAATACTCGGCGCCGAGACGAAACGTGACGAGCTGCACTCCTTTGCGGGACCGCTCATATGCTCTTTCGTACTTCTTCATCGCTCATCATTCCCTTGCTCAGGCGCCCACCGTCTCCTCGACCCTTTCGGACGCGCCGACGTTGAACCTGCCCACGTGCTCGCGAAGCTGTATCGCCATATCGCTCAGCTTCTGGGCCGAGGAGGCAACGTCCTCCATGCTCGAGGTCATCTGCTCCATCGAGGCGGCCGTTTCCTGCGTAGCCGAGGCGTTCTTTTCGGCGGTCGACGAGATTTCGTCGATCGAGCCCGTGACGTTCTTCATGCCGCGCGAAAGCTCCTTGGTCGCGGCGGAGATCCGGCGCGCCATGTCGGACGAGCTGCGAAGCACCTCGACGATCTCGTCGAGAGACTGCCCCGTCCGCGTGATGACTTCCTTGCCTTCCGTAACCTCTTTCGCGCCGAGCTCGATGCTCTTGACGGCCGTACGCGTTTCCTCCTGCGTCTGCCGGATGAGCGTGGCGATCTCCTCCGCGGCGCGCGCGCTTCCCTCGGCGAGCTTGCGCACCTCGTCGGCCACGACCGCGAATCCCGCACCCGCCTCGCCGGCCCGAGCCGCCTCGATGGCGGCGTTCAGGGCAAGCAGGTTCGTCTGGTCCGCGATATCGGTGATGACGTCGACGATCTCGTCGATCTGGCTCGAACGCTCGCCGAGATGGCGTATGATCTCGGCCGATTCCTGGATGACGTTGTAAATCTTGTTGATCTTCTCGACCGCTTCCTTCGCGGAGTCGCCGCCCCGCGCCGCGGTCTCCGAAGCGTTCGTCGCGGCGGAGGCCGCGAGCTCGGCGCTGTTGGCCACCTGCTTCACCGACCGCTCCATATTGCGTATCTCCTTGATCATCTCGTCGACCTTGCGCGCCTGCACGTCAGTCGATTTCGCGATGTTCTGCACGGTCGTCGACGTCTCCTCGGTGATCGAGTTCATCTGCTCGGTCGCGGCCGAGAGGTTCTGCGCGGAGAAATTCACCTTATCGGCGGTCGTTCTGATCATCTTGATGATGCCCGCGATGTTCGAATAGAGCTCGTTCAGCGCGAAGCCGAGCTTTCCGAGCTCGTCGTCGGACCTGATGTCGACCGTGGTGGTAAGATCCCCCGCATTGTTCGCGAGCGCGCGGCTCGCCATGAGAAGCTGGGCCATGGGCCGCTTCAGCACAACGTACGCGAGCATGCAGAAAAGCGCGAAGCCGGCGAGCAGCGTGATGCCCGTGATCGAAAGGGCGCGCCACCGGAGATAGTTGAGCGCCTGTTCCCGATGCAGCTGCCCGGATACGAGCTTTGAGCCGTTCGACACCGACGCCATCTTTTCGAACGCGCGCCCCGAGAAATGCATGAACGCGACGTAGTTCATGAGGAAGATGCAGAGAATGACGAGCGCCATCGCGCTGAACAGCTTCATGCTGATGCTGTTTCCGTGCATACTGAATTTCATCTTCTCCCTCCTTCAGGAGTCGCGGAGGACGATTTTCCGGTAAACCTTGTTCCGCGGATCGACGAGTTCGTAACATGCGAGAGCCGATCCCATGACGGCCTCGCTCTTGCCGAGAATAAGCATCCCTTGATCTCCGAGGGCCGCGTGAAAACGTTTGAGAACGTCGTTGCGCACGGCATTATCGAAATGGATGAGCACGTTCCGGCACACGACAAGGTCGAGGAGCGAAAAGGGGGACGGCGAGAAGAGGTCGTGGACCGAGAATTTCACGCACCGTTGCACGTCTGAAACGACGCGATACTCCGGCCCCTTCGCTTCGAAATATTTCCGCCTGACCTCCCCGGGGACGTTTTCGACCTTGCGGGCCGCATAGACTCCCTCGCGCGCGACCGCGTATGCCTCTTTCGACACATCGGTGCCGTACACCTCGATCGCGAGATCGATGCCGTTGGTTCGAAGGTGCCGCAGGATGAGAATGGCGAGACTGTATGCCTCCTCGCCCGTCGAGCAGCCGGCGCTCCAAACACGGATCGTTCGCGACGGCGAATGAAGCTTCCTCGAAACGATCGCCGGCAGGATATCCTTCGCGACGGCGTCGAATACTTCGGCATCCCGGAAAAATTCGGTGACATGAATCGTAACGGTATCGAGGAGTTGTTCGATCTCCCTCGGATCGCCCGTGAGATAGGTCATGTAATCATCCAGTGTGGCGAGCTTCAGGATCGACATCCTGAGCGCCACCCTGCGCTGGAGACACGAAAGGCGATAATTCGAGAAATCCTTCCCGAACTTCTTCTGTAGATTGGCGAGAAGCTCGCCCATGCTCATCTGAACAAGAGCCATCGTCACTCCTGATCCCCGCGTTAGAGAACGAATGCGCCCCCTCGGCGGGGTGTTCCCGCTTCGCAAGGCAACTTTTGATTCGGTGTCCTCGGTCCCGCCCCGGCGGCGGCGACCGATGTCGGGAATCGGATTTGCAATTGCTATACCACACAGGGACGAAGGTCCAGTTGGGGGCCCGGGATGCGAGGGCCATGGCAAGAGTCGGCCTATAACTTATTAATACAATGAGTTACACCAATCAAAGAACTTCGGGTTGCAGAAAGAAACGGATGGGGACAACGCGTAAGTATGGCGGACTTTGCACCGCTCCGTTCGCTTTTTGCAATGGAACCGAGAGAAGGAGAATGCCATGCAGAACTTTGTGATGAAGCATGTCGACGTATTCACGACGAATCCCTTCAGCGGCAATCCGGCCGGCGTCATAACCGAGGCGGACTCGCTCTCGAGTGAAATGATGCTCGCGATCGCGGGGGAGATGAATCTCTCGGAGACGACGTTCGTCACGCTCCCCTCAACCGACGAAGCGCTTTTCAGGATCCGCTTCTTTACGCCGAGCGAGGAAGTGAGCCTGAGCGGCCATGCGATCATCGCATCCTGCTACGCGCTCATCGAGGACGGGAGAATACCTCTCGAGGACGGCGTGACGAAAGCCCTCTTCGAGACGAAGGCAGGCCTCATCCAACTCGATATCCATTTCAGGCGCGGCGCGACGGCAGTTTCCTCGAGCGACGGCGCCGTCCTCGCGATAAACGGCAAGGATGCCGGCGTCCTCGAGAAGATCATGCTCCATCAGGCCGTCAAGCAGTATCGCCCCTCGAACATCACCGCGCGGGAAGTCGCGAAGATCCTCGGTTTCGACGTGGCGGAAATCCAGAGGACGGGACTGCCGCTCGAAATCATCTCGACGGGATTCGAACAGCTCATGATTCCCGTCCTTCACAAGGAGACGATCCACGACATGAATCCCGACCTCATCAAGCTCGGACTGATAAACCGCACGTACGGCATACAGACGAACCACGTCTTCGCCGTCGACACATATTCGGCCGACTGCGTCGCTTACATGCGGCACTTCGCGCCGGCTCTCGGCATGTGGGAGGATCCCGCCTCGGGAACGGCGGCGGCCGGTCTCATCTCCTATCTCCTGCGCCACGGCGTCGTCACGTCGGGAAACATGATCATCGAGCAAGGTAAGGAGATCGACAGCCTCGCGCGGATTCTCGTCGAGACCGCGGATTCCGAGGACCCGACGAGCGCGATGCGAATCGGCGGTCTCGCCGTGACGTCGATCACGCGCAGGATCGGCATCGAGAACGGGGCACTCGTCGTTTCATGAGGAAAATCACTTCGGGAGCGAGAAGAAGAAGGTCGAGCCGGCGCCCTTTTCGCTCGTGACCCATACCTTGCCGCCGTGGAGCTCGACATAGTGCTTCACGAGCTTGAGGCCGATGCCGAGGCCGTCCTTCTCGCGCGAGGACCCTCCGTCAAGCTGCATGAATTTCTCGAAAAGCTCGGGGATATCCTGCGTATCGATACCGGGACCATGGTCCCGCACCGAAACGACGACTTCCTTCTCCGAGTTCCGTGAGGAGATCGTGACCGAATCCCCCGCTCCGCTGAACTTGACGGCGTTCGTGAGAAGGTTTACGCATGCCTGTCTGATCCGGAGCGGATCGAAGTTGATGATGGGAATGGTCTCATCGAGATCCGTAAGCAGCGTGACGCGGCTCTGCACCGCGAACGCCTCCGCGATCTTCGTCGATATCTTGACGACGTCGTTGAGACTCGCCTCCCCCCGGTGGAGCATGGCCTGCGAAACCTCGACGCGGGAGAGATCGAGGAGATCGTTGATAAGCCCGAGAAGCTTGTTCGAATGAGCCTCGATCACGCGCAGAAACTCCGTCCGCGTCTCGGAATCGATCGTCTGGTCCCGGTCATCGATGAGCGTGTCCGTGTACGCCATGATGATCGAAAGGGGCGTTCGGAGCTCGTGGCTTATACGTCCGAGAAACTCGTTCTTGAGATCGTCGAGCTCGCGGAGCTTCTTGTTGATGGCCATGAGCTCGGCGTTCTGATCGGTTATCCGCTCCTTGAGCAGCGTCTCCTCGGTGATGTCGTGCGCGATGACGAGAACGTAGGGATGCTCCTTGATCCTGATGACCGATGCGCTGAGGCTCATGAACACGGTCTCGCCGTTTTTCTTGACGAACGGCATCTCGAAAGCTCTGGTGATCTCTCCCTTGAGAATCCCGCAGAACATCCCCTTCGCCGCCTCGCGGCGCTTGGGATGCATCAACTCGTAGAACTCATGCCCGACGATTTCCTCGCGCGTGTATCCGTAATCTTCAAGAAGCGCCCGGTTGATCTCGACGCATTCCCCCGCGGAGTTCAGGAGCGCGATGACCTCCCGGGAATTGTTCATGAGGTGCCCGTACTTCTCGCCGAGGTTCTCGAGCTCCGCGAGAAGCTGGCATTTTTCGATCGCGATGGAGGTGAGGTTGCTGAACCGCACGAGAAGATCGAGGTCGAAATCGGTAAAATGATTGAGACCGTAGCTTCCCACATTCACCGTGCCGATGAGGTCTCCCTTCGCCAGGAGGGGAACGACGACGTCCGATTTGAGGGAATCCTCTTTCATGATCTCGCGGAACCGCTTGTCGGCTGGGATGTTTCCGCGCACGACCGGTTTCTTGTGGATCGCGACCCATCCGACGAGGTTACCCTCATCGAGCGGCACATAACGTCCTTCCCCCGTTTGCCCGCCCGACCTGCGCCAGACGTGCCGGATGAACAGGCCGTTTTTTTCCCTCTCGTAAATGGCGACGCACCCGATGTCGTAGTCGATGACCTTCGAGAGCTCTTTCGATATGATCGAGAGAATCTGATTGAGATCGTTCCGGGAGTTGATGACGCTCGCGATCTCCATGACCGCCGCGAGCTGCCGCTCCTCGTCTGTCCGGTCGCGGCAGACGTCGCAATGGACGAACGAGGAATCGGTTTCTTTGAAAGAATTATCCAAAGCTGCTCCAAGAGCTTCGCGGTTTCGGCCATGAATCGTTGTTCAGCCCGTGCGCGCCGCGCCCCTGCACGGCCAGGCACATCCGCGACTTGCAGGAACTATTCCACTTTCGCGGGAATCGCACTAAGAAACGCAGGGGGCGGCGGCCGTGAAGATCCGATCCTCAGACAAGGAACGAAAAGCGGCTCTTGAAGTGCCTGAGCTTCAGATCCCTCCCGTACTCGACCCGCACGCCCGGTATCTTGTCGCGGTGATCGTAGAGGAGCTTCACGGCTTCCGCGGCCGCGAAAAGGTCGCGGTCCTCGTACGCGAGGCGCGGAACGGCCGCGCGCACGTTGTTTACGCGAGGCTCGGGCGGGATCTCTTTTTCGCCGTCGAACATGCCGAATGCGTAGAGCCCGAGCTCGCAGAAGCGGTGCCCGGCGATGAGGAGAAGCGACGTGAAGGCGATCCCCTTGAACTCGTCGTCGCGGGCGGCGCCGTCGAAAAACCTGTCGATGTCGATATAGATTGCGTGCCCCCCGATCGGATGCACGACCGGAATCCCGAGGGTCGCGAGCCGGCCGCCGAAACGCTGCACCTGTCCGATGCGGTAATCGAGGTACTCCTGGCGCGTCACGGTGCGCAGCCCCTCGGCGAGCGCCTTGAGGTCCCGTCCCGCGAGCCCTCCATAGGTCGGATGTCCCTCGGTCATGATCTGGTAATCGGTGATCTCGTCCGCGAAGTGCGGGAATTTCTCCGTGAAGAAACTCTCTTCCCTGAGACAGATCGCCCCGCCGATATTGCCGAGCCCGTCCTTCTTGAAACTGATATGGAAACCGTCCACGTGCGTGAACATCTCGTGCACGATGTCCTCGACACGGCGGCCGGCGTACCCCTTTTCTTTCTGCTGGACGAACCACGCGTTCTCCGCGAACCGGCATGCATCGAAGAAGAACGGCACCTTGTGCCTGCGCGTGATCTCGCGCACGCGCCTGATATTCTCCATCGATACGGGCTGACCGCCCCCCGTGTTGTTCGTGATCGTGATATACACGAGCGGTACGCGTTCCCGCTCGGTCTCGAGGAGATTCTCGAGCTCGTCGAGATCCATGTTTCCCCGGAAGGGGAAGGTCTCGTCGCCGGCGAGGTGCTCGCGGCACGGAAGATTGAGCGGCACCATGAACTTGTCCTCGATGTTCCCCTCGGTCGTGTCGAAATGCGAATTGCTCGGGATGATGAAGAACGGCTGAGGGGAGGCGGTTCCCTGCCCCTTCACTGTTTTCGCCCGGCGCTCGATCCGCGAGCGGAGCTCGGGGAGCAGATCTCCGGAAAGAGGCTTCGGCGCGGGCAATCCCTTCTGCTTGAGCTCGCGCGAGAGAACGCTGAAGAACGCGTTCTCCGCCGCCCTTCCCTGATGGAAAATGAAGAACGGTTCGCGATCCCCCACCCGGAGGCCGCTCCGCTGGCGCCACGCGGGGCCGAAGGTCGCGCCGACCTGCTCCTTGAGATCGAAGTACCCCTCGTTCGATCCGTACGCCTCATCCCCGAGAAGCATCGCCGCCCATTGTTCGATCGTCATCGTCGTCGTGCCGGAATCGGAAAGGAGATCGCAGCCGGGGATCTTGTCCGCCCTGAAGAGAAACGCGTTGAGCCCCGCCTCGTCGATGAGAATTCGCCTGCGCTCCTCGAAATCGGCGATCGAGCAGCCCCTGAAACGCACGGCGCTGTTGCGATAGGGACGGGGCCGGTAATACGCGGATGGCTCGGAAGGAAGGTCGAGCCGGCTTCGGAACAGCGAGATAAAATAATCGATCACGTTCGCCATTAAAAAATCTCCTTCGGTGGCAAGTTCAGGGCTTCGCGCACCTCCCCGAGAGTCGCTTGCGCGACGGTGCGCGCGCGCGAGGCGCCGCTCATCAGGATATCCTTGATACGATCGGGCTTTTCCATGAGTTCCCGGCGCCGCTCACGAATGCCGCGGAGCGCCTCGTTCATCTTCGCGGCGAGCGCTTTTTTGCAGTCGACGCATCCGCGGAGACCTTCCTCGCATTCGCGGCGCACGGCGGGCTGCTCCGCTTTGTTGTAGAGCCCATGAAAGGCGTACACGACGCAGCCGTCGGGATGGCCCTTGTCGTTCTTCCGCATCTTGACGGGATCGGTGAACATCGTGCGCACGAGCTCGATCGTGCGCTCTTCCGAATAGCCGATCGCGATGCAATTGCCCGCGCTCTTGCTCATTTTTCTTTCGACGCTGTCGATCCCCGGCACCTTGGGAACCTGCGTGAGGAGCACCTGGGTGATCGGGAACACCTCGCGCCCGTAGAGACTGTTGAATCGCTGCGCGAGGTCGCGCGTCATGTTGACGTGCGCCTCCTGATCCTTGCCGACGGGGACGAAGTCCCCTTTATAGACGAGGATATCGGCCGCCTGAAGCGTCGGGTAGCCGAGAAGCCCCAAGCTCGGATGTTCGATCTTGTAGCCGAGGACCATTTCCTTGTACGTCGGATTCCGCTCGAGCCATCCGAGGGGCGTGATCATCGAGAAAATGAGGTGCAGCTCGGCGACCTCGGGGACGTGCGACTGAACGAATATGGAGCACTTGTCCGGATCGAGCCCGGCGGCTACCCAATCGACCGCCATCTCGAACACGTTCTCGCGCATCCGCGACACGTTCTCGTACCCCAGCGCGTCTCCCCCGCCCGGCGTCGTGAGCGCGTGCCAATCGACGATGAAGAAGTAGCACTCGTAGTCGTTCTGCAGCTTGACCCAGTTGTCGAGGGCGCCGTGAAGGTTGCCGAGATGGATGCCGCCCGTCGGCCGCATGCCGCTCGTGACCCTGCCTTTGCTCATTCCCGGCCTCTCCCTCCCCGAAGGCACTATTTCAAGGACGCCGCCTTCAAGCAAAAAAAATTAGGGGTGGCAGGACTTGAACCTGCAGCCCTCGGTTTTGGAGACCGATGCTCTGCCAATTGAGCTACACCCCTGTCGCCGATCGATTCCGGCGCGAAACCTTTTCAAGATAACAGCATTACGCGGCCAAAGTCAATAGCCCCCGGCGGGAGGACGCCGACAAATGGGCTCCCGATTCCACGCGAGGCGAGACCCCGGCCGGCCGGGCAATGGGGCGCGAAATAAAGGCGCGAAATAGCGCTTTCCGCGCGGTCCCGAACATGCTATGATCAGGGCGGCCCTTTGGGGAGAAACCGCATGAAGCCGTTGATGAATCGCCGATCGCTCGCAATCTGCCTCGCCGTGCTCGCGCTGCTTTCACCCGGCGCCATGGCCCATTCGGTGTACATAGGCGGCGGGAGCGGCCCGGCGCTCCAGGCGGCCATGAGCGCGGCATCGCCCGGCGACACCATCATCGTCGGCCCCGGAACGTATACCGTTATCCGAACCCTCTACGTGCTGAAGCCTCTCCATATACTCAGCGAGCGGGGACCGCAGGTTACCATAATAGCAAACGTTTACGATACCTCCCAACCCGAGGGTTGGGAATACA
>Ga0265296_1005217_pt1 | contig 10823 bp, 9 predicted proteins | sample MunlanPumphouse1_FD_189073 | JGI IMG/M metagenome (GOLD analysis project Ga0265296, IMG submission 189073) | Groundwater microbial communities from a municipal landfill in Southern Ontario, Canada - Pumphouse #1 | ecosystem: Environmental > Aquatic > Deep subsurface > Groundwater | place: Canada...
CGCTTCCCTTTCCTTCTTCAATCGTTTGCCCCACATACTGGCCTTCCGCTGCGATAATGTAATGGCTTTTTCCGCCCTCGTAAAGCAATTTTGCGAGCACCCCGCTTCTTCCGCAGTCGGTTTCAAGTTCGAGTACCTGCGCAATGCGCTTTTCCAATGACAATTGGGGATAAGAAGTGTCCGCGAGGGCGCGCTTTGTCGCCTGGAATACCTGGCTCCCCTTTCCCTTCCTCTGGTGCTTCAGCCTTCTTCCCATTTTTTCACAGCCAATAATTATTCATGGAATCATATTACTCCGAGTTTTGTGGCCAAATCCGATGCCCTGAATTTCGGATTCAGCTTCACGATTGCCTTTTTCCTTCCCTTTTGGTCAATAATCGTTTGAATGGAATCCACTTTTACCGCGTAAAGCTTTTCCACTGCGTTTCTTACAAGCGTCTTTGTTGCTTTCTTGTTGACAATGAATACCACTTTGTTCTGGCTTTCAATCAGCCCAACCGCCTTTTCGGAAATCAACGGATACTCGATTACGTCGTGCAATTCAAGCTCCTTCGGCCGCCTCATTGCCTTTCGCCCCCGAACCTTTCAGCCAGGCCTTTTATTGCGCCTTCCGTCCACACAACGAGCCTTCCCGCAACCGCTCCCGGCGCGAGCATTTCCGCGTTGAGTTCCCCCACGTTCGTTACATCCACGCCCTCGATGTTCCTCGCCGCCTTTTCCGCCTGTGACTTTCCCGCGACAACAATGAGGACGCTTTTCCTTTTCTTGTATTTTCTTCCGCGCTTCTTTCCCTTTCCCGCGCGGATTGTCCTCGCGTTCTTCGCCCTTTCGAGGTCCGCGGATATTTTCAGTTCCTTCAATGCCGTCATTACCTGCTTTGTTTTTGCGAGTTCCCCGAACCTGTCTTCCACTATTATGGGAAACCTCATTTCTTCGCTTATCCTGTGCCCCCTCTTCGAAACTATTTTGGGGTTCGCGGTTGCCGCAATCGCGCTTCTTGTCGCGAGGATTTTTTCCTTCTTGTTTATTTTTTCCGCGATTATGGCTTCCGTCTTCGGGGGGTGCGCCTTCGGCCCCTTCAATGCTCCGGAAATTCCCCTCACGTCCCCCGCCGTAATCGCCCTTCTGTTCCTTGTCCTGGGCCTTCTTGCCCTTCCGATGTTTATTCCCCTTCTTGTGGCGGGCAGATGCCTGTTGCCGTAATACTGCGCGGTGTAATTCCTTCCCGCCCTCGGGTCCGGCCCCTTAGGCTGTAATCTCTGCGTCTGGATTGAAAGCACGGCGCGCTTGATGAGTTTCGGGTCGTATTCGGTTTCAAAAACCGCGGGCAATTCCATTTCCCGGATTGCCTTTCCGTCCAATGCAAGAACCTGTCCTTTCATTTCAATCACTTTTTGCTTACCTGCAATTCAGAAACGTTCCACCTGTGGCTTGGAAGAACCCTTGTTGCATGCCTTAACGCAATCAGCCTTTTCACGGGTCCCGGAACCGAGCCCGCAAGAAGGATTGCTTCGTTCGCTATCATTCCATAATGCTCGAATCCTTCCTTCGGATTGAATTTTTTTCCTTCGGTTTCCACTTCAAGTATTTTCTTGTTGAATTCCGTCCTCGAATGGTACCCCATCTGCCCCGGCCTTGCAACCGTCCACATTACGGTAGCGGGATTCCACGGTCCTATGCTTCCGACAACTCTCTGCTTCTTTGCCTTCGGCCTGTGCGTTTTTATGCCGAACCTTTTCACGGGCCCCTGCATTCCCTTTCCCGTCGTGACCGCTTTCACGTCCACGAACTGGTTTGATTCGAAAACTTCCTTTACGGAAATTTCCTTTCCGAGCTTCTGCTTCGCGTATTCCAGTTGCTTGTCAATGCTCTTTCCCGCCAGTGCGAGTTCGGAGACCGCGGGCTTCTTTTTCCCTATTCCCGTTGCGTAGGGCTGGGTGTGCACCAATAACCTTAATTCGTGGATTTTTTCCTTCTGCCTTTCGATTTCCGAAAACGAGTGCTCTTTTTTCTTTTTCGCGATTCCCCTTATTTCCCTGTCCAGGTGCTTTTCGGTTTTCTGCGAAATCACGTCAGTGAGCGCGTGCGTCGAATTCCCTTCCTTTGCGTACGCCCTTACCCCGAAAACCTTCAGCGGGGGGCATTCTATTACGGTAATCGGAACCTGCAGCTGCATTCCCGCGGTTATGCTTTTCTTGTACTCGTTTTTTGCAATTCCGTGCACCATTCCCGCCTTGTAGCCGAAAAAGTTGACTGGTTTCACTTCCGCGGAATCGATTTTCGGGAAAGAACCGAACACAGGAGTTTCCTTTTTTGCCTTTTTTCTCGGGTAAAACTGCAATGAGCCCGAGCGCGGCTTGTGTTTTGCTCCCAAACCTGTTCACCAAACCTTTTTTGCATTCACGCGAGCCTGAGCCTGAACAAAAGAAGGTCTGCTTCTTTCGTATTCCGGTTCCGCGGTTTTGCCCCAAAACCGGAGTGTACGATGAAAAATCGCACTTAATTATTCTTCAGGAGTAATATATATAAAGGCATCGCGGCAGCTCTCAGTCCGGCTTGGGCTTCGTTATTGCCTCTTTGGTCCTTTTTATGGCGTCGTCTATCGCGACGTGCCTGCCTTGCCCGAATTTGAGCCATTTGACACCCGCGTTTTTGAGAGTTTTATAACCCTTAATCTTCCTGTTGCCTATCATTGGTTTTGATTTGCTCTCCTTCAGCGCGTTCCTGAAGCTTCCTTCAACGGTATAAACGCTTGTTTTCGCCTTGCCCCTCTTCACCGGCGTTTTGACTTTCTTCTGCACGAGCAGTATGGTTTTCGCCTTCTGCCCGGACTGGCGGGTGAGCTTGAACAATGCCAGCGCTATCAACGCCGCAATGACCACCACGCCTATTATGAATGCCAGCATGTTTCCTGCCAAACCAAAAAGCGCGTTCGGAAACAACGGAACCGAGGAATTTACTTTCACTGAAGAGCTTGAGGAAGGCTGGCCCGAGCTCGGAACGAAACTTACTCCTATCTGTTCGGTTCCCGTAAAGTTTCCTGCGGGCTTAACTGTCAGGGAAACTTCCTTCTTCTCCCCCGGCGCAACGCTTACCGAATTGTTCCCGCTCCAGTTCCACCCGGTTGGCAGCGAGAGCTTTATTATTCCCGTTGCAGTTGAATTGGAATTGTTTGCGACAGTGACCTTGAGGGGGATATTCCCGTTCGCGTCCTGCGCTCCCGCGGAAGCGCCCACTTCCACTTTTCCCTGGGCGGAGGGCTCCACCTTTATTACCCTCGAATAGGTTTCGCTCGCTGTCCGCGCCGTGAGATTAACGTTTCCGCTGAAGGAAAGGTTTGTCGCCTTCACCCGGAGCGAGGTCTGCCTTCCTTTTTCATAGGGCTCAAGCGCCAGTGTCACGCCCTGAACCTGCCAGTCCGAGGGCGCGTTGTCAAAGTAAATTGAAACGTTCTGCGTGTTCCCTGAATCGTTTGAAATCGTAACCGGAACCGAGAATTCGCCCGCATTCAGGTAAATAGGGTAAAGGTACCTGTCCAATTCTATTCCCGCGGAAAATCCTGCGCTTCCTCCCGTCCTGAGCATCGTGAATTTTGGGGCAACGGTACACGAATTCGTGCTTGCATTGAATTCAACCGTTCCGCTTCCGCTGGAGGGCATGTCAATGTAGGTTGAGAGGCTTCCGCTCGAATTCGCGCCGACCGAAAAGCTTTTGGTTTCTATTCCCGCTTCCTGCGATTTGAGAGTTATTGTAGCCGAGTAATTTGCGGGGTTGGAATAATTGAACTGCAAAAGCGTTTTCCCGCTTCCCCGCAATTCTTCCGGAACAGTAAGGGCGAAGCCGTTGCAGCTTGTTGCGTTGTTTTCTACCCTTACCGGAAAAGTTTCGGTCCCGATATTGGATGCCGCGCAGTAAGTGTTGTCATTGAAGTGTCCGCGCACCTCGAAGTAACCGCTTTCGTTAATGGTCTGGCCGGGATTCGAGGCGTAAACCGCAGCCTTCACGGTCGCGTTGCTTCCGGAAAGCGCGAAAGCGTCGTAATTTTCCACCTTCGCGGCGAACCACTTGCTTGAATCGTAAACGTTCGCGTAATCGATGTAAAACGTCTGGTTTGAATTGTTTTGCACGTAGAAGTTGCTTGCCGCGCTTGAATTCGCGCCAACGACAATCGGGAATGCCTGCAGTGAAACCTGCCTGCACGCCGTCGATGCCTCGCTGATGTTCTTTACGGTAACGCTGAAGCTTTTTTCCGGAATATCGAAGTAATCGCATTTCTGGCCGTCCAAGAAACGTCCCTTGAGTTTCGCGTACGCCGTTCCCGTTGTGTCCGAGCTCACGCTGAGCGCGCTTATTCTCGCGTTGAAGGAAGAATTCCCCTTCCCGCTTATGGATGAGGGCTTGTCCAGGGCGCTTGAATCGAAAACCGAGCTGTAATCGTAAACCTGCAGTTCCTCCACGTAGAACGCGCGGCTGTCCGAATTGTTTATTCCGAGCTGGATTGTTTTGTCCTGATTTTCGTTTGCCTGCACGCTGTCCGCGTTAATCGAAATGTTGTTGCAGTCGTTTGCAATTGAAGTGTTTCTTACCACGACGCTTACGGGAATCTCTATTTTGTCGTTCCTGCACGCCTCGAAGGAATCAAGGAAATCCCCCTCGATGCGGATGTAGGCTGTTCCCGATTGGGTGTATGAAACGTTTGTGGCTCCGATTGTGATTCCGATGCTTTTTGTTTCCCCGCTCCTTAATCTCGTGAAGGCGTTTGCCTGGTCTATTGAGGCGCTGAAAGCCGAACTGTCGTCGGTTACTCCCATTACGACATTTTTGAGGTCCTCGTTGGAATCGTTTCTAACGGAAATTCCGAAGCTTTGCGTCTGCCCTTCGTCAATGTAAAGCGTATAAGGCGTGGAGGTTATCTGCGAGCATTTTCCCGTTGTTGCGCTTGGCTTGTCTATTACTTGAACGGAAAATGTTTGCCCTCCATTATTATAGTTAAGATTGCACCACGTTCCGGAGTCGCTGAATTGCCCGATTATTCCAACGTTTCCCGAACTCCATTTGGTTGAATCGGCATTTCCAGTTTTTACCGTAAAGTTTATGCGCGCATCTTGCTGCCCCGCATAAATTTGACTCAGGTTCCCGGTTTGGGTTATGGTAAAAGTCGAGGGGTCGTTTGAGCTAAGCGAAACGGTTTGAATCTTGAAATTTTCTCCCGTGTTGCTGTTTATTACGGTAAAATAATCAGGGTATGTTGAATTTTCGTTTATTGACATCGTGTGGGTAGTTATCTTTATTTGGGAGCAGTATGCGGCCTGGTTTATTACATCAACATATGCGTCCGTGCTTCCGTTCTGCCAATAGTCAGTGTCTTGCGTCTTTGCCTTGACGATTATTTTGTAACTATCGTATTGGTCTGAGACGTTGAAAAGATTGTGCCATTCAATTGGCTGTAATGTGTATTCGTCGGGCATCAAGGAAAAATATTCACTTTGCGCGTTCAAGTAATTGCAGTTACCTGATTTACAGCCATAAATTTCAGCACTTGCTTCAATGCTTTTGCTTTGCAGTTGGGGGTCATAATAAGTGGGCTGGGCATAAAAGGTCGCTTCCATATCTACCCAATCGCCCGGTTTTGCCTTCTGGTGGTTGTCATTTGAATAAGTGTTGGAAAATGAACTCCTCAGTTGGGCACTGCTAGGTTGAACGAATAATTGGGCGTGTGCTCCCGTCACGAAAATTGCCGAGAGAAGCACTATTGCGAAGAGCCGAACGGTTCTCTTAAGAATGGAATTCATTGCTTTTTGCCCCCGATAACAATTGGCTGGTTGAAGATATATAAATGTTGTGCTTTACAGTTAACCAGTGAATTTCAAGTTAACAAGTGGATATTCTGCTCTTGTACCAAAACCGCTTTATAAATTAAGAGCGAAAATGGTGGTGAAAGGATTTGGCCACGGAGGTGATGGATCAGGACTCACGGAGAGGGAATATAATCAGCCAATGAATGGGAATATCTGGTTCCCGAATAACTTTCCGTTCCCTCTCCGGCACTTATTTTAACGTTTTGATTCAGCGGAATAACGCTTTAAAAATAATTAAATATCGTCCGAGAGAGAGCATATTATGGACTGTTTTTATTACAGGGGCCAGAAGTGCGGGCATTGCAAGGAAATAATTCCAGTTTTCGGCTTGGGGCACCATAAGCCAGAAGAGGAAGGGGAAGACCAATTCACGAAATGCATTATAAATTTTTACAATTACGGGAACAAACGCGAAATGAATTACCTTCTTCAGCAATCAGTTAATTTGTTCAAGGAGCGGTTTGAAGGCGACATCAAATTTGATTTCATTTGCGTTATGCCCACTCACAACAAAGGAGAAACAAACCGAAATATGGAAAAGTTTGCGAGAATGTTTTCTGCGGAAATAATGGTGCCGTATGCGCAAATCGTGAACCGCAATAAAACCATAAAATGCCAGCACGAATTAAAGAGCAAAGGCGAGCGCCTTGAAAACGTAAAAGGGTCATTTGGCATAACTGCCGGCTTGAAAGGCAAAAACATCCTTATATTGGACAATTTGATTATAACCGGCTCCAATGCGCAGGAACTTTTTGACGCACTCAAAGAAGCAGGAGCAAAGAGCGTTTTTTTCATTTGTTTCGGGCTTGGTTCAAAGGGCAGGGAAGCGGACTTTGACATAAACCCAAACTTCAAAGGCAAAGCGTCAAAAATCGTGTCCGAATGGCATTGGCCCAAGGTCCCCAAGGAAGACAGGCAAAAACACGCCGAAAAAATGGATTGACTAAGGGAATAACTTTAATATATTAGAGAAATTTAATATATTGGATTTGGTGTTTTTGGTGAAAACCATTGTTTTTGAAAGAGACAATCTGGTAAAATGGATGAAACTTTCTTTGGTTCATGGCCTTGGCCCAAAAAGAATTTCGCAGCTTTTTGGGCACTTCGAAAGTATGGAAGAAATATTTTCTGCTCCATCAGATAAACTTCTTAAGACTGGAATTTTTTCTCCTGGAATGCTGGGAGAATTCGAGAAACTTAAAATTGCGGCTGATGAAAAATATTTTGGTGCAATTGACGATTGTGCTGAAAAAAAAATTCAAGTGGTTCCATTGCTTGACGCAAGATACCCGCAAAAGCTGTTTGACACGCCTTCTCCGCCCCTGACAATCTTCTTGCAGGGAAATTTTTCTCTCCTGAAGCACAGCCCGAGTTTTGCCATAGTCGGTTCAAGGAATGCAAATGAGTTGGCGCGCAATTTTGCGTTTGATTCCGCAAAGGCATTGTGCAAAAACGGATTTGTGGTTATAAGCGGGGGGGCTTCTGGAATAGATGCTGAGGCGCACAAGGGGGCACTTGATTCGAACGGCAAGACAATAGCGATTATGGGGACAGGGCTGTCCCATTTTTATCCCGCGGAGAACAAAGAACTGTTTGAAGAAATAATAAAAAAAGGGCTTCTCATTAGCGAGCATCTGCCAAACTTTCCCGGAGACAGAATTTCATTTTTGCAAAGAAACAGAATAACTTCCGGCCTTTCCGATGGTTTGCTTTTTTGTGCTAGTGAGAGCATAAAATCAGGTACCGCAACACAGCTCAAAATTGCGAATTCGCAGAAAAAGCCAATATTCTGCCCAAATTTGGATTTGGGAATCCTTCCAAATTTTGGGATAAAGGAAGCAATTTCTGAATATGGCGCAAGGCAAGTTCGTGATGCGGACGAAATTGTGTCAGCCATAAAAAACAATATTAAACAAGCCAATTGACCGGCGTATTTTTTAACCGCTTTGCCGGATTCTTTCAATATGGCGCACAAGTTCCTCGAAGATGTGGCGATTTCCGACATCGCTTTCTCCACTTCCGCCCCTTCTCTTAACAAACTTTTCTCGGAATGCGCCTTTGCGCTTGAGGAAACAATGGCGGACCTGAAAACATTGCGCTCCGCGAAAGCCAAGTCGATTACAATCGAGGCGGACCTCCCGGAAAAATTGCTTTACTCCTTCCTTTCCGAGCTCGTTTTCCTGAAGGATTCAAAGGGATTGCTTTTCAAATCCGCAAAGTGCCGCGTTTCCGAGTCCAAGAAGGGCTGGAAGCTCCGCGCGCAATTGCGGGGCGAAAAAATAAACCGCAGAAGGCACGTTCTTCGCAATGATGTGAAGGCCGTGACAATGCATTTGTTCAAAATCACGAAAACGAAGCGCGGGTGGAAGGCAACGGCAGTGCTGGACATCTGAGGCATTCAGCCCGTCTATGCAATTGTTTAATTTGTTTCCCTAATACTTATTTCATATGCCCCCGAAGGAACTGCGCAGGATTTCCCCCGCGCTCTGGGAACTTTCCCCTTCGTTCAAGGAAGGGATGCATGTTCCGGCGCGAATTTATGCCACTGACAAATTGCTCGCGGGAATGGACGAAGGAGTTTTCTCGCAGGTCTCCAATCTCGCTTCAATGCCCGGAATAATTAATTACGCGATTGCAATGCCCGATGCGCACTGGGGCTACGGAAGCCCGGTTGGGGGAGTCGCGGCATTCGACGCGAAGGAGGGAGTGATAAGCCCTGGGCTTCTTGGTTTTGACTTGAACTGTGGGATGCGCCTCCTTTCCACGAACCTCTCGTTTTCCGAACTGAAGCCCAAGCTCCGCGAATTGGTTCACGAATTATTCAAATCTATTCCCTCCGGCGTGGGCGCCAAGGGATTCCTTAAATTAAACCGCAGCCAGTTCGAAGAAGTGATGACAGAAGGGAGCAATTGGTGCGCTGAAAACAATTACGCTTGGAAGGAAGACCTTTTTGCGACCGAGGATGAAGGAAAAATTCCCGGCGCGAACCCGGAAAATGTTTCAAAGAAAGCAATTGACCGCGGCCTGAATCACCTTGGAACTCTCGGCTCGGGAAACCATTACCTCGAAATACAGGTCGCTGAAAACAGCGGAATTTTTGATTCCTCGCTCGCTAAAAGTTTCGGTATTCACGGCGAAAGCCAGATTATGGTAATGTTCCACTGCGGCTCGCGCGGATTCGGCCACCAGATTGCGACGGATTACCTTGAAAGGTTCATTGCCGCAATGCCCAAGCACGGAATGAAAGTAAACGACAAGGAACTTGCGTGCGCTCCCACTCAGAGCGAAGAGGGGCAGGATTACTTTGGCGCAATGGCGTGCGCCGCGAACATGGCTTTCGCCAACAGGCAGATAATACTCCACAAAGTCCGCGAATGCTTCTCCCGCGTCTTCGGGAAAAGCGCTGAGGAAATGGAAATGAATCAGGTTTACGACGTATGCCACAACATCGCGAAATTCGAGAAATACAAATGCGGGGGAAAAACCCGCGCGTTGCTGGTGCACCGCAAGGGCGCAACGCGCTCCCTGGGAAAGGAAAACGAATTGCTTTCCCCAAAATTCCAGAAAACCGGCCAGCCCGTGATAATCGGCGGCAGCATGGAAACCGGCTCCTACCTTCTCGTGGGCACGAAGAAGGCCGAGGAAGAAGCCTTCGGAAGCACGTGCCACGGTTCAGGAAGAACAATGAGCAGGACAAAAGCGAGGCACGAAGTCAACGGAAGCGAATTGCAAAAGAAAATGGCGGAGCGCGGAATACTCGTCGAAAGCGCCTCGCTGTCCGGCCTCGCGGAAGAGGCGGGAATCGCGTACAAGGAAATCTCGGAAGTGATTGAATCAGTGGAAGTTGCGGGTTTGAGCAGAAAGGTTGTCGCGCTCAGACCCGTGGGGAACGTGAAGGGTTAATTGATTTTCTGGCCACCAATTGCACCGAATCAGAACTGCTCTCGCTCCACTTCTTCAAATCGCGGTATTTTTCTATTACCCTGAAGCCGTGCCTCTCAAGGATTTTCTCCAGCGCGCCGAGGGGAATCGTTTCCCCCGCTTCCTTAGTGGAAAACCTTTTCCCGTTTATGCCGTATTCCACGTTCACTATTCTCCTCGTTCCCGTGAAAAAATCCTCCCTGTGAATCCTTATTGTTTTTTTCCCTTTCACCAATTCGTTTTCCCAAACCGTCTGGCTTTTGCCCTTAAGTTTTTTTCTGACATTCACCCAGTCCTTTCCGTCTATTATGAGAATTCCGTTTTCCTTCAGCGCCTTGTTCAGGCACCTCAGCATTCCGTTGTAGGGCAATAAGTAGAAGGAGTTCCACATGCAGTAAGCCGCGTCAAAAGCGTTCCTGAATCCCATTTTCCTGCAATCCCTTGCAAGGAACTGCGCCTTGCTTTTCTTCTCAACCGCCTTTTTCCTCGCAATGCGTATCATCGCCCTGCTGGAATCTATTCCCGTAATCCGGAAGCCTCGCTTCGAGAGCGGAATCGCGTGCCTTCCGGTTCCGCAGGCGATGTCAAGGGCGCTTTTCGCATTGTGCTCTGCCAGAATCCGCCCGAGGAATTTGTTTTCCCTTCCGGTTTCAACGAAAGGCTCCACTATGATGTCGTAGTATTTCGCGAGTTCCCTGTACAATGAGCAAGAGCGCAATTTGTTTTCCCCGCAATAGGGAGAAAGAATAAGCATTTATTCCTTGAGTTCGATTTCAACGTGCACGTTTTCGGGGATTTCCACGCGCATTATGTGCCTTAACGTCCTTTCATCGGCTTCAATGTCAATGATGCGCTTGTGCACGCGCATCTTCCATTTCTCGTAGCTTTCCGTTCCCCCGCCGGAAGGCGCCTTGCGCGTAGGAACCGTTAGTGTCTTTGTGGGCAATGGAATTGAGCCGGAGTGCTTCACTCCCGTCCTCTGCGCCACGTCTATTATTCGCTTGGATATGTCCTCGAGCAATGAGTAATTCGGGCTGCTTAAAC
>Ga0265296_1005220_pt1 | contig 10820 bp, 8 predicted proteins | sample MunlanPumphouse1_FD_189073 | JGI IMG/M metagenome (GOLD analysis project Ga0265296, IMG submission 189073) | Groundwater microbial communities from a municipal landfill in Southern Ontario, Canada - Pumphouse #1 | ecosystem: Environmental > Aquatic > Deep subsurface > Groundwater | place: Canada...
ACATGGGGAAATGTATCAGAACCGCGTGCTCCGGGATTATATGGTAATTTACCTTGGACAAGGATGATAGAAATTGATGCACGAACTCAGGAAACCAAAGAACAATGCATGGTGCCATCAAAAGAAGGGCTTGTTGCAAAACTAGATATCTCAGTTTTGTATCATCCTGACCCTACAAAAGTAATAGATTTGTACAAATCAGTCGGGGTAAACTATAAAGATATAATTGTGGAACCAATGCTTAGAAATGTTACACGAGATGTTGTTGCTGGGCATTCCTGCGAGGATTTGTATGGAGCTAATAGAGGAAAAATAAGCTCTGAGATTCTCAGCAGATTAAAGCCAATGTATGCAGAAAGAAATATTGTGCTTGAAAATGTTCTTCTGCGAGATGTTGAGCTTCCATTGGAAGTAAGAACAGCAATCGAAGCAAAAATCAAATCAAAGCAGCAGGCCGAAGCAATGGTGTATGTGCTGCAAAAAGAAACCCAGGAAGCAGAAAGAAGGCGTGTTGAAGCAAGAGGAATAGCAGACGCGCAGGCAATTATAGCAAAGGGACTTTCCCCGGAGTATTTGCAATGGAAATATATAGAAACACTGCATGGTCTGGCTGGATCGCCTAATACTACTTTTGTCTTCACACCATTTGATCAGAAACTAGTGCCAATGATACAAATGCCTGCAGGACAGCACGGAGTCAAGAAATAAACCAGACATTTTTTTGTTTTTTTTTTTGTTTTTAGGAACTGTATAGCTTACAAAAAGTAAATGAGAGCAAAGTAAATCACAATGCCAAAATGCCTAATTTGTAATGCAGATATAGGAATAGCTCAAGGCAGTGGGAGCTCTGGTAACGATTTCTGTCAGTCATGTGGAAGTCCGCTCTGGATTATTGATGATCAAGGAAGGTTAAATGGCAGATACAAAATAATCAAGGAACTTGGCAGAGGAGGAATGGGAGCAGTATATTTTGCAATCGATACTAAATATAATTCTGAATGCGCAGTAAAAATACAGAAAATGCCGCTGGACCCACAAGAGAATGCGTGGGCCAGAGAAAGATTTGAAACAGAAGCATTATTGCTTCATCATTTACAGCATCCTCAACTGCCTCAAGTGTTTGACCATGATATCAATCATGTCAAAGGAATGCTTGTCATGACCTATATTCCTGGAGAAACTTTGGAAGAGCTAGTCTGCAAAAATGGTGCGTTATCTGAAGAAAAAGCTTTGAAGTATGCAACACAGACTTGTGATGTTCTTGAAGTTCTTCATGCCAAAAATATAATTCATCGGGATATCAAGCCAAGCAATCTTAAGGTAAATCCGGAAGATCTAGTTAAATTGCTTGATTTTGGAATAGCAAGAACATTCAATCCAAATAATATGCCATCTTCTGTTGTGCAAAGTGCTTCCGCAGGAAACGGAAAAAGTCTCAAATCAAATATGACAAGAATGACTCGAGTTGGCACTCACGGGTATGCTGCGCCAGAAATGTATCAAGGAATAGCGGATGAGAGATCTGATATTTATGGTCTTGGAGCAACAATGTTTGCGCTCCTAACAGCAACGGCTCCAAATCAACTTATTGTTAAAGGCGAGCTTAGATCAAAAATGGATGATCCAAATTTTCTGCCAGCAGAACTTGAAATCATTGTTGAAAAAGCATATTCACTAAATCCCGAGGATAGGTATCAGACAGCGGTAGAATTCAGAGATGCGATGGAGGATTATATAACCAATAAGAATAATCCTCGCCCAGTTTCAACGCAGTCAGTTTTAGGTCAAAGTGGTTATATTTCTCCTGCAGCATCAGGCAGAACTTCTGCAAAGCCTAAGAATCTTGGAAAGATAGCAACTTTGGGAAAACTCATAGCATATGCATTAGCAGGGCCGGCAGTAATATTCGGCTTGATTGTTGGCGGTATGCACCTTGATAAGAATTCCGCACCTCTTAATCAGCGCAAAACAGAAATTAGACTGAATCTTGATAAAGCAATTTATAATCGAGATGTGATTCAATGCAACGAAAACATGAGAGAAGCAAAGGGCTTTTTTTCTTCAGACGAGCTTAATCAATACAGTGCGAAAGTAACTCTTCTTAATCTTGATGCCTTGATGAGTGTGGAATATTTTGAAGCAAAAAGACAATTCCAAGCAACATACGAAACTGCCAAGCAGGATATGCCAGCAAAAATTCCTGAACTAAAAAATAAATTCCTGAAAAGATACCTGATTGAGATATCTCATTACTGTCGAGACGGTAAAGACACTGAGAGCTTGAAAAATGTTTTTCAGTCCTGCATTGATGAAAAAATAATATGGGATGAGACAACACCAAAAATGGCTACTTTCAAACCAGCAGAGCTCGAAGATTTTTTTAGAAGAGTCAACCGCTATATCTATACGCTTAAATCGTTGAAAACGTCTGAAAGTAAGATTGCGATTGATTCAATTCTTGAGACGATTACGGATTATAATATACTTATCTCAAGAGTGGACCTAAAAAGAAGAGGCGATGATGCTTCTTTGCTCATAGATCATTACGCTTCATTAATAAAAACTATCCTGCTAAGGTTTGATGACAATTCTGAGAGGGAAATTGTATTGCATGCTTTTTCATCTTTAAGGAAAATAGAAGAGTCTTTGAAATGCAAAAATACGGAATTTGACTCACAAAAGGCATTGTTAGAATACATAACTGCTCCGCAAAACATGGAAATATTTTTCAAGGAATCAAGACAGAATCTGTTGACCGTGAATAACTCATCAGGCTCTAATGTTGCTCTTGATAAAAAAGTTTCCAATAATTCAAAGATGTTACCCGCCAAGGAAAATAAATCACAACTAACTGCTGAAATAACTCCTGGCCGACTGAATAGTTATCTTGAGAAATTAAGAGATGAGTTAACAAAAGAAACTATCGATCCAAAAATGCCAAATAAAATTTTCGAAGAATTATTCAAGGAAGCAGCATTTAACAAGAATACGTCTAAATATCAGAATTCAAGGCCGCAGCTAACAAAGCTTTTGGATGCTGAAAGAGGATATATTAGCAGGCCATTCCTGTTGGATCTCGAGTCGGGAAAAGAGATTTCCGGGTTATCATATAACCAAAGAACGATGCAGGATATTGAGCACCTTTTAATAAACACAGAAAGATTACTGCAAAAAGTGGCACCAGAAAAAAAAGCAACAGTACCTTACTTCCTAGAATTATACGCTGGAATGGCAAAAGAAAAACTAAAAAGCGAAAGTGCCCGCGATAACCTACGATTGGAATTATTGGGCTCACTGATCAGGCTTGAAAAAAAATTCAGTTATAAACTGAAGATATTTGATGTGGAAGCAACACTTGCAGCATATACAACAGGAATACTCGATAAAGGATTTGTCTCAAAAAGATACCTTGAAGACTGGACAGGCAGCGCAATACTTGAAGAAGATTGCGAGAAAAAACTTAAAGAACTGAAAAAGATATCAGAGTGCTATGTATTAATAAAAACAGACGCTCCCCTGGCAAAACAGCATTATATAACAACATATTTTGCATTCTTCAAACAGAAATCAGAGGCAAATGATATCTCAGGATTTAATGGGCTTTTGAGTGAATTTATGAATAATTCATTGATTTGGCAAGACAGAAAAGCAATAGAAAACATAAAATTCTATTCAACAACAAAATCAATTGATTTTATCTTAGAGTGTGAAATAAAACTAGTAAAATCAGGTGAAAAGATTCAAGGATATGGAAAACAAATGTTTGAAAACACAATTGCTTTTGCAGAAAGAGTGAGGCCTGAGCAGAAAAAACATGTTGTCGCAATGTTATTAGAAGCATATGGAAATAATATTTACTCAGAGTTAAGTGGTGCGGCTGACTTGGCAAAACGAAATGGCTGGCCTGAAAAGAAAGATTATTTTCTCAGATCACTTGCACTGCTTAGGCAGCTGGAACTTAAATATGATTACAAAATAAAAGCAATGAATGTCGAGAAAGCAATCCTGCAGTATGCAAAATTTTGAATATGAATAATTCGTTTTCTATCGAAACTTTTATATACAAGTTCATCCTTAATAGTTATTAATTCATAACAATTGGTGATAAATATGGTAAGGTCAAAGGTCAAATCAAAAGCCGTCCAAAAAAAGTACGTAAAGACGCTAGAGCATTCTCCTACGCTAAATACTATTCTTATGGTTGAGAAAGTTCTCCAGGACATGGACGAAAGCGTGATTAAAGTGGCCGAGCTTAAGAGAAGGCTGCCAAAACAGGTGAATCATAACACTCTTATGGCCGTGCTGGATTATTTGGATAGAAGTAATAAAATATGTTTTGGCAGTAAAGGTATTACTTGGGTATATAATTCTAGTGAGAAACTAAGAATTGCGATAAAAAGAGGTACAATCCATTAACGATTAATGGAAGAATAGAATTCTAAACGAATTTTTGTTGGCAACCTTTAATAATCTCTATGTACTTACTTAATCCCATGATTATTGTCACATTTTCCGAGGAAGCCCAGGCAGTTTACGATGAGCTGAAGAATAAACCTGCTGCGTTCAAAAAAGAAAAGTCAATTCTCCGAGCTATTGACCAAAAAGTTGAGCTTATCAAGATTGACAAGCATTATGGGACTCCTGTAGCAAAACAGTTGATACCGCTTGAGTATAAAGAGAATTGCAAAGCCGTAAATTTGTTTCGCGTTGAATTGCCCTGTTATTGGCGCATGCTTTATACTTTGACAAAAGAGGATAGCACTGTAGAGATAATAGCACTTATTGTGGATGTGGTTAATCATAAAGAATACAACAAAAAATCTAAGTACAGGAAGAATTAGTTCCTTGCGGTTGGCTAATTTTGAATTAATTCTCCCACAACACTCCTCAGCATATGGCCCTTTATTCTTGCATTAATTGTTTGATTCAAAAAAAGTTTTTGCTTGATCCCAACAATGATTGGGTAAGTGCCAATTTGCCTGCAAAAAGTGTTATGGCCGTCATGAATCTCAGTTCGAAGATTCCGTAGAATTGTTCCTTCTGGAATTACTTTTTTTAGCATTGGAAAATCAATGTTCTGGCGAATGTCATTTTTCCATTTCCAATAATACTTTTTGTTCTTTTTTAGAAATTTCATACCACCACAACTTTCTTTGCTCAGAGCAGTTCCTGGAAAAACAGCGACCTGACGGATATTGATTCTTCTAAGCCAAAGATCATGGTCTAAGATTGCTTTTAGGTTGTGCATGTTTTCTTCATATGTCTTCTTTGATTCGCCAATCAGGCCAAAAATAATGTTTATTCCTGGAAGAAAAATCGGCATTCCATTCTCTCCTCTAGTTTTTCCATATTTGTTGATGATTTTTATTGCATTTGTGACTTCTTCAGGAGTGGTGTTAAGATTATTGGCTTTAATTACTGCAGGGTCAAATGACTCGACGCCAAATGCGGCAATATTTCCTGAAGTGCAGTATTCGACTATGAGCTTGGTTGTTTCTTCGGTTACCATTCTTGGGCTTGCATTGTCAATGTGAAGAACATCTGGTTTTAATTCGCTGATTGGTTTTAGCAGTTTCTTAATTTCTTCTGATTTTCCGAATTTGTAGGAATAAAAACAGGTCTGTTTTCCAAGACGAAAATTCTTAATTCCAAAATCATGCAGGGCTTTGACTTCTGCAAGAATATCAATTTGTTCTCTAAATCCAACCTTGCTTTTTAGTGGTTCTGTACAGAAACTGCATTTACCAGAAGAGCAGCCACGGCCAGTTTCAATTTCGGCCATAACAAAATTTTGTGCTGGAATAATTGAAAAATCTGGGTGTTGACTGCAGATAAAAGCGCCTTTGATTGCAAATTCTGCAACTTTTTCATAATCATTAATACCAAGATAATTGTGGTCAATCTCATGGAACAATCCTTTTGGGATTGGTTCAGATATTTTCCCGCCTTCGCTTCTGGAGCCAAGACCTGGCTCTGAAGCCGGGCCAGTAAGGATGGTCTTACATTTGCCTGTTTGAGATGCCAGTTCTGGAAGAATTAATTTGAGCTCATGCATGGTTCCTGGCTGGGCTGAGAGATATTTTCCTGGAGTATGAAGACCTGCAACAACAATTGCTTGTTCTGAATTTGATAAAATATTTTGTATATGCTTGTAATTTTTTGAAAGATTCTTTGCAAGAATGTTAGTTTGCTGGCCCTCTTTTTTATGGTCCTTGAATAGAAATTTCAGTCTCAGATCATCAATTGTGAAATATTTGACATTTTCTGCTCCATGCTCTTTTGCAAGAGCTCCTGCGAGGTATCTAGGATAAGTACCAATATATGGAGGGACTCCAAGGCCTGCTGGTTCGTCGGTGAAACAGTCGACAATGAGATAATATTTGTTCATGGACTACATAAAATTTGGATGGTTAATAAAATTATCTAAAAATAAGGTTATTTGGAAATAAATGTTCACTCTATAATAGCAAAAGATTTATAACTTTGGATGCACTTGCAGGTAGTTAAGATGGAGCAAGATTTATCAAAATGGCTTAAGGAAGGAGAGCAAACGAAGATTACGGATGTTGTGAAAAAACATGCTAATCTAATCCAGATCATGGGCAGTCTGGATTCGTATGAATTTTATGAGTGGGGAAAATCAGATTTGATGGTGGCTGCGAATAAGACTGCTAAGTATATCAGCAGATCATTGCGGATCCATAAAGGCAGTAATTATCATGATTATTGGCTTTTGCGAAGAGATATAACTCAGATACTAACGGATGGAGGTACAAATTCTTGTAATGAATATGCACATGTATTCCGAGGATTGATGATAGCCCAAGGGTATCCTGCTTCGTATATTGAAGCAGTACATGCACACTCGTTATTTAATTCAGAACCTCCTTTCAAAGGACACGCATTCTGCCGGATTTTTTCAGAAACAAATAATGTGATTATTGACCCTACCACAATTAAGATGGAAGATAATTTGAGTATCTATCCTTATTTTATTGTCGGCGAAGGATTGGATTCTTGGGATCTTGGGTTTAAGAAACTAAGTGATTTTCCAAGAATTAGAGAAGAGCGTCTTTTAGATTGGGCAGCTTTATGGGAACGACAACTAGATAATAAGTATAAAGCTGAGAAAAAAAAATCTTTGATTTGGTCAACAAAAAATCGGAATAATTTTTGTTTGAAAATTTTCTGATGTTGCTCTTTTGATGTTGAGCATAGCAGTTCACATTTTTGGGGTAATTATTTACCTAAATGAAGTTCAACTTCATCTTGTGTAGTGGCAATGGCATGGCTAGTCAAAAATAATTCCGACACAACGCGTCGAAATTATTGAGCTCGCAAACAGAGAAAATGCCTACTGAAGCAGACATTTTCTCTGTATCACGAGAAAGGAAAAAACCACACTCTGTATGGATTTTCCCTCTACACTTCGCCGGTCAGGCGACAGTGTCGCCGTCCAACGCAAACATACTCTTGCATAACAAGATTGGTTGCGCTCCCCCGGTAAACTCACTAACGTTCGTGACCCCGCGAGGCTACGCCTCGTAGGGAACTCTCGCGCAACCTTACCGAGTCTTTGGCGGGTTTGCTAATTGGCGAACGCCATTACGGATAGGCCGCAGGCCGTTCCGTCGGCTCTGCGCCATTGCCACTGCACTTCAGAAAGGTAAATAACTACTTTTTGAGGGAAGATTTATAAGTCTGAAAATAATTGCAAACTTACTCATTCCAAACATTAAGGATATCATTGTGAGCATCTTTGAACTGTAACAACCGCAAGGGTGATTAATTATGGCAGAATCTGACAATTCTAAATGGCTTGAGGAAGGGCCTCAAACTGAAGTTACATTGCTGGTAGAGTATCATGCTAAAGTAATTATGGCAGACAAGGAGATTGAGCCAGAAATGTTTTCTAAATGGGGAGAAACTGACGCAATGCGAGCAGCCTATAAGACATCATTTTATATCAACAGATGCAGACCTAAAATCAAATCAGCAGAGGCCCGCGAAGCACTTTTCAGAAAAAGAACAGTAGACCAAATCCTTCAAGAAGGATTTATTGATTCAACATCAGATTATGCAGTGGCATTCAGAGGACTCATGATTGCACAAGGAGTGCCAGCATCATTTCTGGAAACAATTGATGCCAACTTTGTAATAGGAGAAAAAACTCATCCTGGAAGAGCATATGTCAGAGTCTTTGACAAAGAGAAAGGAATTATCATAAATCCAGAAAAGTGTGAAAAGATCAACTCAAAATTTAAATTATTGCCGCACATAATCATAGGAGAAGGGCTTGATGCATGGGACTTAGGGCTTGTGCTTGATAGACAAGGACTGACAAAATATCGAGATGCAAATCTGCCGCAGCTTCTTGATGATTATGAAAGATTGATTGGCATGAAATACACTTATGAGATGGATAAAATCGCCTGCTTCAGAAGAGCTAACGGGTTCAACGATTAAATTTGATAACCACACTAGAAACTGCAAAATTATATATATTCAATGTGCTTATTAAAAAGTAATGCAAGAAATTACTGAATACCTAACTTTTATTTTAAGCTGCATCTATTTTATGATTCCAGCTTATGCTGCAAATATGGCTCCAGTGTTTGTGCGAGGGCTGAAATTTTTAAATAGGCCTGTTGATTTCGGTCTTAAACTATGGGATAATCAAAGAGTATTTGGCAAGAACAAAACTTGGAGGGGATTGTTCTTTGGAGTATTTGCTGGCCTTCTAATCTTTCTTTTGCAGAAACAGCTTTACACAGCGGGTGTTCTTAGAAATATTTCTGTAATTGATTACACTGCTGCAAGTTTTTTGATTGGAATTGGCCTTGGACTTGGTGCATTGCTCGGAGACTTGGCCGGGAGTTTCATTAAGAGGCGGTTGAAAATAAAAGAAGGCCAGGACATTCCCGTTTTAGACCAATCAGATTTTGCCGTTGGTGCAGTTTTGTTTTCCTTTTGGTTGTTATCATGGCCGCAGCTCATTACGATATTGTTGGTCAGTCCGTCATTGCACTGGCTTGCAAACTATATTGGATACAAATTTAGAATACGAATTGATTAAAAATAAGTACGCATTTACTTTCCTGAAGCTAACTTTCACTTTTGCACCTTCACCGCCTAGCGCATGCGAACACATCAGTGTTTGCACGCTCGATAATCTCGACACGCATGTTGGGATTATCTTTGAAGCTAGCGATTTGTTAAACGAGACGACTTTCGCGCTCGAATCGCTGTGCGAGTCTCATATACTATTGGAGCGCGGTGATGGTGCAATATCGTTCAATGCCAACACCACGCTCACTTCGCTCGGTTAATCCGATGAATAAACCGAGGGCGAAGTCAAAATAGCGTTTGTCAATTGTTGAGTTCGCTAGGTGGTGTTGGCATTGATGTTTGAGATATTGCTTCAGAAAAGTAAATAATTTCAAAAATAAGAAAACAAGATAAAAAAACAGATTATTGCCAATAGGATGAAGAAAGAGAATTTAATCCCAATATCCCTGAGAGTTAACTGAAGCATCTTTTTCCTTTGTGCAGACTGTTTTGTATAAAAGAAAGCCCTGATGGACGCTGTAGGAAGGCCGTACAAAAAAATAATCACTCCCTGAATCAAAAGAACGTTTTGATTGATCATTGCCGAATATGACAGTATTAATGCGAAGAGCGCGTAAATAAGAATGTCCCTGCTTGGAGTCTTGAAAAAGAACATTCCCATCATTGCTATTGCTGAGATGAGTATCGCCATTGCTGAGGACAGAGCAATATTTAGACTGGTGCGGGAAAGTAAGACGTTTGCCAAAACAAAAATTGACAGGCCAAAAAGCAAGTTTTGAAGAGCAAAAAAATATTTAAGGCCAGGTTTTAGTTCTTCTTTTGCCATCCAGGAAACAACAGCCCCTAGAGGGAGGGCAAGAAAACATGATAGAATAACCAATGAAAAATTAATGAATGAAGTCATGATAATACCTTTGGTTTTTTCTTTGATTCTAAATTATTAGTATTTACCTTATTAATACTTACCTTGACAGTGGATTAATATCTCGGAGCCATCCTTTTCTGGAGGTCTATGAATTCAAGGCCTATTTTATGCTTATCTATCGCACGGCCATAAATATTCGGAGTGTAACCCAGGCCCACTAATATTCCCTCCATTATATCTGGGGATAGTCTTTTGTTGTCAACTTTTTGGGCAAGAGTCACGCAATAGCTCGCGCTTCTTTCAGAGATGAATTGCAGATCTTCCTTTGTCAGATAATCAGTGATAATAATTTTTGATTTTAAGTCATGAGCACATTTTTTTATGTCAACAATATCACCAACAATAAACTGGGCATTGCTTGCAAGACTTTCCAATGAACTGTGATCGTTATTCTTATGCCAATCATAACCTGCTTTGAAAAAACCAAAAACAAGCCAGGCAGCAAATTCAATACCTTTGGCGGATTTCACAGGAATACCTTTCGTCACAATATAATCTCCATAGTGAACTTTGCAACCATATTCCTCTAAAGATTTTGCAAGCGAATAATTATCAATCCCGTAAATAATAAAGGCATTTTTGCCTCTGACATCAATACCATTTCCCAGCAGAAGCTCGCCAATCTTTGGCTGAAGAATGTTTTTAAGGCCCTTGCCGTCCACAAGAGGGGTTTTTTGCACAAGACTGATAAGCTTGTCAGTGCCTTTTGTGATATACTTTTTGTTTCCAATATAAACACACAAGTCAATTCCATCAAGGCAAATAGCATCATACTTTCCTGCGGCATCATGAATTCGGTGCTCCAGTTTTTCGCACTTATTACCAA
>Ga0265296_1005221_pt1 | contig 10812 bp, 10 predicted proteins | sample MunlanPumphouse1_FD_189073 | JGI IMG/M metagenome (GOLD analysis project Ga0265296, IMG submission 189073) | Groundwater microbial communities from a municipal landfill in Southern Ontario, Canada - Pumphouse #1 | ecosystem: Environmental > Aquatic > Deep subsurface > Groundwater | place...
ATGGGCCTCACCACCGCCGCCGTGCCGATGATCGCGCGCGAGCGGGGTGCGCGGCCGCATGCGGTGCGCGATATCCGTCGCACCGTGCGCCAGACGATCTGGGTCGCCGCCACGCTCTGCCTCCCGTCCTGGATCATCCTGTGGAATGCCGAGGCGATCCTCGTCCACCTGCTCGATCAGGACCCGTTGCTCGCGCACGATGCGGCGCGGTTCGTCCGGGCGGTGATGTGGGGGATGCTGCCGAGCCTCGCGTTCCTGGTCCTGCGCGCGTTCGTCGCCGCGCTCGAACGACCGGGCTGGTCGCTGGTGGTGATGACCGGATTGCTGGTCGTCAACGCCGCGCTCAACTGGCTGCTGATCTTCGGCCATGCCGGCCTTCCCGCGCTCGGCCTGCTCGGCTCGGGCATGGCGAGCAGCATCGCCAACGGCCTCAGCTTCGTCGCGATGGCCACCGTCATCGTCTACGCAAGGCCGTTCCGCCGCTATCGCCTGCTCGGCCGGTTCTGGCGCGCAGACTGGCCGCGATACCGCGCCGTGTGGACGCTGGGCCTGCCGATCGCGATCACGCTGGGGTTCGAATCCACCGTCTTCATCGCCGCGGTGTTCCTGATGGGGCTGCTCGGCACGGTGCCGCTTGCCGCGCACGCGATCGCGATCCAGATCGCCAGCGTCACCTTCATGGTCCCGCTCGGCATCGCCCAGGCCGCGACCGTCCGCGTCGGGCTCGCCTCCGGACGCGGCGACCGCGCCGGGATCGGCCGCGCGGGCTGGGCCGCGTTCGCGATCGGCGAAGGATTCATGGTGCTGACTGCCGCATTGCTCGTGCTTGCCCCGCAGTTGCTGATCGGCATCATCCTCGACATCGATGCGCCCGCCAATGCGCCGGTCGTGGCACTGGCGATCTCGCTGCTCGCGGTGGCCGCGATCTTCCAGGTGGTCGACGGCGCGCAGGTGATCGGCGCGGGCATGTTGCGCGGGCTCGGCGATACGAAGGTGCCGATGATCTTCGCCGCGATCGGCTATTGGGGGATCGGCATCGGTGTCGGCGCATGGCTCGCCTTCGGGCGCGGCTGGGGCGGAGTCGGCATCTGGACAGGCCTCGCGACCGGATTGGCAGTCGTTTCGGTGCTGATGATCGCCCGGTGGCAGGCGCGCGAGCGACTTGGGCTCGGCTAACGCTCGCTTGGCCTCTTTATCCGATATTACTAATACATAGCGCCCCGAACGTGTTAACGTGTGTTGTACAAACGGAGCCTGACATATGCCTGATCAAGACCGCATCGTCGCGATCGGGTTGCTCACGCAGCGCGACGTTTTCGCGCTTGGCCACGACCTGTCGCGGGTCTATCCGATCGACGAGGTGCCGTGCTTCGGCAGCCTGCTCGGCGCGATCGACGACGCCGACCGCGCGTTCCACCGCGCCCGCGATGCGCGGCAGCTTGCAAGTCCTATGCAACAGAGCGCAACCTCGCTGGCATAGCGGCGTTCGATATCCGCGGCCCCCTAGCGGAGATCGATCATGACGCTGCCTACCGAATTGCTGCTGCTCGGCTGGTCGACGGTCCTGCTGTTCGCCTATGTGATGATCCAAGGGCAGACCGCGACGCGCGACCGCGGGCTCGACTGGAACGCCGGCGCGCGCGACGGCGAGCAGAAGCCATTGGGCCCGATGGCAGGCCGCGCCGAACGCGCGCTCAAGAATTTCCAGGAAACCTATCCGGTCTTCGTCGCGCTCGCTCTAGGGCTGGCCGTCACCGATCGCACCGGCGGAATCGGTGCGATCGGCGCGTGCCTCTGGTTCGGCGCGCGGATCGCCTACATCCCGCTGTACCTGTTCGGCATCAAATATGTACGCAGCCTGTGCTGGATGGTGTCGATCCTAGGCCTGCTCCTAATGCTGATCCGCTTCCTCTGAGGCTCAGTCTCGTAACGTGCGGATGATCGCCGAGAAGTCGAGGCTACCCTGCCCGGCGTCGGCGAACGCCTCGTAGCGCTCGGCGGCCTTCGCGCCCATCGGGGTGTCGGCGCCGACATCCTTCGCCGCCGCCATTGCCAGCCGCAGGTCCTTCAACATCAGCGCCGCCGCGAACCCGCCCTGATAATCGTGATCGGCGGGCGTATCGGGACCGATGCCGGGCAGCGGCGCATACGTCGTCATTGACCAGCTCTGGCCCGACGACACGCTGGCGATATCGTAGAACGCCTGCGCATCGAGCCCGAGCTTCTCCGCCAGCACGAACGCCTCGCACGTCGCGATCATCGTCGCGCCGAGGATCATGTTGTTGCAGATCTTCGCCGCCTGCCCCGCGCCGTTCGCGCCGGCGTGGATGACGGCCTTGCCCATGTCGGCGAGGATGGGCTGGGCCCGCTCGAACGCCTCCGCCGAACCGCCGACCATGAAGGTGAGCGTCCCCGCATTGGCCGCACCGATCCCGCCAGAGACCGGCGCGTCGATCGCGACGAGGCCCTTGGCCTGCGCGGCCTCGGCGACCTGCTTGGCGGTCGCGACGTCGATCGTCGAGCAGTCGATCAGGATCGCGGACGGCGATGCGACGCCGAACAGCGCGTCATAGACCTCGGCGACATGCTTGCCCGCCGGCAGCATCGTGACGATCGCCTCGGCACCGTCGGCGGCGTCGGCAGCGGATGCGACCGGCAGGCACCCCGCGGCCTTGGCCTTGTCGAGAGCGTCGGCGCTCAGATCAAACGCGCGGACGTCGTGGCCCTTCTTGGCGAGGTTGGCGGCCATCCCGCCGCCCATGTTGCCGAGCCCGATAAATGCGATCCGTGCCAAATTCTCTCTCCTAATTCCGCTCCCCTCCCGTTCACGGGAGGGGTTGGGGGAGGGCAGTGCCGCAAATACGTCGCGCGTGGTCGCGGCACGCCCCTCCCCTTACCCCTCCCGCAAGCGGGAGGGGAATTCGACGCTACTTTCCCGTCCAGGTCCCGGCGCGCTTCTCGACAAACGCCGCCATGCCTTCGCTCTGGTCCGCCGTCCCGAACAGCCCGTGGAACAACCGCCGCTCGAACTGCACGCCCATCGCAAGCCCCGTCTCGAACGCCGCGTTGACCATCTCCTTGTTCGCCAGCACCGCCAGCGGCGCCATCGCCGCGATCGTGGTCGCCGTCTTCACCGCCTCCTCGACCAGATCGTCAGCGGCCACGATCCGCGACACAAGCCCCGCGCGCTCGGCTTCGGCGGCGTCCATCATCCGGCCGGTCAGGCACATCTCCATCGCCTTGGCCTTGCCGACGGCCCGCGTGAGGCGCTGCGATCCGCCCATCCCCGGCGACACCGCCAGCTTGATCTCGGGCTGCCCGAACTTGGCGGTATCAGCGGCCAGGATGAAGTCACACATCATCGCCAACTCGCACCCGCCGCCGAGCGCATAGCCCGCGACCGCCGCGATCACCGGTTTGCGCGTCCGCGTGAACCGATCCCAGCCCGCAAAGAAGTCGCTCGCATACATGTCCGCGAACCCCTGGCTCTGCATCTCCTTGATGTCGGCCCCCGCCGCGAACGCCTTGGGCGACCCGGTCAACACCGCGCAGCCCTGCGACGCATCCGCATCGAACGCGCCGAACGCGGCGATCAGGTCCGCCAGCACTTGCGAGTTGAGCGCGTTCAGCGCCTGCGGCCGGTTCAGCGTGACGAGCGTAACGCCGCCGCGCTGCTCGACGAGGATCGTTTCGTAGGTCGCCATTCCAACTTCTCCAATTCCGTCACCCCAGCGGAAGCTGGGGTCTCATCATTATCGGGAGACCCCAGCTTTCGCTGGGGTGACGTGTTTCCTGATCAACCCGGCGTCCACGCCTCATGCTCGGGCAACGGCGCGAAGATCTGGTCGATCACGTGATCGGTCACATCCTCGGGCGTCGCCGGATCCCAGCGCGGCGCATTGTCCTTGTCGACGATCACCGCCCGCACGCCCTCGATGAAGTCATGCCGCTGCACGACATGCGCGCCGACCGCATATTCCTGCCGCATCTCGTCCGCGAAACTCGCCATCGCCGCGCCCTCGTGGAGCAGCCGGAGCGACACCTTCATCGTCTGCGGCGACTTGGTCTTCAGCGTCGCGAGCGTCTGCGCGGCCCACTCGCCACCATCGGCGTCGAGCGCGGCATAGATGTCCTCCAGCACGTCCGACGCGAACAGCCGGTCGATGTCGTCCTTCTGCGCGAGAATCTTCGCGTCGGGCGGCGAGATCGCCGACGCGTCCAGCACCCCCGCGATATCCTGCGACGTCGCGGCGATCCGCGCCTTGGCGGTATCGAGCGTATCGCTAGTCAGGAAATGCGTCGCCAGCCCCAGCGCGAGACACTCCGCGCCATCCAGCCGATGCCCGGTCAGCGCCAGATACTGCCCGATCCGCCCCGGCAACCGCGACAGATACCAGCCGCCACCGACATCGGGAAACAGCCCGATCCCCGTCTCGGGCATCGCGAACTTCGTATTCTCGGTCGCAACCCGATACCGGCACGGCTGCGCCAGCCCGACGCCACCACCCATCGTGATCCCATCCATGAAGGCGACGATCGGCTTGGCATAGGTGAACAGCCGGTGGTTCATCCGATACTCGGCATGAAAAAAGGCGCGAGCTTCCACGCCGTCAGTCGCGCCCGATGCGGCCAGCATACGGATATCCCCACCAGCGCAGAACCCACGCCCCTCCGCATGATCGACCACGATCGCCTCGACCGCGGCATCGCCACGCCAAGCTTCCAGCGCCTCAAGCACGCCCTCACACATGGCCAAATTCAACGCATGCAAAGCCTTCGGTCGGTTCAATCTAATCCGGCCGACAGGCCCTTCACTTTCGACGATCAGATCATCGGTCACGCGTTCACCTCCCGAACACCATCTCCGCGCCTCCGCGTCTCCGCGTGAAAAAATTCTTGATTCACGCGGAGACGCGGAGGCGCGGAGGAGAAAGATTGAGCAAAGCTGCGCGGACTCACTGCCGGGTCAGTTCGCGGCCGACGATCATCCGCATCACCTGGTTGGTGCCCTCGAGGATCGAATGCACGCGCAGGTCGCGCCAGAAGCGTTCGATCGGGTAATCCTGCAGATACCCATAGCCGCCGTGCAGTTGCAAAGCGCGATCCACCACCGAAGACCCCGTATCCGTCGCCAACCGCTTCGCCATCGCCGCGAACTTGGTCTTGTCGGGCGCGTTCGCCGTCACCTTGGCCGCAGCCATGTACAGCAGCGCCCGCGCCGCCTCCAATTCGGTCGCCATATCCGCCAGCATGAACTGCGTATTCTGGAAATCCGCAATCGGCTTGCCGAACTGCTTCCGATCGCGGGTGTACGCGATCGCCTCGTCGAGGCACCGCTGCGCGCCCCCGAGCGAGCACGCGCCGATGTTCAGCCGCCCGCCATCGAGCCCCATCATCGCGATCCGAAAGCCCTCGCCCTCGCCGCCAACCATGTTCGCCGCCGGCACGCGGACGCCGTCGAAGATCACCTGCCGCGTCGGCTGCGAATGCCAGCCGAGCTTCTTCTCGTTCGCGCCGAACGATACGCCGGGCATGTCCTTCTCGATCACGAGGCACGAGATGCCCTTCGGCCCGTCCCCCTCTGGTCCAACGGGGCCGGTGCGGACCATCGTCACGTACACCTCGTTCTCGCCCGCACCCGAGATGAACTGCTTCGAGCCCGTCACGATCCAGTCGTCGCCGTCCCGCACCGCCCGCGTCTTGAGCGCCGCCGCGTCGGAGCCGGAGCCCGGCTCGGTCAGGCAATAGCTCGCCAGCCGGTCCATCGTCACCAGATCCGGCAGATACTTGTCCTTCACCGCGGCCGACCCGAACCGGTCGATCATCCAGGCCGCCATATTATGGATGCTGATGAACGCCGACGTCGACGGACATCCGTACGACATCGCCTCCATTATCAGCGCGGCTTCCAGCCGACCCAGCGCGATCCCGCCGCTCTCCTCGCTGACATAGATCGCCGCGAAGCCGAGTTCGGCCGCCGCTTTGATCGTGTCGCGCGGAAAGATGTGCTTCTCGTCCCACTCGGCCGCATGCGGCGTGATCCGATCGGCGGTGAAACGCCGCGCGAGGTCCTGGATCTCGTGCTGGTCGTCGGTGAGGTCGAACTGGTTGGCGGCAAGCTGGTTCATCGTGGTCCTATCTCCGTCATGCCGGGCTTGACCCGGCACCCAGAGCCACGGACGCCGGTGTTCGTGGCTCTGGGTCCTGACGTGCGTCAGGATGACGATTGGGGGAAATGGCGTGGAACGGCAACCGGCGGTCTACATCCTCGCAAGCTGGCGCAACGGAACGCTGTACGTTGGCGTAACATCCGACCTCATGGCGCGGATCGTTCAGCATCGGAGCGGGTCATTCGGCGGCTTTACCAAAGAGTATCACGTCAAACGCCTCGTCTGGTTCGAGATGGCGGATATGATGGAAAGCGTCATAGCCCGCGAGAAGCAATTGAAGAACTGGCACCGCGCCTGGAAAATCGAACTGATCGAGGCTGACAACCCGACATGGCGCGATCTGGCAGAGGATTGGGGCTTCCCGCCACTCCCCCAGCCGTCATCCCGGGCTTGACCCGGACCCCAGAGCCACGAAGGCTTCCGCTCGCCGCTCTGGGTTCTGACGTTCGTCAGGATGACGGAAGGAGGAGCCCGCACCCCGTCACCCCATCGTCGGAATGACGAATGCATTCGCCGCGTCGCCCACTCCTCCGTCCGGCCAGCGCTGCGTGATCGTCTTGACCTTGGTCCAGAACTTCACACCCTCCATGCCGTGCTGGTTGGTGTCCCCGAACGCCGAGCGCTTCCACCCGCCGAACGTGTGATACGCCACCGGCACCGGGATCGGCACGTTGATCCCCACCATCCCCACGTTCACCCGTGCCGCGAATTCGCGCGCCGCGTGCCCGTTGCGCGTGAAGATCGCGACGCCGTTGCCGTATTGATGCTCGCTCGGCAGGCGCACCGCCTCCTCGAAATCGGCGGCGCGGACGATCTGGAGGACAGGTCCGAAGATCTCCTCCTTGTACGCCGACATCTCGGTCGTCACGTGATCGAACAGCGACGGGCCGATGAAGAAGCCCTTCTCGTGCCCCTGCAACGCAAACCCGCGCCCATCGACGACCAGCTCCGCGCCCTCGTCGACACCGGTCTGGATCCAGTTCTCGATCCGGGTGCGATGCGCCGCGTTCACCACCGGCCCGTAATGCGCATCGTTGTCGGTCGACACGCCAACCCGCAAAGCAGCGATCGCCGGGATCAGCTTCTCGCGGAGGGCTACGGCCGTCTTCTCGCCCACGGGCACCACCACCGGCAGCGCCATGCACCGCTCGCCGGCGCTCCCGAACGCCGCGCCCGACAGGTCGGCGACGACCTGGTCGAGGTCCGCGTCAGGCATGACGATGCCGTGGTTCTTCGCGCCGCCCATCGCCTGGACGCGCTTGCCCGCCTCGACGCCGCGGCGGTACACGTAATGCGCAATGTCGGACGATCCGACGAAGCTCACCGCCGAGATCGCCGGATGATCGAGGATCGCGTCGACCATCTCCTTGTCGCCGTGGACGACCTGGAAGATGCCCTCGGGCAGCCCCGCCTCGACGAACAATTCGCCGAGCCGCACCGGCACCGACGGATCGCGCTCGCTTGGCTTGAGGATGAACGCATTGCCCGTGGCGATCGCGACGCCCGACATCCACAGCGGGATCATCGCCGGGAAGTTGAACGGCGTGATGCCCGCGCCGATGCCGAGCGGCTGGCGCATCGAATAGACGTCGATCCCCGGCCCCGCGCCCTGCGTATATTCACCCTTGAGGATGTGCGGGATGCCGCAGCAGAACTCGATCACCTCGAGCCCGCGCTGGATATCGCCCTTCGAATCCGCGATCACCTTGCCGTGCTCGGACGAGAGCAGCCGCGCGAGTTCGTCCATGTTCGCCTCGACAAGCCGCTTGAACTCGAACATCACGCGGGCACGACGCTGCGGGTTGGTCGCCGCCCAGGCCGGCTGCGCCTTTTGCGCCGCCGCGACCGCCGCATCCAGATCGACCGCGCCCGACAACCGCACCCGCGCCTGTACTTCGCCCGAGTTCGGGTCGAACACGTCGCCGAAGCGCTCCGCTTTGCTCGCCGCACCGCTCACGAAATTCTCGATCGTCCGCATGGGCATCCTCTTCTAGTTGTGCGCATCGTCCGCCATAAGCGTTTCGCAGCCAAGTGGGGCTGTTTGCAGATTCGCTCTGCAGATATGCAGCATAAGGTAAGGCGTTCATGGATTGGGACGACGTCCGGTATTTCCTCGCTTTAGCGCGCACGCACCGGCTTGGACCCGCGGCCAAAATGCTGGGGCAGGACGCGACGACGGTTTCGCGACGCCTGCAACGGCTCGAGCGACGACTCCAGACGACCTTGTTCGAACAGACCGTCGCCGGCTACGCGCTGACCGAACGCGGCGCCGCTTTGCTCGAGCATGCCGAGACAATGGAGGCGTCCGCGCTCGGTATCCAGGAAGTGGTCGGCAACGACGCGGGCGTGCTCGCGGGACCGATCCGGTTGAGCGTCTCGGAAGGCTTCGGCAGCCGTATTCTCGCGCCCCGCCTCGCGTCGTTCACCAACCAGCATCCGCGGATCGCCATCGACCTGATCGCATCGACCGGCTTCCTCAATCCGTCACGGCGCGAGGCGGATATCGCGGTGATGCTCGCGCGGCCCAAGAGCGGCCCGTTGGTGGCGCGGAAACTGACCGACTATCACCTCGGCCTCTACGCGCATCCCGATCACCTCGCGCGGATCGGGCCGATCGCGACCACCGCGGACCTGATGCGGCACAGGCTGATCGGCTATGTCCCCGACATGATCTACGCGCCAGAACTCCGCTATCTCGCGGAGATCGACGGGCGGCTCGATGCCTCGATCCGCAGTTCGAGCATCGTCGCGCAGGCCGAACTGATCGCGGCGGGCGCGGGGTGCGGGATATTGCCGTGCTTCATCGGCGACCGGATGCCGGGACTGGTGCGCGTACTGCCCGAAGCCGTCGATATCCAACGCTCGTTCTGGCTCGTCGTCCACCGCGACGTCCGCCGGATCGCGCGGATCGACCGGTTCATCGCTTGGCTGGACGCGACCATAGGCGCGTTGAAGCCGCTGATGCTGGGTGCCGCTCCCCAGCCGACCGGCCCATCGATTGCCGCGCCGCAGTGAGCCCCGTATAGCGCGCGCCGCGGCGACATCCTGTTCGTCCGGAGGAACAGCGTGATCCCGACCCTCTACCACAAGATGATCGACTGGATCGGCGACGGCACCGGGCTGCCCGACACGATCCTGCACATCCACGCCGGGATGCTGTTGCTGATGATCGCGCGGCTGATCACGCGCCGCTCGTTCGGCACGTTCATCCCGTGGTGGGTCGTCGTCGCGGGCGAGGCGTTCAACGAGATCATGGACCGCATGACCTTCGGGTCTTGGCGGTGGGAAGATACCTCGCTGGATATCGTCAACACGCTGCTGTGGCCGACGGTGATCTGCGTCGGCGTGAGGCTGCGGCCGATGATCGGCAAGCGTCGGCGGTAATTCGCTTCATCCCCCCCGTCACCGTCATCCTGACGCGCTCCGTCACCCTGACGAAAGTCAGGGCCCAGGGTTACGGGCGTCGTCGTTTGTGGCTCTGGGTCCTGACTTTCGTCAGGATGACGGTGCGGAGATGGCGGGCGCTCACCCCAAAGCGATGTAGCGTTGGAGATGGTGGTCCTCGTCGCCCAGTTGGTGATCGATCATCACCAGCCGCTTGGCATAATGCGAGACGGCGTATTCCCACGTCATGCCGATGCCGCCGTGGAGCTGGATCGACTCTTCGGCCACCAGTGCCCCAGTCCGCCCGATCGTGTATTTCGCCGCCGACAAAGCACGCGCGCGCGCCTTCGTGTCGCCGCCGTCGAATGCCGACGCCGCGTTGATCACCGCCGACTGCGCCTGCTCGATCTCCAGCAGCACAGTCGCCATACGGTGCTGGAGCGCCTGGAACTTGCCGATCGGCACGCCGAACTGCTTCCGGTCGCGGAGATAGCCGAGCGTGGCTTCCTTGACGAACTCCATCGCGCCCACCGCTTCGGCCGACAGCGCGAGCAGCCCCGCCCCTACCGCCGCGTCCACGATCGCCTGTCCCTGCCCGTCGCCGCCAAGCCGCGCCTCCGCACCAAGAGATACGTTCTCGAACGTCACGTCGCCGGCCGCACCGCCCTCGACGGTATTGTAGCTCCGCACCGAAACCCCGGCAGTATCCGCGGGCACGAGCAACACGAGCGGGTCGTCCTGCTCGACCACCACCACGAACACGGACGCCGCACCCGCCTGCGGCACGACCGCCTTCGTCCCGCTCAACGTCCAGCCATCGCCGCTCTTCGTCGCGGTCACCGGCGTCGCACCGTCGTCCAGCGCGAACGCCGCGATCGTCTCGCCGGACACGATCCCGGCCAGCGTTTCATCATGCCCGCCGCCCGCCGCCAGCGCACGCCCAGCCATCAGCGCGCCCAGAAACGGCTCGACCACCAGCGCGCGGCCGAGCGCCTCGAACACCACCATGATGTCGAACCCGCTGCCGCCAAAACCGCCCGCCGCCTCGTCGAACAGCGCGGAAACGATCCCGAGTTCGTTCAACTGCGTCCAGACCGCCGGATCGTACCCCGCATCGCTGTACGCGCCCGCATTGCGCGTATCGATCGCATAGCCGTCACGCAGCGCCCGGACGAGCGTGTCGGCGAGCATGCGGCGGTCGTCGGTGTGTTCGAAGTTCATGGTATCACAGACCCAGGATGGCTTTGGAGATGATGTT
>Ga0265296_1005222_pt1 | contig 10808 bp, 10 predicted proteins | sample MunlanPumphouse1_FD_189073 | JGI IMG/M metagenome (GOLD analysis project Ga0265296, IMG submission 189073) | Groundwater microbial communities from a municipal landfill in Southern Ontario, Canada - Pumphouse #1 | ecosystem: Environmental > Aquatic > Deep subsurface > Groundwater | place...
TGTCAACTGCGGACCGGCTTCTAGGCAGCCATTAGTTGATCTGCCCTGGTTAGTTGAGATAATCCAGGAGGTAACCGATAAACCGCTTTGCCTGGACTCAAGCAAACCTAAGGTTATCGCAGAGGGCCTTAAGGCCGCCAGGAACAAAACCATTATTAACTCTACTACAGCTGATCCGGAGAAGCTGGATATGCTTGTTCCATTAGCCAAACAATACCATTCTAAACTGATCGGAATAACCATCAGCGCAAAAGGCATCCCCCAGAACAAAGACCAGCGCCTGGAATTAGCCGCAACCATTGTTGCGAATTGCGCGGAAAAAGAGTTTCCTGTTGAAGACCTGTATCTGGACCCGATAGTTTTGCCGGTTAATGTAGCTCAGGCGCAAATGAAGGATATCTTAGAGTCTATCCATGAATTCAGGATAATTTCAAGCCCCAGTCCGAAAACTATACTGGGGCTTAGCAATGTTTCGCAGGGAACACGTGCGCGCAGCCAGATCAACCGCACGTTTTTAACCATGGCTATTGCTTACGGCTTGGATTCTGCTATACTTGACCCTAAAGATAAGGAACTTATGGACGATCTTATTACCGCGGAGCTGATCTTAAACAAAAATATTTACTGTGATTCATATTTAGAAGCTTATAGGAAGAAATAATTTTAGATTTACGGCGGAGTAGCTCAGCCTGATAGAGCACGCGGCTCATACCCGCTTGGTCGGTGGTTTAAATCCACTCTCCGCCACCAAACTGAAAAAGATTTGTCCGGTAATAATCTGGTTGACGTGATTAAAGACATTGTGGAAAAGCCTGAACGCCATGCTTAGGTAACTAAATAGTTCTGTGCTCATTTTTTTGTGATCTTCTTAACCACTTTATCCACGATCAGCGAAGTAAGAATAAATACCCCTGCCTCAGTCAGCACAGTAGACATAGCAGCCCCGACATAAGAATACATATATATTAAGATAAAGATAAGCGGCAAACCTATTATTGCCGCGGCAATATGAATTTTGGCATAAAGATCCGCTTTGCCGCAGACAAGCAGGAATTGGACCTTAAAGGCGTTGGCTCCCACAAAAAACACCGCCGCAAGCAATAACCTTAAAGTAAGCACTACTTCTGTATAGGCAGAGCCGCAGGCAAACTTGATAATCCAGGGGGCGATAAGAAAAGCAATCGGCAGGCTGATTACGAAACCTAAGGTTATTCCATCCTGGATCCTGTACATTATGGCTGTCGCCCTTTGCCTGTTTTTCGCAAAAACATTGCTGATCCTGGGAAAAACCGCCTGAGAAAATGAATTCATAGGAAAGGACTGGATGACGTTGGCGATTCTTTCGGCAAGCGAATAATACCCGGTGAGTAGATTATTGGTAAGCAGCCCGACGGCAAAGACCCGGGTGGTAGTATAGGCGTTCACAGAAACAACAGAGATAAAAATATCCCAGCCTGTTTTTAACTCATTTTTTATGCCGGTATAACTCTGCAAAATAAATTCCAGCTTAAACTTCTTGAACGCGATATATAAGCCCCAAACACCGCTTATTAGAAATAATAACGAGTTTAACAGGGGAACTAAAAGATAGTCCTGGGGGCTTTTTATTAAAACAAAGATAAGCAGCGCGTAAGTTATGCCCGCGATCACATTGATCACGGTTATATAACTCATTTTTTCTTTACCCTGGAAGAACCAGACCGGGAAGAGCGTATTGCCGATTACCGCGCCGAAACTTAAGATATAAACCGGCCAGTCATTCCTGAATTTAGGCACGAAATATAAAATGGCGCAAAGGGCCAAGAAGCTTATCCCCGCTAATATAAGCTTTACCGTCATTACCGAAGAAAATATCGCGCTGGCTTTTTCCTTGTGCTCTCCGAGCAGGGATATCTCCCTGGTTGCCGACAGGCTGAACCCATAATCCGTCAGGATCATAAAATACTGCACCAGGCTTTGGGCAAAGGCAATCAGGCCGAATTTCTCTATACCGATCACCCTGATCAGATATGGCAGGACAGCTAAAGGCAGGATATAATTCATGCCTTGAAGGGTAGTAAGGGAGATGAAGTTTTTCAGGACAGTCTTTTTTTCGCGGTGAGTTACTATTTTACGGGCCATCGTACATAATTTACTCTTTATAAGGAAAAAGTCAACCGCAAATTTTAATCGACAAAAAACGGGTGGAGTGGTAAACTAATCAACAAGAGGAGTAAAAATGAAACGTGGTTTCACCTTAATTGAATTAATCGTAGTCATAATCATCGTAGGAATACTCGCGGCAGTAGGCCTTAGCCAATACTCTAAAACAGTGGAAAAGACGCGTGGAACTGAACTTAGAATGGCGATAGGAGAGATCCGCCAGCTTGCACGTGCATATTACCTGGAAAATGGTACAACCGCGGGTATAACTATTGGCTACCTTAATATGGGAACGGGTAGTGATCAGATTCCAACAAGTTGCAGGTCGTCCCATTATTTTACTTACAATATGGGTGGGGAATCCTCACCAACAATGCAGATGTGGGGTAGTAGGTGCACATCCGGAGGCAAAACTCCCCCAGGTCCGCAGGGCTGCTGGACGCAGCTGAATGAAAATATGGCCACTGGAGCACAACAGTGGCTTACAAATTGCACCAGCTTACACTACGTTAGCGGCGCCACACAATACTAGGCCTCCGCACACCATTTATCAAAGAAAAATGGGGTCAGAATTATTTATTAAATAAATAATTCTGACCCCATTTTTGATTCTTTATGGTAAAATAATTTTATGAAGTCAAGATTCCTGCAAACAGTTAAGAAATATAGCCTAATCAGCAAGGGAGACAAGATAGTAGTCGGTGTTTCCGGCGGGCCGGATTCATTGGCGCTACTCCTGCAACTGAATGCTATAAAAAACAGATGGGGACTATCCTTGCATATCGCGCATATGGATCATATGCTGCGCCCGGATTCAGGAAAAGACGCTGCTTTCGTCAAAAAACTGGGGGAGAAATTAAAAATACCCGTTACTATCCAGTCGGTAAATTTAAAAGACAGGCATGTTAAAGGCTCCCTTGAGGAGCTGGCCAGGGAAAAAAGGCTGGATTTTCTAATTAATTTGGCTAAGGAGATAAAAGCGGATAAGATCGCTTTAGGCCATAATCTTGATGACCAGGCAGAAACCGTGCTTATGCGCCTGTTACGAGGGACCGGATTATCCGGATTATCCGGGATATCCGCAAAGCGAAATATCCGCGGCGTGATTTTTATCCGGCCGCTCTTAGAAACCAGGCGCCGGGAGATCGAGAGTTTCTTAAAAAGAAAAAAAATAAAGCCGCGTATTGACTCAACCAACAAGGAAGATAAATTCATGCGTAACAGGATACGCCATAACCTGATCCCCTTGTTAAAAAAGAAATACAACCAGAATATTACCGAGGTGCTGGCTAACCTGGCTGAAAGCGTTTCCTATGATTACGAATACCTGGATTGTGCTGCCAGGCGCAGCCTGAAAGGAAACAATCTGCGGCTTAATGTAAAGGAGGCCGGAAAATTGCATCCGGCGATCCTGCGCCTTAAGATAAGGCAAAGCATAGCCTGCATCCAGGGAGATACGCGCAGGATAAGCTTTCAACACATCAGGGAAATAGAGGATCTGCTTTTCACGCGGCCGGAGGGATCGGTGGTTGACCTGCCTAAAGGGATCTCAGTGCAAAAAACCCGCAATTTCATTCAATTTTATAAGCGTTAAATCCATAAAATACTTGATTTTACATCTTTTTACAGATATAATAAAAATCTAATTCACTCTTTAAACTTGGAGAAATAAAATGCCAACTCAGAATAAGCCTAAACCCAACAAAAACAATATATTTAAGCGCTTCCCTTTTGGGTGGCTGCTGGTAATTTTTCTATTCATTATGCTGGTGAATACCTTTAATAATGTCTCTGTAACCGGTGTCCCCAAGGAAATCTCATACAGCCAGTTTTATCAAACTTTAAAGAACGACCCCGAGCGGATTAAGAAAGTCACCAAAACCGAGACTATTTTACAGGGGGATTTCTCGGATAATTCAAAATTCTTCGTGAATATTCCGGAAAACGATCCGGAGATGCTCAGCCTTATGCGGCAGAACCTGAAGAATTTTGAGGTCAAGCCGCCGCGCACATTCTGGGTTTCATTGCTGTTTAACCTGGGGCCGATACTGCTGCTTATTTTCTTCTGGTGGATGATGGCTGCCAAAGGGGAACAACTGGGAAACAGAGTTATGTCATTCGGTAAAATTAAGCCCAAGATTCAAGGGGAAACTGAAAAAACTAATTTTAATGATGTTGCCGGCGTGGATGAAGCCAAAGAAGAACTGAAAGAGGTTATTGAATTCCTTAAAGACCCTAAGAAATTCCAAAGGCTGGGCGGGAAAATTCCTAAGGGGGTGCTTTTGGTTGGCCCTCCGGGATGCGGCAAAACACTTATCGCCCGGGCAGTTGCCGGGGAAGCAGTGGTCCCTTTTTTCAGTATATCCGGCTCGGATTTTGTGGAGATGTTTGTCGGCGTCGGAGCAAGCCGAGTGCGCGATCTTTTTGAGCAGGGAAGAAAAGCCGGAAAGGTCTCGGGAAAAGGAGCGATCATATTTATTGATGAAATTGACGCGGTCGGGCGCTTGCGTTTTTCCGGGATCGGCGGTGGACATGACGAGCGCGAGCAAACGCTTAACCAATTATTAGTTGAGATGGACGGTTTTGACTCCCAGCAGGGCTTAATCCTTATCGCCGCGACCAACCGCCCGGATACGCTGGATCCCGCCTTAATGCGTCCGGGAAGATTTGACCGCACCATCATTGTAAACCTCCCGGACATTAAGGGGCGCGAAGAAATACTCAAAGTGCATACGCGCAAAATCAAGCTGGCTGCCTCAGTCGATCTAAAAGCTGTTGCCAGTCAGACCCCGGGGTTCTCCGGAGCGGACCTGGCTAATCTTTGTAATGAAGCCGCGCTTATGGCCGCCAGAAATAATAAAGAGTCGGTAGAGGAGATCGATTTTGACAAATCCGTCGAGCGCGTACTCATGGGCCCGGAGAAAAAAGGCCATATCATCTCTAAAAAGGAAAAGGAGATTACCGCGTTACATGAATCGGGGCACGCTTTGCTATCCCTGCTTTTGCCGGAGGTAAATCCTTTAAAAAAAGTATCCATAATCCCCCGCGGCTTGGCCGGAGGATACACTTTTACCCCCCCGCTTGAAGACAGGCATTACTGGACCAAAACAGAATTAATTGCCGAAATAACCATGATCTTAGGCGGCCGGGCATCTGAGGAAATAAACCTGAGTGAAGTTACTACGGGAGCGCAAAATGATTTAGAGGTAGCTACCGGAATGGCCAGGCGCATGGTCACCCAGTTTGGTATGTCAGAGCGGCTGGGAAATATTACTTTGGGCAGAAGAGAGGGGCTGGTGTTCTTAGGCCGGGATATCATGGAAGAGAAGAATTACAGCGAGGACACTGCCCGCATCATTGACGAAGAGGTAAAAAATTTAGTAGCCTCAGCCTACGCGAAATCTATCGAATTATTGAGAAGCCACCAGGATAAATTAAAAATGCTTTCCAACGCGCTCATGGAAAAAGAAGTCTTAAGCGGTGAAGAGGTTAAAAAACTCATAGGGATTGAAAAAAAAGACCTGGTTTAAATAAATGCGTATCTTCCGGTTCAACTGCCAAGATGAAGTAGGAAAGATCATGCGTGATATCGGAGTTGATCCCTATGGGATCAAGATCATGCTGCCTAAAGCCTCATCGCTTCTCGTCCGCCTTAATGCAATACCCAATATCGCCGCCAATATTATAAAGCAGGAGATGCTTTCTTTAGGCGGGGACCTGGCTTTGGCCAGGGGCGCGCTTACCGGCCAGGCCAAAGAAACCGGCTGCCTTATTATCGCTACCCTTGATCAGCTAAGCTGCCTTACGCGTAAATTAAGGCTTCAGCCTTTTGGCCTGAAAAAACTGGCAAATGAATTGGATGAGAATATCAAAAACTATAGTAAAAATGATTTTACCTTATCCCTGGGGAAATTCTCTTTAAAGCTTGGCAAAAGAACGCATATTATGGGTATTATAAACCTGACTCCTGATTCATTCAGCGGGGACGGCTTGTACGGGGTAAAATGCGATGACTACCTTGAGTTTGCCTTGAAAAAAGCCGAAGATATGATTAAGGACGGCGCGGATATTATTGATGTCGGAGGAGAATCCAGCCGCCCGGGAGCAAAAAGTATCAGTGTCAAAGAGGAAATCCGCCGCGTTGTGCCTGTAATAAAATTGCTGGCAAAGAAAATCAACGCGCCGATCTCCATTGATACTACCAAGCCCGAGGTAGCTAAAGCTGCCCTGGAAGCGGGAGCGCAAATGATCAATGATATTTCCGGGCTAAGAGATAAGCGTCTGGCCAGGGTAGCTGCTGAATATAAGGCCGCGGTGGTAATTATGCATATGCTGGGCAGCCCCGCGAATATGCAGAAGGCAATCGCCTACCGGTCTCTAATTGATGATATCATTGCCTACCTGAAAAACGCGATCGAATCTGCCGAGGCCTGCGGCATAGAATCCGCTAAGATTGTTGTTGACCCGGGGATTGGGTTTGGCAAGAAACCCGAGCATAACTTTGAAATAATTAATAAGCTCTCAGATTTTAAGGTTTTAGGAAAGCCCATACTTTTAGGGACTTCACGGAAATCATTTATCGGTAAAATTTTAGGGACAAACCCGGAGAGTTTAACCCTGGGTACGGTAGCAACCTGCGTAATGGCTGCCCAGCGCGGCGTAAATATAGTGCGCGTACACGACGTAAAAGAAGTAAGCCAGGCTTTAAAAATAGTCGGCGCGGTAAAGAAAAACACTAATGCATAATTTAACCCTATACTGGAAACCTATAACCGAGGTTCTTATCCTCTGGTTTTTCATTTATCAGTTCATGCTTTTTTTCGAAGGCACTCGGGCTTTACAGGTACTGCGCGGGATAATCATTTTGTTATTCGCTTTTTTTATTTTTCAGAAACTGGATTTTAAGGTCCTGGATTGGCTGCTGAAGAAACTCTTCGGCATATCGGTTATCGCTATATTGGTTATCTTCCATCCGGAAATAAGACAGGGCCTGGCCAAGCTAGGCAAACGCCAGCTTTTTAAAAACAATTTAAAGGAAAAAGAGGTGGATCTTATTGTCAAGGAGATTGTTCAGGCCTGCGAAAACCTGGCCAAGAATAAACTGGGAGCTTTGATCGCCATCGAGAAAAACGATCCACTGGCCCCCTATATACAAAGCGGCGAAATCATAGATTCGCGCGTATCCGCTGACCTGATGCAGGCAATTTTTACCCCCAACAATCCGCTTCATGACGGCGGCCTGGTTATCCAGCACGACAGGATTACCGCCGCGGCATGTATTTTCCCGCTTACCTCAAAGCAGGAGTTGAGCCGGATTTTCGGAACCAGGCATCGGGCGGCACTGGGTTTAAGCGAAGAAACAGACGCTATTTTAATTGTTGTTTCCGAAGAAAGGCGCGATATATCCGTGATTTACCGTAATAAATTTTATAAGGATTTGGGCAGTGAGGAATTAGAGTCAAGGATGAAGGAATTGATCAGGGTTAAAAATGAAGTCTAAAAACAGGATAAATATTTTCTACCGCATAACACTTTTAATCACCTGTCACCCCTGGCTAAAACTTATTTCTTTGATCCTGGCAATTATTCTTTGGTTTTATGTGAGAGGGGAAAAGATCTAATGCCTGAATTAGGTGTAAATATCGACCACGTGGCAACATTACGCCAGGCCCGGCGAGGATACGCGCCTGACCCTGTATATGCGGCATGCTTATGCGAAAAGGCGGGAGCAAACAGCATAGTAGCCCACTTAAGGGAGGACCGCAGGCATATTCAAGACAGGGACATCGCGCTTTTGCGCAAGTCGATCAAAACCAGGCTTAATCTTGAAATGTCCGTAGCGCCTTCAATCGTAAGGATTGCCTGCAAAATCAAACCTTACCAGGCTACGCTTGTGCCGGAACACAGGGAAGAGTTAACCACTGAGGGAGGGTTAAATGTGGCGGCTAACTTTAGTTATATAGCCGCGGCCTTCCGGAGGCTTAAAAAGGCAGGTATTCCGGTAAGTTTATTTATCGACCCTGACAAAAAACAGATCGATGCCTCCAAAAAGATCGGCGCCGGAATTATTGAATTACACACCGGCCGTTACAGTGACGCAAAGAATAAAAAGCAGGAAGAAAAATTTTTTAATGAAATAAAAGAAGCGGTTAATTACGCTAGGGCTATCGGTTTATCGGTTAATGCCGGCCACGGTCTGAATTATGCCAATGTCAGGCGCATTGCCGGAATTCCCGGCATAGCAGAGCTGAATATCGGATATTCCATTATCTGTAAGGCCATTTATGTGGGTTTATTTAAGGCAGTTGAGGAAATGCGGGAGTTAACCAGATAATGTTTATCGGCACCGGGGTCGATATTACTGAAGTTCGGCGTATCCGCCAGGCAATTGAAAGATGGGGGGATGATTTTCTCGCGCGTGTCTTTACCAAAGATGAATTAGAAAACGCCAAGACTAAAACTTCTCTTTACCAGCATTTAGCCGGCAGGTTCGCCGCTAAAGAAGCGGTTTTTAAGGCAGCCGGGGATAGCAGGCTTTCCTGGCAGGATATCCAAATACATAACGACCAACAAGGAAAACCTGTCTGCCTGTTTCTTAACGGCAAAGGCAAGAATATAAACGTATGCATTTCAATTTCGCATGTTAAAACCTATGCGGTTGCCAGCGCGGTTGTTACAAAGAAAAACTGAGAGTCATAAAGGGGACTACGGCCATGTGTTGATCTTGGCCGGATCCGGTAGATTCTCAGGGGCTGCCTTGCTTTGCGCGGAAGCGGCTTTACGCGCAGGTGCGGGTTTAGTAACATTGGGGCTGCCGAAAAGCATAAACCTGGCGCTGATTAGAAGTAAACCGAGAGAGGTTATGACTTTTCCTTTGGCAGAAACTAAAGAGGGGGCATTAGGCTTGTCTGCTTTCGCTAAAATTTCCTCAATGCTTAAACAGGCAGATGTGCTGGTTATCGGCCCGGGACTGGGAAACAATAAATCAACCTACGCGCTGATAAGAAAAGTTATAAATAAGTGCGGGCTTCCTGCGGTTATTGACGCCGACGCCCTTGGCGCCCTTAATAAAAACTTAAAGATATTAAAAAAACATAAAGGCGCGATCGTGCTTACTCCGCATCAAAAAGAGATTGCCCGGCTTTTTGGCTTAAATACCGCTAAGGTGCAAAAAAACAGAAAATTGATTGCGCAAAAGTACGCGAAATATTATAATAGTATAATTATTCTTAAAGGCCACAATAGCCTTGTAGCCGGCAGCCGGGGAGAGTTTTATGTAAACAAAACCGGTAACCCCGGAATGGCCACAGCCGGCAGCGGTGATGTGCTCAGCGGCATAGTCGGAGCATTCCTGGGCCAGGGGTTAGACGCATTTCGCGCCGCTAAATACGCTACGTATATTCACGGCCTGGCCGGGGATATAGCGGCTAAAGATAAGACGCAAATGGGATTGATCGCATCTGATATTATCAACCGGATTCCGGATGCGCTTAAAAGATGCAGCTAGTGCCGGCGTAGCTCAGTTGGTAGAGCGTCTGTTTTGTAAACAGATGGCCGGGGGTTCGATTCCTCTCGCCGGCTAAATAAAATTATGATGCAGAAAACAGATAGAATAGATATCGATAAGATCCGAGACCTTTATTGGAATAAGCAGTATAATATAAACCAAGTTGCCAAAAGACTAGGTGTTTCTTTTTGGTCGCTATATGGCTTTATGGATAAGAATAATATTCAAAGGAGGCTTCCCGCGGAAGCTAATTACGTTGTTAGCAGGAATAAACCACAATTTAAAATTAAAGAAAGTCTTAGCTTCTCAGAAGAGAAACTAAAGATCGCTGGAATTATGCTTTATTGGGCAGAAGGAACTTTAAAAGGCCAAACAGTTGATTTTGTGAATAGTAATCCTGATATGATACGGATATTCCTAAAGTTTTTAAGGCAGGTTTGTGGTGTAGACGATAGAAGATTACGTCTATATCTTTATACGTATCCTTATCTTGATTTAGAAAAAACAAAGAATTACTGGAAAAATATTACTGGAATACCTTTAAATCAATTTACTAAGCCATACGTGAGAAAAGGTAATCTTAATTTAAGTAATAGAAAATTACCTTATGGGTTAGTACATATCAGGTATAATGATAAAAAGCTGTTAATGGTTATAAAGAGTTGGATTGAAAATTACAGAAATAGTATTTTAATATGGGCAGGTACCCAAGTGGCCAAAGGGGACAGACTGTGTAAACGCAGCGTCTTGTCGAAAGGCAGGATGGAAAAGTAGGTGAATTCAGGGGAGCCCCAAGATACACTTGGGGGAATCCTGAGCCAAGCCCGCCGTAATGTATCCTGGCGGGAAGGTGCAGAGACTAAGCGCCTACCACCTAAAGTCAAAAGCTAAGGTGATGAGATAGTCCAAGCCTCGGGGTAACCCGGGGGCACTTGAAATCTGTTGCACCTGTGCTTCAGAGGTTCGAATCCTCTCCTGCCCATTAAAATTTGCTATCTATCAAAAGGTGAGCAAATTTTACCCCGAAGCCTGCGCAGTAAATTTTGAGCAAAGCGAAGAATTTACAAGCGCTTAGGCGAGGGGCAGCGCGGGAGTAGTTCAGTGGTAGAACAATAGCCTTCCAAGCTATATATGGGGGTTCGATTCCCCTCTCCCGCTT
>Ga0265296_1005223_pt1 | contig 10803 bp, 8 predicted proteins | sample MunlanPumphouse1_FD_189073 | JGI IMG/M metagenome (GOLD analysis project Ga0265296, IMG submission 189073) | Groundwater microbial communities from a municipal landfill in Southern Ontario, Canada - Pumphouse #1 | ecosystem: Environmental > Aquatic > Deep subsurface > Groundwater | place: Canada...
AATTCGAATATCGAATACCGAAATTCGAAACTTTTTTGATATTTGAATTTTGAGACTTCGAATTTGTTTCGGATTTCGGATTTTGGACTTCGGATTTTGAAAGGACACTTTGTGTCCGCGCGTATGTGTACTGTAAATAAGGTCCCGAATTCCCCTGCATACTTATAGATTCTTCAAAATCAAATTCTATATCATGCCCAAGACTGCTTTTGAGGAGGGCATATTTTACCGACCCAACAGCAACTTTCTCCAAAGTTTCCTCTTTCATTTCGCTATACTTACTTTTCAAAAGTTTTTTTGCCTCATCCAAAAGCCACTCACCCGTTACAATGTTGCCCGATCTACTTGACATTTTTCCTGTTGGAAGCCTGACCATTCCATGAGGCAAATGTTTGATTTTGGCCGCTAAATCAGGGTCTATTTTACTTAAGGCTTTGATTAAAACTTTGAAATATCCAATAATCTCGTTTCCCGTTATAACTATTGATTGATCAAATTTAAAATCCTGATATTTTTTAAAAGCAAGACCTAATTCTTTTGCCTCATAAGTTGGCAGTCCAAGCGAATTTATAAACACTCTGTCGTGCAATCCCTGTTTTTTTCCAGGAAAAATTACCGCCCCCTGACTTTCCTCAAAAACTCCTTTTTTCAAATATTCTTTAACTATTTCTTGCCCATTAATTCCAACTTCTGACTCAAAATAATAAAAATCAAACTTGGTACCCAGACGTTTATACAAAGTTTCGAAATATTCCAAACTCCATTGCCTACCTTTTCCATAAAGGCCCATGATTACTGGATCTTTGTCATAAATTTTCTTGTTCAATTGTTCTATTTCTCTCTTTGCTTTTTCATTTTCTTCAAAAGCCTTTGCCCCAAAAACATATTCTTCTCCCAAAGTTTTTATTTTTTCTTTTAATGATTTTTCCTCCATTTTTGAGATTTGATTTTCGAGATTTGATTTTCGTAAAAGCCCGTATAGGGCTTTTGCTACATGCATTCCTACATCTCCCTGATAATTTGCTCTTTTAACATTTGCTCCCATCATCTCCAGCAAACGACTGATGGACTCCCCAACTGTATTGCTGTACAAATGTCCAATATGAAATTCTTTAAATGGATTCGGGTCTGTAAACTCCACCATTATTCTGCGCCCCGCGAAGCCTTGGCGAAGTGGGGTTTTGCCTAATTGAGATACTAAATATTCTTTTGAAAGATGGAAATTTATGAATCCTGGTTTTACTGCTTCAACTTTGTCAATATTTGGCAATGTCAAGCGTGAACTATTGATTTTTCCTACAAGCTCCTGAGCTAGGTCAAAAGGATTTTTCTTGAGGATTTTTGAGGCAACTAACGCAACATTGGAAGAATAATCACCAAAACTTTCATTTTCCGGTTTCTCGACCAAGAAATTAATATTCTGACTTGTAATCCCTGCCAAAGATTGTTTAATAATAGAAATAATTTCCGTTTTTACACCGCTCACAATATTTATCCAGCACCTTTCAAAACCCTGCAGGAAAAGGTGCTGGATTTATTTTATCACAAACATAACGAAAACCCATTGATGCCCCTTCGCTAAGGGCTACGGAGGCATCAATCCCGATCCGAAGTCTTGACGGAAGGGGGATTGACAAGACTTTGCGCAACTGATAGCCTTTAATTAACATATGGCAATTGGCATATGACATATAGTAGCTAAGCTATAAGCAATTTGCCATAAACTATAAGCAAATATGAAAGTTCTGATTATTGATGACGATGAAAATCTAAGTGCGGTTTTTGAAACTGCACTGCAAAAAAGCGGTTTAGAAACCGTTTTTGCTCTGAATGGAAAAAGCGGGATTGACAAAGCCCTCTCGGAGAAACCAGACCTGATACTTTTGGATCAAGTTCTTCCGGATATTTCCGGAAATGAGGTCCTAAAGACTCTAAAAATGGATTCGCACACGCAACGCATTCCCGTTCTTATACTTTCAAATTTCAGCCAAGAGGAATTAGTAAAAGAAGCAATAAATAACGGGGCAATGGACTACATATTTAAATATCAAGTCGAACCTCAGGATCTTGTTAACAAAGTAAAACAAGCTCTTAAAATATAATTAATCTACATAAACATCTATGACAATCGCTTTGTTGACTACCGCTGTTTTTGGGTTAATAGCTATTCTTCTGTCGTTAAAAAATGACTGGCTCAAAAAAGATTCTCTTGAGGCAAAAAAAACAGAAGAGGATAGAATTTATAAGCTGTCTGTAATTAAAGAGATTCAGGAAAAAATAGCCTACACGACTGATCCTGAAAAAGTAGTTGATATTATCATGATTTCTTTGCGGAATTTTTTCACTTATTCCGCAGCGTCATCAATGGTCGTAAAAGATGCGCAGGTTGTTTTTAAAATTTATGTTGAAGAAAATATAAGCAGTAAGTACATAGAAAAAATTGAAGAAAGTATGCTTTCTTCTTTTGGAAAATTGGTCGGCAAGTTACCCTTAAAAATTGAAAGAAAAATGTATGGTATACCTATAAATGATCCGCCAGCTGGCGGAGTCAAATCGGTTTACTCATCGTCTTTTCATATACCGCTTATTGCCAATAACAAAGTCTTAGCTCTGATACATTTATCCTCAACTGTCCAAAATGCTTACTCCAATATGGAAGACCTGCATGAACTTATAGACGCAGCATCCGCAGCTTTAACGCACTTTAGCCAAGCAGTAGGTCAGGAAACAGAAAAATTTTCCTCTTTAATTGAAAGCATTAATGATGGAATATTTATGTCGGATAACAAAGACAATTTGTTGATAATTAATAATGCTGCAAAAAAAATTTTAGGAGTGGGCTCAAATGTTGATTTTTTCGATGTACTAAATGTTTTTCCGCAAAATTTCAACCTGGGAGCCAAAATGAACGATGTTATGTTAACTAAAAATCCACATTTTGAAAAAGAAATTCAAATTAACAATAGTGTATTGAATATATTTTTAAATCCAGTTGGGAAAGATAAAGTGTCGGTTACCTTACACGACATGACAAATTACAAGAAGAAGGAATTACTAAAGGAAGATTTGATTCATGTTATGGTTCACGAGTTACGAAGCCCGGTTACAACCATCAAAGATTCTGCTGAGCTTATTATCACAACCAAAGATACTCTTAGGGAAAACAGAAAGTTAAAATTTCTGGAAATTATCCATACCCAGGCAAAAAAGGTTTTGGGGCAAATCGGTTCGATTTTGGATACTGCCAAACTGGATGCGGGAAAATTAGTTCTCTCAAAAACCAAAGGCGATATTGCGAAATTGATCAAAGACGAGATTCAAACTTTTGCGCCTCAGGCAGAACGGAAAAATATTTCCTTAAGTTTTGATGTCCCTGCAAAATCTTTACCTGAAATTTCCTTTGATGAGATAAGAATTAGCCAAGTAATCGACAATCTCTTGTCAAATAGTCTCAAATTCACACCAGCAGGCGGAAAAATAAAAGTTGAGTTGGATTATAAGGCTATTTCTCCGGTTGTGGATGGCATTTCCCCCATGGGAGAATTTTTGAGTCTTGATAAGTACATTGTTGTTTCGGTTACGGACAATGGAGTGGGAATTGCGCCGGAACAACAAAAATTACTTTTCTCCAAATATACGCAAGTCAAAAATACATCTGAAGAAGTTGCAAATAAGGGCACGGGATTGGGACTTTACCTTGTCAAAGGAATTGTTGAGTCACATGACGGACGGATATGGCTAAAATCCGCTGCAGGACAAGGAACAACGTTTTCTTTTACCCTGCCTGCTACGGATGATGCTAAAGCATCCTATGATGCCCCCAAGCCCACCACAACTCCCCTGGCGAAACTCTCCCAAACTGTCAATTAAAAAAGCATAATCTATACTTAATGAAAGGCTTATGAATTATTTTTCTATAATGATTTTAGAGAATTCGATGGGCTGCTGATTGGAGAAATTGAGACATCCATTCCTCCCAGAAGAAAATTCCCTATTGTAACTCCTACGCATCCGTCAAATACTAAGCCGCTTTCCACGATTTCCTTGCCGTGTTTTTTGTCCAAAGCAACATTTTTAAAATTTTCCAAAACTTGTTTTTGAAATTTATTTGTTGGCTGGTGAATTAATAAATATCTTCCACCAACAGTTATGTGATATACTCCCAGATTTTTAAATAAATCAAGTATGACTTCCCAGCAATTTTTAAAGGAAGATGATTTTTTTTCATCCTTAAATTTGTCTTTGAAAAAGGGATTTGGACTATCTGACGTTGTAGTTATAACGTAAAGTGTTCCTTTTTGAGCATTAATTCTATGAGAAAGTAAATTGAAACTCCCCTTCTCCTCAAAAATGATTAAAGGCCGTTCGTTTTCAACTGATGACTTAATGAATTCGTCTCTCATTTTTTTATATTCAGTTGTCTGGGGATGTATCTCTGACCCTATCTTAGTTTGATAATAAGGATGAACCATTACGTCGATATTTCCACCATTACGCGCTATTGATTCTCTTAGATTACCAAGTTCTGCCGGATTTACAGTATTTAATTCAATAATTTTATAAGATATTGGGAGAGGTTCTCTATTTATAAATTTAGATAATGTTTCTTCTGACCATTTAGGTTGTGACACGCGCTGTTTGATCCCTATCTCTCCCATATAGCTAGTATATCAAAAGACTTATTGTAATTCTCGGATTTATTAATTGATTTTCCAAGTTTTTCCATCCGAAATGATTTCAATGTCACCCGCTTGGTCTGTTCTCAAGGTTTTGCTTCTTTTCTGCAAAAGAAAAACGTTTGCCAAATGAAATTTTTCCATCCCGCATAAGATACAAAACCCTTAAACATTTTCAAACTTCTTTTGGTGCCTTCCAGCCACCCCCACTTTTCCCACTTATTAAAACTGTTCACTGAAGACGGCATCCAATAAACATTCTTCTTGCTTCTCATCATATACGTATTAATTGCCATCTCAATCTGGTAATCTGAAAATTTATTTTCGTACACTCTTCTCAAGTCATTTGTCCTTAAAATTCTTTCCCCACTAAAGATAGTGTCGTGCCTGAGGAAACGGCTTACTTTTACTGTCTCGTCTTCTATTTTCCGCAGTATTATCATGTCTATTTCAGAATTATTGATTATCTTTCGTATCGCATTTCCTATTTCATTAATCTTAATATTTATATGATCTCCGTCAATAAGGAACACGTAATCGGTAATTACATGCTTCAAAGCTTCCCTTATCGCGCTAGCTTTACCGTTATTTGTCTTTAACCTAATGGCAATAACTTCGGGAAACCTAGACTTTATTTCTGAATAGATATTTTCATCTGAGGAACCATCATCTACAACAATTGTTTTTGATATACCTTTAACTTTCATTATCGATTCAATCGTCTTTATAGGCCGTGAGCCTTCGTTGTAAAAAGGGATTATGCAAGAAACCTGAACGTTCCTTTTCATAGGCAATATTATACTACAAGAAGAGAAACGCTTTCGCACTTAAAATTTACTCCGCAGATGTGTGCGAGCATTAAACAAAGCGCGTTAAGCATTTTCAAGCGAATTGTCAGGGCGAGCTATCTCTTTTTATCTACTGCAATTGGAACAAAGACCGTTAAATTTTTGCGAGTGAACGACTCAGGGGGATTCCTCGCAAACCTGTCGAGGAGGGGGTGCAAATCACCCGAGGAGTGAACGAGCGAAAATAGGTCGACTTTCACTTGCAGAAAACTTTTGGTACTTTTGGTTACAAAAGTACAAATAAAAACAAATAAAGCTATTTAATTCTCCATTCTTTTCCATCTGAAATAACTTCAATATCTCCCATTTGATCAGTACGCAAGGTTTTAATGTTTAAACTTTTTAATAAGTCCAAAATAAAAGGTGTTGGATGGCTGTATTTGTTATTTTTCCCAACAGAAATTACGGCGATTTTTGGGCTTAAAACATTTAAAATTTCCTGATCCAAACCAAATCTTGATCCATGATGCGGAATTTGCAGTAAATCAACATCTTTTAATCCACTTGAAATAGCATCCTTTAATTCCATTACCTGACTATCTCCGGTTAATAGAGCTGAAAAAAAATTGTATTTAACCAAAATTTCCAAAGATGCAAACTCGCCACTTTCCCCAATTAATCCATTAGGGCTTGTTGTTTGCAAAAACTCTTTGTTTGGACCGACTATTTGAATATTTAAACTATCACTTAACAAAAACCTATCCCCCGCGTATACATATCTCGTTTTAATTTTTTGATTTGCAATTACTTTTATCAATTCCGAAAAACCGGCTGTCTTATTGATTAGACTTTCTGATACAAAAGATAGTATTTTGTAATGGTTTAAAACTGTTATTAGACCATTTAAATGGTCTGCGTGCGGATGAGTCAATATCATAAGTTCGATCGTCCTATCCCAAAATGGCATGTGTTTTCCCAAACAACTTAAAACCGAATCATCCGGCCCACCATCAATTAAAATATCCGACCCCCGAGGTGTTCTGATGAAAATCGCATCCCCCTGCCCCACATCACAAATCACAACATGTAATTTTTTGTCATTGTAGGTTATATTTTGATATACTAAGATGCACCCCAACAAAAATAAAAGAACAGTTCCGATCAAAAAATATTTTCTCATTTTCTTTTAGAAAAAATTAAAGCCGAAATTAATAAGCAATAATATCCGGCAATAAATTCCCAAGAAAGAGCTTGAATGGAAATTACTCCTCCAATTTTCCCAAAAAAATTTACAATCATTTCAAAATAAAGTAAAAGCGGATAGCATAAATAGATTAATAATTGTCCTAGAGGCGCTAAAATTAAGCCTAAAATAGCTCCTATTCCCCCAATCATCATCAGTATCGGTACTGTCCAAAGAACCAGACCGTTAACCAAAATAGAATAGATGGAATATACCCCGAAATTAGCTAAAAGAATTGGCAAAGTCGCGATTTGAGCTGCAATTGTGGTTGAAACTTCTGAAACAATCCCCTCTTGCTTGCCAAAAAGAGGTTTAATGTATAGGATTCCGGCTGTTGCCACAAATGAAAGCTGAAAACCAACATCTGACAAGAGCGTTGGATCAATATAAAGCATTGTGAATCCTGCCAGAACTAAGCCATTAACAGCTAAAGTCTGTCTGCCCATAATCTGAGCGGAAAAAACAAGAATCCCCATTATTGATGCCCGAATAATTGAAGGTTCAAGTCCTGCTAAAACTGCATAAAATATTATTCCTAAGATGCTTAAGCCAATTGCGATTTGCCGTTTCAGAAAAAATGCAAAACCGGCGCTGATAAATCCTCCGACTAACGTAACATTCATTCCGGATGCGGCAATCACATGGAAAACTCCAGAGGTTTTTAAATTGTTGGAAAAATCTTTTGGCATTTGCTCCTTTATCCCAAAGATTATTCCCAAAAGAAGACTTGAAGATGGAGACGGAAGCGTTTGGGAAAATAAGGAAATTAGTTTTTGCCGGAGTATATTTATGCTTTTCAAACTTGACTGCAAAATATTTGAAGAGTTATTGACTGTTTCAATTTTCGGAAAATACATTAGCACCCCACGATTTTGATTGCTTATTTTTCCGGAAATACGCACAAAATCTCCGTAATTGATCTCCGGAAAACGGCTGGTTGTTATCCTGATCCGCCGGCTGGCGGATTGATTTTTATAATTAGCAGTAAATGCCTGTCGACTGCCAACAGCCTGCGGTTGAGACAAAATCGTTGTTTCAAAATTAATCTCCTGTCCATCCGTAAGTTGAGGCTGATTATTGTAAAAGAAATAAAAGCGAAAACCAAGAATTAACAACAAAATGAAGCCAAATATTTGAAATTTGAAATTTGAGATATTCAATGAAAATTTAAAATTGAAAATTGAAAATTAATAAACGCTTATCTTATCTTTGATCTGACCAAATACCTTAGCGCCCACTATTTTCTTATTCAAAAGCTCATCTACCGAACCGTATGGCCTGCCTACGATGATTTTCTGCGCAGTTACAGGACCTATTCCCGGCAATGTGTCAAGTTGAGATTCGGAAGCGCTATTTATATTTATTAAAGTACCAATAATTACTCCTTCTGAAGATGTGTTTAGCGCTGACGCTCCATTGACTGCTTCCCCAATAGATGGCACGTAAATTTTCGCTCCGTCTGTTAATTTTGTTGCAAGATTAAAATTCTTGGCAATATATTCTCTGTCTGCTTGACTTGATAGTCCGCCTGCAGAAACAAAAGCGTCCTGAATTCTTGATTCTTGCGGTAATTTATATACCCCCGGCTTCACCACAGCGCCTTCTATATCTACAAGTATTGTTTTTATTTGATTTTGCTTGTCGCTCGCGTAATTAGCCTCAAAAACAATGTCTTCCGAACTTGTCTTGTTGGTAGCGAATAACCCTATCAAACCATATGCAAAGAATATCACTCCTAGGATTCCTAGGCTCAGAGGAAGCCAATTCTTTTTTATTAGAGGAAAATACTTAGAGATGAACTCCTGAGTATCCATCTTATGCAACTACAAAGTTGATCACTTTACCTTCGACATAAATAACTTTCTTAATCTTTTTAGCTTCAAGATGTTTTGCTACATTAGGATCCTTTTTGGCTAGTTCCTCAATTTTAGTCTTGTTTTTCACAGTCCGCAGATCAACCACGACATCCCCCCTTAACTTCCCATTTATCTGAACCACGACAGTCATTTCTTCTTTTATTAAAAATTTGGGATCATAAGTTGGCCAACCGGAAGTATGGATTGAAGAAAAATCTTTTTTATCATTTAGCAGTTGATAGAGTTCTTCGCTAAGATGCGGCGCAAAAGGCGCCAAAAGTTTTATAAAGGTTTCTAGTTCTTCCTTAGATAATTTTTGATTTTTGATTTTTGATTTTTGATTTAAGAAGTTGTACCATTCCATAAGAGCTGCAATTGCAGTATTGTAAGAAAGATTTGAAATATCTTCGGTAACTTTCTTAATCGTCCTGTGCATAATTTCATGGCGGGTGGTGCCAGAGGAAGGGCTCCCGACAACGCGGACTGTTAAAGGAGCATTGGCGGGAGGGAAACTGGCGACAGGACCCGCCGAAATTAATGTCCAAACACGTCGCAAGAATCTAGACATTCCCTCGATTCCTGTATCCCTAAAATCTCCTCCCTGACTAAAAGGACCCATAAACATCAAGTATGCTCGCAGTGTGTCTGCTCCAAATTTTTTAATATATTCATCCGGAATAACCACGTTTCCTTTGCTTTTGCTCATTTTTGCACCATCTTTGATTAACAATCCATGCGCGCGGAATTTCGCAAATGGTTCTTCAAAGCCAATAAACCCTAGATCTTTTAATGCCATCGTGATAAACCGTGAATATAAAAGATGCAGTACGGAATGCTCGGCTCCGCCAATATACATATCTACAGGAAGCCATTCCCCCACTCTCCCTGTATCAAAAGGTACATTTTCCGCATCAGGAGAAACGTATCTTAAAAAGTACCAGCTAGAATCAAGGAAGGTATCGGAGACATCTGTTTCTCTTCTCGCATCCCCTCCGCATTTCGGACATTTAGTTTTGTAAAATTCAGGATGGCTCGCCAGAGGACCTTTTACTGCCTGTTCTAAGCCTGTCGAATGGATCCCTAAAGGCTTGTAATCTTTGATAAATGGAAGCTCGACAGGAAGCTGATCTTCAGGTACCGGCTGCCATCCGCATTTCAAACAATTAATCATTGGAATCGGAGGCCCCCAATAACGCTGTCTTGAAATCAACCAATCCCGGAGATGATACTGCGCTGATTCTTTTCCATATCCTTTCTTTTCAATAAAGTCAATAATGCCTGATCTTACTTCTCCCCATCTTCTCCCTTTGAATTCTGCCGGCTCCTGCAATATTCCATCTTCGACATGATGATAACAATATTCAAGATCTTTTACCTTTTTAGCCTCCGCAGGATCCGGAGGAAACATAACAGGATGCAAAGGTATGCCGTATTTTTTGGCAAAAATGAAGTCACGTTCATCATGAGCGCTACAGCTAACAACACCAGTCCCATACCCGTAAATAGCATACGAAGCAACCCAAATGGGAATTAGCTTACCTGTCGGCATATATTCTAGATACCTACCGGTAAATATACCTTCAGGTTTTTTCTCCAAATCAAATTTATTAACTGCTTTCTTTTTTTTGATTTTTTCAATAAATTCCATGACGGGTTTTTCGTAATTCGTGTTCTTAACCAACTCAAAAGCCATTGGGTGTTCGGGAGCAATAACTGTAAATGTCTGCGCCATAAACGTTTGAGGTACAGAATCAAACATTTTAAAATGAATATCCATATCCTTAACTTTGAAAATAAGATTAACTCCTTCTGATTTGCCAATCCATTGTTTTTGGGCGATTTTGACCTTTTCTGCCCAATCAATCCGGCTCAAACCATTAAGTAATCTATCAGCATATTTTGTAATTTTGAAAAACCACTGCTCCAAATCTCTTTTCTCAACTGTTGAATTACAGCGCTCACACAAACCATTCTCAACCTGCTCGTCTGCTAAAACAGTTTTACAATCGGGGCAAAAGTTAACCGGCGCTTTCTTGCGATATGCCAAACCCGCTTTAAATAATTGAATAAACAGCCATTGCGTCCATTTGTAATAGGAAGTGTCGTAAGTCTCAACAGTTCGCGTCCAATCAAAACCATTGCCAATGCTTTTTAATTGCCTATAGAAATTCTTCTCTGATATTTCAGCCTGCTTAGCCGGATGATTACCTGCTTTTATAGCATAATTTTCACTATGAATT
>Ga0265296_1005224_pt1 | contig 10801 bp, 8 predicted proteins | sample MunlanPumphouse1_FD_189073 | JGI IMG/M metagenome (GOLD analysis project Ga0265296, IMG submission 189073) | Groundwater microbial communities from a municipal landfill in Southern Ontario, Canada - Pumphouse #1 | ecosystem: Environmental > Aquatic > Deep subsurface > Groundwater | place: Canada...
AATGTTACCCTATTCCTATCTGTCTTTAAGTATACCAAAGTTATCAGTAAATTCACTAAGTATTTTGAAAATAGGGAGTTAGTTGTAATTTTGATATAATTATTAAGTAAGTTATTAATGTTATTAGCGCTATGTCGGGACATTCTAAATGGTCTACAATTAAAAGGCAAAAAGGGGCAACTGATGCTAAACGCGGTCAGTTGTTTACTAAATTAATTCGTGCTATTACTATTGCTGCGCGCGCCGGCCCTGATCCGGTAAGTAATTTTAAATTACGTTTAGCAATTGACCGGGCACATCAGGCTAATATGCCCAAAGATAATATCGATCGGGCAATTAAACGTGGTAGCGGCGAAGATGGTACCGCGGTTTTAACAGAAATTGTTTACGAAGCTTATGGACCTGGTGGTGTGGCATTAATTATTGAAACTATTACTGATAACCGTAATCGTACTTTTAGCGAAGTAAAACATGTTTTAACGCAATTTGGTGGTCGTTTAGCTGAAGCTAATAGTGTGCGTTGGCAATTTGAAATCAAAGGTATTATTCAATTAACCCTACCCACAGGTGAGCAGCATGAGCAATTGGAATTAGAATTAATTGAAACGGGGGCACTGGATTTAAAAGAAGCAGGCGATCAATTAGTAATTTATACTTTGCCGGCAGATTTGGAGAAAATAAAAAATATTTTGGAACAAAAAAAATTAATTGTGGATTATGCGCAAGTGGAATTGGTAGCTAATAATCCAATAACCGAAATTACGCCTAGTGATCAGAGGAAGTTGGATAATTTAAAAAATGCTCTAGATACCCTGGACGATGTAGATAATATTTATACCAATGAAGCATAAGCAGGAGAAAATTATTTTAGGATTAGATCCCGGTTTTGGTCGTACTGGCTTTGCGGTGTTGGGTGGTACTAAAAACGAACCACGGCTTATTAGTTTTGGGTGTTTAGAAACTTCAGCCAAATTACTTCATCCTCAGAGATTAGAACAGTTGGCCAAACAATTGAAAAAATTATTAACTAGGTATCAGCCGCAATTAATTTCCATAGAAAAAATTTTTTTTGCGGCCAATTCTAAAACCGCTTTACAAGTAGGCGAGGCGCGTGGCGTTTTATTGGTAACTATTGCGGTTAAACACCTGCCGATTGTTGAATTTACACCTCCTCAGGTTAAATTGGCAGTAACCGGCGATGGGCGGGCCGATAAAAAGCAAATTCAAAAAATGCTGCAATTAGTATTTAAATTAACTACACCGATTAAGCAAGATGACGCAGCCGATGCTGTGGCTATTGCTTTTTGTGCCTTAACTTATTTATAACCAACAATTTGACAATTAAATGTGTTAAACTTTAAATGTTATAGTTTAACTGATAATTAAAGTCTTAAATATCTATGATTAAGTCAGAAATTCGTAAAGATTATATTCAAGATAAATACGTAATTATTGCGCCTTACCGCAGTAAACGGCCTCATTATCATGACCCGGTAAATTTTGATTTAATTGGACATGGTCAAAAAGAATTGGATCAAGATTGTGTGTTTTGTACGCTTAATGTTAATAAAGCGAAATTGTTGGTGGGTAGTAAAAAAAAGTGGCAGACTGTAGTCATTCCTAACAAATTTCCAGCTGTTACTTTAAGTAATCCTAAAGCTTATGGTCAACAGGAGGTCGTGGTGGAAACTCCTAATCATAATTTGCATATTGAAGATTTGCCACAAAATTATTTGGTTAAAATATTGAAGATTTATGCTGCCCGTACCAAGAATATTATGGCCAATTCAAAAATCGAGTATATTTTGATTTTCAAAAATAATGGTGGGCGTGCTGGAGCTTCGATATTACATTCTCATTCGCAAATTTTTGCTACCAGTTTTTTGCCGCCGCATTTGTCAGATAAGTCGCAGCGTGCACAAGCTTATAAATTAAAAACCGGCCGTTGTGTTTATTGTGATGTTGTAAAACGTGAGGGTAAGGGTCCACGTTTGGTTTATTTGGATAAACATACTATAGCGTTTACTCCTTATGCTTCGATGTATAATTACGAATTATGGATTATGACGCGGCGGCATCTTGATAATATTACCAATTTAAATTCAGCTGAACTAAAATCTTTTGCTGCTATGTTACATAAGGTATTAACTAAAATCTCTCATAATTTACAATTGCCGTATAATTATTATTTTCATCAAGTGGTACATGATGAAGATCAGCATTTATATTTAAAAATCACACCACGCGGTACCCCGTGGGCTGGAGTGGAGATTGGCTCTGGTCTTATTATTAATCCCATTGCTCCAGAAAAAGCAGCCAAGTTTTATCGTAGTTAAAATTATGTTAGCCAACAAATATGATCACCGAAATATAGAAAGCAAATGGCAAGCACTTTGGGAAAAGGAATTTACTTTTAAAGCAGTAGATAGAACTGGAGGGAAAAAAGCTTATATTTTAGACATGTTTCCTTACCCTTCGGCTCAGGGTTTGCATGTGGGACATCCCGAAGGATATACCGCCACTGATATTTACTGCCGTTATTTGCGAATGAAAGGTGTTAATGTGCTACACCCTATGGGTTGGGATGCTTTTGGTCTGCCAGCTGAAAATTATGCTATTAAAATTGGCAAGCATCCTAGGGAGATTACTCAGCAGAATATAGAAAATTTTAGACGGCAAATTAAGTCGCTTGGTTTTTCCTATGATTGGACGCGCGAGGTGAATACTGCCGATCCTACTTATTATAAATGGACGCAGTGGCTATTTTTAAAATTTTATGAAAAAGGCTTGGCTTATCGCAAAAAAGCACCAGTGAATTGGTGTTCCTCGTGTCAAACAGTTTTGGCTAACGAGCAGGTTGTGCCCATTCGACACGGCTCACTTCGTGGTGACTCAGTGGAACCAGGGCACCCCGAGTCGGATCGAGGGGTGGGTGGCGAATGTGAGCGATGCCATAAACCAGTAGAACAACGGCAAATGAAGCAATGGTTTTTTAAGATTACAGATTATGCCGAGGAATTATTAAAAGGTCTGGACGATTTAGATTGGCCAGAAAATATTAAAGAGATGCAAAAGAATTGGATTGGTAAATCAGATGGTGCTGTTGTGAGGTTTCCCTTAGTTGTTGGGGATTTGTCATTGCGAGCGCAGCGAAGCAATCTGGTAGCAGATAAAGTTAAAGATCGCCACGTCTCGATTGATATCGAGACTCGCGATGACACAACTGATAACGTTATAGAAGTTTTCACCACGCGGCTGGATACTATTTTTGGTGCAACTTATTTAGTATTGGCACCCGAACATCCTTTATTAAATGAGTTAAAACCGCAAATAACCAATTGGTTGGAAGTGGAAAAATATATTAAAAAGACACAAGGAAAAACAGAGTTGGAAAGAAAAGCCGAGGTTAAAGAAAAAACCGGAATAAAATTGGAGGGTTTAATGGCAGTGAATCCAGCTAGCAATGAAGAGATTCCTATTTTTATTGCTGACTATGTTTTAACTTCTTATGGCACAGGTGCCATTATGGCCGTACCAGCGCATGATGAAAGAGATTTTGAGTTTGCGAAGAAATTTAATTTACCGATACGCGAAGTAGTAATCCCGAATAGAATTGACAAGAATAACCCGCCGGTTTCTGGTAAAAAAGTTAGCGAACGTCGGAATATTCATTGCATCGTGATTAATCCTCAAAACAGTAAAATCCTGTGCCTCAGATGGAAAAAATATCCCTGGATCACATTTCCCATGGGTGGAATAAATGATAATGAAGAGGTTGTGGCTGCAGCAAAGCGTGAAATTACGGAAGAGACAGGATTTGTCGACTTGAAGTTAATAAAAATTTTAGGTGGTGAGGTAAGGGCAGAATATTTTGCTGCACACAAGGATGAGAATAGAGTAGCTTTTACCCAGGCTGTTATGTTTGAGTTGCAGAGCGAAAAAGTTGTTCCGGTATCGCCAGACGAAAGGGAAAGTTTCGATGTAATTTGGCTTGATAAGAATGAAATAGTATATCCTAAAGTAGTTCACGCTGAGCTTGATGATTGGATTTTGAGATGGGATTCTGATAGTTATTGTTATATAGGTGAGGGGGTACTTAGAAATTCAGGTGAGTTTTCTGGCCTGGAGTCGGTTAAGGCTATGGAGAAGATTGCTAAAAAAATCGGCGCAAAACTTAAAACTCAATATCGCCTGCGCGATTGGCTTATTTCTCGTCAGCGTTATTGGGGCGCGCCAATTCCGATTATTTATTGTGATCAGTGTGGTACTGTACCAGTGCTGGAAAAAGATCTGCCCGTAGTTTTACCAGATGATGTAGATTTTCGACCTCACGGTGAATCGCCCTTAGTGCGATCCAAATCATTTCATAATGTGAAATGCCCAAAATGTGGTAAACTGGCGCGACGCGAAAGTGATACTATGGATACTTTTGTGGATTCTGCTTGGTATTGGCTACGTTATTGTGATCCGCAAAATGACAAAGAAGCTTTTGCTGCTAAAAAAATTAAAACTTGGTGTCCGGTAGATTTTTATGTGGGCGGAGCAGAGCATGCGGTAATGCATTTACTTTATGCTAGATTTTTTACCAAAGTATTAGCTGATTTAAAATACATTAGGTTTCGCGAGCCATTTTTAAAGCTACGTAATCAAGGTTTAATTTTAGGTGAAGATGGGCAAAAAATGTCCAAGTCTCGCGGTAATGTGGTAAATCCTGATGAAATTGTGGAGAAATTTGGCGCAGACACTTTTCGGCTTTATGAAATGTTTATGGGCCCGCTAGAAGACGCTAAACCTTGGAATGCATCTAGTATAATTGGCTTGCGCCGGTTTTTAGAAAGAGTTTGGCAAGCTATAGGAGAAATTACTGCAGGAATTAATCAAGGTAAATTTAAAAATGAACAGCATCAGTCCGTAATCATTCATAGTACGGTAAAAAAAGTGTCTGATGATATAGAATCATTTAAATTCAATACGGCTATTAGTGCTTTAATGGAGTTTTTGAATAAAAAAGATTTTATAGCAGAAAATAAAGTTGATACTGAAGCTGTTAAGAAATTTTTAATATTGCTTTATCCGTTTGTGCCACATATAGCTGCTGAACTTTGGCAAGGTTTAAAAGTAAACACCATGATTTGGGATGAGGTATGGCCGAGTTATGATAAAAAATTGTTGCAGCAAGAAATAATGAAAATTGCCATTCAAATCAATGGCAAATTACGCGGTAATATTGAATGCCAACCTGGCGTTACAGAAAAAGAAATTACTGCCCTAGCTGGAAATGCGGCCAATGTAACCAAATATTTAACAGGAAAAAAGATCGTGCGCACTATTTATGTGCCAAATAAACTTATAAATTTTGTTATTCACTAACCTAATATTTAATCAGTAATTTTATGCCGCAGCTTCGTAATTTATTTCCTCCACATTTATCTGGCGCCTTAGTTGCTTTATATTCCCATTCCCTAATTAAGCGTGTGGCGATTGCGGTAGTGGGAATATTTGAAGCGATTTTTATTTTTGAAGCATTTGCTCGGCAGTTAGCGCCGGTATTGATTTATTATTTAGTAATTTACGTTTTATATTTATTATTAGTGCCCTTGGGTGCGCATTTAATTTCGGATATTGGCTATCGCCGTTCCATGCGGGTGGGTATTTTGTTTTTGGCTTTTTGGTTGATAATATTTGCTGGCGTAGCATTTGGCTGGTTTACTCCCCAATTTTTATGGGCAGCTGCTATTGCCGTGGCAATTTATAAAACTTTGTATTGGCTGCCATATCATGTGGAGCTGGCGGAATTTACTAATAAAACTAATCGCGCCAGATATGTCAGTTTAATAGATAGTACAGTATTAATCGTGGGTATTGTTTTACCAATTATTTCCGCTTTTATTATTAGTCAATTCGGCTTTGCCTCGTTAATGACAGCAGCGTTTATTGTCTTATGCGTGTCATTAATTCCACTTCATTTTTTACCAGATGTTAAGGAAAGTTTTAGTTTTGGTTATGGGCAAACATTCAAGGAGTTGTTTGCCAGAGTGCGCCGACGCGAATTGTTTGCCTATATGGCCGAGGGAGTAGAAGATGTTGCCGCGGCGGTTATTTGGCCAATTTTTATTTTTTTAATTTTGCAGGGTAAATATTTGGAAATTGGTTATGTTTCTTCGTTAGTAATTTTAGTGACTGCCTTGATTAAAATGATTGTGGGAGAATTTAGCGATGAATATGGCCCAAAGAAAATTTTAAAATGGGGAACATTGTTAACATCAATTGCCTGGGTAGTTCGCATTTTTATTCAAACTTTTAATCAAATTTTCTTGGTAGGAGTTTTTCACAATATGGCTGAAGCTACCACTAAAACCGCCTGGGGCGCTTTGTGGTATCAGCACTCTATGGAAAAAGGACATTTTATAGATGAATATACTGCATTACGAGAAATGGCTATAAATATAGGGAGAATATTGACTATTTTATTGGTTATTGTTTTTATTCCTTTTATTCCATTAACAGTCACCTTTATTTTAGCAGCTCTGGCAGTTTTATTACTGAATTTGTTACGTTAGATAATCATGAAAATATTGCTGCCCACTAAAAAAAATATAGCAGTAGTGGCAAATTATTTGAAATATGGAGCCGTAGTGGTGGCACCAACAGAAACAGCCTATGGGTTATTGGTTGATGCCACTAATAATCAAGCAGTGAAGAAAATATTTAAAATTAAAGGCCGGCAGGCTAATAAAACCGTGGCTTTGGTAGTTGCTGATTTGAAAATGGCCCAGCAATATGGAAAATTTTCCAAAGATGCGGTAAATTTGGCAAAAAAATATTGGCCAGGGCCTTTGACTGTTGTAATTCCAGTAAAAAAATATGGTTTAAGAAAATTATCACCGCAGATTTTGTTAAAAAAAATGGTAGGCATGAGGATACCTAAACATTATTGGTTAAGGCAAGTAATAAAGAAAGTTAATAAACCTTTAACAGCCACTTCAGCAAATTTGGCAGGCAAAAAAAATATTTATTCTTTTAAACTGGCTAAGGCGCAATTAAAAAACCGGCAAGTAGATTATTTTGTTAATGGTCAGAATTTACCCGAGCGTCCGGTTTCTACAATAGTAAAAGTAGTTGGTAGTAATGTTACTGTTTTAAGATTGGGTGGAATAAAAATATAATTATGGAAAAAAATATCAATCTAAAACAATGGACTAAACAAGTTTTGAGTCATTACAATTTAGCAGCCGGTCAAAAAAAAGGTCAGCATTTTTTAGTTGATGGCGAAGTTTTAGCTGCTATTTTAAAAACCGCCGAACTAACTAAACAAGATAAGGTGTTGGAGATAGGCGGTGGTATTGGTGTACTTACTATGGCTTTACTAGAGCATAGTGGTTTAGTAGTCAGCGTGGAAGTTGATAAAATTTTAGTAGTTGGTTTAAAAAAATTATTGCCGATTTCCAGCCATCTAAAAGTGCTGCCGCTTGATATTTTAAAAATTTCTGATGAGCAATTAATTAAGGAGTTAAATTTAAAACCTGGAGAACAATTTAGTATTGTTTCCAATCTACCTTATGATATTAGTGGTATTTTTTTACGCAGATTTTTATCCACCAGTTTGCCAATTAAGCAACTAGTGCTGTTATTGCAAAAAGAAGTAGCCGAGCGTTTAACAGCGCCGCCTGGCAGTTTAAGTTTGATTGGCATTTTAGCGCAATTGGAGTGCCGGGCCAGTATTATACGACAAATTTCTCATACCAGTTTTTATCCGCAGCCGCGGGTGGAATCTTGTTTAGTTAAATTGGTACCTTATTCTTTAGAAGAAAAACAAAAAAAATTAGTCGGGGTAAATAAAGACTGGTTGTGGCAACTGGCGCGTATTGGTTTTTCCTCCCGCCGCAAGCAGCTTAAAAATAATTTACTGTCAGCTCTATCTGTGGCTGCTGACGATTTAGAGAATAAATTTAATCAGCTTGGTTTAGATCACAAAATTAGGGCGCAAGATTTAACTATTGATCAGTGGATTCAGTTAGCTAGGGTTTTGTCACTGTAACATATTAACACTAGGACTTTCGCGTTTGTCATTGCGAGGAGCGAAACGTTAGTGAGGTGACGTGGCAATCTAAAGCTAATATTGGCCGAGGTTATCCCGCTATACTGGATTTCCCGAAGGGATGACTTTATCATCCCGATTGAAATCGGGATTCCTCGCAATGACAGGGAATATTAGGCAAATGCGAAAGTCCTAAACACATTAACATTTTAACAAATTGTTGTTATGTTAACGTGTTACAGTGTTACGTGTTAAAATGTTAAGGTAGTTTAGATTATTAATTTGTTTGACTTTTAGCATTTAATGTGATATAATTTAGTTATTATATTTTGCCGTGGAACAAAACTTTAATGCTATTAATCAAAAACAAAGCAAGGAGGAGCGAAGAGTCTATATTGCGCTGTTCTTAGTTTCAATAATAGCCTTAATTTTGGGTTATTGGCAGATAACCAATAACATACGTTTGCCGTTTATTTTGCCTGCCATTTCTCCTTCTAGCGATACTGGTTCGGCGTTAACTATTAGTGATGATCAGTTAGTTTTGCAAAATCAGGACAGTGATAAAGATGGTTTGTCTGATTATGATGAATTGTATGTTTATAAAACTAGCCCATATTTAAAAGATACTGATTCTGATGGCTATACTGACGATACAGAAATTGCCAGTGGTAATAACCCCACTTGTCCGGCTGGGCAAACTTGCTTAGTAGCGCCAGCCAATACCACTGGCGCGGCTCTGGCGCCGCGTACTACTACCGAACTTAGAGCTTTGCTTAAAGAGTCGGGGGTAAGTGAAGAACAATTAACTGCTTTGGACGACGCTACTTTACTTGAGGTTTATAATGAGATAATTTCAGGAACTTCAACTACTGGTCAGGCCATCAGTGGCAGTGAGCCGGTAAATACCAACAGTGAATCTGCTAGTGATGCGGGCAAACCTAATTTAACCGAAGCAGAAAAAAAAATATTAAGAGAAATGTCTGGAGCTGAAATACGAACTTATTTAAAACAAAACGGCGTGGCCGCAGAAACTTTGGATAATATAGATGACAATACGCTTAAAACACTTATTAACCAAACTTTAGGATTATAAAATAGTTAGAAATCCCAAATCCTAAATTTTAATTTCTAAATAATTCCCAATGTTTAAATTTCAAAAATATTTATTTGTAGGACTTTCGCACTTAGCCACTCTTGCTGTCATTGCGAGGAGTGAAACGACGAAGCAATCCTGTGTTTATATGGTTTTACACGCTCGAGATTGCTTCGCTACGCTCGCAATGACCACCAAACGCGAAAGTCCTAATTAGGATTTATGATTTAAGATTTAGGATTTATATTATTATCATGTCTTGGTTTTATCAATTATCATTTAAAACAAGAAGGCGGACTTCCGCCATTCTTCTTGTCTTTATTATTTTTATTGGTGTAGGTACAGTTTTATTAGCACCTCGGCAAGTTCAGGCACAGTGGGTAGTAACTGATCCAGGGGTTTTGGCAGGAATTCAGGCAGGAATCGTCGCGGCGCAGGCAGAAGCAGCCAAGGGCTGGTTTAGGAAAGCTTATGAGTGGGCATGGGAACACGGCGCAGCTGTAGCATATCGTAATGCTGTTAAAACTTTTACTTCGCGCCTTGCTTATGATTCAGCAGTTTATTTAGGTTCTGGCGGTAAAGGTCAGAAGCCATTATTTGTAACCCAGGGTTGGGGCGCTTATCTTGAAGATGTAAGTTATTCAGCTGCTGGTGATTTTTTGGAAACATTGGCTCAAGAAAATGGTTATGTAAAATTTGGTTTGTGCGAACCAGTTGGTTTGGGTTTTTCTGCGCCTCAAGCTAAATTAATAATTGGTTTGACTTTATTTGACGAAATTAAGCCCCGCAAGCCCAAGTGTTCGCTTAAAGATATGCAGCGCAATTGGAAAGAAGCTCTGGCAGATCCTAAAAAATTCTTAAAAAATTATAATATAGTATTTGACCCCAAACAGCATGATTTAGGAGTAACTTTGCGGCTCAAACAAAATATTATAAAAGAGCAAGAAACGCAAAAAGCAATAGAAGCAGCACAACTCGCAGCTAATAAAGGGTTAAAGTCATTAACCGAGCCAATTGCTGGCGGGATTAAAACTCCGGCAGTATTTCTAGAAAAACAGTTTGGCATTGGTTTAGAATCAGCTTCTAATGAACCCTTGCAAATAACTGGCGATGCCATTGCTGACGCTTTGGGTATTTTTACCAATACTTTAGCAAATCGTTTAATGAAGCAGTTATTTCAAAAAGGATTAGTTCAGAATCCCGGCGGTGGCAAAAGCCCGGGCGGGCCGTCAGGATATTTTCCACCAAGTTATGGCGTAGAATACGCCAGGCAAGTCAACACTTCTATTTCCACTCCTCAATTTGTGGTTGATAAGAATTTTGATATTATTCAAGAATTATCCAGCTGCCCTGATCTTAGATACGCTTCGGTTAATAATTGCACCATAGATTCCAAATTTGAACAGTTGTTAAGAAAAGCTGGGGAAGGCATGGCTTGGTCAGTGGGTGATATTGTTAATTCTAAAGAATGGGGTTATTTGGGTGGTAGGCTGCTGGAAAGAGATCGTCCCAGCGATGTTAAAACACCTACTGCTTGGTATTTGTCTGATTTGCAAAAATTGCGCCGTGCCAGAATTATTCCAGTGGGATGGGAATTGGCAGCAGAAAAATTTGGTGGCAAAGGAGTTACTTTAAAACAAGTAGTAGATGGTTTTGCTCAAGTAGGTACA
>Ga0265296_1005225_pt1 | contig 10801 bp, 12 predicted proteins | sample MunlanPumphouse1_FD_189073 | JGI IMG/M metagenome (GOLD analysis project Ga0265296, IMG submission 189073) | Groundwater microbial communities from a municipal landfill in Southern Ontario, Canada - Pumphouse #1 | ecosystem: Environmental > Aquatic > Deep subsurface > Groundwater | place...
GGTTTTAGCTACACGCATGTCAGCAACCCGCTTGGCATCCGTCAAGTCTTGCCGCATGTTCTCTCAAAATCAGGGGAGAGAGTGATGCGATTCCACGGCTTTCACGCGGTAACGCTGGGCATATTGGCGGTGCTCGCCGCCAACCCGGCGGCCGCCAAGACGATCAGCGTCAGTGCGACAACGCCCGACGCCAATGAAAAGCTGCAAGAGGCGCTGATCCTGGCCGAACCGGGCGACATCGTGCAACTGGGTGCAGGGGTGTGGAAGCTGGTCGATGGGCTGTCGCTCGACGTCGCCAATGTCACGGTGCGCGGCGCCGGGGCGGGCGAGGGCGGATCGGTGCTCGATTTCACCGGACAGCAAGGCGCGGGTGAGGGACTGCTCGTCACGTCCGACGATGTGCTGCTGACCAATTTTGCGGTGCTCAACACCAAGGGCGACGGGATCAAGTCGAAGGGCGCCGACCGCATCGTCTATCACCAACTCCGCGTCGAATGGACCGCGGGGCCGAAGGAAACCAACGGCGCCTATGGCATCTATCCGGTCGAAAGCACCGACGTACTGATCGACAGCGTCTATGTGCGCGGCGCATCGGACGCGGGCATCTATGTCGGCCAGTCGAAAAATATCATCGTCCGCGATTCGATCGCAACCGAGAATGTCGCGGGGATCGAGATCGAGAACAGCTATGACGCCGACGTCCACGACAATATCGCGACGAAGAACACCGGCGGCATCCTGGTATTCGACCTGCCCAGCCTGCCGATGCAGGGCGGGCATAATGTCCGGGTGTTCGAGAATATCGTCAATGACAACAGCACGCCGAACTTTGCGCCGAAGGGCAATATCGTCGCGAGCGTTCCGACCGGAACCGGGGTGCTGGTCATGGCCAATCGCCATGTCGAGATTTTCGGTAACATCTTCGACAACAATGGCACCGCCAATGTGATGATCGTCGGCTATCGGTACGAGCACAAAGATCCGAAATATCAACCGCTGCCGCGGCAGATCGTCGTGCGCGGCAATCAGCATGGCAAGTCGGGCTTTGCCCCGGCATTTCCCGGCGGCCAGCAGATTGCGGCGGCAATGGGCGGGACGATCCCGCCGGTGCTGTGGGACGGGTCGGGGGATGCGATCGTTCTCGACCAGGTCGGGGTGCTGTCGCTGAACCTGCCCGACGTCAAAACACCGCAGAGAGAGGCGAAACCGTCGCCTGCCGATTTGTCGAAGGGCACGCCGCCCGCGGCGTTGCCGACGATCAAGCTGCCCGATGCGATGGAGGCAAAGGTCCGGTGAAGCGTATATTCGCGGCGCTGGCGGCAGCACTCTGCTGCATCAGCGGCGCAGCAACGATGTCCGGTCCGACCGTCGATCAGGCCGTGATCGAGGGGGAAGCGACGCCGCAGAAGCTGTCCGAGTTCGGGTTCGGGATGACCACCGGCAGCTATCGCCCGACTGCCGCCGTCGGCTACACGCTGAGGACGCCGTTGTTCAGCGATTACGCCGCCAAGGACCGCTTCGTGTACATCCCGAACGGCCGTGAGGCGCGTGTGACGGCAGACGGGACGATCGAGTTTCCGGTCGGGACGGTGTTGTTCAAGAGTTTCGGCTGGCCTGATCACAATGGCGGCAATCCAGTAGAGACGCGGCTGCTGATCCACCGCGCTTCGGGCTGGGTGGCGCTGCCTTATATCTGGGCCGCAGACGGCAAGGATGCGACGCTCGCGCTGGGCGGGCGGCGTGTGCCGGTGAGCTTCAAGAGCCCCGATGGCGAAACGCACAGCATCCGCTACGCGGTGCCGAACAAGAATCAGTGCAAGGAATGTCACAGCAAGAATGGCGTGATCGAACCGATCGGGCCGAAGATGCATAACTTCCGGGTTGAGCAGACCGGTATGCAGAAAGCGCCGCCGATCCGCTTTCGGACCATCCCGGTGCGCAGTGTCACAATGCCGATATGGGATGATCCGGCATCGGGAACGGTAGCGCAGCGCGCCCGCGCCTATCTCGACGTCAACTGCGCGCATTGCCACAATCCCGCGGGCAGCGCGTCGAACAGCGGGCTTTTCCTGCGCTGGACCGACGATCCCACCGGCGTCAATTACGGCATCGGCAAGCGCCCGACCGCGGCGGGACGTGGCAGCGGGGGGATGGATTTCGCGATCGCGCCGGGCGACCCCGCGCACAGCTTCATGATCTATCGCCTCGAAAGCACCGATCCCGGCATCGCGATGCCCGAGGTTGGGCGGTCGACGGTGCATAGGGAAGGCGCGGCGTTGTTGCGGCAATGGATTGCCGAGATGCCGAAGGAAGGGCGAAACTAGTCGTCCGCCAAACTTGCGCGAATAATAATCCCCTCATATTCGTCATTCCGGCGAAGGGTGACCGGATGCGCGTGACTCCGGTCACGAGCTCACCGTCACAGCCCAACGCCCCGTCCGGATTCCGGCCTTCGCCGGGATGACGATAAAAGGTTCTCCCATGGCGTCGCTCGTCCTCCACGACTATTTCCGCTCCTCGGCCAGCTATCGCGTGCGCATCGCGCTGAACATTAAGGGTCTCGCCTATGAACGGATCGAGGTCAGCCTGATCGCGGGCGAGCAGCGCAGTGATGCCTATCTGGAACTCAACGCGCAGGGTTTTGTCCCGATGCTCGTCGCCGATGGCGAGCCGATCATCCAGAGCATGGCGATCATCGACTGGCTCGACCGCGCCTTTCCCGAGCCGCGGTTGATCCCCGAAGACTCAATGCCGCGCGCGGTGGCGCTGGCGCAGGCGCAGGTGGTCGCGAGCGATATCCATCCGCTCAACAATCTGCGCGTCCTCAAATATCTGACCCGCGACCTCGGTCTCAACGAGACGACCAAGGACCGCTGGATCGCGACCTGGATCGCGCAGGGGTTCGAGGCGCTGGAGGCGATGGCGGGCGACGGAATCTATCTGGGCGGCGACACCCCCAGCATCGCCGACTGCTGTCTGGCACCGCAGATGTACAATGCGCGCCGGTTCGAAGTGCCGCTGGACGATTATCCGCGGCTGGTGGCGATCGACGCGGCTTGTCTGGAGCTGGCGGCGTTTCAGAACGCGCATCCCGACGCGGTGAAGCCCGCGTGATACGCCTGCTGACCGTAGTTTCGGCTGTGGCTGTGCCAGCTGCGGCGATGGCGCAGGATGCTGCCACATCGACGCTGAAAGACGACGTTCTCGACGAGGTGATCGTCTGCCGCGCGCGGACGACGCAGGAGCGCTTTGAAATCGTCGTCAATGGCTCGGGCGCGCTCCCGCTGACTTCGGCCGACGCCGTGCAGTCGACCAGTCTGATCGAAGGTTTGAGCCCCGGCATCGGCGCCCGCATCGAGAACCGCCTGCGCGACGAAGCCGGGATTGTGCAGTTCCGCCGATCCGACGGACGGACGGCAAACCCGACCAGCCAGGGCGTGACGCTGCGCGGGTTGGGCGGCAATGCGTCGAGCCGCGCGCTGGTGACACTGGACGGTATCCCGCAGGCCGATCCATTCGGCGGCTGGGTTGCGTGGACCGCTTATGACGCGATCAACCTGCGCGGCGTGACGATTACACGCGGCGGCGGCAGCGGCGCCGACGGACCGGGCGCGCTGGCCGGCACGATCGGGCTCCATTCCGATCTGACCTATGGCGGCACCGCCAGCCTGGCCTATGGCAGCCGCGACAGCTGGGATGCATCGGCTTCGGTCGGCGCCGAATTGGGCGATGGGCATGTCGCGGTCGACGGGCGCTATAGTCGCGGCGACGGCTTTGTCCCGATAGCGAAAGGCCAGCGCGGCAGCGTCGATCGCGCCGCACCCTATGAACAGGGCGGGGTTGGCGTGCGGATGCGCTTCGACGCCGGGGAAAGCAGCCGGATCGAGGCGAGTGTCCGCGGATTTTCGGACCGGCGCGACCGCGGAACCGATTTCACGACCAGCCGGGTTGATGGGGTCGACGCGAGCCTGCGCTTCATACACGATCCCTATCGGGCCAATCAGCTGTTCGCGCTCGCCTATGTCCAGCTGCGCGATTTCGAGAGCGGCTTTGCCAGCGTCGCCGCGAACCGCAACAGCGTGGCGCCCGCGCTGTTCCAGCGCGTCCCCGCCACCGGGCTTGGCGCGCGGGTCGAATTTCGCCCGCTCATCGGCCGCGCCAACCCGCTGCGCATCGGTGCCGACTGGCGCCGCACGACGGGCCGCACCGAAGAGGATTTCTTTTTTGCTGGCACCGTTCCCGGTCGCCACCGGACGGCGGGCGGCGACAGCGACACCGTCGGCGCTTTCGCCGAATGGACGTCCGGATACCGCGACTATGGTCTGGTCTGGACGGTCAGCGGGCGCGTCGATCGCTGGTGGCTGGGCGAGGGGTATCGGAACGAGCGCAACATCAGCGGACCCGTCATCACCGACCTCCGCTTCGCCGCGCGGCAGGGCTGGGAAGGCAGTGGTCGCGCCGGGGTGCAGTGGACGCAAGATGCCTTGTCGCTGCGCGGCGCGGTCTATCGCGGCTGGCGCTTGCCAACGCTGAACGAACTGTATCGGCCGTTCCGCGTCGGCGCAGAAGTGACGACCGCGAACGAGATGTTGAAGCCCGAACGACTGTGGGGCGGCGAGGTCGGCGTCGATTGGAAACGCGATGACACCAAGCTATCGGCGACCCTGTTCGTCAACCATCTGACCAATGCCATCGCCAATGTGACGTTGGCGCCGAACCTGAACCAGCGGCAAAATCTGGATGCGATCGACACCAAGGGTATCGAAGTTAGCGCCGAACAGAAGGTCGACTTTCTGACGCTGCGCGCGACCTATGCGTTGACCGATGCCACGGTCGATGCGTCGCGCGCGGCGGCGGCGCTCGATGGTCGCCGTCCGGCGCAGATCGCGAAACATGGCGGCAGTGTTTCGCTGCGCAGCAACACAACGGACGCCGTGCAGGGTTTCGCGACACTGCGCTATGTTGGCAAACAGAATGAGGACGACCTTGGGCTGCTCGAACTCGACGATGCGCTGACCCTCGACGCAGGTCTGACGTGGCGGCTCGCCGACGCGATCAGCCTGGAAGCGCGTGGCGAAAATCTGTTCGATGAACTGGTACCCGCGGCCATCTCGTCGGCGGGGATCGTCGAGCGCGCGACGCCGCGGACATTGTGGATCGGCGCACGCGTGTCGTTCTGACCTTCACAGGACGGCGATTGTCGATAAGAACGGGACATGGCCGCCAAGAAACTGAACCTCGACAATTTCCTGCCCTATCGCCTGTCGATCGCGTCGAACGCGTTGTCCGAACGGATCGCGGCGGAATATCAGAACCGGTTCGGGCTGAAGATCCCCGAATGGCGGTTGATGGCGGTGCTGGGTGAGGGCAAGCCCAAGACGCAGCGCGAGCTGGTCGAGGCGACGCGGATGGACAAGGTGACGGTCAATCGCGCCGCCAAGGCGCTGGCCGAGCGGCAATTGATCGCGCGGCAGGCGCATGAAGTCGACGGGCGTTCGCACCATCTGGAACTCACCGAGACGGGATGGTCGCTGTACGACGCGATCGTTCCCGCCGCGCTTGCCAGCGAAACGCAGCTCGAATCGAATATCACCGCCGCCGAGCGCGCGACGATGATGGCGATCCTCGCCAAGCTGACCGCCGCCGCCGAAGATTATGCCTGATCGGGTCTATCGCGCCGCGCCGCCCGGCGCGCTGCGCGTCGAGCCGCTGGGCGAGCTGACCGCGATTTTCGACCGCCGGTCGATGCAGACGCATCTGGTGGTGCCGCCGATGCCCGAAATATTGGCGGCGATCGGCGCGGAAGAATGCGACGCGGCAACGCTCGCGGCGCGGCTTGCGGCGCGTTTCGATTTCGACGGCGGCGATGACGTGCAGATGATCCTGGCCGAGCGGCTGAGCGAACTGGCAGCGATGGGGATGGTGGCGCGCGCGTGAGGCACAGCATTCGCATTGCGGTCGGCCCGGTGCATTTTCGTATCGGTAGCGACTGGACCCAACCGATCGCGGCGCTCAAGCAGCTTTACGTCAGCTATCCGCAGGATGAGGCGCGCCCCGCCGACGCCACCGTGCGGCTGTTCGCGGCGCGGCCCTGGCGACGCTGGGTGCGGCCTTCGGTGCATATCGGCGGCGATTTTGTCGTTCCCGACGCGCTGCCGCTGCCGCTGTCGATGGGGCTGCTCGCCGCCGAAATGGGGATGAACTTGCAGGTCGCGCTGGGGTGGCGGCGCCATATGTTACTGCACGCTAGCGCGGTGGCGCGGGATGGCCGCGCGCTGATCATGTCCGGGGAATCCGGGTCGGGGAAATCGACACTCGCAGCGCTGCTCGGCGAGGGCGACTGGCGACTGATGGGCGACGAGTTTACGCTGATCGAGCCGGAGGGTGGCGACGCGCTGGCGTTCCCGCGCGCGGTCAGCCTGAAGAATGAGGCCATCGCAGAAGTCGCGGCGCGGGTCGATGCGGCGCGGCTGGGACCGCTGATGACGGGAACTCCCAAGGGCGACATCCGCCACCTCATCCCCCGCGCTGACGCCATTGCCGCGATGCACGAACCCGCGCGGCCTGCGTTGCTGCTGTTCCCGCGCTTTGGCGGCGAAGCGGCGATCGAGTCGATGGGCGAGGGTGAGGCGTTTGTGCGGCTGACCGAAGCATCGACCAACTATGTCGCGCTGGGGGAGGCGGGTTTTGCGGCGCTGACGCGGCTGGTGCGGGAGACGCCCGCGTTCGGTGTGTCTTATCCGGACAGCGCGACCGGCATCGCGTTGGTCGAACAGCTTTGGGCCGAGGCAGCAAAGTGAGCGCGGTGCAGACCTTTGTCGACCTGCTCGCCGGTCGTCGCGAGGCGTCCACGCTTGAGCCGCGCGACTGGGACGGGGTGATCGGCATCGCGCGCAGCGAAGCGATGCTGGCAACGCTCGCGCACCGGCTGGAGGTCGCCGACCTGCCGCCGACCGTCGCGGCGCTGTTCGCCGATCAGCGCGCCGCCGCCGCAGTCGCGCAGCGGCAGGCGCTGTGGGAGGCCGAGATGGCGCGCCGCGCGCTGGCGCCGATGGGGATCGAGTTTGTCCTGCTGAAGGGCGCCGCGTATGCCGCCGCGGGCATGGCGTGCGCGACGGGGCGCCAGATCGGCGACCTCGACATCTTGGTCCTCGCGACCGACATCCGCCGGGCCGAGAACGCCTTGCTCAACGCGGGGTGGGAGTGGGTCAAGTCCGACCCCTATGACGATTTCTACTACCGCGAACATATGCACGAGCTGCCGCCGCTGATCCACAAGTCGCGCGACCGGATGATCGACGTCCACCACACGATCCTGCCGCGCACCCACCGGATTACCCCCGATGCTTTGGCGCTGGTTAGCGATGCGGTGACCAGCGCCAGCGGTTTTGCGGTGCTCAACCCCGCAGACATGGCGTGTCACTGCGCCGCGCATATGCTGGCCGACGGCGATTTGCAGGGTGGCCTGCGCAACCTGTGGGATTTTCATTCGATGACGTGGGAATTCGTCGCGGCGAATCGGGGTTTTTGGGATCAACTTGGCGCGCGCGCACGGCTGCATGGCTTGCAGGATGCGGTGCAGCGTGCGGCGCGGTTGTCGCGGGATCTGTACGGCGCGGTACTACCCGCAGGATGGAACGGGCCGGAGACGACCGACTGCTGGTTTCGCCAGCGCCTCGTCGCCCGCGACGACTGGGGGCGGGTGACCCGACCGCTGCTTGAGCAAGCCTTCTACATCCGCTCGCACTGGCTGCGGATGCCGCCGACGATGCTGGCGCAGCATTTGTGGACGAAATGGCGGAAGCGTTAGAGGCGCGTCAACAGCGGTACAAGGTCGTCGAAATGGTCGATGACGTGATCCGCGCCAAGCTCGTCGGCAGGCCGATCCAGAAAGCCGAAGCTGACCGCAATGCTGGTCACCCCGGCGCTGTTCGCGGCCATCACGTCATAGATGCTGTCCCCGACAAACGCCGCGACACCGCCGCCGCAGCGCTCGACCATCGCATGGATCGGCGCAGGGGAAGGCTTGGCGTTCCCCGGCCCGAGCGTGTCGCCGCCGATGATCGTCGCCATTCGGTCCGCCAGCCCGAGCTCGCCGAGCAGCTTGCGCGCCATATCTTCGCGCTTGTTGGTGACCACTGCGGTCGTCACCCCGAGCGTATCGAGCCGATTGAGCGCGGCGATCAAGCCAGGGAAGACGCGGCTGTGGACCGCGATATGTGCTTCGTAGAACCGCAGCAATTCGCGGTAGAGCCGCTCGAAATCGCCGCCCGGAATGCCGCCGGTTGCGGCGAATCCCTGTTCGAGCATGTGCCGTGCGCCCAGCCCGATCATCGGCCGCACCTCGGCCTCGGTCAGCGGCGCCCGCGCGGCGAGGCCCAACGCATGGTTGACCGCCGCGCTCAGGTCGCCCGCGGTATCGACCAGCGTGCCGTCGAGGTCGAAGCCGACGATCGCGAAAGGAAAACTCACACGGCACCTCCTGATTTCCGTTCGTGTCGAGCGAAGTCGAGACACCTATAAGGCGGGCATGGACGACAGGCCTCTCGACTGCGCTCGATGCGAACGCGTTTGAGAGGGCGCATGGCGCGACGCTCTGGAAACCGCAATGATTTGCTGGCATGGCAGCGCGCATGAGCAATCCTATCGCCGCCATCGTCCTTGCCGCGGGCAAGGGAACCCGCATGAAATCCGACCTGCACAAGGTGCTGCACCCGATCGCCGGTCGGCCGATGCTGCTGCACCTGATGGCCAGCGTCGACGCGCTGAACCCCGCGAAAAAGGTCGTGATCGTCGGCGATAAAGCTGACCAGCTTGAGGCCGCATTGAGCGGCACCGCCGACCTGGCGGTACAGGATCCGCAGCTCGGCACCGGCCATGCGGTGCAGCAGGCCGAAGGCGCATTGTCCGGCTTCCATGGCGATGTGCTGATCCTCTATGGCGACGTTCCCTTTGTCCCCGCCGCAACGATGCAGGCGATGATCGACCGCCTGAACGCCCCCGACGCGCCCGCGGTGGTGGTCCTCGCCTTCGAGCCTGACGACGCGCAGCAATATGGCCTGTCATCACTGAAGGCGACCGCGTGACCAAGATGGTCGAGCATAAAGACGCGACCGACGCCGAGCGCGCGGTGCAGCTGTGCAATTCGGGGTTGATGGCGGCGAAGTCGGCAGACCTCTTCGCGCTGCTGGCGCGGGTGACCGACGACAATGCGGCGAAGGAATTTTACCTCGTCGATATCGTCAATATCGCCAATGCGGACGGGCGGCATTGCGCGGTGGTTGTCACCGACCCCTATGACGTCGCCGGGATCAACAGCAGGGGTGAGCTGGCCGCGATGGAAGGCGAATGGCAGGCGCGGCGGCGGGTGCAGGCGATGGCCGACGGGATCAGCCTGATTGCCCCTGACACGGTGTGGTTCGCCTGGGACACGCAGCTCGGCCGCGACGTCCTGATCGAGCCCAATGTGGTCTTCGGCCCCGGCGTCAACGTCGCCGACAATGTGAAAATCCGCGCCAATTGCCATATTGAAGGCACCGCCATCGGCTCCGGCTGCGAAGTCGGCCCCTTTGCGCGGCTGCGCCCCGGCACGGTGCTGGGCGAAAAGGCCAAGATCGGCAATTTTGTCGAAACCAAAAAGGCAGTGCTGGGAAAAGGCGCCAAGGCGAACCACCTCACCTACCTCGGCGACGTCACCGTTGGCGCGGGCGCGAACATCGGCGCGGGGACGATTACGTGCAATTATGACGGATATTTCAAATATCAGACGGTGATCGGCGAAAACGCCTTCATCGGCAGCAACAGCGCGCTGATCGCCCCCGTCACCATCGGCCGCGACGCGATCGTCGCCGCGGGCAGCGCCGTGTCGCGCGATGTCGCCGCGGGTGACCTGCGCATGGTCCGCGCGGAGCAGCTCATCAAACCCGGCTGGGCCGACCGTTTCCACGATGCTATGCGCAAGAAAAAGGCGGGCAAGTAAGCAATATGCCCGCGCTGACGCTGACCACATCGCGGCTCGTGCTGCGCCAGATCCGCGCGGACGATGCCGCTGCGCTGTTCCCGGTGCTGTCCGATCCCGATGTGATGACATGGTGGTCGAGCGGACCGCACCAGTCGCTTGCCGAGACCGCCGACTATGTCGCATCGAACGCCGCCGAAGAACAGGGCTTCGTCTGCTGGGCGATCACCTTCGGCGACGACGTCGCGATCGGGTGGGTGATCCTGATCGACGCCAAGCCCGACGTCAAAGAAATCGGCTATATCCTGCACCGCGACCATTGGCGCGGCGGCATCGCGCGCGAAGCGGTGGCGTGCGTCATCGATTATGGCTTTGCCGAACTGAAGCTGCGGCGCATCTTTGCCGACACCGATCCGGAAAATCGCGGATCGATCGCGCTGCTCGAACGTCTTGGCTTTCAATATGAAGGCCGTCTGCGCGGCGAGTGGGAAACACATATCGGCGTGCGCGATTCGCTGATTTTTGGCTTGCTGCGCGACGAATGGACGATGGAGAAAAAGCCGTGACCGACCGCTACACCGACAAGCCGTTCCTGCGCTTCGTCGACGCCTGGGTGCTCAAGGCAATCGGCCATCTCGATCCCGCGACCGAAAGCTATTGCAAGGCGATGGTCCCGCAGCTCGAACAGAGTTTCGGTTTGAAGGGCAGCTGGGAACGGATCGTCGAACAGCAGATGAAGTTCGGCCCCGAACTGCCCGCGCAGATCCGCAAAATCTGGACCGACGGCCAGGCGCGGTTCGAGGCGGGCAACGGCATGGCGGCCGATCCGGTGCAATTCGCCTA
>Ga0265296_1005227_pt1 | contig 10796 bp, 8 predicted proteins | sample MunlanPumphouse1_FD_189073 | JGI IMG/M metagenome (GOLD analysis project Ga0265296, IMG submission 189073) | Groundwater microbial communities from a municipal landfill in Southern Ontario, Canada - Pumphouse #1 | ecosystem: Environmental > Aquatic > Deep subsurface > Groundwater | place: Canada...
TGATCAAAGAGACTAAAGATGAAGCTACTCCATTGCAGGAAAAGCTTGCTCATTTTTCCCGGAGTGTGGGCATTATTATATTATTTATTGCCGCTATATTAATTATTATCGGCTTGCTGCAAGGCGATACGTTTATAGAAATATTTGCCGTAGCCGTAGCAGTTGCTGTATCTGCTTTGCCAGAGGGCTTGGCAATTTCTATTACCGTTATTTTGGCTATTGGCATGCAGCAAATTTTAAAGCGTAAAGCCTTGGTGAGAAAATTAGTGGCCGCAGAAACACTCGGGTCAACTACGGTAATTTGCACGGATAAAACCGGCACGCTGACCGAAGGAAACATGCAAGTAACAGATTTAATCACTTGGGATCATGATTTTGCTGTCAGTAATATAGAGAATAAAGCTTGGCGCGATAAAGAAAGCGAAGAATGTTTATTTGCTTTACATGCTGGCTTGATGTGCAATGATGCCCGCATCAGCAATATTGATGATGAATTGAATGAATGGAACATATCTGGCAATCTAACTGAACGGGCGCTGTTATTAGCCGCTGTGCAAGCCGGATTAAACTATAAATTAGAACATGAAAAGTATCCGCGCTTAGATACTATTCCTTTTGATTCCACCATTAAATATATGGCAACTTTGCATTCGCTTGATGATAGAAATAATATTATTTATTTTAAGGGTTCACCTGAACAAGTGATTTTCCGATCAAAGCATTTGCGTATTGGCAATTTAGTAAAACCGCTAACAGACAAAGAAATTCATAAATTTCAGCATAAATTTACCACTTTAAGCAATAAAGGTTTAAGAATTTTAGCTTTAGCATATAAACGCGTATCTAAAGATGAAAATTTATTGAAGGACGATAAATTAAATGATTTAATTTTTATCGGTTATGTTGGCATTAAAGATCCTTTGCGCGCAACTTCCATAGAAACCGTCAAATTATGTCATCAAGCAGGAATAAAAGTAGTAATGATCACAGGCGACCATAAATTAACAGCACGGGCCATTGCTGAAGATCTGGGCTTGCCAGCGAAAGAAGAAAATATTATTGAAGGCAAGGATCTGGAAAAAATGACTAATACAGAATTGGAAGAAAGAGTGGAAAATACTTATGTTTATGCGCGCGTCACGCCAGAGCATAAACTGCGCATTGTCAAAGCTTGGTATAAAAAAGGAGAGGTGGTAGCCATGACCGGCGATGGCATTAATGATTCGCCCGCATTAAAGGCGGCAGATATTGGCGTGGCATTGGGCTCAGGCACGCAGGTTGCTAAAGACACATCAGATATCGTGCTCTTGGATGATAATTTTAAAAGTATTGTCGGTGCTGTAGAAGAGGGCCGCGGAATTTTTGATAATATTAAAAAGACTATTTTATATCTGGTTTCCGATAGTTTTTCCGAAGTAATACTATTAGTAGGAACAATAATATTTGGCTTGCCTTTACCGCTGACAGCCGCACAGATATTATGGATTAACTTGGTCAATGATACTTTGCCGAATTTAGCACTGACTAAAGAGCCGAAAGAAGCAGAAATTATGCAGGAAAAACCCCGCGGCAGAAGAACAAACATTTTAGATGGAGAAATAAAAATATTGATTGTTTTAATCAGCGCGATGTCTGGCTTAATCAGCCTGTTCATTTTTTATCTTTATAATAAATTATCCGGTGATCTTTATTTAGCCAGATCCATTACTTTCGCTATTTTAGGCACGGACTCATTAATATATATTTTCAGCATCAGAACATTGCGCCATGGCATGTTTAAATATAATCCTTTTAGCAATCCTTATTTAATTGGTGCTGTGGTTATTAGCTTTACATTTTTATTATTGGCTATCTATGCGCCATTCATGCAAGAAATAATAAAAACTAGATCTTTAGATATTTTTGATTGGCTGTTGGTTTTAATTATCAGTTTTATTGAAGTTTTCTTTATAGAAGTAGTTAAATATGTATTTTTAAAAAATAAAAAATATTATGCCTAAAGTATTAATGGTTATCGCCCAAAAAAATTTTAAAGACATTGAGTATTTTGAACCCAAAGAAATATTACAGAATAATAGTATTAGCGTAGTTACTGCATCTTTACAATTAGTTACTGCTACTGGTTCAGACGGCCGCCAGACAAATGTTGATTTAGCAGTAAGTTATTTATTGGCTGATAAAGCTAGAATAGCAGAATATGATGCAGTTATTTTTATTGGCGGCGGCGGCATGGCCCAGTTGGCGCAAGAAGCACAATTTATTGAGCTGGCGCAAGCATTTTTTCAGGCTCATAAGATCGTGGCAGCTATTTGCGTGGCACCAGTATTATTAGCCAATGCTGGAATTTTACGAAATAAAAAAGCTACTGTTTTTCCTGATCAGGAAAGCATAGATGCGCTGGTAAATAGTGGTGCTGAATATGACGGCGGAGAATTGGTTGTTGATGGCAATATTGTTACTGCCAGCGGGCCAAAAGCAGCTTACAAATTCGGTTTAGAATTAGTAAAAATACTTAATAAATAAGTATACTTGACAATTTTTTGCTTTCTGCTAAAATGATGCAGCAAAATAAGTGCCTGCAGTGTTGCTGATGAGTGGCGAAAAGGGGATTATCCCTCCTTAGTCCCTTTGGTAGCCTTAAAGGAATGGATCCTGAGATAATCGGGAACCGTTCATTTGTCAGCAACATCGCGGGCATTATATATATTCATGGCTTTTTCTATACCCTGACTTTGCATAATAGAAATTATCTCTGGAATTAAAGCTAAAGTAGCTTTAATTTTTTTTTGTTCGCTTAAAGAAAAATTATTTAAAACATAATTTGCGGTATTACGAATTTTTATGTTTGGATTATTAATGCCGATTCTTAAGCGATTAAATTTATCTGTGCTCAAATATTCGATGATAGATTTAATGCCATTGTGGCCGCCAGCAGACCCGTCTTTTCTGATTCTTATTTTTCCACACGGCAAATCCTTATCATCATGGATTATTAAAACATCTTGCGGCTTTATTTTATAATACCGGCATATTTTTTTTATGGCTATTCCTGATTCATTCATATAGGTGAATGGTTTGGCATAGATGACATTATTTTTTTTAGTTATTTCGGCATTAAATTTTTTCTGTAATTTATAATTATTGGCTAATTTATCTAAAACCATAAAGCCAATATTGTGTCTGGTTTTTTGATATCCTTTTCCTGGATTACCCAGGCCAACTATTAGTTTCATATAATTTACTTCCCCACTGTTATTTTAACAGGAACGCCTAGAAATTCATAGCGTTCGCGGATTTCTTTTTCAATAATTTTTTTAATAGCAGTAGGCATATTCTGCGGCTTATTCATTCGGATATAGAAAAGCGGAGGGTTCACTCTAATTTGTTTTAAACTATGAAGTTTAAGCGGCTTTTTTTCTTGGCCAAAGGTTACGGTTTGTTTCTGCCGCGGTCGATATTTTTTCATGATGCTATTCAATAAATCAGCCAGTTCTTCATCGCTGATTTGTTTTTTGCTTTCCGCCTCTACCTCTAAAGCTAGATCTAATATTTTATGGACTCTTTGTTTTTTCAAGGCTGACACAAAAATCATGGGCACATGCTTGGCAAAGGGCAGGTGGGCATGAAAGTATTCAATAAATTTTTCTACGGTTAGCGGTTCTTTTTCTTCAATCAGATCCCATTTGTTTAAAACTAAAATCATATTTTTTTGATGCTCCAAAGCTAATTGCACGAGAATTTGGTCTTGGGCAGATATTCTTGATTGCGTTTCTAAGACCAGAATTACCACATCAGCTTTATCCATGGTATTTAATGTGGCTTGTACGCCTTCTTTTTCAATTTTTCCCAGCAATTTATTATGCCATTCACCCACTCGGCTTTTTCTTCTGATGCCGGCCGTATCAATTAAAGTAAAATGTTTGTTTTTATAGATAAAATTTACATCGTTAATATCTCTGGTAGTATGCGCTATTTTTGAAACTATTACTCGTTCTTCACCTAAAATGGCATTAATCAAAGAAGACTTGCCCACATTTGGCCGGCCAATGATCGCCAGTTTTAGGGTATAGGGTTTAGGGGCCAGGGTCTGATGTTTCGCGGGTAATAATTTAATAATCAAATCCAGCAAATCGCCGGTTTGCGAGCCGTTCAGCGCGGAAAACTTAGCGACATGAGAAAAATTTAGTTTATGAAAATCAGGATCAATATTTTTTTCTTTTTTTTGATTATCAATTTTATTGATGCCCAGAATTGTCGGCTTATTTATTTTTTTTACTAATAAAGCTAATTGCTTATCTTGTGGCAGTATGCCTGTTGCGCCATCGATTAAAAATAAAATTACATCCGCATCTTTCACTGCCAGCATTACTTGTTTTTGAATTTCTTTGCCTAATTCATCGGTAACTGCACTATCTAGCCCGCCAGTATCAACCAAGGTAAACATTTTTCCCTGCCAAGCAATATCAGAAAAATTACGATCGCGAGTAGTATTAACTAATGGCGAAATAATCGCCTGATGCGTTTCCGAAAGACGGTTAAATAATGTGGACTTGCCGCTATTAGTGCGTCCTAAAATCGCCACTTGCGGAAATGCTTTATTCATAATCTTGGCCTAAAACAACGATAAAATCTGCCGTATTAATGTTGATATTATTATTGAGGTATAATTTGTTAAAATCACTGCTAGATTTTTCCGCGCCTAACTGCTTTTTTAAGGTTTCTAAAGTTTGCGGATTATTATTTGTTAAGTCAAAGATAGCAGTATAAATGATGTTCTGATCAGGATTATTACCAATAGAAATTACGTTTAATCCCAAAGCAGTTAATTCGTCGCTATTTTTTTTAGCTAGACCTGTGGTGGTAGTGCCATTTAAAACAATAATTTTAGCAGATTCTTTTTTTGCCTCTGGTTTTGTATTGGTATTAGTATTGGTGTCTGGTTCTACGGCAACTGTAAAAATATTATCTGCTACTTTTTGGATTTCTTCATATTTGCCCCAGCCAGCTTTGGGCACGGCAAAATAAGCGCCGGAAATAGAATCTATTTCATCTTTTACTAAGCCATTCTTGCCGTTATCTACCACTTGGTGAATCATCGCGTCAGTTTTTAAATTATCAGTAAGCATGATTAATTTGCCCATTTGCCATAATTCTAAATTTGTCTGTAAATTTTCGCTTAAATCTCTTAAAATATTGGCAATTTTAATGGGATTAATCAGCGTGGAGGTAGCAAGGGCTTTTTTTTGCAAAGCTTCTAAACCTTTCTGCTGGCGCTTAGCACGGGCAAAGTCGCTGTTTTCTGCTGGCGCGCCCTTAGCTACTGTAGCATGGCGAATGCGGGCAAACATTAAAGCAGTTTGGCCATCCATTTTTTGCGTCCCTTGGGTAAAGGTGAAAATACAATACGGGCCTTCTTTTTTCTTTTTATCTAAGTAAGTTGGGCCGCCATCAGCATTAGCGCAAGTGCCGCCGCTATCAGTAATGTGATAATAGCCATCAAAATTATTTTCCACTTCTACATTAATGCCGCCTAAGTCATCAATAATTTTTTGAAATCCTTCAAAATCCAGTACCACATAATAATTTATCGTTTGATTAGTGACTTCTTTAACTTTTTCTTTAATTAAATCTAGGCCGCCATCAGCATAAGCGCGATTAATTTTCATATATTGATTGGCAGAATTTTTTACCGCTAAATCACGCGGCAAAGATAATAAAGCAATTTGCTTGGTGGAAGGCTTGACGCTCATCACCATGACCGTATCTGTTAAATTACCGCCATCATGGCCTTCGCCACCAATGCCGAGTAATAAAATATTGATGCGGTCTTCATTTTCGCCGGCTAAAGGCTCGTTATGGCCGCTTAATAATAATTGTAATTGCTTATATAATGAGGTTTGTTCATTCGTATTAATGATTTTTCTTAAATTTCCCGATAAATATTGGTAGCAAGAGCTAAATCCTAATAATAATACAAAAATAATAGCTAAAATTATCCACTTAGCTTTAGATTTCTTTTTTGGTTGTTCTGTAATTTCTTTTTTTTCTTCAATAACAGCGGGTTCGGCTTTTTTACTTTTTCTTTTGTGGGGCTGTTTTTTGATTACTTTTTCCTCTGATTGTTCATTATTTTCCATAAACATTATTATAGCTCAATAATCTAGTTTCGTCTATACAAGCGCATTTCCTGAGATTTTTTTTCTAATCCGCTAAATTTCCAAGTCTTTATCAGCGTAAAATTAGCAAATATCTTACTATTTTCTTTAGATTCTTCTTCCGCAATTTCGCCTAAATTATTGTTCCAGACATTCGGCCCCTGTTCGCCGGTTTTAGTGACTAAATAATCTGCCTGCAAAATTGTGTTTCGCCAATCACTAATCTGTAATTGCGGGCTTAAAGAATAATCAATATTATTCAAATTATTCACCTGGGCATAATATTGCAGCTGCTGTACAGTTAAAAACATGGAATTCGGCACGACAATTAAATGATAAGTTTTATTTTTTTTAATATCATCTTTAATAATTTTAGCGACATCATCAAGATCTGTAGTATAAGCTGTTGGATAGGTAAAACCATAGCCTAACCACTGAGTAGTAATTTTTTTAAAGCCAAAAGCATTATTTAAATGTAGTAATTTATAGCTTTTTTTGGGAATTATTTGTAAATGCCAAGAAATCTGCAGCCAGAAAATAATACTGAAAATAAATAATAGCGGTAAAAGAATTTTTTTATATTTGATAGAAAAAAGAAAATTAATAGTGATAATTGCCAGTGCCGGAAAAGCCGGCAAAAAATATCTACTTTCTTTAGAATATAGACCAAAAGTTAAAATTAAATAAGGCACTGCGATCCACAGCAGTAAAAATATATTTTTTTTGTAAATTGCGTAGATAATGCCGGCTAAAATAAATAAGCTTACGGGCCAGCTGATACCATCAACAGTTTTATTAAAATAATAAAACGCATTATTCAACGATAATAAATTTTCATACGGCACAGAAAAAATATTATTTCTGGTATCTTCAGATGAGGCTAACACTGTTTTTCCATGTATAAAATACCAAGGACCAGCGATTATTAAAATAATTGATAAAGCCAGTAATATATTAATTAATGTTTTTTTTCGTACTTTTAACAAATAAAAAAGTGTCGGAGCAATCAGAAAAATTATGGCTGTCCATTTTGTTAATAAAGCAAATCCCACAAGCAGACCAAAAAATATTGACCATTTCTGATCAGAAAAATATTTTGTTTTTACTAAAGCGGCAAAGCAAGCCGTGATTATGGCAACCAAAGGAAAATCTAAAGTATAAATACGGGTAAAATGCGCGAGCAGGGGAAAGAGCAGAGCAAGTATTACAGACAATAAGGCAACTATTCTATTTTGCGATAAAGTTTTGGTTAAGCTATATAATGATCCGGCAAATATTATCAGCCAGAATAATAATGAATATTGCGGAATATCCACATGCCAGCCAAAAATTAAGAAAAATATGGCAGTGATTAAATATGGTAATGGGGGATAGATAGTATCGTAATTCAAAATTTCAACAAATTTTCCTTGGCTTAATAACTGCGCATATAAAGCCGCCCGGCTGGAATGCCCGGCCATATCCCATAAAGGCGGGCTCTCATCCAATATTATCCAAACAATATTAGAACCAATAATTAAACAAATGATGATTAAAAGCGATATTTCCCAATAGCGTTTCATGCTTATCATTTTATCATAAATTAGCTATAATATCAGCATGAAGAAAAAAATTATTATTATTTCCATTAGTATCATAGCTTTATTGATTGTTTTTATTGTCGGCATGGCTTTTAGCCGCGATAAAGGCACGCCGTTTTTAATCAAGCAAGATAAATTCATGATCGGTATCTATGAAGGTACTGATCCTTTTAATCTACAGCCCGCAGCCCAGGCTTCTAATCCAGTTTTACAAGCTAAAGATGTCACAGATGTAGAAGCAGTATTTATTGCTGATCCCTTTATGATTCAGGGCGATGATAAAAAGTGGTATATGTTTTTTGAAGTAATGAACGCGGATTCTTGGCAAGGAGATATTGGCATGGCTAGTAGCAATGATGGCTATCATTGGAAATATGAAAAAATTGTGCTGAATGAACATTTTCATATGTCTTATCCTTATGTATTTAAATGGGAAAATGATTATTACATGATTCCGGAAACCATGAATGCCTATGCTGTGCGCTTATATAAAGCCAAGAATTTTCCCGATGAATGGGAGTTTGCGGACAACATTATTTATGGCGATCTTTCTGATCCTTCAATAGTGCGCTATAACGATAAATGGTGGATTTTTGCCACCGGCGGCATAGATGCTAATGTCTTCCGGCTTTATTATGCGGATAATTTAACCGGCCCGTGGATAGAACATCCAGAGAGCCCGCTAGAATTTGCCTTTCAAAATGCCACACTAGCGCGCGAAGGCGGCAGATTAATAGTTTATAATAATCAGCTTTACCGCTTTGCCCAGAATAATATTGCCGGCTATGGCAATAGCGTGCGCGCTTTTATGGTTGATACTTTAACCACCACAGAATACAAAGAGCATTTATTAAAAGAAGATGCGGTTATTCGCGGCGATGGCGAAGGCTGGAATGCTAATGGCATGCATAATCTTGATCTGCATCAAATTTCTGATAGCAAATGGCTAGCCGTTGTTGATGGCTATAAAAAAGGAATTTTATTCGGCCATAAATATTAAATGTTTTTTCTCTTACTATTTATTTTTGCATTGACCAGGATAATTCCTTTTATCAAGAATGCCGCGCCTTTGGGATATGATACGGGCTTGTATCGCGGTTTTATTTATAATTTTATCCAGAATTTGCCCCATTTTGATATTGTTAGTATTGCCAAAAATGAGCCGCCGTTATTATATGTTTTAGCTGATGCTCTGCATTATTGTAATTTGTCTATTGATTTTTTTCTGGGATATTTTTATTATCTTTGCACAATATTATTCGCACTTTTATTATTTTATTTTTTAAAGAAAAAATATTCATCTGCTGCGGGCCTGGCTGGCTTATTTTTACTAACCATTTCTTTAGCGCAGTTTGAAGCTTATTGGCAGTTGTTTTATAAAAATATTCTGGCCTTTATTATTACGCTATTAATTTTTTATTTTTTAGAGAAAAAAAATTATTGGCTTTGTTTTATTTTAGGCGGGGCACTGGGCGGGTTTCATCATATGAGTTTTGTGCCTTTAGCCGGTGCAATTTTTTTAGCCGGCATTTTTCTTAAGGAAAAGCGCAAATCTTATCTATTCTTATTTCTTGGCATCTGTTTATTAGCGTTGGCCTGCTATGCGAAAAATTTTAATGTCATTACCCATTACCTGCCATTTACCCAAGAGAAATTGCAGAACATGGCTAATTTAGATAAAAGCGATAAAACAGGCATGTTCTGGAATATCTCTGATTATTTGTTTTATGCAATTTGGTATTTGCCATTATTATTTTTTGCTTTGTATAAAAAAATTAAAGCCAGAAAATTAGATTATTTATTTTGGTATTTTGTAATTGTTTTCTTGATAGTAGCCAGCCAGTTATTTTTTTATAAAAGATTTTTGATTCACTTAGATTTTATCGCCATAATTTTAATCGCTCCGATTTTAGTGGATTTATTTAAATATATTTTTAAAAAAAATAATATTTTAATTTATTCTTTGTTTTTTTTATGGGCTTTATTTCTCATGATAAGAATTTTCATTTTTAGCTTTACTACTGATGCTTATATTAGCGCGGAAGAATTTCAGGCAATTAAAAATTTAAAAAATTTGCCGCTAGAGGCAACTGTAATTTCTACCAATAATATTATTGCACCCTGGATCTATGGTTATAGCGAACACAAAAATATCTGGCCGGGAAAGTTTAAAAATGATCCATGGAGTTATAGGGAGTGGCAGACATTTTGGCATACTAATATTCCGCAAGAAAGATATGATTTATTGGATAAAGTGGCAAAACCCGTATATATTTTTGTTCCAGCAGGCCATAGTTTAAAATCTGTATTAGAAAATGACGCAGATTTTATTGAATATTCTGATTATCTTTATGAGTATATCGGTTATTGATTTTTTTAATTTTTTAGAGTATAAATAATTAGCAATATTTTGGAAGGGTCGCATATCCCGCGTAGCGGGACCCCGCCGCGCGGGGGTGGTCTTAATAAGCGCATATGTTTTATACTTATATATTAAAAAGTCAAAAAACAAAAAGATACTATATTGGACAGACAGAAAATTTAAATAATAGGTTAAAAAGGCACAATACTGGATTAGTAAAATCTACAAAACATGGTGTTCCATGGGAAATGACGCTTTATGAAACCTTTAATACAAAATCAGAAGCATGTTGCAGAGAGTCGGAGATAAAAGGATATAAAGGAGGAATTAAGTTTAAAAGATTATTAGGACTGTGGAAAGAATAATTGGAAGGGTCGCATAGTGGTCTAGTGCGCTTCGTTGGAAACGAAGTGAGCCCACAAGGTTCCGCGGGTTCAAATCCCGCCCCTTCCGCCTCAGGCGGACAAGTCCGCCAATACATTATGGTAATAAAAATACATTTGTTCTGATAAATAGATATGCTATAATATCTTCATGGGGCGTTTTACGCCCGCCTGCTAGCGCCTAGCCGCAGGCTTGGCGGGCAGGCCTTTTTTTATTTAAAAATTAATAATTAATATAAAAAATTTATGAACGATCTAATAAATATAAAAGTAATTCAAAAAGATTTTAATGGGGAGAAAAAGAGATTTGTTAATG
>Ga0265296_1005228_pt1 | contig 10793 bp, 12 predicted proteins | sample MunlanPumphouse1_FD_189073 | JGI IMG/M metagenome (GOLD analysis project Ga0265296, IMG submission 189073) | Groundwater microbial communities from a municipal landfill in Southern Ontario, Canada - Pumphouse #1 | ecosystem: Environmental > Aquatic > Deep subsurface > Groundwater | place...
GTCGCTGACCTCGTCGCCGGCGGCGCGCAGCGCTTCCGGCAGGGCGGATCCGCCGGTGGCCGCGCGGGCCAGCAGGACGCGGCGGGGGGCGGGAGCGTCCCCGGCGCCGCCGGTCGTCAGCGCCGCCGCCAGCGCCTCGCCCGTGAACGTCTCGGGGACCACGTCGGCGCGCAGGCCGAACTCGCGCAGCACGCGGGCCGTGCCGGGACCGACCGCGGCGATCGTCGCGGCGTGCAGCTCCCGCAGGTCGCGATCGTCGCGCAGCAGCGCGGCGACCAGCTCGCGGACGCCGTTGGGCGAAGTCAGCGCGATCACGTCGAAGTCGCCCAGCGGCGGGACCGTCGCACCGAGCGAGCGGGTGCGGATGGTCGGGGTCTCGAGCACCTCGGCGCCGAGCGCACGCAGCCGCCGAGCCAGGCCGCTGGCCTGGGCCCGCGCCCGGGTCACCGCGACCGTGCGGCCGAACAGCGGACGGTCCTCGAACCAGCGCAGCTCGTCGCGCAGCGAGGCGACCGACCCGACCACCGTCACCGCGGGGGCCTGGATCCCGGCCTCGGCGGCGATCTCGGCGATCGAGCCGACGGTGCCGGTGACGACGCGCTGGGCGCCGACCGTGCCCGACTGCACCACCGCGGCGGGCTCGTCGGCGGAACGCCCCCCGCCGATCAGCGACGCCGTGATCTGCGGCAACCGCTTCACGCCCATGTAGAAGACCAGCGTGCCGGGAAAGCCCGCCAGACCGGGCCAGTCGATCGTCGACTCCGGCTTGTCGGGGTTCTCGTGCCCGGTCACGAACGCGACGCCGGGGGCGTGCTCGCGGTGGGTGACCGGGATCCCCGCGTAGGCCGGACCGGCGATCCCCGCGGTCACGCCCGGGACGACCTCGAACGGGATCCCCTGGGCGCGCAGGCGGGACGCCTCCTCGCCACCGCGACCGAAGACGAACGGGTCGCCGCCCTTGACCCGGGCCACGGAACGGCCGGCGAGCGCGTGGCGGACCAGCAGCTGCTCGGTGGTCTCCTGCGGGACCTGGGCCCCGCCGCCGCGCTTGCCGACGTCGACCAGCTCGGCGTCCTCGCGGGCGCCGTCGAGCGCGGTCGCCGGGATCAGCGCGTCGTAGAGCACGACGTCGGCGGCGGCGATCAGCTCGAGCGCCCGCGCGGTCATCAGGCCCGGATCGCCAGGACCCGCGCCGACCAGGTACACGGTGCCGGGGGCCGGGGAACGACCTTCGGTGGTCATGACGGGTGGGCCTCGGCTTCGGGGTCGGGACGGGTGGGGACGGCGGCCCGCGGACGACGCGGGGTGGTCACGACGGGCGGGCCTTCCGGACGGAGTCCTCGGGATCGTAGGGCGCGGCGGCCCGGGCGGCCGCCAGCAACTCGTCGGCCCCCGCACGGCGGAGCCGCTCGGCGACCCGTGCCCCCAGCGCTTCGGCGTCGTCCGCCGGACCGCGCTGCTCGTCGATCGCCCAGCCGGAGCCGTCGGGCGCGCCGACGAATCCGGTCAGCACGAGCTCGCCGTCGCGGTGACGCGCGAACGCCCCGACCGCGCTGGTGCAGTCCGCGCCGAGCGCGGCCGCGACGGTCCGTTCGGCGCGCAGGCAGACGCCGTTCTTCGCGTCGTGGAGCAGCCCGCGGGCGATCCGGCCGATCGGATCGCCGGTCCGCCCCTCGATCAGGAGCGTGCCCTGCCCCGGCGCGGGGACGAACGTCGGGCCGTCGAGCAGGGTCCGCACGCCCGGGTCGCGGCCGAGCCGATCCAGGCCCGCCTGGGCCAGCACGATCGCGTCGAGCCGATCCTCGTGGTCGCGCGCCAGCCGGCCGAGCCGGGTGTCGACGTTGCCGCGGGCCTCGACGATCCGCAGGTCGCGGCGCGCGGCGAGCAGCTGCGACGCGCGGCGCAGGCTCGCGGTGCCGACCCGAGCACCATCGGGCAGGGCGTCGAGCGACGTCGTGCCGATCAGCACGTCGCGCGGGTCCTCGCGCCCGCTCGCGGCGGCGATCTCCAGGCCCTCGGGCAGGTCGCCGGGAACGTCCTTGGCCGAGTGCACGGCCAGGTCGATCCGGTCGTCGAGCAGCGCCTGCTCGAACTCCAGCACCCACTTCGACTTGTCCGGCGCCGCGCGATGGCGGTCGCCGAACGACTCGATCGGGACGATCTCGACGACGTGGTCGCCGGACCGCAGCATGGCCGCGACCGCCTCGGCCTGGACCAACGCGAGCGGACTACGGCGGCTGCCCAGCCGGATCACGACGGGCGAGGGCGACGCGGCGTCAGCGGCAGGACGTTCGCCGACCCGCCGGACCGGGCCCCGGGACGCCACGAGGTCCCCGGCGGCACGACGTGGGCGGGGGATCCGATTCCCGCGGCGGCGACGTTCGGCTGCTGCTCGGGTACCACCACGTCGTCCAGGCCGAACAGCTCGCGCAGCAGCTCGACGTGGCCGTGGCTGTCGTCCCGGTCGCGGGCCTGCTTCAGGCGCACCGTCGGCTCGTGCAGCAGCCGCTGGACGACGGTCTGCGCGACGCGCTCGATCCGCTCCAGGTCGGCGTCGCTGGCGGACTCCCAGCGGCCGGCGTTCTCACCGACCACCGAGCTGACGATCTCCGACGCGCGGGTCCGCAGGTCGGCGATCGTCGGCGTGACCTCGAGCTGGCCCATCCAGCGGGCGAACCGGTGGATCTCCTCCTCGACGATCCGCTCGGCACCCTCGACCTCGTCCAGCCGTCCGGCCAGGTTCATCGCCACCGCCGACTGCAGGTCGTCGATGTCGAGCAGCGTGACGCCCGGGATCGCGGCGCACTCCGCGTCGATGTCGCGCGGGACCGCGATGTCGATCAGCACCAGCGGGCGCTGGTTGCCGCCGTCGCGGCGGGTGGCCATCACGTGGCCGAGGTCCTCGGGACCCAACACCGGGTGCGGCGAGCCCGTCGACGAGACCACGATGTCGGCGGACGCCAGCTGCTCGGGCAGGTCGTCGAGCCGTCCGACGTCGCCGCCAAACCGCTCGGCCAGCGAGCGGGCGCGATCGGCGTGACGGTTGGAGACGAACAGCGTGCGCACGCCCTGCAGCGCGAAGGCCTGGGCGGTCAGCTCGGCCGTCTCGCCCGCGCCGATGATCATCGCGTTGGAGTCCTGCAGGTCGCCGACCGTCTCGGCGGCCAGGCCGACCGCGACCGACGAGACGCTGGTCCGCCGCTCCGCGATCCGGGTCTCGGTGCGGACCCGCTTGCCGGTCCGCAGCGCGGCCTTGAACAGCCGGTTGAGCAGCGGGCCGGTGGTGCCGAGCCGCAGCGCGGTCTCGTAGGACCGCTTGACCTGGCCCTGGACCTCGTACTCGCCGAGCACCATCGAGTCCAGCCCGCTGGCGACCCGGTACAGGTGCCGCGCCGCGTCGCAGTTGCGCGGCGTGTAGACCAGGCTGGCCAGCTCGGTCGGGCGGATCCGCGAGTTGGCGGCGACCAGGCCGAGCACGTCGCTCTCGGCCTGAACGGCGTCGCTGACGACCAGGTAGACCTCGGTGCGGTTGCAGGTCGAGAGCATCGCGGCCTCGTGGACCGCGTCGCGGGCGACCAGCTGCGTCAGGATCTGCTCGGTCTGGCGCTCGGTCGCGGACAGCCGCTCGCGCACCGCCACCGGTGCGGTCTTGTGCGACAGACCGAGGACCAGCAGCTCGTTCATCGCGAGGCGACCTCGGGGGGCACGGCGGGCTCGTCGATCGGCAGGCGGTCGAGGCGCTGCTCCAGCTCGTCGAGCTGGGCCGAGGCGTTGCGCACCCGCACGGCGACGATCCACAGGTAGGCGATCAGCACCACGGCCGAGACGACGATCGTGGCGACGATGTAGCCGGTGTCGGCGGCGGCCAGGACGGGGGTGACGGTGATCGACGGCACAGCGACTCCGGGCTCAGAGGACGACGGGGGACGACGCGCGCGAGACGACCGGGACCGCGTCCTCGCCCTCGACACGACGTTGCAGCTTGCGCAGGCGGATCCGCGTGCTCTTGTGGACCAGCTCCAGGTGCCAGAGCGTCACGAAGACGGCACCGAGCGCCAGGATCGACAGCGCGAACGCCAGCCCGGCCGTCCCGGGCAGGTTGGAACCCGGGTCGTTGAGCGGCTGCGGGTGCAGCAGGTTGGTCGTCATCCGCACGACGCCGAAGCAGACCGGGGCGAAGATGCCGGCGGTCACCGCGAAGACCGAGGCCGTGCGCGCCTGGCGCTCGGGATCCTCGATCGCGAACCGCATCGGCTGGTAGGTCGCGTACAGCAGGAAGATAATCAGGAAGGTCACGAGCACCGGCTCGTCCCAGCTCCACCAGACGCCCCAGGCCGCCTTGCCCCAGAGCCCGCCGGTGATCAGCGCGACCACGCAGAAGATCTGCCCGAGGTGGATCGCCACGTACGAGCGCAGGTCGTCGAGCGGGCGGTCGTGCTTGAGGTGCTGCCAGGCGAAGACCGCGCCGGTCACGAAGGCGACCAGCGTGATGATCGCGAACGCCGGATGCAGGTAGGTCAGCTTCTGCCGGAAGCCCTCGGTCTGATCGACCGGGACGACGGCCACGGACACGACGATCCACACCGCCAGCAGGGCGATGGTGACGAGGGTCAGGGGTAGGAGCCGACGGGCGTGGGGCATCGTCGCGTGCGGGTCAGTCCTCGACGATTCCGTCGGACACCGACCAGCAGACCAGCAGGAACACCCCATCGTACAGGGCCAGCGCCAGCCACCACCGGCCCTCCGTCACAGGACTCGCCCCCGAGCCCGACCCCGTCAACAGCGGCGCGAGCACCTCGGAGGCGATCGCCACGAGCGGGATCAGCAGCGGCACCGCCATCAACGGCACCAGCAGCTCGCGCGAGCGGGCGGCCGCGGCGACCGCGCCGACCAGCGTCCCCGCGAAGGCGATGCCCAGGTCGCAGAGCAGCACCGCCCCGATCAGCGGCAGGATCGACCCGGCCGCCAGCCCGTCCGACAGCAGCAGGAACGCGAACGCCGGGACCGCGATCAGGTGCAGCGCGACGAGGAACGTCCAGAGCGCGAGGGCCTTCGCGGCGACCAGCGCCGAGGCCGGGACCGGGGTCAGCCGGAACCCGTCCAGGCCGCCCTCGTCCTCCTCGGCGGCCCACAGCCGCCCGATTCCCAGCAACGCGGCCAGCAGCGTCGTGACCAGCAGGATCCCGGCGGCCAGCGGCCCGGCGACCGAGCCGTCCTGCAGCCCGAAGCGGAACGCGACGAAGACGCCGATGCTGAACAACGTCATCGCCGGCAGCACCTGCGGGGTGCGACGCTCGCGGCGCCACTCCAGCGCCAGCAGCGTGCGGACGTCGTGCAACCACGCGCTCATCGGTAGAGCGCCCCGATCTCGGCGTCGCCGATCCGGTCCGGCGTGGCCAGCAGCACCGGCCGGCCGGCCTGCAGGCCGAGCACCAGGTCGGCGGCGGCGAGCGCGGCGTCCGGATCGTGTCCGGCGATCACCCGCGACCGCGACGCGCGGCCGGCGACCGCCGGCGCGCCGTCGGCGATCGGCTCGGGACGCGCGGCCAGCAGCGCGTCGAGGCGCTCCGACGCGGTCGGGTCGAGGTTGGCCAGCGGCTCGTCGAGCAGCAGCAGCTCCGGGTCGCCGAGCAGCGCGATCGCGGCGCTGGTCCGTTGGGTCAGGCCCCGCGAGAGCGCGTGGACGGGGAACGCCGCGCGCTTCTCCAACCCGGTGGCGACCAGCAGCGCGTCGACCCGCGCCTCAGGCACCCGCAGCAGGCGGGCGCGGTGGACGAGGTTTTCGCGGACGGTCAGGTCGCGGTAGAGCATCGGCTCGTGGGCCAGGTAGCCCACGCGACCGCGCAACGCCGCCCGCTGCTTGGGCAGGCTGCAGCCGAGCACCTCGCAGGTCCCCGCGCTCGGGCGCATCAGGCCGGCCAGCACCCGCAGCAGCGTCGACTTGCCGGCCCCGTTGGAGCCGAGCAGCGCCAGCGTGCCGCCGGCCGGCAGCTCCAGTGTCAGGTCCCGCAGGACCATCCGCTCGCCGCGTCGCCGCGCCACGTCGACCAGGCGTACCGCCGGCGGGTCGGACGAGGTGGTCGGGGGCACGGGCATCGGTCGGGAAGCCTACGCGGAGACCGACGTCGGTACCCTGCGCGGGTATGGCTCGCAACGATCGAACCGACCCCGTGGACGAGGAACCCAAGCGCCGCGGCCGCCTGTTCTGGATCTGCCTGCTGGTCCTGCTGATGATCCTCGTCTGGACCGCGCTGAAGCCGCTGGTCGGCAACGAGGGGATCCAGACCGTCGTCGCGATCGTCGCCGGCGGGATCTTCGTCTACGTCTTCCGGGACAAGATCTGGGGCGAGGACTGGCGCGAGCAGCTGGCCGCCGAGCGCGCCAAGGCGCAGCGCGACCGCCGCTCCCGCTGACGCCCGGGCGGTCGGCCGGGGCCCGCGGTGCGCGGGCGTTCCTCCTCGTGGCTTCCCGCGCGCGCGAAAAATCTAGTCGCTAGAACTTTCCTGTCACTCACCTTTGTCGGTTAGGCTGGGCGGGTGACCGCCGACGCCCCCGATCGCCAGCTACGCCGGGACCTCCACCCCGGGTGGAGCCGCGAAGAGGTCCTGGCCGCGATCACCGGGATGCGCGACGCGCACCCGACCGCCAAGCCGCCTCGCGAGGAAGGGCTCCGCGAGCGCAAGAAGCGCTTGACCCGCCAGCAGATCTCGGACGTCGCCACGCTGATGTTTTGCGAGCGCGGCTTCGACACCGTCCGGGTCTCCGAGATCGCGGCCGAGGTCGGCGTCTCCGAGAAGACGGTCTACAACTACTTCCCGACCAAGGAGTCGCTGGTCTTCGACCGGGCCGACGAACTGGCCGACGAGCTGCGGAGCGCGTTGCGCGATCGTCCGCCGGGGTCGTCGGCCGCCGACGCGGTCGAGCGGATGCTCGAGCACGAGCTGGAGCACTACGTCGCCGCCGAGGACCTGATCCAGCCGATGATGCTCGAGTTCGGGCGGCTGATCGAGACCACCCCGGCGCTGAGGGCGGGGATGCGCGACCTGATGGCGCGACTGGTCGACGTCGTGGCGGAGCAGCTCGCCGAGGAGGCCGGCGTCGATCGGGAGGACCCGGAGCCGCAGCTCGCGGCCCGCGCGCTGATCGCCGTCTGGGACGTCCACATGGTCACCCGGCGCCGGCACATCCTGGCCGGACTGACCGGGACCGCGCTGCAGGCTGCGGTCCGCAAGGACATCCGTCGTGCCTCGCGGATCGTCTCCGACGGGCTCGACAGCTGGAAGCCGGCGGGCTGACCCGCCGCCGCCCCGCTCGGATCAGCTCGGCTGCGGCGACGCGGACGCCAGCTCGTGCTCGGCGCGCTCCCGGGCCGCCGCGATCAGCGTCAGCACCTCACCAGCGCGGTCCTCGCGGAGCAACGTGATCGGGTCGGGGGAGCCGTTGACGATCCCCTCGAAGAAGACCTTGCGGTCCTGGTAGGTCGGCAGGTTGCCCTTGGCCCAGCCGCGGACGTCGTTGAGCATCACGGCCAGCCGCGCGTACTCCTCGCCGAACAGCTCGGAGACCTCGGTCTTCATCCGCTTGGCCAGCGCGGGCGACGCGCCGGCGGTCGAGATCGCGATCGCCAGCGGCCCGGTGCGCACGATCGCGGGCAGGATGAAGTTGCAGAGCGGCGGGACGTCGACGATGTTGGCGAGCATCGCCCGCTCCTCGGCGTCGTTGTAGATCCCGATGTTGGTGTCGGTGTCGTCGGTGCAGGCGATCACCAGGAACTTGCCCTCGAGATCCTGCTTGCCCGCGTACTCCCGCTGCTCCCAGACGATCGAGCCCTCGGCGGCCAGCTGCTCGACCTCGGGCTTGACCTCGGGAGCGATCACGACCACGTCGCCGTCGCAGGCCAGCAGGCCCTCGGTCTTCTCCAGACCGAGCTCACCGCCGCCGATCACCAGGCACTTGCGGCCTCGCAAGCGCAGGCACGCGATGTAGAAGGGCGTGTCCAGCATGTCCTTCACGCAGGTCTGATCGCAGATCCCGCGCTTGAACTGGCAGACGCACTCCTTACCGGCGTAAGCGGCAGCAGGCATATCCATAGGGTACCCCTGCCGATGGCCCCCCGACGCGCGCCGGCTGGGAGATCCGTCACGCGGTGCCGTCCGGGGCCCGACCCGATCGCGGTCGGGCGCCCGGGGCACGGCCCGGTCGAGGACCGAGATGGTCGGGACCCGCAATGGCGCGCCGGGGCCCGACGGTTCACCGTGGATGAGATGTTGCCCGCGCTGCTGCCCCACGGTCGAGAACTGCTGATGACGGCCGCCAGCCGGGCCGAGCTGGAGGCGATGCTCGCGGGTCTGCAGGCCGACCGCGACGCCCGCGACCGCCACGACGAGACCCGACCCGATCCCGGCACGGACCTCCAGAGCCGGATCGTGCTGGTCGAGCAGGCGCTCGCCCAGGCCCAGGTGGTCGCCGACGACGCACCGCCGCGGGCCGTGGTCGGCACCACGGTCGAGGTCCACGACGGCCGCAAATCCTGCCACTACACGCTGACCGTGCTCGCGCCGCCCGACGACCCGCCCGGCTCGATCGCGGTCTCGGTCACGTCCCCGGTCGGCTGGGCGCTGATCGGCTCCGAGGTCGGAGACACCGCCGTGGTCGCGCTGCCGGACGGCCGCCGCCGCGAGCTCCGGGTGACGCGGATCCAGCCCACCCCGTGACGCCCGCCGTCGCGATCTGGCACGGTCCGAGGATGCCCCTGCCCCAGGTCCTGATGCGGATGTCGCTCGCCCGCCAGATCTTCCTGGCGGAGGCGCTGGTGCTCGGGCTGGTCGCGATCCTGCTGCTGGTCTCGCCGCTGCGGATCACGACGCCGGCCGGGATCCCCGCCGCCGGCAGCGTGCTCGTCGGCCTCGGGGTCGTCCTGCTGGTGATCCACCTGGGACTGCGCCGGTTGATCGCGCCGCTCAAGCGGCTGGCCGACGCGATGGGCACCGTCGACCCGCGCGAGCCCGTCCCGGACCTGCGCGGCCACGTGCTGCCCGACGACGACGAGGTCACGCGGCTGGTCGAGGCGTTCGAGCAGATGCTCGAGCGGTTCCGGATCGAGCGGCTCGAGAGCGACCGGCGGACCGTCGCCGCCCAGGACGCCGAGCGACGACGGGTGGCCAGCGAGATCCACGACGAGCTCGGCCAGACCCTGACCGCGCTGGCGCTCCAGATCGAGCGCGCGGACCTGCCCGCCGACGCCCGCGAGCCGATGCAGCGCACCGTCGCTCGCGCGCTCAGCGACGTCCGCGGGATCTCCCGGCGGCTGCGTCCCGAGGTGCTCGACGACCTCGGTCTGGTCAACGCCCTGATCGCGCTGACCTCCCGGGTCACCCAGGAGAGCGGACTCGGCGTCGACCGCGCGTTCGAGGGCCCGATCCCCGACCTCGGCGCCGAGGTCGAGCTGGTGGTCTACCGGATCGCCCAGGAGGCGCTGACCAACGTGATCCGCCACGCCGACGCGAGCCGCGCCACCGTCGCCCTGCGGCGGGACGGCGAGCACGTCGTGCTGACCGTCGGCGACAACGGCACGGGTTTCGTCGCCGAAGCGCCCCGCGACGGCGGGATCGCGGGCATGCGCGAGCGCTCGCGGCTGGTCGACGGCACGCTGAGCATCGCGTCCGACCCGCAGAGCGGCACCACCGTCCGGTTCTCCGTACCCCTCGAACGAGACCTGCCATGACCCCCGACGGACCCGTCCGGATCCTGCTCGCCGACGACCACACGCTGGTCCGCGACGGGATCAAGCTGATCCTCGACGCCGAGGACGACCTGGAGGTCGTCGCCGAGGCCTCCGACGGCACCGAGGCCGTCCAGCGCGGGCTCGACGAGGGGCTGCGGCTGGACCTGGCGATCCTCGACGTCTCGATGCCGCAGCGCACCGGGATCCAGGTCGCCCGCGAGCTCAGCCGCCGGCGACCCGAGCTGCGGATCCTGCTGCTCTCGATGCACGAGAACGAGCAGTACCTGTTCGAGGCGCTGAAGGCCGGGGCCGCCGGCTACGTGCTGAAGTCGTCGGCCAACCGCGACCTGGTCGCGGCCTGCCGCTCGGCGATGCGCGGCACGCCGTTCCTCTACCCCCGTGCGGTCCAGACCCTGGTCCAGGACTTCCTGGAGGGCGCGCAGCGCGGCGAGCCGTTGCCGGAGGACCTGCTGACCGCCCGCGAGCAGGAGGTCGTCAAGCAGATCGCTGAGGGCCACACGACCGACGAGATCGCCGCCCAGCTGGTGATCAGCCCGCACACCGTCGAGCGTCACCGCTCCAACGTGCTGGAGAAGCTCGGCCTGCGCAACCGGGTCGAGCTGGCGCGCTACGCGATCCGCCGCGGCTTGGTCGAACCGTAGGGTGACCTACGTCCCCTTCCCGCCGGGGGTCCACGGCGGTACGGTTGCGGCGTGCACAGCGTGGCGCAGACCGTGGGGGCCAACGTGCGGCGGCTCCGTCGCAACCGCGGTCTCTCGCTGGTCGAGCTCGGCCAGCACGCGAGCATCGCCAAGGGGACGCTGACCCAGCTCGAGGCGGGACGCGGCAACCCGACGATCGAGACGATCCAGGCGCTCGGGCGGGCACTCGGCGTGACCGTCGCGGAGCTGGTCACCGAGCACGCCGACGACGCGCCGCTCGTGGTGCGGGCCGACGGCGGCACCAGGATCCTCGGCTGGTCGCTCGACGCTCACCTGATCCACCGCTCGCACACGACCGGGGCGATCACCGAGCTCTACCGCCTGGAGATCGAGCCGCAGGCGCGGAC
>Ga0265296_1005229_pt1 | contig 10791 bp, 12 predicted proteins | sample MunlanPumphouse1_FD_189073 | JGI IMG/M metagenome (GOLD analysis project Ga0265296, IMG submission 189073) | Groundwater microbial communities from a municipal landfill in Southern Ontario, Canada - Pumphouse #1 | ecosystem: Environmental > Aquatic > Deep subsurface > Groundwater | place...
ATCGAGATTACGGAGCTGGAAAAGAAATACGCGGGCAAGCTTTATGGCGAATTTAAGAAAGATCTAGCGGAAATTACGGCGGATTTCTTAAATAGTTTTCAAAAGCGTTATCAAAAAATTTCCGATGCCGAAATAAAAGAAATTCTTTTTTCAGGCGCTGTTAAAATTCGTCCGTTGGCTGATGAAACGCTAGCGAAGGTAAAAAGAGCGATTGGAGTTGGGGTTTGATCATATTTCGCAAGTGGCAAGGATGGCGGTGTTTTTTAAAATAGTGAATTTTAAGTTAAGTTGCATAAGTATTTCTGTTATTATTTGAGCCGCAGATTAGTATTTGTTGCCTTCGGTCATTGTAGGGGCTCATGTTGACATTTTGTCGTCTGCTAGTGTATATTTAATTTGTAATGAACGTAAGCTAGCGATAGCAAATGCTACATTGCCAATACCGGTAATTTTAATTTACCTTATTGGTTTTTTTATATTAAATATTTTTTTTGAATTTGCCCGAGTGGTGAAATTGGTAGACACGAGAGACTTAAAATCTCTTGACAGCGATGTCGTGCCGGTTCGAGTCCGGCCTCGGGCACAAATAAAAAAATACAATCCCGCCGCAAGGGATTGTATTTTTAACTCCACAACTTTAATAGATCCTGGTTGATACTATTAATCTTTGATAAATCGAGATTTTTGTCATCTTCGCGACTTTCATTCTCTGAAGCAAGTAGTTTTTTGGCAAAATCTGTAGCCCTGATCAGCCTAAAATACCTTTCGCGATTATCCGCGCTGATCGCTTTTGTTTTTGTGATTATTTCCAGGTCATCCGTAATTAGATTAACTTCAACCTTATGGTTAGAGATCAAATCATTAATTGTTTCGATAATTTTATCATCTGCGGAAGCATAATATGAATCGCGAGGAGCATAAATGATGAATATATTATCGTCCGCATATTTATCTCCCATAAAATCATTACTGTCGAAAATCAAGTAATAAATATTTTTATTCTTGGAAAAATTTTTTATCAGTCCGATTAATCTTTTTTCAAAATCCGCATTAAATAAGATTCCAAGTTTTCCGGCTAAATTATTTGCGTCGATAATATAGTGCATTTTTGCAAAAAGAAATCCGGCCTTATTGAGAAAGCTGGATTTTCTTGCTTTATTCTAAACGGTAATATTCCATTCTTTCAACTTATCAATAATTTCCCGGCTATTCAAGGCATTTCTTACATAGTTTTCATATTCCGGAGTATCAATGGTTTTTAGAAATTTTTTAGCTTCCGGATCCTTTTTTGCCAGCTCCTGATAATAGTTTTTGATCTCATTGATTTGCTTCTTTATTTTTTCAGCCGAAGCCTTGATATTTTCCAGTTTCCCGACTTCCTTAATCAAAAGCGAAACTTTGATGCGCTTAACCGCATCAGGCAAAAGCTCAAGCGTAAGCTGGTTTTCGGTTTTGTTGATGCTTTTTAGATAGTCTTCGAATTTTCCGCCTTGATTCGTTATTATTTCTTCAAGTTCATTTAGCATTTTGTCGCCTTCATGTTTGATCAAGTCTTCAGCGATTTCGCCGATTTTAGAATCTTCAAGGATCTTGTCTAATATCATTTTTTCTGTTTTTATATCATTTGCTTTTTCCTTTTCTTTCGTAATGCCTATGGAAATGTTTTCTTTTATATCTAAGAAAGTTTTCTGCCCGAAGCTAAGTGCAAATGAATCGTCAAGCGCAGGTAGAACGCGTTCATAGATTTCTTTAACGGTTATTTTAAATTCTACCATCTTTCCTGCGATATTCTTCATATGATGATCGTTCGGGTAGGGAAGAGAAAATTCTTTTGTTGCGTTTTTTTTCAGTCCCAAAAGATGTTTGTCAAAACCGGGAATAATATAGTTTTTCCCGATAATCAGCGTTGTGCCTTGGCTTTGTCCGCCGTCGATCGGCACATTATCTAAAAACATTTGGATATCAACAAGGACTTTGTCGCCATCTGCGATTACCCGATCAACGATCTTTTCTTGAACGCGCATTTCCTGCATTTCATCTAAAATTTTTGCAATCTCGTCATCGCTAACCGTGATTTTTTCGCGCTTGATTTCGAGCTCTTTGTATTTCCCAAGTGTTATTTTTGGTAAAATGGAAACAATAATCTTTACACCAAGAGGATTTCCCGGGGCTAGTTTGGTAATGTCAATTTGCGGCCGTCCAATTGCCTCGTCTCCGACATGTTCTTTTATGATATTGTCGATAATTCCGGTAATAGCGAAACGCGCCGCTTCTTCCAATATAGCCATTTCGCCGATTTTCTTTTTTAACACCTCATATGGCGCATATCCTGGGCGGAATCCGTCAATTTTGATTTCTTGAGATATTTTTTTTACCGCTTTGCCGATGTTCGGCTCAAATTCTGTTAAAGTCAGTTCAACCGACAATTCGATTTGTGATTTTTCCAGCTCTTTTTTTTCAATATTCATATTAGGTTTGTGTATTACAAATTAATTTTTGTTTAAATGATTCAAATAGCTTTTGGTTATATTTTTTTTGTCAGTCTTGAAAAATAATATTCTTAAACATCAAATACTTTACTTAGCATCGGTGCGACTTGTTTTTTTCTAGATAAGATTCCGGGAATATATGCGCAATTATTTTTTAGTTTATAGCCGAGCGCTTCTTCAACTTTTGCCGTATCACTTGAAACAACCAAGAAAAGAGAGCCCTCATTTATGATATCCGTAAAGAAAAGAATAACGCTATGATAGTTTTCTTTTAAATGCAGATTCTTCATTGCTTCGAATAATTTCTCTATGCGCTCATCGACTTCGCCAAGATCAACCATCTCCACTTGTCCAATGCCGAATTTCCCCACTTTGAGTAAGAAATCCTTAAAATCATTTTTTATGATTTGCGGTTCGCTAAAGTCCTTAATACTGGACTTGATTTTAAATATATCCAATCCTAAGGCCCGCCAATCATCAACTGTAGATAGCTTTGCTAATTTATCAATTACATTTCTGTCTATATCTGTACAAGTTGGGGACTTTGTAATTATCGTGTCATCTAATATGGCCGCTAAAAGCAATCCGGCGATTTCGTTCTTTATTTCGATATTTTTATCAAAATACATTTGTGCAATAAGCGATGAACAGGCTCCGAAAGGTTTAATATCAACCGTAATCGGTTCGTTGTATTGAAAATTCAACTTATGATGATCAATGATTTCAATGATTTTTGCTTTTTCGATTCCAGAGACGGCTTGAGAAAATTCGTTGTGGTCAACTAAAATAATATTATGGCCTTCCGCATCAGTAAGAATTTTTGGAACCGGAATGGAAAATTTATCCAAAATGAATTTTGTTGCTTGATTAATCTTCTCGGCCGCGGCCGGAACATATTTATCGGTATTTTCTAGAATATTTTTTAATTCGGCATAACAGATCGCAGATGCAATCGAATCCAAGTCAGGCGACTTGTGGCCGATAACATAAAATTTTTCAGTCATTTTTTTAAACGGCCGCTCTTTTCGCAATCGATTTGCCTGAAAAAAGCATCGGCCGCAAATACATATTTAGTTAAATTCAAGTTAGTTACGAAGCGTGCTAACGCCGAAATTCCTTAACTAGAAATTATTTTTCGCTTGAGCCGCTCATATTCGCTTGCTTGTTTTCAACTTCGGCTTTTTTTTCGGATTTGTTTTCCGCAATGTCTATTTTCCAGCCAGTAAGCTTTGCGGCGAGGCGTGCGTTTTGTCCGCTTTTACCGATTGCGAGCGACAATTGATCCGCGGCAACACTTACTGTCGCCTTGCCGTTTTCTTCGTCAGTGGCAATGCTTATTATTTTTGCCGGCGATAGGGCGTTGGCGATAAAACGGGATGGATCGTCGCTATATTCGATAATATCGACTTTTTCTCCGCCTAATTCATTGATTATTGTCTGAATGCGCGATCCTCTTTGGCCAACGCAAGACCCGATCGGATCAACGTTTTCCGAATCAGTCCAGACGGCAACCTTAGAACGGGACCCTGCTTCGCGTGCAACGCTTTTAAGCTCGATAAGTCCGTTGGAAATTTCCGGAATTTCCAGGTAAAATATTTTTCTCAGTATCTCATCCGAGGTGCGGGATAAAACGATTTCCGCGCCTTTTGAACGCAAAGCAACTTCTTTTACATACACTTTGATTCTATCGCCGGATTTGTAATTTTCTCCCGGGATTTGCTCTTCCGGGGGAAGCACGCCGACTGATTTACCAAGGTCAACTAGAACCAAGCGGCCCTCTCTTCTTTGAATAACGCCGCTTACGACTTCGCGCTCCTTGTCTTTGAAATCATTAAAAACCATTTCTCTTTCCGCCTCGCGTAATCTTTGGATGATCACTTGCTTGGCGGTTTGTGCAGCCATGCGGCCGTAGGCCTCTGGCACGGCCAATTTTGTCTTAATGACGTCTCCGATTTTGGCAGTTTTTTTGATTAATTTAGCCTCGTTGATTTGGATTTCGGTTTTTGGATTAAATTTTCTTTCCTCCTCGGCGTCTTTTTCCGTTTTGGATGCAATTAGCGTGGTCTTGATTTTTCCGTTTTCACTTTCTTGTTTGTTGATTTCTTTTTCTTCTATTATATTTTCATTTTCTTGCATGCCGCTTTCTTCCTCGACTTCTTCTGGCATATCTTCGACTACAGTTTTCACGTCATAGACCTCGGAACTGCCGTCTTCGGAATTGAATTCCACTACAATGTTTTGGTTTTTTTGGCCGAAGTCCTTGCGATACGCCGCGGCTAAAGCATATTCAACCGTAGAAACTACCGCGTTCATATCCAGGCCTTTTTCATCGCAGATATGCTTGATGGCATTTGATATTTCTGACATATAATTTGTTTTTCGCTCCATTGTTTTGGCGCGATAAAGTTAATTAAAGTATAAAAAAAGCCAGTCTATCATTCGATAACTAGCTTATTATTACTTTATCACAACAATTGGGCTTTGTCAATTTTTTGCACTCGACTGTCAAGGTTTTATAGAAATGCCTATTTGACAGATTGATCATCATGCAAAAATGGCAATTATTAATGCTTTCTATGTGAAGAAATAATCAATAAAAAACGTCAACTATCTTTGTGAGCCTGAACATGCTATAATGGAGGGCATAAATTATATCAAAAAAAATGCAAACTCCGCAAAGAAAACCTGGAAAATACAGCAATATAAAGCCAGACGCTAATATTACAAAAGAGAAATATCATTCTTTGCAGTATCGTTTGGAAAAATTAATCAAACATAGCCGACCGCAAGCCGCAGAAGAGGTTAAGCGGCTTGCCGCGGATGGCGATTTTTCCGAAAATCATGCCTATCAAATGGCTAAGGGGCGATTGCGTGGAATAAATAGCCGGATAAGCGAAATCGAAGATCATTTAAAAAGAGCAATAATTATTCAGTCGCCGCAAAACAATGACAAGGCTCAGCTTGGTCATCGGGTTTATGTGGATGTTGGCGGCAAAGAAAAATGCTATTTAATATTAGGTCCTTCGGAAACTGATCCGGAAAATAATATTATTTCATATTTATCGCCTTTGGGGAAATTGTTGATCGGTAAAAAAGCAGGCGAAACTGCGGTTCTTGTTATTAACGGTCAGGAGAAAAAATATCTTTTAAAAAAAATCGAATAATTTTCTTGCTATGTGGCAAACATATATCGTTGAGTGTGCAGACAAAAGCTTGTATGCCGGAATTGCAAAGGACGCGAAGCGCAGAACTGTCGAACATAATAGCAGTTTGCTGGGTGCAAAATATACACGAGCACGTCGGCCGGTAAGGCTAGTTTATTGGTGCGTTTGTCAAAACCGATCCGAGGCGGCAAAAAAAGAATATCAAATAAAAAAAATGAAGCGAAGTGAAAAGATAGGATTGATCATGGCAAAAAATAATAATATTTGACGTTCGTTTTTTGTTCGTGTATAATATGTGTATAAAGGTTAATAAGTAATAATTAACAAAAGAGATATGGCGGCAACAGGGTATCCAATTAATAGCGGACATAGCTTGATTGTTTGTGATTATAAGCAAAAAGCGAATAACGGAATTTTTTTTGTGTTTGATAAATTGGACAAAAAACGCAAAGAAGAATTAGATTTCCATATTCGATCAGGCGATTATTTTGGTACCTTGGCAACGATTGTGTATATTATTTACCAAAGCCAAGAACAAGGCGTCGATCAAAAGAAAATCTTGCGAAATATCCAGCTTGATTTGGAATATTTGCAAGAAAATTATTTGATTGTAAAGAAATTTTAGAAATATTGACTTAGCATATTTCTTATGCTAATATCATTTTTAGATAGCCGTGATTTGCGCTATCTTTTATTTGTTGCAATAAGTCAAAAAAAATACAATTTTGGAGCGGTAGCTCAGCTGGTTAGAGCGCTGCCCTGTCACGGCAGAGGTCGCGGGTTCGAGTCCCGTCCGCTCCGCCAAAATTGGAAATCGGAATCAGAAGCCGAAATGGGGTCGGCGCGAAGCGCCGACACAAACGCATTCCCGCAAAGAATTCCCGAATTCAAAAGGTTTTTCCACGCTCCGCGTGGCTCAAAAAAGACGGTTCGATCCTTAATTTGAAAGTTCGAACCGGCTTTTTTGTACAAATGAAGTTTTTCTTCATTTGTACACTCGTTTGCCAATTCCACATTGAATTTCAAAAACTTTTCGGTAAGTTCGAACCGATTATTCGCTTTTTGCTCAAAAGCCGATAATTTCTCTTTGAGAAGCTGTTTTTCGTTCACTAGTTTGTTTTTCATATCTCGATATTCTTCGAGCGACAAAGCGTTTTCGAGATAAGCATTCATCAGCTTCTCAATCTTGGAATCCAAAAGAGAAATATTGGCTTTTGTGTTGTCTGCAAAAAGCGTAGACGATTGGGCTTCACTCAACATATCTTTTCTGTTTTCCACCAACATCCAAGAAGCCCAATCGTCTGGCAAAGAAACTTTTTTGATTTCCTTTTGAATTTCAGAAGTGATGATTTCCTCACGAGTATATTTTTGTGAACAAGGATTTTTCCGTTTTGTACAACGGAGATAATTATGACCTTTCTGTGTCTCGGTAGTGATAAAACACCCACATTCTCCGCAACGGAAAAATCCTCTGTACAAATAATCCTTTAGTCCGCGAGATTTCGGTTTAGATTTTCTCATCATCACTTCTTGAACGAAATCAAAAAGTTTCTTTGTAATAATCGGTTCGTGCTTACCTTCGTGTATCTCGCCGTTATACAACATCAAACCTGTGTATATCGGATTTTTCAAAAGTTTTTGATAATTCGACACCGCAAGTTCCTTTCCGCTTTTTCGTTTCAATCCAAGTCCGTTAAACTTGTCGCGAAGCTCCCGCAAAGTGAAAGACCCAGACGAATATGCCTCAAATGTTTTCTTGATTAAGGGTGCAATATTTTTATCAACAACAATTCTCCCGCCGACATTTAGATATCCAAGTGGAGACATTTGAGGCCATATTCCGTCTTTCACTTTGTTTCGCTTACCACGCTTTATATTCTCACTAAGGTTATCCACATAATACTTGGATTGCGAAAAAGCGATTGAAAGCATGAATTTGCCTTGCAGTGTCGGATCACACCAGAAAGTTGGAAATTTTAGCTCGGCAAGTTTTTCCGTATCGAGCAAGTAGATAATTTTTCCACCATCAACACTATTTCTTGCTAGTCGGTCGGGATGCCATGCCAAAATCCCATTTGCCTCACCTTGCTCGATACGGAGAAGCATTTCATTAAATACTGGCCGACCCGGAGCCTTAGCGGTTTGTTTTTCCACGAAAATATCTACAACCTCAATTTGTTCTTTAACCGCCAACTCTTTGAGTTCGGCCAGTTGATCAGAAATGCTTCTCACTTGCCGATCCTCTGTATCGGTACTTTTGCGAGTGTATATGAAAAACTTTCTGGTGTGATTATTCATAAAATTGTATTGGCAAACGAGTGAGCCACGCGGAGCGTGGAAAAACCTTTTGAATTCGGGAATTCTTTGCGGGAATGCGTTTGTGTCGGCGCTTCGCGCCGACCCCATTTCGGCTTCTGATTCCGATTTCCAATTTTGGCGGTGTGTATTGGACGAAGTTCGAATGTACTTCGGACAAAATCCGCAGGATTTTGACGACTAATCGCACGCGCGGAGCGCGTAGTGGCTCTAAACCTCTCCGTACGCCCCGATTGCGTGGTGAAGCGAACCAATGCGCCTCGGACACGCTCGCGGACTCGCGTGTGCAAAAACCAAAAAATTTCCTTGCATTTTTCTCGCGTCTCCTCCCCCCACCCCTCCACCGCGAAGCGGAAAAAGAAATGGAAAGGAAATTTTTGGTTTTGCTTCGCCGTTTCAGTCTCCGAAAAAAGCATCATTATTTTATCACTTTTTGATTGCTCTTTTCTCCGCCCTCACGGCGACCGAGGCGCACGCGTATTCGCGTTTAGTGGTAGCTCTAAACTCTGTGCCTTCGACGGCGGGCAGTGGTAACTCAAAAAATATGGATTGTGCAAGGCACAAACAAATCTGTATGTGCTTGCCCCACCCGCCCAGTGCGCGCACAACAATCCCTACCGTTTTTAGGAGATATTATAAAACGGCGGGGATTGCTCCCTCGTAGAAAATTATTTCAGTATTAAAGATATAACGCTTATCAAAATTGCAATCATTGAAACAATAATTGCATAACGAGAGTTGTTCGCGTTATCTTTTTTCAAAAGCGCGTCTACGATAATTTGACGCTCGATAGTTCCATTTGAATTCCCATATGAGCGAATTTTCCATTTACTCGCTTCTGCCTCAAGCTCTGTATCACTCATCCGGTAATATTTATTAACTGAAATATCAAGAGTTTTCTTAAACCAGTTCATGCTATTTAACATTAAAGACAGCGGTATCACTATCCGAAGAAATGGTCATCGAAGCGTCCGTGCTGTGAATAAACTTGCAGGTGGTAATTCCTGAAAATTTATCCGCGCTACGAAAATATCCGCGATAATAATAAAGACTATCTTGTTCTAGATGAGAAACTACATCGATTTTCGAAAACGGAGTATCCGCGTCTGAGCACCATGCAGATATGTTGTAGCGGTAACTCGGTTTAGAAGTTTGAAACCAGTATTTAACATTAGAAGTGCTATCCAAATTGGCAAGTTCACCTAACGGGTAGTCTGTTTCTTTTTGAGACGTGGAAATGGTAATCCCAGAAGAACCGATAACGGGTTTTTCAGCACCGACGATGTTTAAGGTAATTGTTTTTGAAAGATTAAACTCTGGAACAGAGTAAGTAATAGTATAAGTTCCTGTTTGAGTTGCATAAAACTCATAGGGATAATAATACCCACATGGACCCGTATTCCCTGACCCATTTATGGTTTTATCGTTCGAATGATTGCTTGTCGTAATTGTCATCTTGGCACTAGGGTTGCTGGGGTAATAATTCTGACCTAGATTTTTCAGAATATACGCATTCATAAATATGCGTCCATCGGTATTCCCATTTTGTAGAAGATCATATAACTGATATTCAGTTTTAAGATTTGTTTGTGAAAGATTGCAAACCTGATTTTGGATTGAGATTTCTGTAGGAACAGGCTCATTAACAGTAGTAATCGGCGTTGTCGCGGGTGTTGGCGTAGGGGCCGGAGCTGTTTGAGTAACAGAGGGGGTATTTTGTGACTCGTTCGTCTGCGTTTTGCTTTGAGATGGAATAGTAGTCGGTTTTGGTTCCAATGTTACCTCTGGGGTTTTAGGAGTAATTGGCTTAGTTGGCGTTGGTGTAGGGGTTGGTTTCTGGGAAGTTTCCAATTTTTGCTTGCCTAATTCCTCAATCACTTTTCCTAGCTCTTCGTCTTTAGCTTTCAATTCCGCCACTTCATTTTTTAACTTCTCAACCTCGCCTTTCAGTTCGGCAATTTGTTTCGTCGCTTCCTCTTGGCCTTTCTTGCTTGCTTCAATTGCTTGCGTGATTGCCTCTTTTGCCTCATCGGGGACCTTAATTAAAATGGCGGTTAACACCTCTTGATTTTTTGAGTTGTTGTCCGCAATCGAATTGAGCAAAGTTTCCGCTTGTCCTTTGTCTTTAACCTCTTTTGATTTTTCCGTCGCCAACGCAATATTGCTTTCATAATTAGCGATAGCCGTCTTAACTCCGTCCGGATTTTTTTCTTCCGCAATAGCTTCTATTTCTGCCAGACGCTCGTCGGCGTACTCTAACGCTTTTTGGGCTTTCTGTTCCGGACTAAAAGTAAAGAGAAGACTTATGTTTTCAAAAGTGGTGTCGAAGAAGTAGAAAAAGCTTCCCGGCGTAACGCCCGCATTTGTAGCCGCGGACGCTTGCGCTGGCGCAACAAAAGCAAGTGAGATAAGTAGTATTGATAGTGCGGTTAGTTTTTTCATAGTTCTATTTTATAAAATAGTTAATATCTTTACTGTACATTTTCGCAAAGGTCTGAAGTTCAACAACATCAACCCTCTGCTGTCCCGATTCTACATTAGAAATATGCGATTGCGGACGCCTTAATTTCTTTGCAACCTGAACCTGTGTCAATCCTGCCTCCTCGCGAGCTTTCCGCAATCGCTCGACGAAATAGGCATATTGTTTTGTGTGAATTGACTTAACCATATACTACTATGTTCTATCTAAATAATCAATGCATAAGGTCACATACATCCTGGACTCCATGAAGCCATAACTTCATGGAGTTTTTTAATCGAATTCATTGCAAATATACCGGTATCAAGGGATTTATCATTGTTTACAATGATGCGATAAAATA
>Ga0265296_1005231_pt1 | contig 10786 bp, 12 predicted proteins | sample MunlanPumphouse1_FD_189073 | JGI IMG/M metagenome (GOLD analysis project Ga0265296, IMG submission 189073) | Groundwater microbial communities from a municipal landfill in Southern Ontario, Canada - Pumphouse #1 | ecosystem: Environmental > Aquatic > Deep subsurface > Groundwater | place...
CCGGTCTGTTCGGCATGAGAGCCAGAACCTATGCCTAAATTATAATCTGGCTTTGGAATATTTAAGTCTTGAAAAAATACTTCCGACATTTCATAATCATAATGCTGGCCAGTGTGAACTAAAATTGGCTTAAATTTAGGGTATTTTTTAAATTCCTCCAAAAAAGGCGCTATTTTTATAAAATTTGGACGCGCGCCAACTGTGCATAAAATTTTCATATATTGTATATTTTTCTGTTCTGCTTTTGTTTCCAAAAAGAATAAATTCTTTTATACAAACTATCAGCGTGCAGATTAATTAAAACTTTTATTAGTGGCAAAAGATATGGATAAGAAACTCCTAGAGCAAAAAATTTCTGTAAATTATTAATTTGATTTTTCTTTTTAATATCTAAAACGCTTTCCTCAAAAAAAGTTTCTGAAATCTTATCAATATCGCCATCATAAATACCCATTTCAGCGCAGAGATCGCCCAGTTTGGTTCTAGGATAGGGCTGGTAAATAGACGCCCAACCCAAGTCTGGCCTACATAAAGCATTAAGTTCAAGAGTTTCTAAATCAATCTTAAGTGAACCTTTTGGCAGGCCAAGCATATTGAAAATTCTTAATTTTAATCCTGCTTCTTTAACCAGCCTAGCCGCCTTAGTGATTTCTTCTTTGGTCATATTTCTGCCCAAAATTTCATTGCGCAGATAATCATCAGCTGTTTCGATGCCAAATGTTACGCCAGAACAACCAGCTTGTTTGAGCAAACTCACGGTTTTCTTGTTCATTAAATTGACCCTGGCATGGCAATGAAACGGCAAATTAATTTTCTTCGGATATTTCTGGCAGAATTCTTCCAGCCAATCTATCCGGCTCCCAAAAGTATCGTCCTGAAAATAAAGCATTTTTAAGGGATAATTATTTTTTATCTCCAATATTTCTTCAAGCAAATTATCTACTGATCGGAAACGAACATACTGGCCTTTTTCTTGATAAATCTGCTTTAAACTATGATTAAAACAGTAAGGACAATTATAAGGACAGCCCCTGCCTCCAATAAAATTTTTAATGGGATTGTTATGCGCCTTAGGATATTTATAAATTAATTTACGGTCTGGGAAAGCCAAGAAATTAATATTATTGGGCAATGGCCTAACTGAATTTTTTGTAATTTTATCTTGATATTTTACCCATAAATTAGGAATATCAGCAAAGCTTTGATTGTTTTGAAGTCGATTGGCTAAATCAACCATCGCTTCTTCGCCTTCGCCAATGCAAATAATATCTACGCCGGGTTCTTGAATAAACTCATTAAAAAAAGTAGGATGCGAACCGCCAAAAACAGAAATAAAATTAAATTTATTTTTTAATTGCAGATTAAGATTGCGAAAATATTTATGCTGGCCAGTGCAAAGGCTGTAAGCAATAATATCTGGTGAAAAATCACGCACTTTTTCTTCAACATTCTCTACATCTGATTTGACAATATCGGTTTGATGACCTGCTTTTTTTAGCGCTCCTGATAAATAAAGTATTCCCAATGGTTCTATTATAAAATCTTTAATAACAAATAAAATACGCATTAGATAATAATACATTTCTATTGCTAATTTGTCAAAATGTGTTATTGTGTTGACATAGTTCTTTGTCAAAAGGAGTGGTAAATATGCTTAAGATTATTAGCCTCAACATTGAAGGCGATAACCACTTAAGTCGTATATTAAGATTTATGCAAACACAACAGCCAGATATGGTTTGTTTACAGGAAGTATTCAAAAAAGACAGCTTGGATTTTGCAAAAAAATTAAATATGCATGAACATTTCTCTCCAATGGTCTGGATTGCAGACAAAGACCACTACAAAACCGCAACCACAGGAGAGGTGGGCATAACGATTTTAAGCAAAGATAAGCCAATCTCAAAGCATAGCTTGCTTTACTTTGGCTCAGCTGACGATATTCCTGTTTTGCATAAAAATAATCACCCTAATAAATGCAGCAGAGTCTTAAGCTGGATCAGGGTTTCTGAATATACTGTTGCTAATACTCATTTCACATGGAGCCCAGACGGCCAGTGTTCAGAAGAGCAAATTAGAGATTTTGAATCTTTAGAAAAAGCTCTTGAGAGTATTGGCGATTGTGTTTTATGCGGCGATTTTAACACGCCGCGAGGAGGAATGATTTTTGCCAAATTAGCAGAACGTTTTACCGATAATATCCCAAAAAAGGCAGAGAGCACGATTGACCCAATTTTTCACAAAAATAAAAATCTAAAAGTTGTGATTGACGGAGTGTTCAGCTCGCCGATCTTCAAAATAAATAATATCCGCCTTATAGGTGGATTAAGCGACCACAAAGCCATTATTGGCACAATAACTAAAAAGCCATAATGGCTTTTTCTATTGCTTCTTTTAGATTTTTAGCAACAAATTGCGGCCCGATTTTTGATTTCGGTTTTTTATCAGCAATTAATATTGTTTTAATATTTAATAAACGGCCAGTTAAAATATCATCTAAATTGTCGCTAATCAACCAAGAATCATTTAAAGATATTTCGGGATTTTTTTTTATGCTAGCAATGGGCAAAATTTTGTAATTTTTGAGTTTAATTTTATAATTCGTAAAAATTACTTTTTTAACCGGCATTTTATAAACATCAATAATCTTTTGAACAAGCTTTGTGGTTGATAATCCCTTGGTCCATTTTAAAACATGAATCTTGCCGTTATTTTTTTCAACAATTTCTCGCTCAACGCAATTCAAACCCCAGTCAGCGCCATTGCAGTGAATATTTGGTTTAATTTTATCTAAGATATTAATTGAATTTATTTCGTCAAATAAAACAACATAATCAACACACCCTAAAGCCGCAAGCTGCAAGGCTCTTTCTTTTTGAGGGATAATCGGCCGATGCGGGCCTTTGTAGCTTTGAACTGATTTATCAGAATTTAAAGCGACAATTAAAATATCGCCTTGTGCTTTTGCTTCTTGCAATGCTAAAATATGGCCAGCGTGAAGCAAGTCAAAAGAACCATTAAAAGTGACAATTCTTTTGCCTTGTTGTTTTAGTTCTTTACTGATTTCTATTATGTCTTTTTGTGTTTTAATCTTGTAAAGCATTGATTAATTCTTTTTGCTGGACTGTTGTTGTGCCGTGTTTTGAAACAGCAATGCCAGCCGCCATATTTGCTATTTCAGCAGACTGCTCTAAAGAAGCTCCAGTAGCTATGCAAAGCGCTAAAGCCGCAACAACAGTATCACCCGCTCCAGCTACCTCATAAACTTCTTTGGCTTGAGTTGGGATATGCAAAGTTCTGCCGTTATAAATGCTCATACCTTTTGCGCCGCGAGTAATAATTACATCACTGCCAGTTTTCTTTTTAATAATCTTGGCCATTTCTGCTACGGCCTTGTCTGTGTTTTCCAGCGCCAAGCCGGACATTTCAATCGCTTCTTTGAAACTAGGAGTTATTACTGACGCGCCAATAAATTTATCTAAATTTTTAGGTTTAATATCTGCAATTACCGGGATGTTGCTTTGCTTGGCTTTTTGAATAATTTTTTGAGTCAAGTTTTTAGTTAAAAGGCCTTTATTATAATCTGATAAAACAATTATCTGATATTTTTTAAAATTTTTTTCTAATTTATTCAAAATCCTGTTCTCTATAATTTTATTAATTTCAGAGTTATCTTCCCAATCAAGCCGGACAATTTGATTGTGCGGCCCGCTGATTCTTATTTTTTGAATCGTTGATTTATCATTAGTAATTAAATTACCAATAGCTATTTTGTTTTGTTGAAAAAGTTTTTTGATTTTTTTACCTGCCTCGTCTTCACCTATTAGCCCAAAAATATCAACCTTGCCGCTTAAAGATTTAATATTAGCAGCGCAATTAGCCGCGCCGCCTAAAGCGTATTCTATATTTTTGCCCAAAACAATCGGCACATCAGCTTCAGCAGAAATACGATTAACCTCTCCGTAAATCCACTGGTCAAGCATAACATCGCCAATTACAGCAATATTTATCTTTGAGAATTTTGAAATAATGTCTTTTCTATTAGTTCGCATATAATGTGAATTATTAATATATGCATTTCTTGAATTCTTGGCGTGTTATCAGACGGAATAATAATTGACAAGTCAACAAGATTTTTTAGTTTTCCGCCATGTTTGCCAAGAAGCCCAATTGTTTTTATTTTTTGTTTTTTAGCTTGCTTAACAGCTTGAATTATGTTTTCAGAATTGCCAGAAGTTGAGATGCCGATTAAAACATCGCCTTTTTTGCCAAAGGCCTCAACTCCACGAGAAAAAATATTTTTAAAATCATAATCATTGGCAATTGCTGTGCTTGTCGCCAATTCCGCGCCAAGAGTAATTGCCGGCAAAGCCCTGCGTTCTAATTTGAATCTGCTAACAAGCTCGCCAACCGCGTGCAAGCAGTCAGAAAATGAGCCGCCATTGCCACACCAAAGCGTTTGTTTATTGTTTTTATAAGCGCGCGTAATTATCTGAACTGCTTTGGAAATTTGCGAAAATAAATTCTCTGTTTTTTGCAAAACAACTTGATGCTCTTGAAAAGAATCTTTGATATGTGCTATTCTTTTCATAAATAAAGCTTAATATAAATAAGGAGAAATTTCAATGTCAAAATGGCTTTTGCTGGACAGAGACGGAGTTTTAAATTTAGACAATCCGCCTTATGTCCACAAAATAGAAGATTATAAGTTTGTTAAAGGAGTAATTCCCGCATTAAAAAAAATAAGCAATGCCGGCTTTAAAATTATTATAATTACCAATCAATCAGGAATTGCCCGTGGCATGTATTCAGAGCAAGAATTTAGAATTCTTTCTGAATATATCACAAGCGAACTTAAAAAAGCCAGAGTTGCTATTATGGCAACATATCATTGCCCGCATCACCCGGAAATTACCGGCCAATGCGATTGCCGCAAACCAAAACCAGGTATGATTTTGCATGCTTTTAAGGATTTCAATATTAACCCAGAGCAAGACGAAGTTTGGTTAATTGGCGATGGAGATCGCGACGTTGAAGCAGCAAATAATGCCAGCTTGCGCATTCAAACAATTAAAACAAAAACACAAGGCCGGGACCCTGATGAATCAAGCATCAAACCGCAAGCTGAAAATTTAGCTGAAGCAGTTGATATAATTTTAAAATGAGTATTTTTAAACAAATAAGTTTAAACCAAGTCAAGCGATATTCTATTCGCAATAGAGAACATAAAGTTTCTTTAAAAAACTTGGTTTTTTTTAATGAAAAATATAGGCTTAAAAAACTAAATAAAGAATTTCAAGAATTAATTAATTTAATTAAAAAAGCACGAGAAAATCAAAAAACAATTGTTTTTGGCATGGGCGGACATGTGATTAAAACCGGTATGGGGCCTCTTTTAATCAAATTATTAGAAAATAATTTTATAACCTGCCTAGCTGGCAATGGTGCAGTGGCAATTCATGATTTTGAATTAGCGGCTTTTGGCAACACAAGCGAATATGTTGAAAATAATTTGACCAAAGGAAGATTTGGGTTTGTTAAAGAAACAGCGCAATTATTTTTTAAAGCACTGAAGCCGAATCTTGGCTTAGGCGAGTCTTTGGGAAGATTTATGCAAGATAATCCAAAATTATTTCCAAATAGAAATATTTCTGTTTTGTTTAACGCTTATAAACACAGAATCCCCATGACAATCCATACTGCCATTGGCGCAGAAACAATTTATCAGCATCCAGAATGCCGAGGCAATATTTTAGGCGCATTAAGCTTTCGCGATTTTAAAATATTTGCTAATCAGCTTTTGAATTTGGGCAATGGCGGAGTTTATTTAAATTTAGGTTCAGCAGTAATAATGCCTGAAGTGTTTTTAAAAGCACTAACTGTGGCGAAAAATATTAATCCAAAAGTTAAGAAATTTTATACGGCAAATTTTGATATGATTGATCATTACCGGCCAAGAGAAAATGTGATTAATCGACCGACTTTAGATGGCGGCAAAGGATTTAATCTTATTGGCAGACACGAAGAGCAGATTCCAATGTTAATTTATGGACTGCTTGCATATCTCCTCTAAGATTTTGCTGCTTGAGATTCCTCCTTTCAAATGATTCGGCGGTAATCTTCTGCAAGTTTTTAATTTGCCGCCGCTTTTTTCAACCAAAACTTTTTTATAATCCAATTTTTTATCTGTGCTTGGCACAATAAAAATGTCTGGTTTTATTTTTGAAATTAATACAGAAAAATCAATATTGTAATTTACTAATTTTTCTTTGTTTATTATAACATAATCTACTATTTGCAAAGCCGCGAGCATTCTTGATCTTAATTTTTCGTTTAATATTGGCCTTGCTGGGCCTTTTAATTTTTTTATAGTTTTATCGCTTCCCAAGCCAATTACCAAAACATCGCCCTGTTTTTTTGCATAATTTAAAAAAATAATATGACCAAAATGCATAATATCAAAACAGCCAGTCGCAAAGACAATTTTTTGTTTTTTTTGTCTGTGACTGGCTAATTTCATGGCAATATTGCCATATGTTAAGATTTTTTTATCTGTAAGCATCGATTAAATCTTGATTTATAAACTTGAAATTTTCTTTCAAGTCTGCCAATTACTTTTTCGCAATTTTCTGCGTCTTTTAAAATCGCGAGATAAAATCCTCCGCCTCCTGCGCCGCACAACTTTCCGCCAGCTAAATCTTGACCGATAATATTTTCTATTTCACCAACTTCTTTAATGTGCATTGCCGGCTCTAATTGACAAATTTTATGCCAAGCTTTTGCCATTAGTTCCGCACAGCGAACATAATCTCTTCTTAAAATTAAATCCCAGCATCCCAAGGCAACCCTTCTGGCATATCTTAAGGCTTTAATAGTCTCTTTGTCGCCTCTTTCATATCCTTTTTTGATTATATTAAAATCAACAGAACTTCTAGAAACACCAGTATTAATCAGTAAGCACAGATTTGATAATTCTGGATTAAGCATATTCTGCATTTTGTATTGTCCTGGTTTATCAGGGCTAGTTTGCGTGAATGTTATGCCTGGATTTATTAATGCACTTGTGTCGTTCCAGCCGCCACAAGAACCAAGCATTTTTTCAACTTCTATGACAGAATTCATAAGCTGAATTTTATCTATCGGCTTATCATAATAAGATAAAATCCCAGCTAATATTCCGTAAATCAACAAACCACTGCCACCCAATCCACTACCTCTAGGAATAGAGTTTTTGATTTCTATTTTTATAGCAGGATTTTCAAGTTTTAAGAATTTCAAACAAACTCTTAAAAGCTCGCTGTCTTGATTTGTTTGAAATTTCTGTGCTGTCTTGATGCTTATTTTAATCCCCAAGCAGTTTATGCCGGCATTCAAAACAGCGGCTGGCTTTTCAAACGGATACACACCATTATCAGTCCAGCCACCAGCGAAATCCACCCTGGCAGGCGCTTTAACTAAAACTTTTTTCAAAATAATCATCCCCTTTTATTTTGTTGTCAATTAGATAGCATTCTTGCTTGACTCCAATTCTATTCTTAACCCACAACTCCACCATCTCATAAGCCCCGAAAAACACACTCGCATAAAACAGATCGCCCAATAAAGTATTCCTAAAAAACGGAGTAGCCATTAAATAGCATTGGACCAATCCGGATAAAGTTTTAGCATACCAAGGACTAAAAGCCCAGACAGCAAAATTAGTAATGACAAAAAACATCAAAGAACAAGTAAACGCGCTTCCTAAAACAGTAAACCAATTTTTGTGTTTTTTAAGCCAGAAACCAAGTAAAACACATAAAACAAAACTGCCATAGACTGAAAGCATTATGAGCGGCTCATAAAAACCGATAAAAATATCAGATATAAACATTGCGGTTATCGGCAAAATTAAAGCAATCTTTCTTGAAAAATAAACTCCTCCAAAAAGAGCAATTGCCGCAACCGGAGTAAAGTTAGGAAGATGCGGCAGGAATCTCAAAATAACCGCCATCAAGACAAGAAACAACGCGACAATAGAAAGCTCGGTTTTTGTTTTTTTGATAAATTTCATAATTTTATTTTGAGTTTTTTATTTTTACGCAAGAAAAGAACCAAAAGTGAAAAGCAAGAAAAAATAATATATAAAATCCAGATTAAAGAGTTAGTTGAAATCTTGCCTGCATCGGGATTGAAAATCTTAATTTCCAGGGGGACCTTTACTCCAGAATTTGCCTTGAATTGTCTTGCAGACAACGGTCTGGCAACCGCAGAAAGCATTGTCGAAAAAATCCCTGTTTCTTGGTTTTGAATTTTTAAAACAACTTTTTGCGATCCTCCGCTTTCTAAAGTGAAGCTCTCTGGCTTTATTTTAATCCAGTTTGAAAAATTGTCAACATAGACCTCGTACAAAGCAATATTATTATCTGGATTTTCTACAATTATTTCCTTTTCAACTAAAACACCTGCTTCAGCTTCAATCTTTATTTCAGACGGCTGAATCTTAATTGCTGCTGCTTGGACAGGGTTCGCAATCAGAGAAAAAACTGCCAAAGTCAAGAATATTGTTTTATTAAAACGCATAAATCAAATTATTCTTTAATTGCCCAAAAAATAAGCTCGCCCTGCTGTTGGCCAAAATCGCCGCTATAATCTACTGGCACAATCAGCTTTACTGCAAAATCTTTATTTTCGTTTTCAGCTAATTGTACAGCAAATAATTGCCATAACTTCTCGTCTATTTCCAGATTATCTTGAAAAACACTAGCTCCTGTTACTTCTGTTTCTAAATAAATTTTAGCGGCGCCATTAGAAATATTAAGATTCTGGACAGCGCTTTCACCTGGCTTTAATTTTCCAAAATCCAATATATCAGGACTTATTGAAAAACTAATAGTTGATTGTTCGCCTCTTTCCGGAGCAGCTATTTTTTCAATATTAACAATCAAACCTGCTGTATGCTCATCAGTAACTTCTCCTACTGTTAAACTGGCTTTTTCGCTTCTAATATAGCCAGTTTCTTGCAGAATTTGGCTTTCTGCAAAAACCTGATAAAAACCATTACTCAGGCTTGATAAAGCGAGCTCTATTCGTCCTAAACTATCAGTAGTAAATTCTGTATCCCCAATCTTCACTTTTACTCCTTCAAGTTCTAAATTCTGCCAGCCGGATTCTTGATGATATTTTACTTGTATCTTAACCAAACCATCGATAATACTTAATTCTACTTTAGTCGGTTGCCAACCCTTTTCCAGCCATTGACCAAAATAAAACAAAACTTCATCGTCTGTTTTTAAATAATAATCCGCAGCGCCTACCTGCGCTTCAATATTATTAACCATGTACATCCAGCCATCTGCTTCTCCTTGTATCTCTTTCAAATATAATCCAAAGGGATACTCAATAATTTTATAATCATAGCCACCTAATTTTGAAGCATTAATTATCAAGTCTAAAGCAGTGCCGCCATAAACAAAGCCGGTCCAAACAGTGCTGTCTTGGCCCTCAATTCTTAAAATATGTTTATTGTAAATCGTATAAACTGGAAAATATTTATTAGTTAAAGCAATTACTGCCCAAGCAGTATCTATTTTATTGTCGCCTGGCTCCTGCCACCAAAACCCGCCGTCTTGATCTTGCAAAGACTTTAAATGCAAAATAGCATTATTGCTGTTTTTGGTCCAATTAGGACTAGTCGGATCTTGGCCTAATTTATAGATAGCTGAAATTGTCCAAGCATCAGAAGCGGAATCTGAAATTTCACCGGCAAAATAAGCAAAGCCGCCGTCATTATTTTGCACTGATTTTAAATAAGCAATTGCCTGGGTAATTTGAGAAGAACTGGGCAGAACTCCTGCTTCTAGTAAAGCCATAATACCTGCTGCTGTGTCATTGCTGTCACTACTGGCACTTGTGCTGTAAGCCCATCCTCCATCTGGATTTTGACTAGATAAAATAAAATCTTTGGCTTCTTGCACTATTGATAAATTTTCTTGGCCAATCGCGCCTAAAGCCAGGATAGCCCAAATATCATCATTAATTAAAGATTCATCGCCAAACTGTTTGCTTTCTTGACTATAAAAACTTTTTAATTTGTTTACATATTCAGCAGGATCTTCTGAAACAGATGCTAAAGCCAAAATATTTTTAGCATAAGCAGTAACAGATTCTTGAGGAACAGAATGCAGATGCCCCAAGCTTATTTCTGATTCTCCCGCAGCAGCCAAAGCCATAGTAGCCCAAGCATCTTGGGGCTGGGATTTAAGATAGCTAACTGCCTTTTGAATCTCTGCTTCATGCTCGGATTGTACCAAAGTAAAATCTCCCAAGCCAATTAAAACAAGTAAAACTAATAACAAACAAACAAAAATTTTCTTTTTCATAAATTAAAAAATTTCGCTTCGAGCGAAATAAAAAATATTAAATAACATATTCTCTTTGCTCGAAGAAATAATATTAATAATAAACTAGATGGCATTCTGGCTTTAACAGTTGCGGCACAGCACGGGAGTTCCACCCGTTTTCCCATCTTTTTAAAATTACTAATTATCTAATTATATTTTAAAACAAATTTTTGTCAATAGCTTCAAATTTAAATTCTACTTTATCTCCTGATTTTAACATATATTTATCAGCCGCCATCATCGGCATTTCTCCATTAACATGATATAGCCAATACTTATTATCTTGGCCATTTCTTTTATCTCCAATTGCTTCAATAAAAACTCCAATATCATAATTTTTAACTTCTAGATCTAATCCTGATTTTTTTAATAAATCAAAAGCAGTTATTGCTTGATTAAATTCATAA
>Ga0265296_1005232_pt1 | contig 10785 bp, 8 predicted proteins | sample MunlanPumphouse1_FD_189073 | JGI IMG/M metagenome (GOLD analysis project Ga0265296, IMG submission 189073) | Groundwater microbial communities from a municipal landfill in Southern Ontario, Canada - Pumphouse #1 | ecosystem: Environmental > Aquatic > Deep subsurface > Groundwater | place: Canada...
CGACACGTTTCCGGCTATGAGCGTGGCCACAGGGCAACACTCTTGCCCGCATAACGACAAGAAAGCCGTACACGTTCCCATGACCACCCGCCGACCTCCCCGTGCCGCGTCGCGCTCCGCGCCCAAGTCTGCCGGCGACCGCGATGCCCCGAAAGGCCGCCGCGCCGCGCGCGGTGTCGCCTCGGCGCTCAAAGCCAAGCCTGCCGACGCCGAACGCGACGAGGATGGCCCCCAGCGCATCGCCAAGCTGCTCGCGCGCGCCGGGGTCGGATCGCGCCGCGATGTCGAGCGCATGGTCGAGGAAGGCCGGATCGCGCTCAACGGCGTCGTCGTCGTCCAGCCTGCGCCGCTGCTGACCTCGCTCGAAGGCCTGACGGTCGATGGCAACCCGGTTGCCAAGCCCGTCTCGACGCGCTTGTACCGGTTTCACAAACCCGCCGGGTGCATCACCGCGGCGCGCGATCCCAAGGGACGCAAGACGATCTACGACGTGCTGCCCAAGGATCTGCCGCGATTGATGCCCGTCGGCCGCCTCGACTATAATACCGAGGGACTGCTGCTGCTCACCAATGACGGTGAATTCAAACGCCAGCTCGAACTGCCCGCCAGCGGGGTCGAGCGCACCTATCGCGCCCGCGCCTTTGGCGACATCAGCCAGGAGCAGCTGGAGGAACTCGCGATGGGGATCACCATCGACGGCGTCACCTATGGCAAGATCGACGCCAACCTCGAACGCCGCACCGGGCGCAACCAGTGGGTCGAAATGACGCTGACCGAGGGCAAGAACCGCGAAGTCCGCAAGGTGCTCGAACATTTCGGGCTGCAAGTCAGCCGCCTGATCCGCACCCGCTACGGCGCGTTCGAACTCGATGGTTTGCCGATGAGCGCGGTCGACGTCGTCCCGCGCGACGAATTGTTCAAATTCCGCCGGCATATGGGCTGAGCGCGATGCGAGTTATTTCCGGCGAATGGCGCGGTCGCAAGTTGCTGGCGCCCAAAGGCGACGCGACGCGCCCGACCGCCGACCGCACCCGCGAGACCCTGTTCTCGATGCTCACCAGCCGCCTTGGCAGCTTTGAAGGTCTGGTCGTCGCAGACCTGTTCGCGGGATCGGGCGCGCTCGGCATCGAAGCCTTGTCGCGCGGTGCCGCGACCTGTCTGTTCGCCGAACAGGATCGTGACGCGCTCGATGTCCTGCGCGGCAATCTCTCCACCCTGGGCGCGACCGCGCGCGCCGATGTTCGCGCCGGATCGGTGCTCGGCCTCGGCCCGGCGCCGCGCGCCTATGACCTGCTGATGCTCGACCCGCCCTATGGCACCGGCGCCGCCAGCGTCGCGCTCGACAAGCTGCACCGTCTCGGCTGGATCGGCCCCGACAGCTGGGTGTCGGTCGAAACCGGTCACAGCGAAACGGTGGAGGTGGCAGGCTTTGCCATCGACGCCGATCGCAAAGTCGGTAAGGCACGGCTGACGCTGCTGCGGCTCGCGTAACGATCCACCGCGCCAAGCTGGACAGCCCGCCCCGCGTTCCCTAATCGTTCGCGCGTGACCCTGCCCCCTGCCTCGCTGCCCGACCGTCCCCCGCCCGATCCGTCGGACCCGCCCTATCTGCAAGGATTGAATGGGCCGCAGCGGCAGGCGGTGCTGACCACGGAAGGCCCGGTGCTGATGCTCGCGGGCGCCGGGACCGGGAAGACTGCGGCGCTCACCGCCCGGCTCGGCCACATCATCGCGACGCGGCGGGCCTGGCCGTCCGAAATCCTCGCGGTCACCTTTACCAACAAGGCGGCACGCGAGATGCGCGAACGTATCGGCCGGATGATGGGCGATGCGGTCGAGGGCATGGCGTGGCTCGGCACCTTCCACAGCATCGCGGCCAAGATGCTGCGCCGTCATGCTGAACTGGTCGGCCTGCAAAGCAATTTCACCATCCTCGACACCGACGACCAGCTGCGCGTCCTGAAACAGCTGATCCAAGCCGACGGGCTAGACGAGAAACGCTGGCCGGCGCGCCAGCTGGCCGGGCTGATCGAAAAGTGGAAAAACCGCGGCCTCGTCCCCGCCGACCTCGATGCCGCCGACAAGGAAGCCTATGCCGACGGCAAGGGACAGCATTTCTATGCGCTCTATCAGGCGCGGCTGAAGACGCTCAACGCCTGCGATTTCGGCGACCTGCTGCTCCACATGCTGGTGATCCTCAAGACCCACCGCGACGTGCTCGAGCAATATCAGGAGCGCTTCAAATATATCCTCGTCGACGAATATCAGGACACCAACGCCAGCCAATATCTCTGGCTCCGCCTGCTCGCTCAGCAGCGCAAGAATATCTGCTGTGTCGGCGATGACGATCAGTCGATCTATTCGTGGCGCGGCGCCGAGGTCGCGAACATTCTGCGCTTTGAAAAGGATTTCCCTGGCGCGACAGTGATCCGCCTCGAACAAAATTACCGCTCGACCCCGCAGATATTGGCCGCCGCGTCGGCGCTGATCGCGCAGAACAGCGGGCGCCTTGGCAAGACGCTGTGGACCGATCTCGAACCCGGTGACAAGCTGCGCGTCGTCGGCGTGTGGGACGGACCCGAGGAAGCGCGGCGGATCGGTGAGGAGCTTGAAACGCTTCAGGTTCGCAAAGTCAGCCTCGACCGCGCCGCCATCCTCGTCCGCGCGCAGTTCCAGACCCGCGAGTTCGAAGACCGCTTCATCGCGATCGGCATGCCGTACCGCATCGTCGGCGGCTATCGTTTCTACGAACGCGCCGAAATCCGCGACGCGCTCGCCTATCTCCGCCTCGTGCAGTCGCCTGCCGACGACTTGGCGTTCGAACGCATCATCAACACGCCCAAACGCGGCCTCGGCGACAAGGCGCTCGCGCGCATCCACCAGTTTGCGCGGATCGAACAGACACCGCTGCTCCGCGCGGCCGCGCGCATCACCGAGACCGACGAACTGACTCCGCAAGCCCGCCGTCAGCTCGTTAACTTCGTCGCGCTGATGCGCGGATGGCAGGAAAAGGCGGGCAATCTTTCGCACCCCGAGCTGACCCAGCTGATCCTCGACGAATCGGGCTACACCGCCATGCTGCAAGCCGACCGCAGCGTTGAAGCCGCAGGCCGCCTCGAAAACCTCTCCGAACTCGTCCGCGCGATGGAGGAATATGACTCGCTCGAAGCCTTTCTCGAGCATGTCAGCCTGGTCATGGACCGCGACCAGAATGACGATACCGAAACCGTCACCATCATGACGATCCACGCGGCCAAGGGGCTGGAATTCGACCATGTCTTCCTCGCCGGGTGGGAAGATGGGGTGTTCCCGTCGCAGCGTTCGATGGACGAAGGCGGCACCGCCAGCTTGGAGGAAGAACGCCGCCTCGCCTATGTCGCGATCACCCGCGCCCGTGTGCGCGCCAGCATCTATCACGCCGCCAACCGCCGCATTTATGGCCAGTGGATGAGCAGCGTCCCCAGCCGCTTCATCGCCGAAATCCCGCCCGAGCATGTCGACAGCGAGAACAGCTTCGGCGGCGGGCAGAGCCTGTGGCGTGCCAACTGGTCGGCGCAGGGCGACCCGTTCGCGCATGTCGCGGAACGCCAGCCTTCGCGGATCATGACGCGCGGCCCGGCGTGGCAGCGCGCGACCGCACAATCGTCGACGATCACCCGCGCTCCCGCCCCCAGCGAAAAAGGCCCGGCGGCGTCGGTCGGCGCCAAGCCGCGCGCCGACCTCGCGATCGGGATGCGCGTGTTCCACGAAAAATTCGGTTATGGCGAAATCGCCGACATCGACGGCAACAAGCTCGAGGTCGCGTTCGAGCAGGCCGGCACCAAGCGCGTATTGGACAGTTTCGTCCAACTCGCTTGAGTCTATTGTCAACTAGAACAGTTATGATATGTCATCCCACGCGACCATCGAGTCGCGTTTTGGGAGAATCTTCAATGAAAATGAAGCTCTTAACGGGCGTGATGGCGCTCGCCCTGGTCGGCTGTTCGGAACAATTCCCACGAAGCAAGCACCGCCACTGCCGCCGACACCGAAGCCCCCGTGGTCGCCGAAGAAAGCGCCGATGCCGCAGCAGCCCCCCGCATCGGCATTGAGGCGGCTCCCGGCGTCGCTTTCGACTATGCCTATACCTTCCGCCTCGTCGACAAACAGATTGCCAAGGTGCAGGAGGAACACGCCGCCGCTTGCGAAACATTGGGCGTCCAGCGTTGCCGCATCGTCGATGTCCGCTATCAGCTGAGCGATGAAAAGCTCGTCGAGGCGCAAACCCAGTTCAAACTCGAACCCAGCATCGCCCGCAGATTCGGCGCGAATGCAATCGCCAGCGTCGAAAAGGCCGAGGGCGTGCTCGCCGACGCCAGCGTGGCCGGCGAAGATGTCGGCACCGAAATCCTCGCATCACAGCAGCGCAGCGCCGGGTCCGAAGCCGAGATCGCGCGGCTGGAGGCTCGGCTCAAAGCGGGCGGGCTCGACAAACGCGAACGCGCCGAATTGCTCGCGCAGATCGGCCAGTTGCGCGGGGATCTCGGCGACGAACGCCAGACCCGCCGCGCGGGCGAGGCGCGGATCGCGTGGACCAGCGTCGCGTTCAACTATGTCAGCGACGGCGGCCTCCCCGGCATCGGCCACGAAAACCCCTTCGCCAACGCCGGCGAAACGCTGATGCGCAGCGGCAGCACCGCGCTGACTTTTGTCCTGACGCTCGGCGCCGCGATCCTGCCGTGGGGCATCCTGCTCGCGCTGATCGTCGCCTTCTGGCGCAGCCGGTTCGTGAGCGCCGTCCGCCAGCAATTGCGCAGCACGCAAAAGGCGAATGATCCGGCGATCCCGCCGACCAGCTGAGGCCAAACGGCGTGCCGTTTGCAAAGGTCGGTTGCTGCGTTATGGCGTGGATCATGACGCAGCAACCGACATGGCTGGAGCAGGCACGTGACGCCGAACGCCGCGGCGACGTGGCCGCCGAAACTGCGGTTCTGACCGCCGCAATCCAGGCCGATCGCAGCAATATCGCCGCAATCCTCGCGATGGCCGAACTCCAGCGTAGCCTGCGCGATGATCGCGCCGCCGGGACTTTCTATCGTCTGGCGCTGGGGACTGCGGCCCAGATGGGCAACGTCCCGACCTCGCTCCACGCGGGGCTGCAACGCGCCGAGCAATTTCTGCTCGAGTCCGAACGCGCCTTTGCCGATCATCTGCTCGGCCAGCTCCGCGGTGCCGGCATCGATGCACGCACCGCAACGCCGCGCGTCGCCGAAGCGCTGCGCCTGCTCTCCGGCGAGCAACAAGTCTATCTGCAACAGCCCAGCATGTTCTATTTCCCCGGTCTAGCCCAGCGACCGTTTTTCGATCGCGCGATATTTGACTGGGTGCCGGAAATCGAGGGGGCCACCGATGCCATTCGCGCCGAGTTGCTGGCCTTGATCGACGCCGCATCGGATCATTTCGGTCCCTATGTCACTGCGGCACCCAATCGCCCGCCACCCAATAATCCGCTGCTCGATAAACCCGATTGGGGTGCCGCGTGGCTTTGGAAAGATGGCGAGGTCGCCGATGGCATGGATGTGCTTTGCCCCGCTGCCCTCGCCGCACTCGAACACGCGCGCCAACCGGTCGTTCCTGGCCGCGCGCCGCTGGCGCTTTTTTCGCGCCTGACCCCCGACACCCACATCCAGCCGCATTACGGTATGCTCAATACGCGGCTGATCTGCCATCTCCCGCTAGTGGTGCCCGATGGCTGCGGTCTGCGCGTCGGTCCTGAAACGCGTGGCTGGACCGAAGGCGAATTGCTGATCTTCGACGACAGTTTCGAACATGAAGCGTGGAACCGCGGCACCAGCGACCGCACCATCCTGCTGTTCGAAATCTGGCGCCCCGATATTGACGCCGACGAACGCGAACAGCTGACCCGCATTTTCTCGGCGATCGACAGCTATTCGGAACAATAGATCAAGGGACAGGAAGATAATGACCAATCCGGGAATGGATGCCGACATCTACGACGCCTTCATGGAACAGCTGCAGCGCTATGTCCGCGAACGCTTGATCCCGGCGGAGGACCAACTCGAAGAACTTGGCCGCGTTCCCGACGACATCTTGGCGGAAATGCGCGACATGGGCCTGTTCGGGGTGACCATGCCCGAACAATATGGCGGCGCCGGAATGAACATCAGCCAATATGTCGGCTTCATCCGCGAGATCGCTTATGCCTCGCCCGCCTATCGTTCGATCGTGTCGATCAATATTGGCATGGTGTGCAAATCGCTGGTCGGCTTTGGCACCGAGCAGCAGAAGGAGCATTGGCTGCCCAAGCTGGCGATGGGCAGCATCGCCGCCTTTGGCCTGACCGAACCCGACAGCGGGTCGGACAGCGCGGCGATGAAGACCCGCGCGGTGCGCGATGGCAACGGCTATGTGCTCAACGGCACCAAACGCTATATTACCAACGCCCCCTTTGCCGATATGATCCTGGTCATGGCGCGCACCAATGCCGAGGCGCTGCCCAAGAACGCGCATGTCAGCGCCTTCCTTGTCCCGCGCGATACCCCCGGCGTGTCGATCGGCAAGCCCGACGGCAAGATGGGCCAGGCCGGATCGCAGATCGCCGACGTCATATTGGACGATGTCCATGTCGACGGCGATGCGCTGCTTGGCGGCGAAGAAGGAATCGGCTTCCGCGCCGCGATGCAGAGCCTCGACAACGGGCGCCTGTCGGTTGCTGCTGCCAGCGTCGGTTATGCCAAGCGCATGCTCGATGCGGGGCTGAAATATGCCATGGAACGCAAGGCGTTCGGCGAACCGATTGCCAATTTCCAGCTGATCCAGGCGATGCTCGCCGACAGCAAGGCCGAAATCTATGCCGCCGACTGCATGCTGAACGACGCCTGCGCGCGCGCCGACCGCGGCGAAAAAATCCTTGTCGAGGCGGCCGCGACCAAGATGTTTGCCAGCGAAATGTGCGGCCGCGTCGCCGATCGCGTGGTCCAGATCCACGGCGGTGCCGGCTATCTCAAGGAATATCTCGCCGAACGCTTCTATCGCGACTGCCGCATTTACCGGATTTATGAAGGAACGACGCAGATCCAGCAGCTAGTGATCGCCAAGAACATGATCCGCGACTACGCGGGCTGATCGGTCGTGGGGGCGGACGGGGTCGCTGGTGGAGCCGAGGGGAATCGAACCCCTGACCTCTGCAGTGCGATTGCAGCGCTCTCCCATCTGAGCTACGGCCCCGCGACCGCGGCGTATTAAACGCACCGCAATGCAGTGGCAACGGCTTTTCTGACCACCGCCGTCATCGCCGCGCAAATCAGGGAATGGGGGTTCCGATGAGCAAAGCCTGGCATTTGATCAGCCGTCCGCAAGGGCTGCCGACGATGGATAATTTCGCATTGCGCGAGCTGCCGGACGTGCCGCTCGAACCCGATCAGCTCCGCGTCCGAAACCTGTGGCTGTCGGTCGATCCCTATATGCGCGGGCGGATGAATGACGCCAAAAGCTATGCGGCAAGTTTTCAGATCGACCAGCCGATGACCGGCGGGGCAATCGGCGAGGTAACCGAGAGCCGGATGGAGGGCTTTGCCCCCGGCGACCTGATCCTGCACATGGGCGGGTGGCGCGATGGCGGCGTCATCGGTCTCGACATGATGCCGAACAAGCTGCCGCGCGCGGCGTTGGATGCCGGCATGACGCCGCAGACCTTTTTGCACAATATGGGCCTCACGGGCGGGACGGCCTGGATCGGCCTGCTCCGCGTCGCCGCCGCGAAGCCGGGTGACACGGTTTTTGTTTCAGCGGCGGCGGGCGCAGTCGGCTCCGCCGTGGTCCAGATCGCCAAGGCGCGCGAGATGACCGTTATCGGTTCGGCGGGCGGCGCCGACAAATGCGCGTGGGTCAAAGACCTGGGCGCGGATGCGGTGATCGATTACAAAGCGGCGCCGGTGCTGACGGGACTGACCCAAGCGCTCGCCGATCTCGGCAAACCGGGCATCGACGTTTATTTCGACAATGTCGGCGGCGAACATCTCGACGCCGCCTTTGCGACCGCCAATGATTTCGCGCGCTTCGCGATCTGCGGGATGATCGACGTCTATAACGACGGCAAGGCGCAGGAGATGAAATATCTCATCCGCACAATCCCGGCGCGGATCCGCATGGAAGGCTTTATCTACACCGACCAGTTCTTCGACTGCGTCGAAGAATTCTACGCCGACATGGGCGGCCTGATCGCCAGCGGCGCGGTGACGATGCGCGAAACCGTGCACGACGGGATAGAGTCGGCCCCCGATGCCTTTTTGGGGCTATTCTCGGGCGCGAACATGGGGAAGATGCTGGTTCGCATATAGCCAGCGCCGCCGACGATCGATTGCCTTGACAGATTTTCTCGGCAAGATGCGCTGATGGCTCGCGGAACCTCTCTCGTCCGATCCGTCCATGGCGGCGACATAACCGCGGTCGACGCGCATTCGGACCGTAGCTTTGCACGACATATCCATGACGAATTCGGCGTCGGTCTGATGACCGGCGGCGCCCAACGGGCGTGGAGCGGGCGCGGCGCGGTGGAGGCCGCCTGCGGGCAGTTGATCACCGTCAATCCGGGTGAGGTGCACGACGGCCAGCCCGTCGGACGAGCGCGGTCTTGGTCGATGCTGTACATATCGGCCCGACTGGTCGGCGACATCGTTGCCGACACGACCGAAGGCAAGATTACCGTGCGCGAGCTTCACCAGCCTGTGGTCACCAACCCGGCGCTGGCCGCCCTGTTCGTCCAGGCCCGCGCGGCAGCGCTTGATGCCGATCCGGGGCGTGACTTGAACGAAGACCTGATTGCCCTTTTCGGTGATCTGATCGGTACCCGATCCTTGCCAATCAGCCGGGCGGATCGCCGCATAGCGGGGCTTCGCGAGGCGATCGACGACGACCCCGCGGCGCTTCACGCTCTGCCCGCGATGGCCGCGCAGGCGGGGTTCAGCCGCTTCCAGACGCTGCGGGCCTTTGCCCGTCTCACCGGCCTGACCCCGCACGCCTACATGGTGCAGAAACGGCTCGACCTGGCGCGGCGACAAATGCGGCGCGCGATGCCGCTGGCCGAAGCCGCGATCGAAGCGGGCTTCGCCGATCAGAGCCACATGCACCGCGCCTTTGTCGCGCGTTATGGCTACACGCCGGGCCGATATGCGCGCGCCCATCGCGCCCGCACTGCAATTCCGTCCAAGAACGATCCGACCGCTGCGCACTAGATGTACCGCTTCCTTATCGGAGGTCGGATAAATGGCAGTACAACCCAATCAAACGAGCAAGATCGATGTGCGGGATCTCGTCCCAGAGGATTTTGATCGCGCGCTTCACATCATTAATTGCGCGGCGGAAGCCTATCGCGGCGTGATTCCGCCCGATCGTTGGCATGATCCTTATATGCCCGCCGAGGCGCTGGCATCGGAAATGGCCGATGGTGTCGTCTTCAGCGGTTGTTTCGCCGACGGCGGTCTGGTCGGCGTGATGGCTTTGCAGGACCGCGGCGCGGTCAATCTGATCCGCCACGCCTATGTCATGCCCGACTGTCAGGGCAGCGGCATCGGCGCGCAGCTGCTCCAATACCTCTGCCGAACCAGCCACAAGCCGACATTGATTGGCACATGGCGAGCGGCCGACTGGGCGATCCGGTTTTACGAACGCCACGGCTTCGTCCGTGTCAGGGGCGATGATGCGACGGCGCTGTTACGGAGGTTCTGGAACATCCCCGAGCGTCAGGTCGAAACCTCGGTCGTCATGGCCTCATTGATGCTCGATCACGTCACGATCGGCGGGCTTCTCAGCGGATCACCACGACCGACCTAAGGCTAACCTTGGGGCCTTTTAGCTGCCAAATCCGACCGACAGGAATCCCGGCATCGGGCCGTTCCAGCCGTCATCGGGACCGTCCTGATCGTCGCGGCGCGGTGCAGGCGCCGGTTTCGGCGTCGCGGCTACTTTGCGATCATCGCGCGGCTTGGGCGTCTTTGCCGGGGCGGCTTTGGGCTCATCAACCGGTTGCGCGGCAACCTTGTCTGGCTTCGCCGCCGCGCCGCGGCCACGACCGCCACGTTCCGAACGCGCGCGGCGGGGCTTTTCTTCGGCTTCGCTGAGCGCTGCGGGGCCGCTTTCTGCCGCCACCGCTTCAACGCCATGAACCGGAATCTTGTATCCGGTCAGCTTCTGAATGCTATCGATCGCTTCATCATCCGACGGCGTCACCAGCGTGAACGCACGCCCCTGTGCGCCGGCGCGACCGGTGCGCCCGATGCGGTGGACATAATCGTCGGGGTGCCAGGGCGCGTCGAAGTTGAACACATGGCTGACGCCTTTGACGTCGAGCCCGCGTGCGGCGACGTCCGACGCGACCAGGATATTGATCGTGCCGTTCTTGAACCGGTCGAGCTCGGCGGTGCGGCTCGACTGGTCCATATCGCCCTGAATCTCGCCTGCGCTATAACCCGAACGCTGCAGCACCTTCGCCAGCTCGCGCACTGTCGTCTTGCGGTTGCAAAAGATGATCGCAGTGTGGACCTTCTCGGATTCGATCAGGCTGCGCAGCGTATCGCGCTTGCCGCGTTCGGACGTCTTGACCAGAAACTGCTCGATATTCTCGTTGCGGCTGGCCGGACGCGCGACTTCGACCGTCTTGGGGTTCGACAGGAACTTGTCGGCAAGCCGCTTGATCGGCGCCGGCATCGTCGCCGAAAACAGCAAGGTCTGGCGGTTCGCGGGCAGCTTGGTGCAGATATTCTCGATGTCGGGGATGAACCCCATGTC
>Ga0265296_1005233_pt1 | contig 10785 bp, 9 predicted proteins | sample MunlanPumphouse1_FD_189073 | JGI IMG/M metagenome (GOLD analysis project Ga0265296, IMG submission 189073) | Groundwater microbial communities from a municipal landfill in Southern Ontario, Canada - Pumphouse #1 | ecosystem: Environmental > Aquatic > Deep subsurface > Groundwater | place: Canada...
GTTCAAGGTGCCGAAGGCCTTCCGGTCGATCGACGCGCTGCCGAAGAACGCCAGCGGCAAGATCCTCAAGCGCGAGCTGCGCGACGCCTACGGGTCCCTGGCCGACGAGATCAGCGGACCGCGCGGATCCTGATCGGACACCGGGTCGGCGACCGCTCGGAACGCCGAACCGCTTGGTCCCCGCTGGTTATTTGTGTACAGTTGTGCACTCAATGGCAGATGCCGTGACCCACCCCCGGATGCCCCGATGACCCCCGCCGAGCTTCGCGCGCTCGGCGAGGCCGCGGGCCGCGCGTTCACCGGTCTCGTCGGCCAGGTCGAGAGCGTGCACGAGGCCGTCGCCAACCGGACGCCGCCGGTTCCGGTGATCGCTCCCGCGCAACGGGAGACCGCGCGGGCGATCTACGCGACCGTCCGCACGATCGGCGACACCGGGCTACGGGTCGCCGGGCACGCCGCGGCGCTGTTCGCCGCCGACGACACGGCGCTGCGCGACCAGCGGTTCGGTGCGACCGCGATCGGGGCGCTGAACGGCGCGTTCGGCGACCGCTTCGCCCCGGTCGACAGCGCGCTGGCGGTCCCGATGACGCTCCGCCACGACGCACGCGACCTGCCGATCGACCCCGAGAGCCTGCGCCGCGCGTTCCCGCTCGCCTCCGGGCGCGTGGCCGTGCTCGTCCACGGACTCGGCATGACCGACGACGCCTGGACCGCACGCGACCACCGGCAGACGGCCTACGCCGACGTCCTGCGTCGCGAGCTCGGCATGGCCGTGCTCACCGTCCGCTACAACAGCGGACGCCGGATCGCCGCCAACGGGCTCGAACTGGCGTCGCTGCTCGAGCGGCTGTCCGCGGCCTGGCCGGACGGGATCCGCGACCTCAGCCTGATCGGACACTCGATGGGCGGCCTGGTCTGCCGCAGCGCAACCCACGTCGCCGCCGACTCCGGCCACCGCTGGATCGACGAGCTCGACCACGTGGTGCTGCTCGGCAGTCCACTGCTCGGGGCGAGCCTGGAGCGGGCCGCCGCCACCGCGGCCTCGCTGCTCGACCGCCTGCCGGAGAGCCGGTTCGTCGGAGCGCTGCTGAACCTGCGCAGCGACGGGGTGCTCGACCTGCGCGACGGCACCCTGACCGACGACCACCATCCGCCCCGCAACGACCCGTGGCCCTGGGGCGAGCGCGGCGCCGCCGTGCCGCTGCTGCCCGGCGTGCAGCACCACGTGGTCGCCGCGACCCTGGCGAAGAACCCCGAGGCCTGGTGGGCCGCGAAGGTGCTCGGCGATCTGCTGGTGACCCCGAGCAGCGCCAGCTCGGCGGCCCGCGGGGTCCGGCGCCTGCTGTTCGCCGCCGACGACGTCGTCACGCTCGGCGGTCTCAGCCACTTCGATCTGCTCCACCACCACGAGGTCGCTCGGCACCTGCGGCGGTGGCTGCGTCCGCGGGGCGCGCTGCCCGCCGCCGGCGGTACCGGCGACGGCTGGGTCCCCGGCACGCTCGACCCCGGCTAGGCCACGGTCCGACGCCCCGCCGCTCCATCGGACAACATAGGAGGGGCATGCCCGAGTCAGCCGATCGATCACCGGTCTCCGCACCGGACGGGACGGGTCCGTCCCGCAGCGTCGAGGACTATCCCCACGGCCGGGTGCCGCGCGCGGTGCGCGAGCAGCAGATCCGCCGGATCGCCCTCCGGCTGTTCGCCGAGGGCGGGTACCAGTCGACCTCGATGGACGAGATCGCGGCGGCGGCCGGGGTCTCGAAGCCGGTCGTCTACGACCTGGTCGGCAACAAGGAGGAGCTGTACCTGGCGTGCGTCGAGACCGCCGGGCGCGAGCTCGCCGAGATCGTCGCCAGCGCCGCGCTCTCGACCACCGGCCCCGAGGAGCGGATGCGCGCCGGGGCCGTCGCCTTCATCCGCTTCGTCGCCGAGAAGAACGGCGGCTGGGACCTGCTGCTGACGGCCGGCCCGGAGCCGGGCGCCGAGCCGATCCACGCGCTGCGGATGCAGCAGAGCGCGCTGATCGCGTCGCTGACGTCCGAGACGCTGACCTCGCTGGGTGCCGAGCTGGAACCGTGGAAGGTCCACTCGCTGGCCTCCGCGCTGAACGGCGCCTTCGAGGGCCTGGCCTACTGGTGGCGCAGCAACCAGGACGTCGACCCCGAGATCGTCGTCGAGTGGGTCACGCAGTTGCTGAACCCCGGGATCAAGGGGCTGGCGGAGCCGTCACCCGACCCGCCGGCGTAGCTCGTCCACCGGTTCGCGGCCGCGGCCCGCGGCCCGAGCGATACGCTGATGTCGATGGCTGGCCCCGACGACCATCCGACCCCCGATCGGCGCGTTCCGGTGCTGCGCGCGTCGGATGCCGAGCGCGAGCAGATCGCCGACGTGTTGCGCACCGCCGCCGGCGAGGGACGCCTGACCGTCGACGAGCTCGACGAGCGGCTCGACGCCGCGTACGCCGCGGTCGACCACCAGGACCTCGAGCGCCTGGTCGCCGACGTCGTGGTGCCGGCCGATCGGCGCGACCACGTGCTCGCCGGGGCCCGGGCGGATGCGGTTCGGCGCAGCGAGGGGCGCGTTCCGGTGCGGGCCGGCGACGACGGCGACCGCTGGCTGGTCGCGATCATGGGCGGCGTGACCCGCAAGGGCCACTGGCGGCTGGGGCGGCAGTGCCACGCGATCAACGTGATGGGCGGCAGCGACCTGGACCTCTGCGACGTCGAGCTCGCGGACCGCGACGTCGAGCTCAACGTCTACTCGGTCATGGGCGGGTCCGAGATCCGGATCCCCGACCACATGAACGTCAAGATCTCGGACTTCGCGCTGATGGGCGGCAACGAGGCGAAGATCGGCGACCCGACGCCCGATCCTGGTGGTCCGGTGGTGCACATCCGACTGATCTCGCTGATGGGCGGCAGCACGGTCGTCCGTGGCCGCAAGCTCAGCCGCAAGGAGCGCAAGGCGAAGAAGCTCGCCGAGCGTGACGAGCAGCGGCGGAACCACCTGGGGTATTAGCCCCAAGACCTGCAGCGCTCCAGCCGCTCGGGTCGACCGCTACGAAACCGCGGGGGCGTCGGCGCCCCCGACGACCACGAGGGACAGCCGCCGCAGCCACTGGTCCTCGGGCGGCAACGGGCAGGCGGGCATCGCCTGCATCAGCGACGCGCGTCCGTGCAGGGCCGTCCAGAGGATCGTCGCGATCTCGTAGATCTCCTCCTCGGTCGTCTGACGGACCGCGGCCACCGCGTCCATCAGGTCGAGGAAGACCAGCGCGTCCGCGTCCTCGGTGTCCCGATTCGGCGGGGTCATCTCCTCGCCCTGGGGCCCGAACCGGGTCTGGAAGCAGACCGCGTACCAGCCCGCGCGCTCGCGGGCGAACGCCAGGTAGGCCTGCCCCATCGCCAGCAGTCGCTGTCCGGGGTCCGAAGCATCGCGCCCGGCCACCTCGACCCACTCGCGCAACTCGGTGAAGCACCGCTCCTTGATCGCGTCGACCAGGGCGTCCTTGTCCGCGAAGTGCATGTAGAGCGCGGACGGGCTGACCCCGGCGCGCGCGGTGACCGCGCGGATCGACAGGCGGTCGATGTCGTTGACCTCAGCCAGCAGTTCCGTAGCCACGTCGAGCAAGGTGGCGCGAAGACGCTCACCTTCTCCACGGGGGCTGCGGGGACGGACGGCCATGGATTCAGCCTAGACGGAAGTCGGAGGGACCGGGAATCCAACAAGTGTACTTCCTACATGACGGTCGTACATGTACAGTGATCAGCGACCGCCGTCCGCCCGCCTCGGGAGACCCCATGCTCGCTCGCCTCGCCAAGCTCGGAACCACCCACCCCCGCCGGATGGCGCTGTGCGCCTTCCTCCTTCTGCTGGTCGCCGGCCTGTTCGGCGGACCAGCGACCCAGGTGCTGCAGTCGGAGCGCGCCTTCGACGACGCCGGGTCCCAGTCGACCGCCGCCCGCGTGGCGATCGAACGAGCGACCGGCGGCAGCGCCGAGCCGGGGGTCCTGGCGCTCGTCGACGCGGCGCCGGACAGCCCCGCGGTCGCCTCGGCCGTGGCCGCCCTGAAGCGCGATCCTGCGGTCGCGGCGGCGGTCGCTCCTGAGCCGGGTGACCGCACCCCGCTCGTCTCGAAGGATGGGTCGGCGACGATCATCGCGACGTCGCTCAAGCACGAGGTCAACCGCGACGACGCCGTCGACCGGCTCGAGCAGACGTTCGCGGGCCGCGACGACGTGCAGCTCGGCGGGGCCGACGTCGCGTTCATGCAGGTCAACCAACAGGCCGCCGAGGATCTGGCCCGCGGCGAGCTGCTCGCGTTCCCGATCCTGCTGGTGCTGGCCCTGATCTTCTTCCGCGGCGTCGCTGCCGCGGTCCTGCCGCTCGCGATCGGGATCGTCTCGGTGCTGACCACGTTCGCGTTGCTGCGGGTGGTGAACATCGGGATCGAGCTGTCGCCGTTCGCACTCAACCTCGTGATCGGCCTCGGCCTCGGCCTGGCGATCGACTACAGCCTGTTCCTCGTGGCGCGCTTCCGCGAGGAGCTGGGCGCCGGCTTCGAGCCGCCCGAGGCGGTCCGGCGGACGATGGCGACGGCCGGACGAACGGTGATCTTCAGCTCCGTGACGATCGCCGCCGCGCTCGCCTGCCTCTGCGTCTTCCCGCTGCCGTTCCTCTACTCGATGGGCATCGGCGGCCTGATGGTCTCGCTGGTTGCCGGCGCCGTCGCCCTGACCTTCCTGCCGGCGGCGTTCATCCTGCTCGGGAAGCGCCTGGGGCGCGTCAAGCCGCTGCCGGACGGGCAGGGACGCTGGTACGCGACCGCCCGCACGGTGATGGGCCGTCCCGGACTCTTCGCCGTCGCCGCGATGGCACTGATGCTGCTGCTCTCCGCGCCCGCGCTGAAGACCAAGTGGGCGGGCGTCGACGCGTCGATCCTGCCTACGAGCAAGAGCGCACGCATCGTGAACGACGCGGTGCAGCGGGACTTCCCCACGCTCTCGACGAACGCCCAGTACCTCGCGATCGACGCGCCGAAAGACGCCGGTGACGAGCTCGCCGCGTACGCCGAGCGCCTGCGCTCCGTGCCCGACGTTGTGAGCGTCGCGGAGCCGAGGCCGCTCGCCGACGGTCTGTGGATGATCGACATCCGCGGGGCCAGCAGCATGATCTCCCCGAGCTCGCTGGAGATGGTCGACGCGATCCGGGCGACCGACGCGCCGTTCCCCGCGCAGCTCGGCGGCAGTGGTCCGTCGACCAGCGACCAGCGCGCCGCGGTCAGCGACAAGCTGCCGCTGGCGATGGGGCTACTGGTCGGCAGCACGCTGATCATCCTCTGGTTGATGACCGGGTCGGTGCTGCTGCCGATCAAGACGCTCTTCATGAACCTGCTGACGACGGCCGCGGCGACCGGCATGCTGGTCTTCGTCTTCCAGGACGGGCGCTTCGAGTCGTTGCTCGGCTACCGCAGCCAGGGTGGGATCGAGCAGACCGACTTCCTGGTGATGGTCGCGATCGTCTTCGGCCTCTCGACCGACTACGGCGTCTTCCTGCTGACCCGGATCAAGGAGGCGCGCGACGCCCACCCCGAGTGGAGCGAGCGCGAGACCGTGGCGATCGGGATCCAGCGCACCGGGGGGATCGTGACGGCAGCGGCGATCCTGCTCGCCGTGGCCCTCGGCGCGTTCCTGATGTCCGACGTCGTCTTCCTCCAGGAGCTCGGCGCCGGGGCCGCGTTCGCCGTGCTGCTCGACGCCTTCGTCGTCCGCGCGTTCCTCGTGCCTTCGCTGATGGCGCTGCTGGGCAAGTGGAACTGGTGGTCCCCCGCCCCGCTGCGCCGCCTGCACGCGCGGATCGGGATAGATCATGGTCCGCCCGCCTCGCCGACCCCGCCCGGTCCGCCGGCCCCGGTACGACCCGTCACCTCCCCCCAGGATCCCTCCGCGAGCTCGCAGGGTTCCCCCGCCGCCGACCCGGCGGGGTAGACGGACCCGTCGCCGGCCGAGCCCGGGTGTAACGTGTCCCCCGTCTACTCAGGGAGCACCGTGGGCCTGTTCGATCGCATCAAGGGCGCGCTGACGTTCGCCATCCCGGACCCGAATCCGGCGATCGCCGGCGCGGCCGCCCGCGGTCACATCGTCGATACCGGGCCCTACGGCGTGGGCGGTGAGGGCGGCGCCTCGGTGCGGTGGAGCAAGAAGCAGGTCTCCCTGTACGTGGTCGGCGCCGCCGAGGACCAGCTGACGACGGTCTCGTGCTTCCTCGGGGACCGTGCGCACCTCTGGGCGTCGCACGGACGCGAGGTGCCGATCCTGGTCGACCCGGCGGGAAGCGTGCTCGGCCTGGACGTGCCCGCCTGGGAGGCCGAGGTCGCCGAGCTCGAGCGGGTCGGGGCGCCGTTCGGCGGCGCCGCGTCGTCGATCGACGCCGATGCCCGAGCTCGGACACAGGACGCCGGCCGCCTCGAGCGATGACGCAGGCGGTCGTCGCCCCGGACGGGACCGCCTGGACCGTTCGTCGCGTACGCGCACCGTGGCGGCTGCGGCATCGAGTCGAGTTCGCGCCCGACATCGTGGGCATCCTGCTCTGGGTGCTCGGCTTCGCGGTCCTGCTGGTGGAAGCGGTCCTCTGGCTGGGAGCCCTGGCGATCCAGCGCCTTCGCCACGCTCGCGGCCTGCCGTGGGTGATCGAGGCGCACACCGCCGGTCCGCCGGATCGGGTGCTGCGTTGGTCGGCCGTCGGCTCCGCGACGAGTGCCGCGCGGGCGACCGAGATCGCTGCGGCTCTCGCTCAGGGACAGGACGTGGCCTCGACCGCGTCGAAGCGCCTGGTCGGCGGCACCCCTCCCCGCTGAGATCGGGCTCTGGGAAGCGGAGCGCGCGGAATCGGGTCAGCGCGCCAGCGCAACGACCACGGATTCCGCGGCGTGGCCGTCACCCCGGAGCGACGTGACGGCCGGTCCGGCGACCTACGCCGCCGGCGGAGCCACCGTCGACTTGATGCCCAGCTCGCCGAGCTGCTTGGCCTCGACGGGCGCCGGGGCACCGGTCAGCGGGTCGCCGCCGGACGCCGTCTTCGGGAACGCGATCACGTCGCGCAGCGAGTCGCGGCGGGCGCAGAGCGCGGCCAGGCGGTCGATGCCGAAGGCGATGCCGCCGTGCGGCGGGGCGCCGGCCTTGAGCCCGTCGAGCAGGAAGCCGAACTGCTCCTGCGCATCCTCGGCCGAGAAGCCGAGCAGGCTGAGCACGGCCTGCTGCTGATCGACGCGGTTGATGCGGATCGAGCCGCCGCCGACCTCCCAGCCGTTGACGACCAGGTCGTAGGCGCGCGAACGGAGCGCTCCCGGGCCGGGGTAGGTGGTGGAATTCGGGTCCCCGCCGTCGCCGAAGCGGCCACCCGGAGCCAGATCCTCGGCCGTGACGTCGCTGCCGTCCGGGGCGCAGGGCTGCGTGAAGGGATGGTGGACCGCGTCCCAGCGCTGGCCGTCGGCGGAGCGCTCGAACGACGGGAAGTCGACGATCCAGAGCACGTCGTTGCGGTCCTCGCGCAGGTCGAACCGATCGGCCAGCTCCAGCCGCAGGACACCGAGCACGTTGGCGGCGACCGGGGCCTTATCGGCGACGATCAGCAGCAGGTCGCCGGGCGAGGCGTCGAGCGTCGTCTTGATCGCCTCGATCTCCTCGGGCGTGAGGAACTTGGCGATCGGCGAGCGCCACGAGCCGTCGGGCTCGACGAAGCCCCAGACCAGTCCCCCGGCCCCGGCCTTCTTGGCGATCTCGGTCAGCTCGTCAAGCTGCTTGCGCGGGACGGTCAGACCGCCGGCGTTAATGCCGCGGACCACGCCACCGGACGCCAGCGTGCCGGCGAAGACCTTGAACTCGGTGTCCTTGAGCGCCGTCGACAGCTCCTGGATCTCCAGGCCGAAGCGGCGGTCGGGACGGTCGTTGCCGTAGCGCAGGACCGCCTCGTCGTAGGACATCCGCTCCCAGGCGGGCGCGACCGCGTCGAGGCCGCCGGCCTCGAAGGCGCGAGCCATCACGCGCTCGAACGTGCCCATCACGTCGTCCTGGTCGACGAAGCTCAGCTCGGCGTCGAGCTGGGTGAACTCGGGCTGGCGGTCGGCGCGCAGATCCTCGTCGCGGAAGCAGCGGACCACCTGGTAGTAGCGCTCGAACCCGGCGACCATGAACAGCTGCTTGAACAGCTGCGGCGACTGCGGCAGCGCGTAGAACGTGCCCGGCTGCAGGCGCGACGGCACCAGGAAGTCGCGCGCGCCCTCGGGCGTCGAACGGGTCAGGTAGGGCGTCTCGATGTCGAGGAAGCCCTCCTCGTCCATCGCCTCGCGGATCGAGCGGACGATCCGCGAGCGCAACAGGATCGCATCCTTGGTGCGCTGACGACGCAGGTCGATCACCCGCTGCTTCAGGCGCAGCAGCTCGTCGACCGGACCGTCCTCGTCGACGGCGAAGGCCGGGGTCTCGGCCTCGGCCAGCGTCTGCAGCTCGCTCGCGCGCAGCTCGACGGTGCCGGTCGTCATCTTCGGGTTGACATGCTCCGCGCCGCGGCCGGTCAGCTCACCGGCGACCGAGAGCACGTGCTCAGGACGCAGACGCTCGGCGGCGGCGAACGCCTCGGGGCCGCAGCTGTCCGGGTCGAAGACGACCTGCAGCAGGCCGGAGCGGTCGCGCAGGTCGACGAAGATCAGACCGCCGTGGTCACGGCGACGGTGAACCCAGCCGGCCACCCGCAGCGTCTCTCCGACCTGTCCCTCGTCGACCAGTCCCGCCCAGTTGGAGCGGTAGCGGTTGGGGGCGACCGGCGCACTCCCGACCGTGTCGCGCACCAGGTCGCGGATCCGGTCGTCGTGCGCGGCTGTACGGTCGGTGGCAGCGGAATCCGGCGCAGACATGACCCGCTACGGTACCGGCCGATCCAGCCGGGCGACGGCTGCCGTCGGGCTGCCCGATTCTCGGCAAACCGCTCGCTCGCGCCGTACCGCGAGGCCTGCCGGCCCCCCGTCACCGTCGACGACCGCTACGGCTCCGTCAGTCCGTGCTCGTAGGCGTAGCGGACGGCCTGCGCTCGATCGCGGACCCCGGCCTTGGAGAACAGGTGGTTCACGTGGCTCTTGACCGTCGCCTCGCTGACCACCAGCGTCGCCGCGATCTCCCGATTCGAACGCCCTTGGGCGATCAGCCGCAGGACCTCGGCTTCGCGTGGGGTGAGGCCGTCGGGCAGCGGGGACTCCGTGGCGCTCGGCGCTGGCGACGCGACCCGGCCGCTCGCCGCATCGAGCAGGCGCCGGTGGACCACGGGATCGAGCAGCGTCTGCCCCGCCGCGGCCGCCTCGATCGCCCGCACGATCTCGGCGGTCGTCGCGTCCTTGGTCAGATAGCCGCGGGCGCCGGCCCGCAGCGCCCCGAGGATCGACTCGTCGTCGGCGTAGGTGGTCAGCACCACGACGGCGACGTCAGGGTGGTGCTCGCCGATCCGCTCGGTCGCCGCCACGCCGTCGACGCCCGGCATCCGCAGGTCCATCAGCACGACGTCGGGGGCGTGCTCGGCGACCAGCTCCAACGCGCGCGCCCCGTCGCCCGCCGTCCCGACGACCGTCATCCCCGGCTGCAGGCCGAGCAACGTCGCCAGCCCCTCGCGAACGATCGCCTGATCGTCCGCCACGACGACACGGACCGGATCGTTCACGCCCGGACCTCGTCGGGGGCGCCCGACGCCGGCACCGTCAGCATCACCCGCCACCCCGGCCCGTCGGCGCGCGGCCCCGCCGTCAACCGGCCTCCGAGGATCTCCGCCCGTTCGCGCATGCCCCGCAGACCGTAGCCGCCGCCGCTGACGGCCAGCTCCGTCCTGCCGGCTGCGGACCCCGTGCCGTCGTCCTCGACCGTCAGCCGCAATCCCGACCCCGGATCGCCGTCGACGTCCAGCCGAACGGCGACGGCGGCGCCCGGAGCGTGCTTGCGCGCGTTGGTGAGTGCTTCCTGCGCGGTGCGGACGAGCGCGACGACCTGTGAGGCCGGTACCTCGTCGGGCACCGCGTCGTCGACGACGAGGCTCGCCGCCGGACCCGGTGCGGCGGCGCGGTGCTCGTCCAGCAAGCGCCGCAGCGCCGGCTCGAGCGGCGGGGCGTCCCCGCGCAGCGCACCGACCGCCCGCCGGGTCTCGTCCAGCCCCTCGCGTGCCAGCGCATGCGCCGCAGTCAACCGCTCCACGATCTGCGCGCGTTCGGCGTCCCGCTCGACCAGCGCCCGGGTGGCCTCGATCTGGATGGCCAGGCCCGAGAGCGCGTGCGCGAGGACGTCGTGGATCTCGCGCGCGATCCGGGTGCGCTCGCCGAGCGCGGCCGCCCGCAGCTGCTCCTCGCGTGAGCGCTGGGTCTCGGCCAGCAGCAGCTCGGTCTGCTCGGCCCGGGCCACGCTCTGGTGGCGGTTCAGCCCGCCGAACGTGGCGGCGATCAGGCCCGCGACGTAGGCCAGCACCGTCGTGAGGTCGGTGTCCCAGACCGCCGCGCCGCACGCCAGGGCGAGCACGGCGGACGCGAGCAGCGCCGCCGCCGCACGCCCGCCGAGCCGGATGCCACCGACGACCACCGCCACGAACGCCAGGACGCTGGCCGCGCTGTTCGGGGTGACGGCCGTCAGCGCCCCGCCGGAGGCTGCGAGCACCACGAGCAGCGAGACGATCGTCGTCGTGGCCGGCGACGCGGCTCGGGCCACGGTCCAGCCGGCCCACGCGAGCACCGCGACGGCGAGCAGCACCAGGACGGCG